>ERZ724526.285-NODE-285-length-30083-cov-4.417044_pt1 | contig 30083 bp, 21 predicted proteins | sample MGYA00376059_ERZ724526 | MGnify/ENA primary metagenome ERZ724526 (study PRJEB28724, sample SAMN07190883) | activated sludge metagenome | isolation source: activated sludge of sewage treatment plant in Hong Hong | place: Hong Kong | collected 2016-03-17 ...
GGGTAATTCGTTGGGTGGATTTACGGACAGGTGGACGGGGCTTTGCCGTTTAAAAGAATTTGCCGGTGGTTTTATTGAAGACTTTACAGATCAGTGTTTCTATATGAAAAATTCTGAAGGTAAATTATTCTTTGGATATGGTGGCGTATTCGGTGAGACGAAGTCGGATTCATTTCTATGTGCCCGCGGAATTTTTACTTCCAATAAGACGCCCAATCCTCCGGTAAAAATTGTCGCAGACATGTTTGCCAATTTTGATGTACAGCCTGTAAATATTGAATCCGGAATCATCGCCATAACAAACCGCTACAAATTCTATCATGGAGATAATTATAATTTTTTCTGGACGATAGATCAGAATGGTGAAAAAATATCTGAAGGTAAATTTGATCAGCTCGTCATAGGGCCCGGTCAAACAAAAAATGTTACGGTCAATCTCAATAGTATACCCCGCCTGCCAGGCAAAGAGTACTGCGTCACGATTCTGATCGAAAAAATCGTCAATAATAAAGGCATGTTTCGTTTTCTGAATGAGAAGATTGAAAAATTATGCTTGCCTGTTAGCAGTCCACAACCACCGACATTGTCTGACCTCAGGCCATGGGCTGTTCAAACATCGGAACAAAAAATCGACCTGAGCAGAGATAAAATTCATGTTGAGATCGATAAATCCAAAGGCTGGATCAATTCATGTAAAGATGGTGAACTCAGCATTTTTACAACACCTCTAAGACCAATGCTGGATCGGGCACCAACAGATTTCGACCTGATCATGAAAAGGTCATCTGAAATACTACGCTGGCAAAAATGGTCTGCTGAAGCCAGGGCTTCTAATTTTAGTATCAACGCTGCAGATCAAAACCGAATAGAAATAAGTCTGAATTTATCCGCTTCATGTATTGAAGGAGTGACGGCTAATCTACGCTATCTATTTTATGCCACCGGAGATGTCCTCATGCAAATTGATTTTCAACATTCGTCTTCAGACATTACGCAGCCTCCAAGAATAGCCTGGACCGCCAATATTCCTTCTCAAATGGGTACGGCGAGCTGGTATGGAAGAGGCCCCTACGAGACTTACCCTGATCGCCGTTTTGGACTTCACGTTGGTCTTTATAAAAGTTCTGTTACGGATTTTAATATTCCGAGGATACGTCCGCAGGAAATGTCCAACAAGACCGATACGCGCTGGGCAGAACTAAGCACTTTCGATGGCCATCACCTGTGTCTGATGGGGATGCCGACCATGGATTTCAAAGTTCTTCCCTTTGATGAAGAGGAGCTGTATGGAAAGACCCTTTACGGGGTTAACGTTCGTGCGGGCAAAGACAATCACTTCGTCGCCGGCAAAGAGATCTGGCCTATGGATGATCGTTCAACTGCCGAACTTGTCTGGCCAGTGGAACAAAAACTTTCTGCTTCAATCCGCTGGCGGATTTATTCAAAAGATCACGGAATTCCTTCTGAAGTCTGGTCTTCAGGACTTCCCTGATTTCTGCTTCCTCAGTAACCTCAAGTCCGTTGCGGCCTTCAGCCTTCAGTAGAATAATCGTATCTTTGCGCACCTTGGGGAGAGATTCTCGCCATATTTAATTAAATTTTCATTTTTACAAGTTTATAGTTCAATGAATAATAAAAGAATATACCTCTTCGCGCTCGGTGGCCTGGTATTGCTTTTCTTATTTTATCTTGCAATATGTTACTTCGCCCCCAAGACCATGTCAGTGAGAAAATCTGTTCAGATCAAATGTTCCAAGGGGCTGGGATTCATTATGCTCAACGACATCCGCGAATGGAATAAATGGATTACCTGGAAAAATGAAGATCCGGACCTGGCTATTAGCCCGGGTGGAAGATTTACGAGTGTAGGGGCTAATTTTACGTTTGAGGGCCCTGAGTTTGGTAAAGGAATGGTCTATCTTGATGAGGCATACAAAGACTCCGTCCTGGTATCGTACATCCGCAATAACCGCTGGCCGGGTGAAGTGGCCACCTACTGGCAGATGATCCCGGAAAGCAAGACATCATTGATGCTGAACACCAACTCGAGATTACAGCAAAATATACCTTTTCTAAAAAGACCTTTCTATAGAGAATTTGAGGCTGATTTCAACAAAAGAATGGAGGCTGACCTCGAAGCGCTGCGCAATTATATTGAAGGCATGGTCAATGCGCAGTTTGGTGTTAAAACAGGCTCCTTTGAAATGCATCGTTTTGTAGGAATCAAGACGCCGATTCCCAATTTCAAAATGCAGAAATATTATGCCGAGAGCTATCCCAAAATATATAAACTGCTGGACAGCCTTAAAATTAACCCCTCGGGACCACCCGTGGGAATGGTTTTTGGCTGGGATGGCATCAACAGCATCGTTGACCTGATGGCGGCGTTGCCTGTGAAGGAAAAAATGCAAGTTCCACCAGGCTTTGATTATGTCGAAATCCCGACATCACCTTGTATTAAACTGGAACACTATGGTTTTTATAATACGCTCAAGCAGGCCCATGCTAAGCTTGACTATGTGATGAACTCGTCAACCTTCACACTCCAATCACCCATCATTGAAGAGTATGTTACGAGTCCTTCAAAAGAACCGGATACATCCAAATGGTTGACCAATATCTATTACCTTCTCGAAAATAAAGGAGCCTACGCTGAAGAAGTCAAAAGAAAAAGAACCCTTGAAGAGCTTGTTCAGGAACAGGAAAAACAAAGAAAAAAGAAACTTGGTCTTATCAAGAAATAAGAAATCTGTATGGATTACGGCATCCGTCTTGGTTGCTTGTCTTCTCACGTTGGCCGCAGGAAAAGCCCATGTCTTTGAAATTAATTCTTATTCCTTGAATACACCGTTTGGATTTGCCTCAATTTTTCACCTGCACGGCAGATTTGAGCCCTCGAACGCGCCGGGTTTCGTAAAAGTTGACACGCCTTATTGTTATAAAGACATGTATCTCCTGGATGAGGTATATGAGTCTTTTAAACAAATGGCTGAGGCTGCAGCCAAAGACAGTATTGATTTGAAAATTATCAGTGCTACAAGAACTTTTGATCATCAGAAATATCTTTGGGAAACCAAATGGACTGGCAAAACCAAAGTTGAAGGATTTCGTCTTACAGAAAGCCACAAGAATAGCTTTCATCGCGCCAAAAAAATAATGGAATATACAGCCCCACCGGGATTTTCAAGACATCATTGGGGAACAGAAATTGATATTAACTCAGTAGAGGATGATTACTTTCAATCCGAAGTAGGGGACCGGGTATTTAAATGGCTACAAAAAAATGCAGGGCAGTTCGGATTCTGCCAGACCTACACTTCCAGAGAACTTCGTGATGGCAAAGGATTTAATGAAGAAAAATGGCACTGGTCCTATACGCGTATCTCAATACCACTATTAGAGGAAATGCTTAGACAATTTGACGTAATGAATATCACAGACTTCAAAGGATATGAAGAGGTACGCCAAATCGATCTGATCAACGAATATATTCTGCCAATAAATACCTGTCATTAAATGGCTTTAACAGATTCAAATATGCTTCCATTGGGAACAACTGCGCCATCGTTCTCCCTGGTCAACATTCTGAATGGCGAAGAAGTCTGTGTTCCGGATTCTGATCAATATGCAGGTACGGTGATCATTTTTATGTGCAACCACTGCCCTTATGTTATTCATCTGATTGATCATATTGCTCAGCTCGCAGCCAAATATGCTTCAAAGGGATTTCGTTTTATTGGGATCAATTCCAATGATATCGAACGCTATCCGGATGATCGACCTGAATTAATGAAAGAATTTGCAGAGCAACACCAGATTGAATTTCCGTATTGCTTTGACAGCACCCAACAGGTCGCCAGAGATTATGATGCTGCCTGTACGCCTGACTTTTACGTTTTTGACAGGAATCTAAAACTTGTGTATCGTGGCCGCTATGATGATTCACGTCCGGGCAATCAAATCAGGCCCAGCGGGGATGATTTGGCATTTGCTCTTGACTGTCTAAAAGACAACGAAGAAATTCCGGAATTGCAGTACCCAAGCGCTGGTTGCAATATTAAGTGGAAATCATGACAGCCTGCCTGCACCAGCATTTGCAATTTAATTGTAATAGATCAAAACAATCGTCAGTTTAGTAAAAACTGTACCGTCAGTCCGCCAAAAATTCTGACGTCCTTCAGTGATGCAGTAGTGACATATGGCAATCGCTTTGAATAATCCATATACAATCTCAGATTCAGATTTTTATTGAGCGTATATTTTATTGATGGCGTCATTGTTATTGTCTTGGCTCCATCGACTGCCCTGGCCGGTGTATTATCATCTAACCGGTGTATCTTGTTGATGTCGTCTTTTATGCTCATGTCCAATGTGATCTGGAGATCATTGCCTTTTGGAAGCTTGGCATTGACTTCTTCTTTGGTCTGGCCTTTTTTAAGTTTTTTCGTTGGCTTTTTAATTTTTTTAACACCCGGTAGAAAAGACAGATACACATTCTTCACCACATATCCTGCCCGGAGGGTATAACCTGTCGAATTCATTTCTCCGAGTTGGCCATTTAGGCCACTGGTCATGGTCAGCGTCCTCGACTTATTGACATCAAAAGCGAGGTCTAGTCCATTTTTTGTCTTGATGTTAATTCCTATCAGTGGATTAAAAGCCTCTGCAATTTTTACTTCAGGAATTTCAAATTTTGCATAGTATGAATTAGCGAGTGAATCTGTCTTGCGCGCAAGCGGTACACCATTGCTCGTCTCACGATAGTCAAGATTGGTCCGGTAACTGTTGACAGTCAACAGGTTTTTATAACCATGCCGGATTGAGAAATCCTGAAAAATATTTTTAAGGAATGGCAGTTTGCTGAGCCCCGAATAATTCAGCTGCCAATTGGGTAGAGGTAAAGTCTTAAATACGTCCAGAAGCGAAGTATGAGGATTTTTACCGGCATAAGTCGCCATAAACGAATTGATAATGACTTCCTGGTGATCTTTTGAAAATCCGTCAATATAATTCGGACTCGGCGGATAGGGATTTGAAATATTGTACTCCGCTCCCATCCTTTGCGAGATGATTGCTCGGTTTTCACTGAAATCTTTGAATAGGGTATCGATATTGCGATTGAACAATGTCTTTATAGATACGAAACTAATGGTGAATTGTCCGTTGTCAAAGCCTGTGAGATGCTGATAGGAGAAGGAGCCAGGATTGGATATGTTTTCTTCATATTTAAATGTCTCCGTGTGGTCTTTTGTAAAACTTCGGTCCACATTGACATCGAGGTTAAATCCTTTGAATAATTCAAATCTTCCCTTTGCGCCGAATATTTTGGTGTTGCGTTGAATGACTTCTTTGTTGAGGTACAGATTATTACTGATGAGCCCTTTGGAAGCCAGATCATCGAGATATCCACCTTTGCTAATATCGGGTCGGAGTCCCGCAACAAAAGACCATCCTGGTGCGGAGAAGTTTTTATTCTGTCCAAGTAATGATGGTCGATCCATAAATCCTGGTATTACCGTAGCGGTGTTTTCAGAATAATTCAACTGAATTCTCCTTACAAGCATAATAGGCCTGATCAGAATTTTTTCAACGGGTGTAATTTTTCTGGTATTGTTACTCTTCTTATCCTTCCCGGTGGCCGTTTTTTCCTTCTTTCCTTTAACGTTTTTGTTTGGTGTGTTTGGTCTTCTACTCGATTCAGACTCATCGTTGATTCGTTTGAGATAAGAAGATTTGTTGTACAGTGTCGCAAAATTGAACTCGCCGTTAATTGCCAAATTCTGACCGTTGGACAATACACTTCCCAGGCTATCAACTTGCAGCAATGCGCCTGAGGCCCATCCAAAATTTGAGTTGTATTGTATTCTGGACTGTATCCAGTCCAGTCCCGGAAAATATTTGGTAGGAAGGGTATAGTTGACCGATAGCGTGTGCTTATAGTCCTTTATTCTTCCGAAACTCTTCAGATTTTCAACCATAAATGGTTTCTTTTCTGATTCCGCTACCGCCGCGCCGGTCAGTGGGTTAATGTATGATTGCTTAAGCGGGTTGTACGTTATTTCATCGACGATGGCTTCAACCTGCGCATTGTAGTTGATTTTGATGGATTTGGTCAGATCCCAATTTAAGGTATAGTCCCTCAGCCATCCAAATTTGACGGTCTCCCATGTAGCATACTTTGGCGCGGCAAAACGATAGATCGTCACGGCCCTGCGTCGGTCCAGATTATTTCGTATGGCGAGGTTACTGGGCAGCGGATTAAAGTTAAATTCTGAAATAAACTTTAAATACTTGCTCTTGACAAATTTAAATGGTTGTACATATTTGGAGGGAAGGGAATAATTATAATCAAGTGCGCCTTTGTTGATATTTAAATTATCCTGCAGGATGACAGGATTCCTCTTGAAACTGTTTGAATGCGCATAACTAAGCCCTAGATTTTCTATATTCCATGGTTTTGGCTTTGCATTGCCCGTTCTGTTCTTCCTGACATTATTAAATGCGAAACCCCTGACTTCTGAAAAATCAACAGATTTATTTTTTATTGAATCCTTTTCTGTCTTGGAACTGACCTGATTGATTTTATCCTGAAGTTTGACGTCAAGATCATTGGGGTCAAATTCCGGTGTACTGGTATTATTCGAATATTGTGCGGTAAATGGAAGACTGATTGCTGCAGACTTCGGAATAAATTTACCAAGATCCAGAGAAGTAGTGGCATCAATCTGCATGATATTATTCAACGAACGCTGATTGATGCGTTGATCAATACCGCCATATCCAAATGTAGTGTATGCACCGGCCAGGCTGATATTGCCAAGATCTGCAAGTTGGGCTTCACCGCGTGCGAGTGCTGCGAAGCCGCCATGATTGTCAATTCCGGTTAATCTCATTTCATTAACCCAGACTTCAACATTGTTCATGGTATAATTAGAGACATTGCGCATTCCAATCACAACACCCCTGATCATTCCGATATTGGGATTACCTACAACGGAGACAATATTGTTTGGCTTTTCGGGATCCGCTTTGCTATACTTCATATTAAACGGTACTCCGTTCTTGTTGCGTTCATTTTTAAGGTCTATGAACAGCTTCAAAGGAAAATCAAAATCATTTTCATCGAGCCAGATAGAGTCCGAATTATTGACTGATGCCGCATTGGGTGTAGAAACACGAACAGGGATTTCATACTCGTAATAATTGCTTGTAAAGTCCCTACCAACCCTGACGAATACTTTGAGGTCTCCCTTCTTAATCCCTTGACTTGCGTCTTCAGCATGTACAAACATTTTGAACCTTTCGTAACGCCGAACGTCGAGATCAGTGATCTTGGTGATGGTCTGAGTGCACTGTGACAGAAAGTTTGATTTTCTCATCAACAATCCCGCTTCATTCTGAAATACATTGGCTGTAGTAGCTCCGAATAATTGCTGCCGCTGAATACCTTTTGGAAGTACATAGTTGAACGGAAGTTTTCCGCTGTTTTCTTCAATGTCTACTTTATCCAGTATGAGCTCGTTGCCCTGATCTCCAAGACATAATGAACTGTCTCGTCGCCAGTTGTTTCTTCCGAGTTGAAATTTTACAAAACGCAATGTCACGTTTTCATCAAAACCCGTAACCAGCATTCTCATGGATTGAATGGAACGGAAGTCTGCAATGCTGCCCACTTTTTGTCCTTTGGTAATTGGGATCCTGAAGCGATACCAGGTCTCTGTAATGTTGGTAGTGGTGTTGACTTTTTGAATTGATTCGGTAATAAATGGCGACCTTAATTGGTTATTACTGCCCAGCGTATCAAGACTGATGTCATATGAATAATACGATTCAATTTCGTTGAGCGATTTATCATAATTGAGGTCCTCCTGATCTGGAATAGATGTCGCAGCTGTCGAAATGATATTGTTGGGATCAACCTGCGAATTGCCTTCGAGCATAGCATTGCGCTTATATTTTTCAAGCACTGTCGTGTTGGGAGGAAAATCATTGCTCCGATAGGAGACATAATCATCATTGGATGGGTCCTTTGCGACAGATGAATAGGCCGAAGGATTCAGGTATCCCTGCAGTACCTGAAGGTAATCATTCGCGAAAAACTGTTGTTCTGAATTGTCAAGTTTGCTGCTCAATCCGTCCAGTCCGAGATCCTGTTGATCCCTGTCTCTGATTTCAAAGGTGCTGATAATTGGTGCTTTTCTGGATACTTTTCCAAAAGTTGAATTGATCGTTGGCAGGTTCAGCGTAGGAGTAGGAAGTCCGTTTTCAAATTGTGCAATACCATCTTTCAAAATGTCTTCAGAAAAGGTACCGATCTGAAGAATCAGTTTTCCGGGTCTCGAAATGGGTGACTGATCATATTTGGGAAGGTAAGGGTTGAGTAACCAGAAGTCGATGTATTCGACATTCGCTATCTCAAAATCATTGGTATTGAGCTTGGTCATAATACCAGCCCATCGGGTCTCCGGACTTTTCAATGAATTGTCACGCTCAATTCCCTGGGTTCTTTGATTTTCGTCACCATCAATTCCGTCAGGAATGTCATAGTTGTATGGGCCTTTTTCACGTGGCCAATAAGATACGTCAAAAGTCAGTTCCTGGCTGAATCCAATCGGTCGTTGCCGGTTGGGAAATATTTCAGTTTCATCCACAAGCCGCACATAAGAATATCCGGCATCCGGGGCATTGTTACGGGCATATGGATCAATGCGATACCAGCTCAATAAAGCGCGATTGGAAGAAGTATAACGATTATTGAGGACGTTGTTTCCCTTAAAAACTTGCCCTATGGCACCTGTCGTTGGAACCGATGCCAAAATCCACTGGGTAGGATTAAAATACAAACCAATACCTGTTGCGCTACCTTCAAAATCATCGATGTAGACGACACCTCCCGTACTTCCCGTCTGTTCAATAGCTTTAGAGTAACCAGGCTTCAGATAGGCTGCTTCCGCCTGGACTGATACCTTCGAGGCTTCCTTAGTACTGTAGAGTGGCAAAGCATCCAATGCTCTTGTGAGCCAAGGTGCAGGTTTGGTTATGCCAAGATCGACGCCAAATACTTTATTGTTGATCGGGTCTTCATTGAGGTTGACTTTCTGTGTGAATGGACGTTCAAATAAATTCATATAAGTACCCCCGATGTAGAAATCCTTACTCTTGGCGTACTCTGCCCTGAAGCCAAACATCGATCTAGTCTGCAGATTAAAAAGTGAGTTGTTTTCGTAATCTACACTGATATTGGCATTGCCCGCGAGATAGGATTCATTAAGAATGGTGATCTTGCCGGCATTGCGGTCTACGATATAATCAACGTTTTCGGTAAGTGTCAGTGAGCCGGCGCGAACGATAATCTTTGCATTGGGATCAGAACCAAATGTATTCAGCGCAATCTCATTGGATTTACTGGCTTTGTAAGTGCCCTTCAATACAAACTGATTGGAACTGAGCTGTTGCCTTGCCTTGGTTATCGAAGAATCGTATAAAGCTTCATACTGATATTTTTTATAGATCACATCAGCTTTGATAGGATCCGGTTCTACCAGGCCTATAAGTTTTCTCAGTCCGGTTCCAAATGGTTCTAAGACAGGAAACACTACAGATCCGCTTTGCGGTATGACAGTCTGGCCTGCAACCCAGTCAAAAATTCCGTCAGCCTGCGGATCGCTGGTCTTGTTGAGGTTGTCGAGCCTGAACAAATTAAGCAGCGGATATCCGTCAAGGTCCTGAATGAATCTGCGCTGGATGCCATCCTGAGATTCATAGAATATGTCAAAAGTAAAATTGTCCTGGCCGATATTGAATCCTCCGATGGGATAGACATTCTTCATCATCAGGTCATAGGATGGTCGGGTAGTAACCTGATTTGATGATTTGAGGAGTTTCACAAAAATGACCTTGTCATTGGTTGTATCGGATTTAATATCAGAACTAATCTCACCAACTTTGAATTTGGCTGATGTGCGCAGGTCTTCCTCTCTGCCATTATAAATATAATGGTATGCCACCGCCAGTACCTGATTGGGGCGCGGCCGAACGCGGAGTGAAATAAAACCAAGTTCTGCGTTATAGCTGTATTCCGTTGTAGCCAGACGCTTTGCTCTTACCTTTTCGAAATCCTTTCCTTGTACAAGGTTAAACTCATTGGTAAGTTTGGATACGACGGTGTTCAGATCTCGCGTACTCGCATCTTTGGTAATCTTGGCATAGAGACTGTTAGAAGCATTAGCGGCTAGTGGAACGCCTGTGATGTCTGTTGGTGCTGTGACCCCACTGGTAAAATTTGATACAAGCATGGGATCCATGTCAAACGGCATGCCATCCGGAGTGCCCAGGTCCGCTAATGCTACAATATCCCTTACGTTGGTCTCCCTGGAATTCAGTCCATCCTCGGTGATCCAAACTTCAATATCCTTGATCTTGAAGAGGCTGTTAACTTCAGGCAGGGTGCTGAGGGCCCTTTCATAGGTGTTTCGATTGTAATAACTCAGAAAGAAATGCCTGTTCTCGTCATATTGATCCGGACGTAGGCGGTATTCCTGAAATACGCCTCCTCCCTTTGTCGTGATGTTTTCGTTCCTGGAGCGCTGTTGTGCGAGCAATCCAGTAAGTTTGAGATGTCCAAACTGCCATTCTGTTTTAAAACCAAAAAGGTTTTGCGAGCCCTTTATCAAAGTAGAACGAAGCGGAAGGGCAACATTACCGGCTTCTATCTTCTTGATAATATCATCTTCGGTAAACTTTTCGCTGTCGTAGGCAAGTTTAAGCTTATTGTCAAAATCAAATGCCGATTGCGTATTGTAATTCGTATTCAGTTTTAATTTATCACCGATACTTGCTTTGACTTCCAGTTGGATGCGCATCTGAAAATCCGGTCCCCACTGGCGCTTACCCAAAGTCTGAAGAAGTGGATTATCACTGAAATTATAAAATCCACCGACCGTCATGTCCACATTACCCCGGGGCTCAATCTGTATACCCAATCCGCCAAACAGACGGTCCGAGAGATTTTTTTTCAGGTCGAGTTTTTTGAGCGGATCCAGGGCCGAGGAGAACTTACTCTTGGGAGAAGATATTCCCGACTTATCCTTAAAGTAGCGATTATCTTGCTGGCGTCCTTTAAAGTCTAAAAATTCCTCAAAGGTCATCGACCTTGGAGATTTATAATCTTCCGTACCTATTTTCTCTTTCAGAATGTACTCGCCGGTAACTGGGTCATATTCAATATCTTTTTCAACTGATTTGGGATCTTTAAGGTCAAAGGGATTTTTTTTATCTCTTTCCGGATTGGAGCCCGGTCTGTTCTTGTAAGGAACAGTATCGATAACCTGATATTTCACATCGCGAACCTCTACCCCTGGCAATTCCCTTCCTCCTGCCAAAAGGCTGTTACTAAGCCATACAATCACCAGGCACAATGCAATAACTCTGCTCATAACTACTCTTCCGAAGAAATCTAAGACCTTAATCAAATAATCCATTGTAACGACAAAAAAAGGGGAAAACTTATACGGACAGCCTGATTTTATGAAAGTTTTTTAAGACAATTCTTGATCAGATCCTCTAATGACCAAATACTTAAATCCTGCTCTCCAAAGGATCTTAACACCTGTTCTACCTGGATTCTGGCAAATCCCAGAGCCTGAAGTGCCACCATGGCTTCCTGCCGGTGATCTGTTTTGCCTATCCCGGATAGGACCTCCTGACCACCTTCCTTCATGACTTTGTCCTTCAGGTCAATAATGATTCTTTGGGCAGTCTTTGGGCCGATACCTTTGACTCTTTTGAAGATGGTGTCATCACCCCGGGCGATCGCCGAACGAACTTCAGAGGGTTCAAGGGAGGACAGGATCACTCTTGCTGTGTTGGGTCCCACGCCATTAACAGAAATAAGCTGAATAAACAACTGCCTTTCCTGTTCCTCAGCAAATCCATAGAGATAATGGCCATCTTCCTTTACAATCATATGGGTCAAAACCTGCACATCATGCTGATCCCGCAGGCGGGAATATGTGGCCAGGCTGATTTGCAGCAGGTAGGCGACACCTCCGGTATCCACCACTGCAAATGCCGGTTGACATTGAACCAGCTTTCCCCTGATATAGGCAATCATGCCGCAAAATTACTAAAATATATTACTTATTTTTATAATATATTTTGCGTTTTGTAGGCGTTCTATTCTCTGCCAGTTGTCAGAATATGGTATTAGCTTTGCGCCATTCTTAGGCCAGTATGAGTATAAGTTTTCCGGCGGTCCTCTGGGCACTCAGTCTTCTTGCAATACCTATCATAATTCACCTTTTTTACTTCCGGAGGTATAAGCAGGTACTTTTTACTAATGTTAGATTTCTTAAAGAACTGGTTGAAGAAACAGCTCATCGTAACAAACTCAAAAACCTGCTCATACTGTTAGCCAGAATCCTTGCATTTGCTGCCCTGATTTTAGCCTTTGCACAACCTTTCGTTAACAATCATAGTCTCAATACAAAACGGCATCGCGCCATAAGTATTTTTATAGATAACAGCTGGTCCATGAACCTCAACGCCAGTGAAGGAAGCCTCTTTAACAAAGCCAAACGTGCCGCGCTGGATATTCTGAATGCTTTCAATGACGATGACAAATTTCAGATCATCAGTCATGAATTGAGCGGTAGACAATCCCGGATGTTGACCAGACAGGAAGCCCAGGCTGCTATCGAAGAAATGCAGCAGTCATCCGCCGTAAATCAACTGTCCAAAATTATACACAGACAGGAACAGACCCTTGAAGGTCTGGAAGGATTTGAAAAGGAAATTTTCCTGATTTCTGATTTTCAAAATTCAATCCTGAAAGACAAGATACAATACAAGGACAGCACGATCAATATTAATCTACTGCCCTTGAAAGGCGCAGTTGAAGATAACATTGCCATTGACTCAGCATTTATTTTGAATCCGCTGATCGTAACCGGTCAGCCATGTCAGGTAATTTACAAACTTCGCAATTATGGATCGGCAACGTCTGAAGATTTAAAGCTCAGTTACAATATTGACGGACAGGATTATCCAGTAGCCGGAATTCACCTCGCGGCTGGAAGAAGCCTTGAGGATACTATTTCCTTTAATCTAAAAAAATCCGGAGTTCACAAAATGATTCTTAAAATAGCAGATTATCCGGTGCAGTTTGATGATCAATATTATCTGAGTTTTAAAAGTGCTGAAGAAGTTCGCGTTCTGCTCATTTATAACAAAAAGCCGCCATTGTCACTGATTCAGGCGCTTCAGGCCATTCCCTATTTCAGGACTACTCAGCAGGAAGCTGGTAGTCTGGACTATCAGTCTTTTGCCAAATACAAACTTATTGTATTGGCAGACCTGCCTTCGATCTCCAGTGGATTTGCTGGAGAACTTGGCAAAGCAATGTCTCAGGGAACCAATTTATTTATTTTTCCAGCAGAACAACTTAATGATGCTTATTCTTCTCTCGAAAGCACCATAAGGCTACCGCAATTAAGTGAATTTACCAAACAGAAAAAGGAAGTCGGTTCGATCAATTATGAATCCGGACTATTTGATGATGTATTTACATCGAGAAAAGGAAATATCATACTGCCTTTTGTGCTTTCTTCCTATTCAATCAAAAGTCATTCTTTTGCGGAGCTTATTATGACTTTCCGGGATGGTAGTCCTTATCTTGTCAGGACCCCAGTGGGCAATGCATACCTATATCTATGCGCCGCTTCTGCTGATCCGGATATCAACTCCCTACCAAGAAACGCAGAAATATTTATACCCCTTTTGTTTAAAGCTTCATTGTCCGGAACGAATGCTTCCCACAACGCCTACACGCTGGGTCGTGATCTTTCAATTCAGCAATCTACCGAAGATAACGTGACATTGAAGGACAATACAGTTCGCTTCAAAGGTCCTGAAGAATTTATTACTTCCGTAAGACTAAGTCCCGGATTAATGGATATCGATCTGTACGACCAAATGAAAAAAGCGGGAATATATGATATTTATAATCAGGACGCGCTGATCGGAAGTGCCGCTTTCAATGAAGACAGGATAGAGTCACAGATGAACTTTACGGACAAAAGCGTGTTGACGCAATACTTTGGAGATAAGGCAGTAATTACAGATCCGGAACTGGTAGGCAATCTTAGTGCTTCAATCCAGGACTCAAAAAATCAAAAATCGATCTGGTGGTACCTGATCCTCGCCGGAATTGTATTTTTATTGGTTGAAAGTTTATTAATTCGTTATTGGAAGAACAACTGATATGAAATACCTTCTCAAAAATGTAGTGATCACTGATCCGCAAAGTAAGTGGAATGGTAAGAAACGTGACATTCTGATAGGAAGTGGAAGAATAGAAGTTATTTCTGAACAAATTACTCCGCCTAAAAATTGCCAAGTGCTTGAAATGAAAGGCTCTTCTATATCTCCCGGATGGGTTGATATCGGCTGCTACGGAGGCGAACCTGGAATGGAAGAAAGAGAAAGCTTGCAGTCATTGTCAATGGCTGCACTGGCCGGCGGATATACCCGACTGGCATGTATGCCCAATACGCAGCCTTCAGTTCATTCACGTTCTGAGGTTCATTTTCTTATCAGCGCATCACAATCTCTGGGCATTCACTTGCATCCGATTGGCGCTGTCAGTAAAAACAATGCTTCCCTGGAAATGGCAGAAATACTTCAAATGCATGAAGCCGGGGCAATCGCTTTTTCGGACGGGACCGCTGGAGTACATAAATCCGGATTGTTGAGAAGAGTGCTTGAATACATCCAACTTATACCCGGAGCAATACTAATTCAACATTCACATGACGATGATCTGTCTCCTAAAAGTCAGGTACACGAATCAAAAGATACTGCTGCATTGGGCCTAAAGGCAGATCCGAGTGTAGCCGAATTTAGTGCCGTTCAACGAGATATTTCCATTTTGGAATATACCGGTTCATCAATGCTAATAAACAAAATTTCAGCGGCCGAATCGCTTTCAACCATACGCAAAGCAAAAAAGAATAATCCTAAGTTATTTTGTTCCGTTTCAATCTTTCATCTGGCATTTAAGGACCAGGATCTGACGACATTTGATTCAAGTCTTAAATTAATCCCGCCACTGAGAAGTCATCAGGATCAAAAATCTTTATGGCAAGGCTTGTCTGATGGTACCGTTGATTTGGTCGTCAGCGATCACAGTCCGGTAAATCCTGAATTAAAAGACCTTGAATTTCAGAATGCGGCATTTGGTGCAATATCGCTGCAGACTTCATATTCGCTATTTAATACATCATCTCCAGGAGGAAATCTGACCTCACTTTGGGTTGATAAAGTATCCGTCATGCCGAGAAAGATATTTGGTCTTCCGGCTGCATCAGTTGAAGAGGGACAAGAGGCCGAGTTAACCTGGTTTCACGAATCATTACAATGGCACTATACTCAAAACAATAACCAGTCCAGATCAGTCAACAGCCCACTGATTGGCAAACAGCTCACTGGAGCCGTGCTAGGCGTATTTAACAAAGGCAGGTTTTTTGACAATAAATCATTGTTACTATGAATAATTATACTACTGCTCGCAATTATGGATTGCTCTGGGGTACGGTCAGCATTCTTATTTATCTTACAATTTATCTGGTCACCGGGGCAATGGACACGGGGGCATATCTGGGGTTCATAATTTTTGCTGGCGGTATTGCGGTAATGTACTATATAGGCTTGGCAAGAAGAAATGAGCTTGGTGGTTATATAGAATGGAAAGAAGCAATGGTGCATATTTGGATTGGCGCTTTGATTGCTACTGCGATGACAACATTATTTCTTGTCTTGATGTACAATTATATTGACCCATCATTGCTTGAACATGTCAAAGAAGTTCAGATCAAGACACTTGAGGAATTTAGAGGAAGACTAGGCGATGCTGAAACGGAAAAACAAATCGAAAGAATTCAAGATTCAAATCCTTTTGGTCCTGGCAACAGTGCTTTGATTATGGCTGGAGGTGCACTGTTACAATTTTTAATAAGCTGCCTTGTTGCACTCGTCGTGCGCAAGGATAATCCGAATTCTTTGGCAAGCGGACAGCAGAAATTTTCGGATAGGTTCTAATTTATTATTTTGTTTATCAGAGAAAATAAATGGTGGTCTGAGTTGATCTGGTGGTTGGTAACAGCCATTGTGGCGTCACTCATACTCTATCCCGTCTATTATTATAAAATTGAATATCCATTTTATGTTCAGAATCTGATCTTTATTTTCGGATTTTTCATATTCTTCCGGTGGGTCATCCTTTGGCACCTTACTCCCTATGCTCGCTGGCAATGGCTCAAATTGATTATTATTTTTACCTTAATTCCAATGTTGTATTTTCTGAGTTATGAGTTTACGGATTTTAAAAACTACATCGATGATGTAGGATTACAGGAACTTGTGACAAATCTGAATGAAGTTGATCAAACCTCAATGGCAAGTTACATTCGCACGGAGATGGTATTCTTCAGCAGTTGTGCCCTGATTTGCGGGTATTTGGTTCCATTCAAACTCATCTGGAATATCTGGAAGCAACATAATCTTAACCAGGTTTGATAACTCATTCCATTGCTTGAAATATTTTCATGCAATTCTTCAATTTACTGTTGATTCGATGGTGGCGTGGCTTTAAAAGCGTTATACTGATTCATCGTATTAGGTAGGCCCGCCATACAAAAACTCATACAGGCATCTGCTGATTTATCCAGAATACTTCCCAATACTAACCTCTCAGCTTCACTCCAGTGACCTAATACAAAATTGATCTGATTACCTTTTTGAAAGTCATTGCCGATGCCAATGCGTAATCTTGGATAGCGTGTTGTACCCATCTGCGCCGTTATGTCTTTAAGCCCGTTGTGACCACCGTCTGTCCCCTCTCCTTTAATTCTTAATTTTCCAAATTCAAGGTTAAGGTCATCTAAAACGACTAAAATATTTTCTAATTGAATTTGCTTTTCAAGTGCCCAATACCGGACAGCCTTTCCACTGAGATTCATATATGTCGTTGGCTTGATCATAATGATCTGCCTTCCTTTATATTTGAATTCGCAAAAATGGGCATACCTACCGCTTTCCCATTCTATTTTATGCCTTTTGGCTATAACATCGACAACTTCAAAACCAACATTGTGCCGAGTATTCATGTAATCCGAATCCATGTTGCCAAGTCCGGCGATCAAGTATTTCATTATTCAAAATCAGTAACAAAGATAAGCGATATGACAAATTAGAATACTTTGCATCTTTACAGTTCCATGTTGTTAAAAGAAGCATTGCTGATTATTCGGAAACTGAGTTACAGGAGACTAATTAATATTTTAAAATTATTGGTGTCCTACTTTCTCTCACGTTGGTCAGGACGCCCATACCATTGGGGCAAACCAATGTCGCTTTCAGTAGAACCAACGACTGCCTGTAATCTTGAATGCCCCCAATGTCCTTCCGGACTGCGTTCCTTCAGTCGACCTGTCGGAAACTTACGTTTCGAAAATTTTGTCAATTATACAACTTCTTCTTTGAAGGATCTTTCCTTCATGACATTCTATTTTCAAGGTGAACCATTCATCAACGGAGACTTGCTACGGATGATTGAGTTTGTCTCTAAAGCAGGGGTATATACCATGAGTTCTACCAATGCGCATTTTTTAACTCCCCAAATCTCGGCTAAAGTTGTTCTTTCGGGCCTGGATCGTCTGGTGATTTCAGTTGATGGCGTTACACAGGAAGTTTATCAGCAGTATCGCATCAAAGGTGAGTTGGATAAAGTTATTCAGGGAATACGGAATATTCTCAGTGTACGTAAGGAACTCAAAAAGCTTACACCACTTGTTGTACTTCAGTTTATCGTCTTCAAGCATAATGAGCATCAGATAGAAGACATGAAAAAATTGTATCAGAATTTGGGTGCAGATCGTCTTGAATTTAAATCTGCACAGGTTTATAATTATCAAATGAATGCTGACTTTATACCCGAAGAAAAATTGTATTCAAGGTATCAACCAGCTTCGGGCGGAGGTTATATAATCAAGAATCGTCTACTGAATCATTGTTGGCGAATGTGGTCTGGTGCAGTTATCACATGGGATGGTCGTGTTGTTCCCTGTTGCTTCGACAAGGATGCCCAACATGTACTTGGCGATGTAAATAAAGAAAAACTATCAGCGATCTGGTCATCGGCTATTTATTATCAATTCCGTTTCAGTCTCCTCAAAGGAAGAAATAAAATAGACATTTGTAAGAATTGTACTGAGGGTCTGTTGGTATGATATTCAGGTTTAGATTCTCTAAGTTGCCCTTCGCTTTTTCTTTCGCGTATTCTAAATAGAAATCCACGCTAATTACGGATTGATCGCTGGATAAAGTTCCTTAGCTACAGCCTCTAGTTCAAGGTAGAATTCTTCACCAAATCTTCTGATGAGTGCATCCTTTACAAATTTAAACAATGGCATCCGAATTTTTTTGCCTGACTGGCATGCTGCACTGCAGATACTCCACCTGTCATAATTTAATGCTGTAAATCCTAATTCAGATTTTTCTTTAACTCTAATGGGATAAAGATGACAGGAAATCGGTTTTCGAAATTCTGATTCACCGTTCTTCCATGCTCTTTCTATTCCGCATTGTGCAATGCCATCTTCTCCAGTGATCATATAGATACATGATGCATTCTTTCTTAACTTGGTAACAAATGTTTCAGTATCTTCATTCCATTCATAACCTGGTTCTTTCCTCAAGACCTTTACCGATTCTTCTGGAAGATATTGGATTACACTTCCTGTAATTTTATCGAGCATCGATAGTTCATCCTTGTGAAGTGGTGCACCAAAATCTCCTTCCCAGCAGCAGGCGCCTTTACAAGCGTTCAACTCACAGGCAAAATAACTTTTGAGAACCTCTTCACTAATCAGTTTATCCTGAATGGCAATCATTTATTTCAATTGATTTGTATCATAGCTCTGTGTGGAATATTGTCTTCCAAATAATCTTCTCCGACGGCTTCAAACCCTAAATCATTATAAAACTTAATAAGATACGATTGCGCTGATATTTTGATTGATTCTCCCGGAAACAATGATTTCATTATTTTAAGACTTTCTTCCATTATTCTTTTGCCGGCTCCTGTACCACGGTAGGTAGGCAAAGTACAGACTCTACCTATTGATGGATATTCGTCATATGAAATTCCTCTGGTGAGCAGTCTGGTTGTACCAATCAATGTACTATCCTTCAACAACATGCAGTGATAAGCACTCAGATCTTTATTGTCAAGATCCTGATAGACGCAATTTTGCTCAACGACGAATACGGTGATTCTTAACTGGATTATCTTATACAACTCCAGTGAACTCAACTCCTCAAACTTCTTGCAGATAAAAACCATAGAACCTAATCTTCATCAACTTTCAGGTCCAGCTTTTTTTTCAGTTCTTCTAACGCCGGATTAATTGCAATCAGGTGATCCCATTTTTCTTTGGCTGAAAGAAGTTTCTTGGGCTTATTCTGTTCTTCCCTTTGGGCAAGTTCAGGATTTATTTCTACTCTCAAAGTGATTCTTTCGCCGGCAAATCGGTTATTGATTTCTTCTTCCAGACGGAGTTCGTTGCGAATTGATTCATTGGCAAGAACGCCGCTTGTCATGATGAGAATTTCATCAACACCAATTTTCCATTCTACGTTCTTCATATATTCCTGCAACGTCTTGGACTTTTGACGAATCAGAATCTCTTGCCAAAATGAACTAAAGTTTTCCTGATTGAGTGATATACGACTCGCTGCCTTCTCTTTTTCATCCTCGCTAATTTTTTTTCTAATCGTATCAAGACTTGCAAGTTTAGGAATTGCCGAGGCACTAGAAGATACAATATCCTTCGAAGGAGGCCTGACAATTACCCTTGGCGTTTCCTCGCTGATAATCTGCTCTTCTTCATTTTTTTTCTTTGCTGAGGGTATAGTAATTTGAAAGTTCTTGGTCTCTGCGGGTTTTGTGGACTTGATAACTACTGACATTATGTCCTCTGATCCCTGGGCTATTCTTCTTTGAAACTTTGATAATTTTGCCAGTAAAATTTCAAGCTGTAGCCTTTTATTTCTGGTCTTTGAAATATTAACCTCAGCTTCACCCAGCATATCCAGTGCTGACAAAAGGAAAGACTGTGTACTGGCCTGAGCTTGTTGCAGATACCTATCCCTGAGTTGTTCACTTCCTTCAAATAGTTTTACGCTTTCTCCAATTTTGCTTACCAAAAGGTTGCGTGAATGTTCAGCCAGTCCCTCTAAAATAATCTCTGGGTCAAACCCAAGACGAATTACCTGATCGCAAATGATTAGTGCTTGATTTGTGTCTTCGCTCAGAAAAGCGTTAAAAAATCTGAAATAATAATCATAGTCTAGAATATTTAAATTTTCAAGGACAGCCTGATAGGTAATCTGATGCTCAGAATAACTTCTGATCCTGTCAAAAATTGATAACGCATCTCTCATTGCGCCGTCAGCCTTTTGTGCAATCAGATAAAGTGCTTCTGTTTCGGCCTGAAGCGATTCTTCTTTGCAAATTATTTCAAGTTGGTATACAATATCTTTAATAGCAATTCTTCTGAAATCATAAACTTGGCATCTACTCAGTATGGTGGGAATGATCTTGTGCCTTTCAGTAGTCGCAAGAATAAATTTTGCAAAAGGCGGTGGTTCCTCCAGTGTCTTAAGGAATGCATTGAAAGCAGCTTGTGACAACATGTGAACTTCATCAATTATATAGATCTTGTACCTGCCATATTGTGGCTGGTATCTCACCTGCTCTGCCAGGTTACGGAAGTCCTCAACACTGTTATTTGAAGCCGCATCGATTTCAAAAATATTAAATGAGTTGTTTTCTTGAAAGGCCTGACAGGTTTTACATTGGTTACATGGTTCCCAATCTGGTGTTGGATTTTCGCAATTGAGTACCCGGGCCATAATCCTTGCACAGGTTGTTTTACCAACGCCTCTGGGTCCGCAAAACAAGAAAGCATGAGCCACCTGGTTACGCGCCAGTGAATTTTTCAACGTTTGAGTGATGTGATCCTGGCCGATCACATCAGTCCATCTCAACGGCCTGTACTTCCTCGCAGAAACTAAGAATCCATTCATATTATTGGCCCAAAAGTAACTTCTTGGGCGTTTTGTTTTTAATCTTTCTTTGGTTTTTTATACTACATTTGCTATAAATAGCATAACTTGAAAATAGCAGTTGCGCAGCTAAACTATCATATAGGTAATTTTGAAGGAAATCTGGCCTGCATGAGATCATGCGTAGCAAAAGCCAGATCCCAAGGCGCTGATCTTATTTGCTTTAGTGAAATGTCAACTTGTGGTTATCCCCCTGTTGATTTTCTTGAATTCAGGGATTTCATTCATCGCTCGATGAATGTGGTTAACGAATTGACCGGAGATTCCTTTGACATTGGAATTGCTTTAGGATCGCCAACCGTTAATCCTGATCTGGAAGGTAAAGATTTACATAACTCGGTGTTTTTTTTGTTTGAGGGCAAGGTTCATCATCTATATCACAAGGGACTTCTGCCAAACTATGATATTTTTGATGAGTATCGCTATTTTGAACCAGCATCATCTTTTAATACGTTTGAATTTAAAGGTGTAAAAATCGCGATAACAATATGTGAGGATATCTGGAATCTCAATCATGATAACCCGATGTATGATATCTGTCCAATGGATGAGATGATAAAAGAGAACCCACGGTTAATGCTCAACCTTTCGGCTTCCCCTTTTAGTTTTGAACACACCAAGGATCGTTTGAATGTCATTAAGGAAAATGCCAGAAGATACAAAATACCAATCTTCTATGTCAACTGTTTTGGAGCTCAGACAGATATTGTTTTTGACGGAGGCTCTGTCGTTGCAAGTCCAGACGGCAAATATTTTGAAGAATTGCCATACTTTCAGGAGGTGTTAAAGGTCTATGACCTTGAGGATGTAGAAAAAGGCATTTGTAGCAAAGAGCAACGCAAAGACAAGGCTGAACTTATTTATAATGCTCTAATTCTGGGTATTCGGGATTATTTTACAAAAATGAACTTCAAATCAGCAATCCTTGGTTTATCCGGTGGCATAGATTCGGCATTGACTGCTGTTCTTGCCTGCGACGCTTTAGGCCCGGAAAACGTTACTGCTTTGCTGATGCCATCCATGTTTTCCTCAGAAGGTTCGGTAAACGACGCACAAAGCCTTGCGAAAAATCTTGGAATAGAATATGAAATTATTCCTATCACCAATGTTTTTGATACCTACATGCAGGAGTTAAGTCCCTTTTTCAAGGATTTGCCCTACAATGTCACGGAGGAAAATATTCAGGCAAGGATACGTGGAATGCTGCTGATGTCCTTTTCAAATAAGTTCAGTCATATTCTTTTGAATACAACCAACAAGAGTGAAATGGCAGTGGGTTACGGCACGCTTTATGGAGATCTTTGCGGAGGATTGGCGGTTCTGGCTGATGTATACAAGACTGAGGTTTATTTGCTTTCTGAATATGTGAATAGACATAAATTGCGTATCCCGATAAACAGCATTGCCAAACCACCTTCAGCAGAATTGCGTCCTGGACAAAAAGACAGCGATTCCCTCCCAACTTATGATTTACTTGATCCTGTTTTATATCAGTATATTGAAAAGAGAAAGGGACCTGATGAAATTATCAATCTCGGATATGATCGCGAACTTGTGTTGCGTATTTTAAAAATGGTCAATAAAGCTGAGTTCAAAAGGTACCAGTCGCCACCGGTCATCAGGGTATCTTATAAATCATTCGGTTCTGGCAGAAGAATGCCGATCGAAGGTCATTATCTTTACTAAAAATAAAATCTGAGATATGATACTACTTTACTTCGGAATCCTTGTATTCCTCACCATGTTCCTATCCCTTCGCACTGTAGATCAGGGTATGGTCGCAGTGGTAACAATTTTTGGTAAATATCAACGCGTACTCTTTCCTGGACTTAACTTTATCATTCCTTTTATTGAGCGTATCCACAAAAGAATATCGGTACAAAATAGAAGTGCCGAACTAGGTTTTCAGGCTGTAACAGTTGATCAGGCCAACGTCAATTTTACTGCCATGTTACTTTTTTCCGTCCTTGATCAGGAAGAGGAGACCATCAAAAATGTAGCATTTAAGTTCGTTGATGAGAAAAATCTTATGCAGGCTCTGATTCGTTCAGTAGAAGGTTCTGTTCGCGCATTTGTAGCGACCAAGAAGCAAAGCGAGGTATTAGTGCTGCGCCGTGAAATTGTTGAAAATGTCAAAGAACATCTTGACAATACACTGGAGGATTGGGGATACCATCTGATAGACCTTCAGATTAATGATATCACTTTTGATGAAGAAGTCATGCGTTCCATGGCCAAGGTCGTTGCTTCCAATAACCTTAAGGCAGCGGCTGAAAATGAAGGTCAGGCTTTGCTGATAACAAAGACCAAAGCAGCTGAAGCAGAAGGAAATGCCATAAGAATTTCGGCTGAAGCAGAAAAACTAGCGGCCCAGTTGCGTGGTCAGGGTATTGCTGCCTTTCGGGAAGAGGTCGCCAAGGGAATGAGCAAAGCCGCCAAATTGATGGAAGACAGCAACCTCGACGCTTCATTTATCATGTTTAATATCTGGACTGAAGCGATTAAAAATTTTGCAGAACAGGGCAAAGGGAATGTTATTTTCCTCGATGGCAACATTGATACAATGGAGCGCTCACTGAGACAGCTAATGGCCATGAATAATCTGGATAAACTGCCTAAATAATATGGCGACTTTACGATTTTATCTTTCGGTATCGAATACCCGCTGAAACACTGATATACTCTGCGTTGCCGTAATGCGCTTTGAGCGCGATTCCGACATTTCCAGTAACTCCTTGAAGATAAGGTATCCGGTAATGATACTGGAATAATAATTTTACATAAAGCGGGATGCCTGCAAGTATTGTGTTTTGAAGAAACTGATATCCCAGACGTGTTTCGAGAGTGGTTGGACCAAAAATCCATTCATGAGCACCAAAAACATGCAATCGGTAACTGACTGATCTGGCTGATTGAATGTCTGGTTTGGTCTCTGATCGTTCTGCAAAATAGGCGCTCAGACTGTGATATTCAGCTTCCAGTCCTGCTTTCATGATCCTTATTGGACAATAAAATCTGCCTGCCTGCAAATCCAAAATGTCTATTTTGAACTTCGGCCCCCCCGGCACCTTATGCTCTGTCCATGCTAGACCATATTGGCATGCAAACATCCACATCTTCCCGTTGGTGATTTGTGGTCGAACCGGTCTCGATCTTGGAATAGATCCTGATTGCACACCCAGTAAAATGTTGATGTAATTTAATCCAAGATTGGGTGACTTAAAAGCTCCGTTCGAAATATGACAAAGGGCAATTCCGGAATAAATATTAAACGATTGTTTAAGAGGAATGGAAACTCTCCATTCAAATGTAGTCATATTATTTAAATGTGTGCTAATTGCATTTTGCTGAGGATTATTTTGAAAATGATAGATGCGCTGATTGTAGGATAACCCACTTCCAATCAAAAACCATCCAGTTGTCAGTGGACTGAGTCGATGTTTGAAATCATAAAATAGTACCAGCCCGTATGCATCGCCCAGTACATTGGAAGGTTGTCCGAGATCAAAATACTTGACTAATACCCCAGCATAAATCTGGTCTGAATTGTATGGATATTTTTTCGGGTTGACGCTTTTGGAGATGGCAAGGTCTATGCTTGATCCAATGCCGTGGGGTTTAATTCCAAACTTGGGTGTGTGCACAAGTAACTTGCTGCATTGAATTCCTGACCTGAAATGCCATGATGTGTCCTGGCAATTGACATTATTATAGATCTGTAATATGGCACAGAAGACACTGACGATTCTAATCACTTGCCGAATTCACATGCATTAAAAATTCAAGCGTCTTTTCAAATTCCTCGGAAGGAATATGATCCTTTTCGCGATAAGGAATCAGCTCTCTGTATTGCTGAAACATGAATTGTAATTTATCACCTGTTTTCCATTCAACGCCTCGTAGTTGCCACGCCCGACATGCAGTCATCCATTCCATGGCCAACACCAATCCTGTTCGTTCGGTCACAGCCCTTGCTTTTAAAGCTGCATTGGCCCCCATACTGACATGATCCTCCTGTCCTTTACTGGTCACAATTGAGTCCACAGATGCCGGAGTGCACAGCTGTTTGTTCTGACTGACAAGCGAAGCTGCTGAATACTGAACAATCATATATCCGGAATTTAATCCTGGATCTGTCGTAAGAAAATCAGGTAGACCACGGGCACCATTGATCAGCTGATAAATTCGGCGTTCAGAAATACTTGCCAGTTCAGCGACCGCAATACATAAAAAATCTGCAGCAAGTGCCAGCGGTTGTGCATGAAAATTACCACCGGACAGCACCTGCTGTTGGGACAGCATCAAAGGATTGTCCGTAACGGCATTAATCTCACGAGTCACAATATCTTCAACATAATGCAAACAATCCAACGTTGCACCATGAACCTGTGGGATACACCTGAAACTATATGGATCCTGCACCGAAATTTTTGACCTGAATTGAATATTGCTTCCTGATAAAAGTTGCCGTAAGGTAGCCGATACCTCAATCTGTCCTTTTTGCTTTCTAAGCAGATGGATTTCTTCGTTGAGAAAATCCATTGTACAATTGAATGCATCGATCGAAAGAGCACTGGTAATGTTAGCAATTTTGAAAAGACTATTTGATTTGTACAGTGCATTGAGGAGTGTAGCCAAAGTATATTGGGTTCCGTTAAGAAGTGCAAGCCCTTCTTTCATGCGCAACATGGGGGGGTGAATACCTCTTGACTTGAGCAGATCCGCGACATTTCCTTCTGTACTGATAATTTTGCCTTCCCCAATACACAGTAAGCTCATGTGCGCCAGTGGTGCCAGATCCCCGGATGCGCCAAGCGACCCTCGTTCTGGAATTTCAGGAAAAATCTTTTCATTATAAATTTGAATGAGAAACTGCAAAAGTTCAGGCCGGATACAGGAATTGCCTTTAGAAAGACTGATAATCTTTAACAAGAGCATAAGTTTGCAGGTCTCCACATCAATGTAAGGACCAGTTCCGCAAGCATGCGAACGAACCAGGTTGATCTGCAATTGACTTAATTCTTCACTCGCAATCACCTGGTTGCACAAAGCTCCAAAACCAGTATTAATTCCATATACCGGGGTAGAGGATGTTGCAATTTTTTCTTCTAAAGAATTTCGATAATCAGCAACAGTTTTCCATGTTTGTTCAGATAAACCAATGGGTAGATCACTTTTCCAGATAGAAATGATATCCCGTAATGTCCATTCCGAAAAATCTAAAATATGAACCTCTTTCATTCGGTAAAAATAAAGTTAGGTCGCATAAAATTGCTAAAAATATATGACAATATTTCAGAATATAATCCTACATTCTGCTAATTTTGCAAGCTATTAAAAAATTACTATGTCGAAAGAAAAAGATGAAAAATTAAAAGCACTACAACTGACCATAGAAAGACTTGAGAAGACCTATGGAAAGGGATCGATCATGAAATTAGGAGATAAAGCAGTTCTTAATGAGGTTGATATTATTCACAGTGGATCAATTAGCCTAGATGCTTGTCTTGGTATAGGAGGATTCCCAAAAGGCCGTGTTATTGAGATTTATGGACCTGAATCCTCCGGTAAAACAACCCTGGCAATTCACGCAATTGCCGAATGTCAGAAAAACGGCGGAATTGCAGCTTTTATTGACGCAGAACATGCATTTGACAGGACTTATGCTGAAGGACTGGGTGTTAATACAGAAGAATTGCTGATTAGCCAGCCGGATAATGGTGAACAAGCACTCGAAATCGCCGAAAACCTAATCAGATCAGGAGCGATCGAAATCATCGTCATTGACTCTGTCGCAGCGCTGGTACCCAGAAGTGAGATTGAAGGTGAGATGGGTGATGCCAAAGTAGGTCTACAGGCCAGATTGATGTCACAGGCTCTGAGAAAGTTGACTGGAACGCTGAGCAAAACCGGATGTTGTTGCATTTTTATTAACCAGCTCAGAGAGAAAATCGGCGTCATGTTCGGAAATCCAGAGACCACTACTGGAGGTAATGCGCTTAAGTTTTATGCATCCATGAGATTGGATATCCGCAAATCAGGAAATGCGATCAAGGATAAGGACGGAAACGTTACTGGAAATCGCGTAAAAGTTAAAGTGGTCAAAAATAAACTGGCACCTCCCTTCAAAATAGCTGAATTTGACATTGAATATGGAATAGGAATTAGCCGCAGCGGAGAAATCGTAGATCTTGGCTCTGACCTTAACGTTCTTGGAAAAAGTGGAAGTTGGTACTCTTATGAGGGCACAAAGATTGCCCAGGGAAGGGACGCCGCCAAACAATTTATGTTAGACAACCCGGAAGTTTCCAGGGAAATAGAAGAGAAAATCAGACAGAAATTAGCAACTGGTAAATTAGTAAAAGCGGAGGTGGCCTCAACGGAAGAATAAGGATAAAAAAAATTTAGCATTATTCTTCCTGAATTCTTCAAATCAAATTATTTTTGGCATGCCTTACGACACACGACATCAGTCAAAATATCAGGTTGGTAATCAGTCTTTTTAAGAAGATTATCGACCACTTTTCTTATCCTATTTATATATCTGATAGCGGAACTTGTTTCCGCTATTTTTATTTCCAATTAAAACTGTTAACCATTTCTATAATGTCCTCCTTCACAAAATCGTAATATGGCTTCAGACTATCCTGGTCTATATGCGAATTAAAATATAACGCCCCCCTTAAGAAATGTTGCAAGGAGTCGGTAAGATAAAATTGAAAAGGAGTTGCCGTGGGACCCTCAATTTCATATATTATTCCGCTTACCCCGTTTGATTTCTTTACCGGGAATTCGTCAATGTAGTCTGCCTTCAACAGATGATCCTTGACAAACTTATAACTGTCTTCAACACTCTTGCCTAATTCCTTTTGGTTCTCGAGATGCTTATAAGTACAATAAACCTTCGCGTTCAGTGATTCAAATTTAATATTGAACCAGCATGGTTCGGCGAGCGTATCAAAAAAAGTTGAATCCTTCTCATAAGTGGCGTAGACTGGTATCTTGAATTCGAAAGGACAATTTTCAGGCGATGAAAGACCATATTTTTTAGCCGGTAAATCTACCCTTGGATATGTCCGCGGTTTTGGATTAAATACTCTTTCCTTGCATCCTTCGGATATCAGTAAAAAAAGTATTAAAATTATTTTTCCACTGAAAGGTCTGAAATAATAAAACAGGCCCAAACTATTTCGTCGTGATTTTAATTTTTTCAATTCTTCGCTTATCAACTTGCACAATCTTGAATTTGATACCTTGTACTTGTATTTCCTGATCTCTCTTGGGCATTTCACTGGTATGCTCAAGTACAAGCCCTGCTATTGAATCCGCAGAACCTCTGACATTATTAAAAGAATTGGTATCCATTCCCAAGACCCTGCACATATCATTGATCAAGGTTTTACCTTCAAATATGTAATTATTCTGATCAAGCATTGTATAATTGAGGTCGTGCAGATCGTCAAATTCATCTTGTATTTCCCCTACAATTTGCTCCATGATGTCTTCGAGTGTGACAAGACCGCTTGTCCCTCCATATTCATCCACCACAATGGCCATATGAACTTTTTTGCTTTGAAAATCATGAAGCAGATCATTGATTTTACGGTTTTCCGGAACGTAAAATAAATTATTTCTAATAAGAGACTGCCACTCATAATGATCTAATTCATCAAGATACGGTACAAGATCCTTTGCATAAAGAATTCCAGTCAAGTGGTCAAGATCACCCCGGTAAACAGGCATTCTGGAATAACCGTACTGTTGCACGTTTTTAATCGTCTCGTTAAAATTTTCATCAAAGTCAAGCGCACAAATGTCTGTACGCGGTTTCATGATCTGTTTGATGGTTACATCATTGAATTTGATAATACCCTTGAGCATGCCAACCTGTTCCTCCGATCCATGCTCCTCGCTCACTGCCAGTTCGATGGCCTTGTCCAGATCTTGCTTGGCGGAGGCGCTCCCTACAATTTTTCTTTCGAGAAGTTTTTTTTCAACCCGATGACTCATACCAACAAGAAAATATGTCAAAGGAGAAAAAAGAATGTCCGCTATGCGCAATGGCATGGCCATCGAAATAGCAAATTTCTTATTGTTTAGTTGCCCGTATATTTTAGGTGTGACTTCTCCAAACAACAGAATCACCAGGGTTGAACCGACAACTGCAATAAGAAAATTAAGAAATGAAGTTATGCTTTCAATACCGTAATCTGTAAGCCCAAAAGTGTCATGCAACCAAGTGGCGGCGCCGTTATAAGATTCCTCCGGTAATACCTGATCCAGAAAATGTTCAAATACCAGTGCTATTCCAATATTGATCAGCGTTACCAGTATAAGCAACAAGGCAAGTAATCGCTTGGAGTGGTTTCTTAAATAAATTAAGGTTTTGGCCGCTTCATTTTCATCATCGTTTCGCAAATCCTCAATGTCAGTGGGTGTCATTGAAAATATCGCAATCTCAGTTGCAGAAATTAACCCTATAAAAATTATTAATACGACAAGTCCTATAATACTGTAGGTTAAAGCCCAACCGCCCGCCATCTGCAGCAAACCAATAAAAATAAAATGAGCCGAATAAGGATCTGAATTATCCATAAAAGACAACAAACGGAAGCTTAAAATGGCAGGTCATCATCCTCAACATTGGGACTAAAATCCTGGCCGCGGGTTGGTTCACGATGTTCTGGCGCATTGACATTTGAAGACGTTGGATTCGAATGGCCTCCTTCTCTGCGCTCAAGAATTTTAAGCAGGTCAACCGTTACTTCTGCTGCATAATGGTCCTTACCATCGCGATCCTGCCATTTGCGATGGGTGAGTTTTCCTTCGACATATACAAGCATTCCCTTTCTCAGTACCTTGGCTCGTTCTGCAAGCCCGCGCCACATGACGATGTCATG
>ERZ724526.286-NODE-286-length-30069-cov-5.991071_pt1 | contig 30069 bp, 30 predicted proteins | sample MGYA00376059_ERZ724526 | MGnify/ENA primary metagenome ERZ724526 (study PRJEB28724, sample SAMN07190883) | activated sludge metagenome | isolation source: activated sludge of sewage treatment plant in Hong Hong | place: Hong Kong | collected 2016-03-17 ...
ACTTGGTTTATAATCCAGGAAGGGCAGATATACCCCAAAAAATTGTCATCCTTCCGCGTTTTTGCGGGGAAAATTTCGATAATTGACGGATTAAAACCCCGCTAGGGGTGATATTCCTATTGCAAATGGATAAAATTTGCAGAAATAACCCCGTTAGGGGTGGCATTTAATATTAACCTATTATCAACTACCTCAAAGGGCAAATGAACTTGGTTTATAATCCAGGAAGGGCAGATATACCCCAAAAAATTGTCATCCTTCCAGGTTTTTGCGGGGAAAATTTCGATAATTGACGGATTAAAACCCCGTTAGGAGTGAAATTGATTTTGCCTATGGATAAAAGCAGCAGAAATAACCCCGGTAGGGACGGCATAACTATTTCTTCAGTAGAATTATTAATCTGATCAATTGAGCAACGACTGCTATGTACTTTATCCTAACCTAGTACTTTATTTTCAAAAGTTAAATTGCAATCCACCCGGATTTATATTTAGCTTGAAATCTGCATGCAATATTCAAGTTTAATGAGATGTGTCGCCATACATTTTCTCATAATAATTCCTGTACTCACCACTGGTAACACTATTGAGCCAATCGGTATTGTCCAGATACCAGTCAACTGTTTTCTCCAATCCCTGATCAAAGGTGACGGATGGCGACCATCCCAGCTCGCTATTAATCTTGGAAGCATCGATGGCATATCGTCGGTCATGCCCCGGTCGGTCTTTGATGTAAGTAATCAGTTCGGCACTTTCACCGGCAGTCCGTCCAAGTTTCTGGTCCATCTGAGTACACAAAAGCCGGATAAGGTCTATATTTTTCCATTCGTTGAAGCCGCCGATATTATAGGTCTCTCCGACCCTGCCGCTGTGAAAGACCCGGTCGATGGCTATGGCATGATCAATGACATACAACCAGTCGCGCGTATAAAGACCATCACCATAAACAGGAAGTGGCTTGCGATGGACGATGTTATTGATAAACAACGGTATCAATTTTTCAGGAAACTGATTAGGTCCGTAATTATTTGAACAATTGGAAATCACAACAGGCAGTCCATAGGTATCATGATAGGCCCGGACGATGTGATCTGACGAGGCTTTGGAAGCGCTATAGGGTGAATGCGGATCATATGCGGTATCTTCTGTAAATAATCCTGTCTCACCCAGTGCTCCATATACTTCATCCGTGGAAACGTGATAAAATAAGTGTTCCTGCCAGTTTTCCGACCAGGATTCGCGTGCAGCCTGAAGAAGGTTGGCAGTGCCCATTACATTGGTTTCCAGAAAGACAAAGGGGTCAGAGATCGACCTGTCCACATGACTTTCCGCTGCCAGGTGGATGACATCGGTTATATGGTAATCGCTGAAAACTGAACGAATAAAGGCGAGGTCGCGGATGTCTCCTTTGATAAAATGGTAATTGGGAGCATCCTTTATATCTTCAATATTATTCAGATTCCCGGCATAGGTCAGCAAGTCCAGATTGAAAATGTGATAATCCGGATATTGCTGAATAAAGCGACGTACCACATGAGAACCAATGAAACCGGCGCCTCCGGTGATGAGGATATTTTTATTTGCCATACTCAAGTATCTAATTTTTGCAAAAATGCAATTCGGTAAAATTCCTGTTTTTGTACAATGGACGGAGCATTTTTTAATTTAAACAAAGAATTATACCAATATTTTTCATTTATCTTTTATAAAAAATATAATCTGTATTCAGCGGCTCAAGTCCGGACTGCCTGAACTCCATAGCTATCTGACCTCGATGGTAGGTGGAGTGGTTGATGATGTGGAAGATAATGTCTTTCACCAAATTGGTAAAGGTCTCCCCTTTTGAGTTGGAATACACTATCATTTTTTCAGGCTCTATTTTTTCTAATATTTTCAAGGTCCGGTCGTAATTAGTAGCATCCATTTTTTTCAACTCACCGATATCATGAATGTCCCAGACGCCTACAACAGGCTGTTGCGGGTCGATTCTGTTATTCCAGATATGGTGGGCATTGACGATGTGATTAAAAAGTCTGACGGGCTTCTCAGAAGTACGGCCTGAATATTCCAGAAATTTATCTGCCAGGAGTTGATTGAAATGGTGACCATATTCAAGCAAATCTTTGAAAAAACGGTCCATTTTTTACAAATTTTGTCGATTATGGAAATGAAAAATCACACCAACCTTATACGGTTATAACCGCTGATCAACCATCTCTATCGGAAGGATACTTTTGATATCATACACGACAGAAGGGTTGTTTTTTAAGGGTTCCAGAGGCAAGGTAACAAATTCATCGTGAGCGACAGCCAGTAATATGCCATCGTATTTTTTGCCATTTTCGAGCTGATCCAGGCAAGAAATTTTGTATTCAGCCATCAGTTCAGCCTTGTTGACTCTCGGATCATAGATGTCAACATTGACTTTGTAATCCTTAAGGGTATTGACGATGTCGACAACCTTGGTATTTCTGAGGTCGGGACAATTTTCCTTGAAGGTGACACCAAGAACCAAAACATTGGAGCCCTTGATACGGATTTCCTTATCGATCATTCGTTTTATCAGTTCGTGTGCGACATAGTCCGACATGCCTTCATTGAGGCGGCGGGCAGCCAGCATAATTTCCGGATGATAACCGGCTTCCTGAGCTTTCTGGATGAGATAATATGGATCGACGCCGATGCAGTGACCGCCTACCAGCCCGGGTTTGACCTTAATAAAGTTCCACTTTGTACCGGCTGCTTCGAGTACCTGAGTCGTGTCGATGTTGAGTCTGTTGAAGATTCTTGCCAATTCATTGGCGATAGCAATATTTATGTCGCGCTGAACATTTTCGATGACCTTGGCAGCTTCGGCAACTTTAATTGAGGCGGCTTTATGGGTGCCGGCTGTGATGATGGAATTGTACAAATCCTGCACTTTTCCGGCAGTTTCCGGGGTAGAACCCGAAACAATTTTGTGGATTTTAGTCAGGGTACGTTCCTTGTCACCCGGATTGATTCTTTCAGGAGAATAGCCAATAAAAAAGCCTTTATTGTATTCCAATCCGGAAAATTGTTCGAGAACAGGCACACAAATCTCTTCGGTAGCTCCGGGATAGACCGTGGATTCGTAAATGATGACGGCATCCTGACTGATTACCTTACCTACTGTCTCACTTGCCTTGATCAAAGGTGTAAAATCGGGATAGTTATACTTATTAACCGGGGTAGGTACGGTGATAATGTAAAAATCGAAACCTTTGATTTTTTGTGCATCATCTGTAAAAGACAATCCGATTTGATCATTCTGGTTAAGTACGGAGATCAGGTTTGATTCTTCCACTTCCAGGGTATGGTCTTTACCCTTTCTCAGTTCTTCCAATCGATTTTTATTGATGTCAAAACCAATTACATGATAGTGTTTGGCCAGTTCCACAGCCAGAGGCAGGCCGACATAACCGAGGCCGATAACGGCTATTTTCGTATTCAAGTTATATAGTATTTAAATTAAAAAATGCTAATTATTTCGGGGTGAGCCCGGGTCATTACACGGGGCGGCCGATACTTTCATAATTAAATCCTTTTTCCTGCATTTCTTTCGGGTCAAAAATATTGCGCCCGTCAAAAATCACCTTATCCTTTATGCTATGAAACATGGAGTCAAATTGCGGGGAGCGGAATTCATTCCATTCTGTCATAATCATCAGGGCATCGCAATCACTCAGTACTTCATACTGGTCGACAGCATAAAACAATTTTTCTCCATAGATCCTCCTAACATTGTCCATGGCTTCCGGGTCAAAAACGCGGATTTTGGCACCTGCATCCAGCAATTTATCAATGATGTACAGAGCGGGAGCTTCGCGGATATCGTCGGTATTTGGTTTGAAAGAAAGTCCCCAGATGGCAATGGTTTTACCGTTGAGGTTACCTTTATAGAAGTTGTGTAATTTGTCGAACAGGATGGTTCGCTGATTTATATTTACCTGAATCACTGCATCCAGAATCCGGAAATTAAAATCGTTCTGATCTGCTATCTTATGAAGGGCCTTTACGTCCTTGGGAAAGCAGGATCCTCCATAGCCGATGCCCGGGAAAAGAAACCGCTTACCTATCCGCGAGTCTGCACCCATACCCAGGCGAACCATATCGACATTGGCGCCCACACGTTCGCATAGGTTTGCTATTTCATTCATAAAGGTGATTTTAGTTGCCAGGAATGAATTGGCGGCGTATTTGGTCATCTCGGCAGAGCGTTCGTCCATGAAGTAAATGGGGTTACCCTGTTTGACAAAGGGCTCGTAGAGTCGGTGGATGATCTCGCGTGCACGTGGGGATGAGGTACCGATGACGACTCTGTCAGGCTTCATAAAGTCTTCAACGGCAACACCTTCGCGTAGAAATTCCGGATTGGAAACCACATCGAAAAGCTCCGCGGCTGCATTCTGAGCAATTGCCTGATGTACCAGGTCGGCTGTACCAACGGGAACCGTACTTTTATCAACGATGATTTTATAGGAAGAAATCATTTTACCCAGCTGGTTTGCCACATTCAAGACATAGGAAAGGTCGGCCGAACCGTCTTCTCCTTCCGGTGTAGGCAGGGCGAGGAAGATGATGTCAGCGAAGTCAACCGCCTTTTTCAGGTCAGTAGTAAACTCAAGACGTTTTTTCTCTAAATTTCTTTGAAAAATGACTTCCAGTCCCGGCTCATATATGGTAATAACGCCTGATTTAAGGCTATTTACCTTATTTTCATCAATATCGACACACATCACGGAATTACCTGTCTCCGAAAAGCAGGTGCCTGTCACTAAACCAACGTATCCTGTTCCAATTACGGAAATATTCATGCTAAAAATTCATTTACATTTAAAAAATTAAACATGGCTTCGCCGTCAATAAGTCGCACTTATTGTATCCAAAATTTATATACATTTATCTGTATAATAATTATTTATATATTATAATTTGAATATATTTTTCAATAATTATACAGAGGATGGTTCGAGTTGATTCACATTGATTTCTATTTGCAGGCCTATACCCAAACTGTCAAAGTTGACGATGAGTCTGCCTTTTGATTTAACTTCACTGACAATGCCCTGCATGCCGAATAAAGCACCATTATTGACGTGGACTCTTTGTCCGGTCTGATATCTTACTTCCTTAAATGCGTACTTTTCATCCAGACCTTCGATGCGATGCAGGATATCCATTTCCGCTTGAGTCACAGGCGACAATAATTTTCCTACCTTCACAAAGCCAAATACGTGTTCAGTCTCCAACACAGAAACGTATTGTTTCCGATCGATATGGACGAAAACATAGGTGGATAAAACAGGCACCATCCGGTGCACAATCTTCCTGAGGTATCTGCTTGTGTATCTGCGAAAAGGAGTGTATGCTTCAATGTCCTTGCGCTCCAATTGTGCAATGACAACCTTTTCACTCTTATATTTGACCTTTACGGCATACCATTGTTTTCCAACCCAAGTATTCATCATGCTCTCAACTTTTATCGGACCAAAGCAGCAACGGCTCCAGGTCTTTACTTTGGGTTAAATAATCCGTATATTCCGATTCATTGAAGATTACATAGCGAATTTTTCTCTTAATCAGGTTTTCAGCTTTGGTAATCAATTGAGACAGGTAATCTCTTTCTACATTGCCTATCAAAATAAGGTCGATGATCGGCCCGTCAATACCTTTAGCAAATGAACCTGCCAGATACACCCTGTCAACATTACCAAGGCGTTCTACCACATTATTGATGATCTGGTCGATGCCGATATGTTTAAGGAGAATGTTGTGAATTTCCCGGAAAAGGGGATGAGATGTGTTGGCTGAAAAGATTTTCTTATTGCCACTTGTTTCAGCTTTCAGGAGACCTGCCTTTTCAAACTTATTCAGTTCAATCCGGATGGCATTAGTAGATTCGCCCATTTCATTTTCCAAACCACGCAGGTAGGCAGTTGTTTCCTTGTTGAGGAAAAACTTAAAGAGTAGCTTGACTCTTGTTTTCGATGAAATTAAGGTCTCTATCATAAAAATTGAGTAGCAAAATTACTCAATTTTATAAAACTGACCAATCATTTATTCTAAAAAATACCGGAAAAAAAGATCATCTCAATATTCCCTTCAACAATCAATCCAAGCCCTCCAAAGCCGTTTTCGCCTGTTCAAGTCCCCAGGAAGGAGCGATGTCAGAAATTGGTTTGAAATTTTCGAACAGGTCCAACGCTTTTTTAAAGGCAACCTTAGCTTTTTCCTTACTGCCGCCATACTCACCGGGAGCATTCATCAACTGCAGGCCTTCCAACACATAAGGTCGCGGATTGGAAGGATCCAGGCGCTTTGCCTTATCAAGGGCTGCGCCGGCCTCCACCCCATAGGAAAGCCATCGGTTGCCCGGATCCACCTGAAAGGCGAGGGAGGCAACCATATGTTTCAGACAGTAAATTTCAGAATTGTCAGGCTGCAAAGAATCTGCCTTGAAGATCATGGATTCTGCCTTATGAGCAATATAATCTTTATTGGAGCTTTCGTACAGGTAGGCGGTCAGTATTTTGGTGAAAGCAGCATAATAATAGGGAAGCCACTGATTCTTCTCTGTTCCGGCAATTTGTTCAAAATAGCCTTCTGCCCTATTCATATCCTCAGGCACCTTGGCATTTTTAATCATTTGAATGCCTCTTGTCATTGCCCGTTCATATCCTGACTGACCAAAAGTGAGGTTGGATGCCAGAATCAATATCAAAAAAAGCAACTTTGTCACCCTACACATAAGAGCTTATTGTTCCATTATAATAATGTCTCCTATCGGGAAGTCCGGATAGATCATACTTTACTGTATTTCAACAAGGGAATGCAACCTTATTCCCGGTTGCCCATATACCTCAATACCAGATAGATCAACATAGCCAAAGCCGAAAGTGCTGCTGCGACATAGGTCATTGCTGCCCACCAAAGTGCATCCTTTGCGCCTTTATACTCTTCACCATAAGTCAAGCCGGAATTATTGAGCCATGCCAAAGCCCTGTTACTCGCATCAAACTCGACCGGAAGAGTCACAAGGCTAAATAATGTAGTGATGAAGAAGGTAACAATGGTAATCAACAGGATTGTCTGATTACCGGTAGCTCCCATGACACCCAGTGCCAGCATCAGTAGAAATTGCTGGGCGGTGGCCGCGAATTGTACAACCGGAACTATTGCCGACCTAAAGCGCAACATGGAATACGATGTGGCATGCTGAACGGCATGACCACACTCGTGTGCAGCCACAGCTGCAGAAGCTACGCTCCTGCCATTGAATACGTCCGGGCTGAGATTGACCGTTTTGTTCTGCGGGTTATAGTGGTCGGACAGGAAGCCATCGACGGAGACTACCTGTACATCAGTAATACCATTGTCGCGCAACATCTTCTCGGCGACTTCCCGACCGGAAAGGCCAGCGCTGAGTCCTTCCTGACTATAGTGTTGAAATTTTGACTTTAATCTTGCACTCAAAATCATGCCCACAACAGTTCCCACTGCCCCGAGGAGCATAAACATGAAATAACCGCTATTCATTCAATATTTTTTTTCATTTAATGTAATCTGCCCCAAAAAAGTTCCGCAGCACTTCAGGAATTCTGATTCCTTCAGGAGATTGATTGTTTTCCAGGAGTGCAGCGACGATGCGGGCCAGTGCCAGTGAGCTTCCATTGAGTGTGTGTAAGAGTTGTGTATTATTGTTTTCATCCCGATAACGTAGTTTCAACCTGTTGGATTGGAACGTCTCGAAGTTGGATACAGAGCTGACCTCCAGCCATCGCTCCTGTGCAGCCGACCAAACCTCAAAATCATAGGTCATGGCAGAGGCGAAGCCCATATCACCTCCGCATAGGCGAAGAATCCTATAAGGCAAGCCCAGGTTTTCCATCAGTCGGGATACATGGCGAATCATGCCATCGAGGGCAGCGTATGAGTTCTCCGGTTTTTCTACCCGAACAATCTCCACCTTGTCGAACTGATGAACCCGGTTGAGTCCCTTGACGTGTGCGCCATAAGAACCTGCTTCTCTTCTAAAACAAGGAGTATAAGCGGTCAGCATCCCCGGAATTTCCTGTTCTGACAAGATCATATCTCTATAAATATTGGTGACCGGCACTTCAGCTGTTGGGATCAAGTACAAGTCATCCTTTTCGCAATAATACATCTGGCCTTCCTTATCGGGAAGTTGGGTTGTTGCTCTGGCAGAGTCTTCATTGACCAGATGCGGAGGCAAAATTTCTTCGTATCCTGCGGCTGTATTGTATTCCAGGAAATAATTGATCAGAGCCCGCTGAAGTTTTGCTCCTTGTCCACGATACAATATGAAGCCACTTCCCGTCAGTTTTACCCCGAGCTTCATATCAAAAAGGTTATATTTTTCAGCCAATTCCCAATGCGGCAGGGACCCTTCGGGCAATACAGGCAACGGCTTGTCCCATGCCTGATAGACCATATTGTCATCTGCTCCGACACCGAAGGGGACGTCCTCATTCGGAATATTGGGTAAGGTAATGAGCTTATCTTCCAATTCCTGCTTGATATCCCGCAAATTTTCTTCTCTGGCCTTGGTAGACTCCTTCAGCTCTGCTACACGTGCTTTCAATCCCTCTGCTTCTGCAGCCTGCTTATTCTTCATCAGGTCGCCAATATTTTTTGCCAACTGGTTTTGTTCAGCCAATTCACCATCCATCAGCGTCTGGATTTCTTTTCTTTTATCATCAAGGTCAATGATGCCATCAATTATGAGAATATCAGTATCTGACCAATTCCTTTTTTTAAGGCCGGTAACAACTTTATCTCTTTGATTTCTAAGTATTTCAACGCGTAACATAGAGAAGGATTTGAATAAATATTTATATTAAATTTAAAATTAAGGCACAAATATAGTTGAATAAAAAAAAATATGTACATTTGCATATCATTTCAAGCTGAAAGAGCTTTAAGACGCCCATCACTGTAGCAATATTGATTTACCGCTTAATTTCCCGAATCTAATACTACGTATATCGGTCATTTTAAATGGGCAGTCATTGTTTCAAGGATGAGTGTTGTAATAATCTGAAAATCTTAAAAATATAGAAAGTTCCAGTACTGGCAATGAATCTTAGTATCGACATTGTTCGTTGCTAAAGGTCTCATCCCTGTACCGATCCGCCTGTATTTGAAAGAAATTTTAATTGAATTAAATTATCAAATTAATCCGGTAGTCAAATCCGGTAACATTAAGCGGCGCTACCTGCCTCTAAATGTTAAAATCCAAAAACTTTTATCTTTACGTATGTATGACATTATGCAATTAGACAGCATGTTGGTGCCCGAGTTAAGGGAGGTTGCTGAAAAAAACGGCCTGACAGGCTACAAAAGACTCAGTAAGCAAGAACTCATCTATAAGATTCTTGACCAGCAAGCACTTACAAGCCAGATTTCCGAAGACAAACTGAAAGCTATGGAGGCCGAAAGCGCCAAAAGCAAACCTCACCAAAAAGAAGGACTAAGGGCTGAAAGAAGACCGGTCAATCCGATTAAAAAAGAGAATCAACCTGAAACAGCCTCTGATGAAACTATCCAGGAATCAAAGCCTGCTATCCAGGCAGGAAAGAAACCCCGGATTAAAAAATCTACCAAAGTGGAACTGACTGGTACAGAAGCAGAACAAACTCCGGTCAGTGTTGTAGAAAATGAAAAAACAGAAACGCCACCAGAACCGCCCAGAAAGAAGTTCTTTACTACCAATCCGGAAAGTGTTACAGAAAAAGATGCTATTCATGTAGCCGTAAAAGAAGAGAGAAAACATAAAACTACAGAACCTGAAGCATCCTCAGGAGCAAAAAAATTCCAAAAAACGGAAAAAGCGCCTTCAAACCAGGATACTTCCAGGCCTAATCAGGTAAACTCAGAATCAGAGACCACTGTGGCTCCTAAACAAATGGAGAAGCCGGAACCGGAAGGTCCCAAATTCAACATAGATTTTGATGGCATGATAGCCGGAGAAGGAATTCTCGAAATGATGCCTGATGGTTACGGATTTCTAAGGTCCTCAGATTATAACTATCTGACATCACCGGACGATATCTATGTATCTCCTTCCCAGATCAAGCTCTTCGGCCTCAAGACAGGGGATACAGTTAAAGGGATGATAAGGCCTCCCAAGGAAGGTGAAAAATATTTTGCATTATTGCGTGTAGAGAATATCAATGGTCTGTTGCCAAGTCAAATCAGGGACAGGGTACCATTTGACTATCTAACTCCTCTCTTCCCAATTGAAAAATTCAACCTGACAACCAACCCGACCGGCAGGGATTATGGAAACAGGATGATCGACCTCTTTACACCAATCGGAAAGGGGCAAAGAGGACTTATCGTCGCCCAGCCGAAAACCGGTAAGACTTTCCTGCTTAAGGATGTAGCTAATGCCATAGCCGCCAATCATCCGGAATGCTTCCTCATCGTGCTGCTCATCGATGAGAGACCTGAAGAGGTTACAGATATGAAAAGAAGCGTCAATGCTGAAGTGGTGGCCTCCACTTTCGACGAACCTGCAGATAATCACGTTAAAGTCGCCGGTATCGTGTTGGAGAAAGCCAAAAGACTTGTGGAATGTGGTCATGATGTAGTGATTCTCCTGGACTCCATCACCCGATTGGCCCGTGCCTATAATACAGTAGCACCGGCCAGTGGCAAGGTTTTATCCGGCGGTGTGGAAGCGAATGCCCTGCATAAGCCAAAGAAATTTTTCGGTGCTGCCCGTAAGATAGAAAACGGTGGCTCACTAACCATTCTTGCCACAGCATTGATTGATACGGGATCCAAAATGGATGGAGTGATCTTCGAAGAATTCAAAGGAACAGGTAACATGGAATTGCAACTCGACCGAACCCTGGCCAATAAGCGCTTGTACCCCGCTATTGACCTCACCAAATCCAGTACGCGGCGTGATGACTTGTTGCTGGATAAAGAGACACTCCAACGCATGTTTATCCTGAGAAATCAACTTGCTGATATGAGGCCTGATGAAGCAATGGAATTCCTGCGAAAGTATATGTTTGGAACAATCAGCAACGAAGAGTTTCTGACATCTATGAATGGTTGACAAAAGTTTTAGTCTATAATACAAAGGCTTCTGCCCCTGATACGGGAAGGAGCCTTTTCTTTTCAAGGCAAATAAAAATCCATATCAGGTGGCAGGTTGGGAGGACTTATTCTTATTCAGCCTGATGGTGAAGGTAGTTCCCTTGCCCGGTGCGGTTTTCTTGACAAATATTTTTCCACCATGGTATTCTTCGATGATCCGCTTGCTGAGAGACAGTCCGAGTCCCCATCCCCGCGATTTGGTAGTCCATCCGGGTCGGAATATTTTCGATGCCTGGCCGGAGGTCATACCCTTTCCGGTATCAGACACATCGATATAGACATAATCGGCATCTTCATATACCTCTGCTCCAATCTCACCTTTCCCCTCCATGGCATCCAGTGCATTGCGGATCAGATTTTCCAGTACCCAATCAAACAAAGGTGCATTGACATCGACCACCAAAGTATTTTCACCCGGGAATTCAGGGAAAGTAAATATAACCTTCCGGGGGGCACGCCTGCTCATATACGCTCTGATATTTTCCAGCAAAAGGTAAATATTATGCGGAACAAGAACCGGAACAGAACCTATCTTGGAGAACCTGTCTGCCACTCGCTCAAGTTTCTTTACATCATTGCCCAATTCATTCAATACTTCCGTCTGGTCCTGATTACCTTCGGTCATGGACTTCAGGTGTTCAATCCAGGCGACAATAGCTGAAATCGGAGTTCCCAGTTGATGTGCCGTCTCCTTGGCCATACCTACCCACAACCTGTTCTGCTCGGACCGCCTTGCTGCACTCAGGCCGAGATATCCCATGCCGACAAAAACCGCCAGCAACAACAACTGAACATAAGGGAAATAAGTAAGATAAGTATATATGAGGGAATTTTTGTAATATACCCTTTGACGGATAAATTGATTTTCAATCTCAATAGGCTTGTACCCACTTCGTTTGATTTCATGCAATTGCTTCCTTAAAAATACGGTATCTCTATTTTCATGCTCTCCGAAATTGACCGCATCTATAATCTCATCTTTAGAATCCGTAAGAATAGCCGGTATCTTGAAGTCCTGTGTGAGCTGAAGAGACACGTCACTAATGTTATCAGTGGAAGAATTATGTGCAAGGTCCTGAATAGCCAAAGCGTATAACTGAACACTCTTCTCCTCACCCTCTTTCAGCTTGGCGGCCAAAAAAGCAGTATAAAGCATCGATACGGTCAACACCAGGATGCCAATCAACACGACATAAGTCTTCCAATATGTCCTGAAATCGAATATTTTCAACAAACGATGATCAACGTTTAATTACCAGGAGTTATGAACATTCCAAATGTATGAAATATTTTATCATTGGGCTTTATTTTTGTTTTATTTGCATTTTAAATGTAGCCACAAGCACCTCGTATTGGTTCTTAGTGATAAAATATCCTCCCGGGTAAATAATTAAAGTAAACTCTGATTAGCTTTGCGTTACAATGAGGATTGCTGTCAATACAAGATTTTTATTAAAAAATAAGCTGACAGGGCTAGGTCATTTTACCCTGGAAGTTGTTCGCCAATTGGTCTTGAATCATCCGGATGATACATTTATCTTCCTCTTTGACCGACCCTATGACAGCTCTTTCATATTTGCTCCAAATATAAAACCAATTATTGTTCATCCTCCGGCTAGGGCAACCTTACTTTTTACAATCTGGTTTGAATGGAGTATACCGGCCATTCTTAGGAGTAGTAAAGCCGATGTCTTTTTTAGCCCGGACAACTTCTTGTCATTACGCACCAGACTACCTACCTTACTCGTGATCCACGACCTGGCCTACCTCCATACCCCGGATGGATTTAAGGGAATGCAACTGCTTTATTACAGGTATTTCATGCCTAAGTTTGCACGTCGTGCAGACAGGATAGCCACTGTCAGTGAAGCCACAAGACAAGACATTCTTCAACAATACGATATTGCGCCGGACAAGGTCGAAGTCGTCGGATTAGGTTTAAATGAGGGTTTTGAGTTCGAGGGAATCACTGTCAGGCAGGACTATTTCGTGCACCTGGGCACCATCCAACCCAGAAAAAACGTCATCGGTCTATTAAGAGCCTTTGAATTATATAAAAATAGAACAGGAAGGTTGACAAAACTGAAATTCATCGGAGGCAAAGGGTGGAATGATGAAGAATTCTATACAATCCTGGACAAACATAGTTATAAACAGGATGTGGAACTGCTTGGTTATCGGTCAAATGAGGAAATATCCCATATCCTCAATCACGCATCCGCCTTATTGTGTGTATCCTACTTTGAAGGATTCGGCATGCCGGTCATAGAAGCACAGCGGTGCGGCTGCCCGGTAATAGCCTCCAACACTTCATCCTTGCCGGAAGCCTCAGGAGGAGCTGCCTTACTGGTAAATCCATCCGATGACAACGCTATAGCCGATGCCATGAAGAAAATAATGGAGGATAGTCTATTGAGAGCGGAACTGATTGAGAAGGGATTTAATAACATCAAGAGATTCTCCTGGGAAAAAACAGCCGATGCCATATATTCACTATTACAGGAGCTATACAAACAGGGTGTTCCATAATGGTCAATACACCCAAGCTACTGACATTCAACAATCATTGACAAGATGGCACATCGGACAATGGTTCAGAAATCATTTTCTCTGAAACACGAGTCACTTTCTTTCACCCGGAAAGACCTTCCGATTGCTTTCAAATTCATTGGGTGAAAGGAAACAATGCACACCACTATATTACAAATTAACTGAATATCCTTTCAATTTGATAGATACATTTCTATCTTTACCTTTCAATTTTTATTTTTTCTAAATTAAATGATTGCCAGATGCGTTTTTTTCAGACTTTTTTTCTTTTCCTTCTTTCACTAACCGCATTTTCTTCCAATTATAATGGCGAAATAAAGACCTTTTCCCAACCCGATGGTTCACAAGTCGATGTGAGGCTGTTCGGCTCCGAATTTTATATGCGTGCGGAAGGCCTGGATGGTTATACCCTTGTCAGGGATGATGCCAGTAAATGGATTTGTTATGCCCGATTATCGGAGGATGGCAGAGAGTTAATAGCCACCGAATACAGATATTTTGGTTCTCAATCAGGAGGTGCAACGCTGAATGTCGATCCCGGTGTACCAAAACATTTAGATATCCGTCCGGAATATGTGCAGGAGGTCATGAATCACAACGCTCAATCGCTCTTTGGACTACCTACCGTAGAGGCCGTTCAAAATAGTTACACAACCTACCAGCGATCAGGTGAAGTATTGCAGGGAAATTTGAAGGGTCTTTGCATCATTGTTGATTTTTCGGATGAAGTAGCTACCTTAAAGAGTGAGGATTACATTGATTTCTGTAACGGTCTTAACTATGTCCGGTTTGGTAATAATGGATCTTTGAGACAGTATTATCTGGATATCTCGGGAGGACTGCTCGACTATCAAAATGTCGTCTTCGGAATTTTCAGAGCACCCAGAACCTTCCAGGAATATGACGCCATGCCTTATGCTGTCGGGGCCCAACAAATATTGGACCTGGCACTGAATTGGATCAAAAGTACAGGATTTGACTTCTCCACCCTATCCACCAATCCCGACAAAACCATCCAGGCTATCAACCTGATGTACACGGGCAACCCGCCATCATGGGCCAAGGGCATGTGGTTTCATCAGGGCTATTATAGTGGTTTCTCTGCTAATGGTGTAAGATCGGGCAGATACAATACCTCACCTGCCAAATCTCCATTGACCATCGGTACGGTAGTTCACGAAAACGGCCACATGATATGCAAATGGCCTGATACATACAAATATGACAACAAATCCGGTCCGGATGGCATTGGCGCATTCGATGTCATGTGCTCCGGAGGACCCGATGCTAATCCGACATTGCCCAACCCTTACTTCATGCATAGGATTGGCTGGTTGAGAGATACAGACGTCACAGGAAAGAATGAAATCCTTACTGACACTGCTAATGCATATGCCGCATATTCCTATAGAAATCCGGATATTCCAACGGAGTATTATATGTTTCAAAACCGTCTTAAAACCGGAAGAAGTGAGGGAATACCCGATGAAGGTCTGGTTGTATGGCGCATCAATGAAAACGGAGATAATCAAACCACCAACCATCAGGTATATGTTGTCCACCAGAACAACAATATCAACGACCATTCGGGTGCATGCTTCAGGAAAGGCCGAATGGCGGAATATAACGACAGCACCACCCCATCATCACGTTGGTGGATTTCTGATATTCCAAGTGGACTAAGATTGTGGGATTTCAGTAACAAGGGCCCGGTCATGACTTATAAGATAGGACGTGGTCCTTCATTGACAGCCAATTACCTGAACTATGACAATGATAGTAACGCTGATGGTTATATTACAGGTGGTGAGGAATTTGATTTGAATGTCCGGTTATTTAATGTGGATGCCGGCCTGTCTTCGTCATCCATCGTCACTTGCACACCGATAGGTACCAACGCCACTAAGGTTAATGTACTGACAGCATCGATCCAACCCGGAGAGATTGCGTCCGGAGACAGCCTCGATATCACCTTTAGGATTGTTGCCGAAGCAGCCTTGAAAGACTTTGAAACGGTTGAATTCAAAATTGACATAGAAGAAGATGGCCGCAGCTTTTACACATACGCGTCCATTGTCACCGGAACGGTATATATCATGGATTCGACGACAATAATTGACTGTGATTATAATTTTTTGGATCCCGGGGGTTTGAGTACCTATAATAACGGAACTACGGTTGTTAAAACCATCTTCCCTGCTGATTCAACGAAAAAGGTGTATGTAGAATGGTTGAGTTTTGATCTAGAGGAAAGTAACGGATGCAAGAATGATATCCTCAGGATATACAATGGAGAAAACACATCAGCTCCGCTTATCGGAAAGCTGTGCGGATCAAAATTGCCCGGCAATATTATTGCAGACAATCCATCCGGCGCGCTTACCTTTCTCTTCAAGACGGACCCTTTGAATGCATACCAGGGCTGGCATGCTAAGGTAACCTGTGTAGAGCGGTCTGCTACGGAGCAAATGATACATGCAGACATCCGGTTATTCCCTAATCCGGCAGGTAATGTGCTGAATATAAGTATGGGAGCACCGATGTCCGGGAATATCATCATAACCGACTTACTTGGAAATATCATCAGAAACAGGGAATTAAGGGGAGAGAATCTCATTCAGTTGAGCACTGACGGACTACATAGCGGAGTATATTTTGCCAGTATCCGTTTCGGCAAAAATTTGATCACCAGAAAATTTATCGTTGAATAAACGTATAGGTCTATCTATGTCGAAAATACTCGTCACCGGCGGATGTGGCTATATAGGCAGTCACACAATCGTAGAGCTCATCGAGTCAGGTTTTGAAGTCGTATGTGTTGATGATTTAAGTAATTCCGATGGAAGTGCCCTACAGGGGATAAAAGCAATCACCGGAAAAGATGTCACTTTCTATAATTATGATGCAGGAGATATCAACCGGATGCAGGAGGTTTTTACACGGGAAGGAAGAATCGATGGCATCATCCACTTTGCAGCATTCAAGGCGGTCAATGAATCCGTGCAATTGCCCCTTAAATACTATGTCAACAATGTATCGGGCTTGGCCAATCTCCTGCAGACAGCTCTGAAAAATGGGTGCAACCGCTTCCTGTTTTCATCCTCGTGCAGCGTCTATGGCGATGCCGATCAACTTCCGGTCTCGGAATCCAGTCCTCTTGGAGAAATACGCAGTCCCTATGCACGAACAAAATTGATCTGTGAAGAAATCCTGATGGATCTGGCATCTTCAGGTTCACCTATGAAATCCATCGCGTTGCGTTATTTCAATCCTGCCGGTGCCCATCCCTCTAATGAAATCGGCGAATCGCCCACCATCAATGCCTCAAATCTTGTACCGGTCATAACTGAAACTGCTATCGGCAAGAGACCTGGTTTTACGGTCTTTGGTCAGGATTACGATACCAGGGACGGCACTTGCATCCGTGATTACATTCATGTTTCGGACATAGCAGCAGCACATGCCCTGGCGATGAAGCTCCTGCTGGAAAATCATTATACACTACCTTTCGATATCTACAACCTGGGCTCTGCAACCGGTAATACCGTTCTTGAAGTCATCGATGCCTTTGTTCGGGTCAATGAAATCAGGCCTAATCATGTCATCGGACCTCGGCGTGCCGGTGATGTCGTGGCAGTATATGCCGACAATTCAAAGGCCAGGGAGCAACTAAGCTGGAAGCTTAGATACAATCTTGATGACATTGTACGTACCGCATGGAACTGGGAAAAACGAAGAAGCGGACAAAATTGATGTGGAGTGAGAAGTTTGAAAAGTGAAAAAGATACCTTTATGCCAATAGGTGATATATGGATCTAATACGGTGTGTTTTGATCCCGAAAGGCGACTTACATCAGTCAAAACTGCAATCCATGACTTTTATTCGTAACCATAATTTGCACTGTGCCCATATCCGGGAAAACTAAATCAATGAAACCTGATAGCCTTCAACGGCTTCGACATAAGGATATCCAGCACCAGCACATTGTCAGGCTCTGAACCTGTCAGCCTGACCGACAATTCGCTTTGAGTAGGGTATGTTTCAATGCAGGAATTACACAATATCCGGACCTCCTGAATACAACTCTTACACTCCAGCCAATCTTTGAGCAAGTGTAGTTTGGTGCTGTCGGCCTGATTCGTTTCCTGCTTGCTCAAATAACTGTTGATGGCAGCAAGAGCCTTTTCTTCACCGGAGTTGACGATAGAACGGCAGAATTTGCCATCATCAGTACAAAGCATGTTATCTTTTGTGCACCCACCGGAAAACACCATGTAAAGTAAAATGACCATTCCAAGCAATATCGACTGTTTCATAATCACAAATATCCTTTATTATAGGAACGATCAATCTTGAAACCTGGTTGGAAATGTCGTTAAGAAAAACCTGCACATTACCGGTTTCTCACCAGTGTACCTACTTTTTCTCCTTTCAGCAGTCGGGCAAGGTTACCGGGAGTATTAATGTCGAAAACGATGATCGGCAATGAATTTTCACGGCACAGGGTAAATGCCGTCATATCCATCACATTGAGATTTTTATTGATCACTTCATCGAAGGTGATTTCAGAATATCTGGTAGCAGTCGGGTCTTTTTCGGGATCTGAAGAAAAGATGCCGTCCACCCTGGTGCCTTTTAACAAGACATCAGCACTAATCTCATTGGCCCGCAAAGCGGCTGCTGAATCAGTTGTAAAGTATGGACTACCGGTCCCGGCAGAAAAAATAACCACTCTACCCTTCTCCAAATGGCGTGTGGCGCGTCGTCGGATGTAAGGCTCCGCCACCTCTCTGATCTCCAGAGCAGACAATAATCTCGTATAGACACCTTTAGTCTCCAACATACTCTGCACTGCCATACCATTGATGACGGTGGCCAGCATCCCCATATAATCGCCGGTAACCCTTTCGATACCTGAATTATGGGCCTGAAGACCTCTGAAAATATTACCACCACCGATGACGACTGCCACTTCCACACCCAGATCGATGGCCGACCTGATTTCCGTGGCATAATGCTCCAATCGCTCAGATTCAATGCCAAATCCCTGTCCGCCCATCAATGACTCACCGCTCAGCTTCAGTAATATTCTCTTATAAGGCAACTCCATGTCAAGATTTTTTTAAACTAAAAAGAACAAAATGATAAAATGGGGAGACGAAACTTTCAAAACAGGATGCAAACAGGTATAAAAAAAGCGAATGGAGTTCCATTCGCTTTTTTCAATTTTCTTAACCCAGAGCTACATGTCTGAAGCCGGTCACCGTCAGGTCTTTGTCGATGGAGGCAAGATAATCCCTTACGGATTTCTTTCCATCACCCTTCACGAATGCCTGATTGAGCAATGTGCTCTCCTGATAAAATTTATTCAGTTTGCCCATGGCAATTTTTTCCAACATGTCTTCAGGCTTACCTTCAGCGCGTGCAACCTCCTTACCGATCTCGATTTCCTTTGCTATGGTCTCAGCATCGACGCCATCCTTATCCACTGCAACGGGCTTCATGGCTGCTACCTGCATTGCCAGGTCTTCACCGGCTTCTGCAGATTGACCGTTAGCTTTGTTCAGACCCACGATTACGCCAGCCCTGTATCCACTGTGAATATAAGGAACAACTTGTTCAGCTTCCAATTGCTCGTAATCGGCCAGTTCGATCTTCTCACCGATAACACCCACCTGTTCTGTCACCTTATCTCCAATGGTAATACCTTCGAAAGGCAAGGCCAGCAAGTCTTCCTTGGTTGCAGGGAATGTTTCCAAAGCTATATTGGCAAACTTCTTGGCAAGAGCGATAAAGTCTTCGTTCTTGGCAACGAAGTCCGTCTCGGAGCTCAGTTTGATGACGATTCCTTTCTTTCCGTCAGCACTTACCTGAGCGATGACTACGCCTTCCTTGGCATCGCGGTCTGCTCTCTTTAATGAAAGTTTCTGACCTTTTTTACGCAGGATTTCAATGGCAGCTTCAAAATCACCATTAGCTTCGGTAAGGGCTTTTTTACAGTCCATCATTCCTGCACCGGTTGTATCGCGGAGTTGCTTCACCGCACTTGCTGATATTTCTACACTCATTTTATGATTGATTTATAAAAATTAATGAATCAAGGCAGCTGAGGAAATTATGCATCTTCCTCTTCGCCCTCGTTATCCTGCTTCATAGCCTTTCTCTCCTCCAGACCTTCCTTGATAGCATTGGTCATATAATTGACGATGAGAGAGATGGACTTGGAAGCGTCGTCATTGCTTGGGATTGGGAAATCAACCTGATTGGGATCCGCATTGGTATCCACCATGGCGAATGTCTTCATGCCAAGCTTGTGAGCTTCTGAGATAGCGATGTGCTCGTGTCCGACATCCACAACAAATACCGCTGATGGTAGTCTGTTCAGGCTGGCGACACCACCGAACACACGTTCCATCTTTACCTTCTCACGTCCCATCAGCAAACGCTCCTTCTTGGTTACGCTGGTCAAGGTTGTGTCGCTCAACATTCTATCTATGTTGTGCATCTTTTTAACAGATCGTCGGATTGTGGCAAAGTTGGTCATCATACCACCCAGCCAACGCTCGGTTACGAAAGGCATATTGACACTCTTTGCAGCCTCAGAGACGATATCACGTGCCTGCTTTTTTGTCGCAACAAACAGAATCTTCTTGCCGGACTTAGCCATCTGTTTCATGGCACCTGCAGCATTCTCAAGACAGTCTGCTGTTCTGTTCAGGTCAATGATATGGATACCCTTGCGCTCCATGAAGATATAAGGATGCATCTTAGGGTTCCACTTTCTTTTGAGATGTCCGAAATGCACTCCGGCATCCAGTAATTCTTTATATGATGGTTTTTCCATTGATTTATATTTATACTATAATGGTTTGTATAATCTTTTTGATAAAAACAGGCATTAACGCTTACTGAACTGGAAGCTCTTTCTTGCCTTAGGCTTACCGTATTTCTTACGTTCCACCTCTCTGGAGTCTCTGGACAACAGTTTTTTAGACTTCAAAGGCTTTTTGAATTCTTCATCGATCTTGACCAATGCCCTGGCAATCGCCATTCTGATGGCTTCAGCCTGACCTTTGATCCCGCCTCCACGTACGTTGACCTTGATATTGTAGATACCTGAAGCCTCAACAGTTCCTGTCGGTTCTACCACCTTCAACTGGATGTGTCCTTGTGGAAAATATTCTTTATAATCCTTCCCGTTGACGGTGATTTTTCCTTCGCCTTTGGAAAGGTAAATTCTTGCTACGGAAGATTTTCTTCTTCCTATTGCGTTTATGATTTCCATTTACTTAGAATTTTAATGTTTCTGGTTTCTGTGCAGCGTGGTTGTGTGAATCACCTGCATAGACAAATAACTTCTTATACATGGCATTGCCCAATTTATTTTTAGGCAACATACCCTTCACTGCAGTCTCAATGACCTTCACAGGCTGGTTCTCGTGCATTTTCTCGGCAACCACCCTCTTCTGACCTCCCGGATACAAAGAGTACCTGATATATTCCTTTTGCTGCCACTTGGAACCGGTGAAGCGGACCTTATCAGCATTGATTACAATCACGTAATCACCGCAATCGACATGGGGAGTGTAATCCGGACGGTGCTTACCCCTCAATACATGAGCGATCTTGCTACAAAGACGGCCTACCACTTCATTTTCCGCATCGATGACGAACCATTTTTTTTCAACAGTCTCTTTTTTAGCTGAAACCGTCTTATAACTTAATGTATTCACGACTTGTATTTATTTTTTGTTGAATAATGAGGCGCAAAGGTAAATCTTATTTTGATATGCAAATAGCTTTTTGTAAATTTTTTTGAAAAATATTTTTATAAATAGCTGAAAAACAGTGCAAAAATCGACATATAAAATTAATTATACGATAATTCTTCAGAAAATCTAAGATTTATACATAAAAAATAATAATATATGATAGATCATAAATTGTAAACAAATAGCAGCTGGGTTTATTATCCGGATACACCGCTGCAGTAGTGAACATGAAGCGGACTCCATCCTCTTTTTCGCCCTGAACATACGGCTGAGGTGAAGGTAAATCGGAAGTGAGAGTCGTGATGAAACTAAGGGTGTATAAAAAATTTTCATGTAAAGAATGTGGCGTTGGAAGGGCGTTGATGTGTATATTTATGAGAAAATTAAAGTACATCAGGCGGCTTCAAGGCATAATATGATTCAATCTGGAAAAACGAAATAAACACCATAAATATGGAATATGATCAATCAAAATACAAGGTCCGGACGTGGAAAAACCCGATGATGCTCCACTGGATAGTCAATCCCGGCCTTGCATTCAATGAACTGGTACTGGGGCAGAGAGTTCCGAAGATTATGCTGATAGAACGGAATGATTCAAAAAGTCTGCAGGAAAAAACGTTCGTTCCCTGTCCGCATTGTGGCACCATACACTCCGGGCAAAAATGGTCTGTCGAAAATAATGCATTTAAAAACTGGTTTGGCCTGTACTGTGATGCATGTGGCAAGATCATTCCCTGCCTCAGGAATATAACGAGCTGGGTTTTAATGACATTGACCTATCCGTTGTGGTTTTGGCTGAAGGACAGCCGGAAAAGCAGGTGGCTGGAAAGACAGCCGGTGAGGTATAAAAACCTTAACCTTACCAATCAGCCTAGTCCGTATGAAGGAAGGGGATGGATCAGGCAGGGGCTATATTGGGGATTGCTTATGTGGATTATGATGGCTGTTATCTTTCCATTGATAGATGGAAGCGGCATAACAGTTAAAAACCTATTGATCGGAATCCCTGTCTGGGCAGTCGGCGGGCTCGGATTCGGGTACACCATGAAGCTGATTATGGGGAAGGGCAGGGCGAGTTCTCAATCCATATGAATGCAGTCTTCTGATGAGGATTTCCCGATCGGAAAAATCATCCGGGCGAAATCATAGTGAATCATTTTTTGTCGGCTGTCGATGTGACAGGCAGAGATGTATTTCCTGTTAAATTTCTTGGCATCGTACAGGACGCGGGGGACTTTTTTAGGTAGCTGAGTTTTTCGGCAGGGCTGCGACCCGGGGAGATTATCCGACTCAGGAAGGATGAAGTAAATGAAGATACTTATTGTATTTTGATCAGATGTGCTAAGGGGAGAAGGACGGTATTGCAGCGCTTTCGGAGAAAATAAGGGCTGATCAGGTTTAAAAAATATCAGCAAAAACAGACTGTATAATCTCGGCTTTATATTATTAATTTTGCATTCAAAAGCTCAAGAGATAAATCATGATCAATCTTATTAAGAATGTCCTCTTCATCATCGTATTATGTGGATGTAATTCACCAAGTAATACTCAAACTGTAAAAGTAACTTGTGATCAACTTGGATTGTATTTTATGTTACCGTCAGATTTTACTTCACTTGACTCTGATAAAATAGAATCACTGGAAAAAGAAGGCAATAAGGCTATAAAAGAAGCCTTTAATAAAAAGGCTCTGAAAGGATGGCAACCTTCTTGTTTGAACCTGCAGGATTCTTATAAAAGTACGATTCTGGTAAGTTCTATCAGTACAGAAGAAGCTGTGGAACTGAATGGTTCCATCGATGAGTTTATTGAAAAAACATTTAAGGATAGTAACGATTTTATAGCCCGACGCTTTAAGCAAAAAGCAAATATCGACATCGACCTAAATGAATCAGTTGTTCAAACCCGGATGACAATTGCAGGATACAAAGTAAAAAAGAACGCATTCACTTTTAAGTATGGTGGAATGCTTATGTATTTTTCACGATATTATTTCTTCCTGAGGGATGATAAGCTATATTTATTAGGTTATACAGGATCTCCCAAGGCAGACAACAATGATGAGATAGTTAATGCGATAGAAAATGCAAAATTGTTGTAATGCTGTAATCATTTCAACAGCTGATTCATCACCAGATATAAGCCGAGGCATTATCTGATAGAAGGTCAGGACGGCGGTCCATATTCGTCCAGGAGCCTACAAAACATCTTCACGGCCTATCCGGAAAAGGCCGGTATTACGACACATACCACGGTGCACACCCTGCGGCATAGCTATGCTACACATCTGATCCCTGGCGGAAAGGATATCCGCATTGTACAAGAGCTTTTGGAGCATCGCTCACTGAAGACGACGGAGATTTATACTCATATAGTTAAGAGGAGAAAGGATATAAAAAGCCCGGTGGGTAGTTTGGGTATTTGAGAAAAAGGATTACTTTTATATGTGGTATTTAAGCCATATGGCGTAAATACAATTGTTAGCGGTCAGCTTAAAAGACGAAACGTAAATGAAAGAAATTAAAACGAGTAAAGACGGAATTGATTATATGACAGCGGTACTTTTTGAAAAGCCGTTGACAGTCACTAGAGCAATGCTTTGGAAAATAAAACATAACAATTCAGAAAATGACGAGTTGGCTGTTAAATTAGGACGATACAAAAAGAAAAAAGGACCATTTAACTTGACATTTGAAGAATTAGAAACGTCAATACCAAAAAGCGAACTTACTCTTATAGGCGAAGAATTTCAGGCACTAATAAGTTTTATTGAAAGTAAATTTAATCCATTTGAGCAAGGTGTTAAAAAGTTCATTCCACTTGACTAACAATTTGAAGCGGGGAATTTAGAGCATTTACAAGCTTTCTTTAGTCACCCTGAAAAACAAGAATTAATTGATTTTGTATTAGGGCACGACATTATTCCTGATGAACTTTTCGTAGCATTCAATCAACTATCAAAAATTAGAGCAGTTGAAAAGTTCGAAGAAATGCTTGAAAATGATATGACTGAGCACGATTGGCAGAAATGGTTTCAAGAAAACAACTGGGTTTTAGGAACAGATTATGTGAGAATTCTTGACGAGAGAAATATTGATACAAAAAATATTACTGATTTTTTAATGGAAGCTTATGATGGATTTATTGACATTGTAGAAATTAAAAGACCAGATGGAAACTTAAATTTTTGGGCTAAAAGTAAAGACCACGACAACTATGTTCCAGACCAAGATTTAGTAAAGGCAATTACCCAAGCAACAAAATATATTTATGAAATTGAGCGTGAAACAAATAGTATTAAATTTTTAGAACGAGTTGACGGAGTTAAAACCATAAAGCCACGATGTGTATTAATTTATGGTAGGTCAGACGATTGGAATAATGAACAAAAAGAGAGTTTTAGAATTTTAAACTCAAATTACCATAATTTAAGCATAATGACTTACGACCATATTTTAGAAAGAGCAAGACGAATGATAAAATAAAGCCGAACCGCTAACATTAAGCCGAATATACAAAAGCCCACCAAAAATCTTCCAACTTAAGCCACTAAGTCAGCCGGGCTTTTGAATATTCGGTGTTCAGCGAGACCGTATGATGGACTGTATTTCACTTAGGTGGATTTCTATCTTTTTTGCCGGATGGATGGCTGACTTTTGTCAGTCAAAGGAGAAAGATAGCACTTGGCTACCGGAGAAATTACCATATTCTTAGCGAAAGCTTTATATTTATCACTAAAATAAAATCAAAGCAAAAATTGATTCTCCCTATAGGCATGATCGCCTCGTCCAACTTGAAATTTTGATACTTGACATGCATCACTTTTTAGGGTTGAAATGGGGAGGGTATCAATATTCCTTTGAGTTTTATGGGTAATGTTAAGAAACCGACAACAATGACATTTGAGAATCATAAAATATCATCACCATTAGACAAATACATTGAAAGTATTTTCTATTACAAGGACTTTGTTCCTGAACATAATATTGAAAAGGTAATTCCGACAGGGAATATATTTATTCTTATTGAACTTGACGGATTAGAAAGAAAAACATTTGACAATAAACTTGAACCCATTGGACATTTTAGTAAAAGTTGGATTTCGGGAATTCATCAGAAACATTTGAACATTTCAGCACATAAGAATTCCGAAATGCTAGTCATTCAATTTAAATCTTTTGGAGCATATCCCTTTTTAAAGTTACCGATAAATGAACTTAACAATAAAGTTGTTCAAGCTGAGAAGTATTTTGGTGATAGTATTTTGAAACTTCGAGAAGCAATTATTCTAAAACAAAGCATTTCAGACAAATTCAAGATAGTTGAAGAATGGTTGTTAGGTATATTTGACGAGAACAGCATACTGCCAAAAGAAATAATGGACTTTATGAAAACACTTCAAAGTCAACCCTTTTCCAAACACAATGAATTACTGAAAGACTATCCCAAGACGAGTAAAAACCTCATTGACAATGTTAAAAAATATTGTGGTTTGACACCAAAGGTTTTTCATAGAATTTTTCGTTTCAACACTCTATTGGCAAACATCAACCAAAAAAAGGATATAGTTTGGACTGACATAGTTTATGAAACGGGTTATTCCGACCAATCACATTTTATAAAGGAGTTTCAAGAGTTTAGTGGTTTTAATCCTACTCAATTTATTAAAAACGGGTACAATGATTCCGTTCCGAATTTTTTGCCACTTGACAAGTAGGTTAATTTTCTACAATACATTGATTAAACTACGAAGTAAATTTGCACCAAATTTAAAACGATATTGATTATGGACATATCAATACTTAATTGGTTTGCAGTTATTGTAGCAGCACTTTCAAATTTTTTAATTGGCGGCCTTTGGTATTCACCAATACTTTTTGGCAAGGTATGGATGAAAGAGAACAACTTCTCTGATGACGACCTAAAAAAAGGGAATATGCCAAAGATTTTTGGGCTTACATTTCTTTTCTCAATAGTAATGGCGTTTAACTTGGCAATGTACTTAAATGATGCAAGTACAACTGCAAGTTGGGGTGCAATTGCAGGATTTTTAGCAGGATTTGGATGGGTAGCTATGTCTATTTTTACAATCGGGCAGTTTGAACGGAAATCTGCAAAATATATGCTCATTCACGGTGGATATGTTACCATCAGTTTTATTGTAATGGGATTAATAATTGGACTTTTGAGATAAAATCATACTATGGATAAAGCAACGCAAACAATGATAGATAACCTGCATAAAAATACAGGCAAGTCTTTAGAACAATGGATTGAAATTGTGAAATCTCAAAATTTTGTGAAACACGGAGAAGTTGTAAAATTTCTTAAAGAGCAACACGAGTTTACTCACGGTTTTGCAAATCTTGTAGCACACAAAGCAAACGAATCGGACGCAGGTTCAGCAGAAAATCAAGACGACTTGATTACTAAACAGTATTCAGGAAAAGAACATTTGAAAGTATTTTACGATAAACTTATTTCTGAAATTCAGACTTTCGGAAACGACATAGAAATCGCACCGAAAAATTCTTACGTGAGTTTAAGAAGAAAAAAGCAATTTGCGACTTTGAACCCTGCAACCAAGACGCGTTTCGAGATTGGTATCAACTTAAAAGGACAAGAGCCAAAAGGGAAATTAGAACCTGAAAAACCTAACGCAATGTGTTCTCATAAAATAAATCTTACTGACATAAAAGACATTGATAATGAAGTAATTGAGTGGATAAGTATAGCTTATAACAATGCAGGATAGAAGAACCACTACCCATAAAATTATGCCGAATATACAAAAGACCGTCAAAAAACTTCCAAATTAAGCCACTAAGCCAATCGGGCCTTTGAATATTCGGTGTACTTCGACAAGCTCAGTATGGCATCCAGCGAGACCGGATTATGGAGGGTATCTCTCTTAGATGGATTCTTATCTTTTTGCCGGATGGATGGCTGACTTTTGTCAGTCATAGAAGGAAAATAGCACTTGCCACCCCCAATTGAAGGCATGGCAGTGCCACAGTGCAATGTGCGCACTTTGTTCCAATAAGTTGGATTGATAATAGTGTTGTGTAGTGTCCTCATTTTGTGGAGATTTGAGAGTAATTCAGGTTGATTTTCGGTGATCCTCGATTGTGTGTAACCGACCGAGCAACTACACGTCATTTATCTGTATATAACCCGGGAGCAGATCTTGTTTCCTGTTGATAGGGTGAGATGGGATTTTATTGAGGGTATCTACGAACCATTCACAGGGGTTGATTCCTTTTGCTTTGCATGTACCCAAAAAGAATACTTCATAGCGGCTCACTTTGCTCCGGAATACTCACATCTACTCCCAAAAAGTGGATAAATTTAATTTTTTCAGGACGAGATACTTTGAATATTTGAGAAAAAGGATTACTTTTATATAGGAAATATACGCTATATGGAGTATATATAAATGTTATCATTAACTCTTACGAACACTGTTACCATCAAATTGACAAGGAATATTCTGAAAAATAATGAACAAAGATTTTGAAATAAAATTTGGCAAATCAACTTCCAGCAAATATCAAAATGCTGTAAACATCGCTAAGAAGTTTTCCGACTTTACCGCTTTGGACGGACAATCATATGTCAATATTATTAAGGCCGACAGCGAAGAAATTTATAACAAATACAAAACTTTTGAAAATCTTTATTCAATTATCTACGGCTGGAAGTCAACAGTATTTACATACAAAGGTCAAGAGATTGATCCCTACAATTTTTTTCAACAATTTAATCTCATTCTTAAATGTTCAAAAGAATACGAAAATTCTGTTGTCAAAGAAACTTATTGTAACCTCAGTAATACCCTGGAAGGATGGGGATGTAAGCACCTTACAGACATCAAAAGACATCTTGACAGTGACGACCATTACTATTCATCAACAGAATATTGGTATCGTTTTGGAAACTTTGAGTCTGAGAAAGTTTGGAAAGTAAATAAGGCACTAATTAAGGAGCACCTTAAAAAAGAAGCTAAAAACAAAAGGATTGAACATTGCCCAATCTTTTCAATTGAAAAGGTATTTAAAGTCATTGATGAGCTACCCGACACAATAAATTTGGGAGAAGGTTCAAGTTGGGAGATTGAATACAAGGAAGATTTTTTCGGAACAACAATTCAAAGAAAACCTATCAGCATAAAGCACATTTCCAAAGACAGTGAATCAATGAACCATTTAGGGGCAATCTCCTCTTTATCAAGTTTACTTAAAGGAGAGGAAAATGATGATGAAGAAAATGAAGAAAATGAAGAAAATGAAGAAGACGACAAGCGAAAGAGATTTATACCTGATGTAACTTTTGAAGACATAGGAGGAATTGAAACTATCATTGACCAAATAAGAGAAGTAATTGAGCTGCCTTTAAAACGACCTGAGATCTATCATCACTTAGGAATCAAACCTCACAAAGGCATTTTACTATTTGGCGACCCGGGCAACGGAAAAACTCTTGTTGCAAAAGCGATAGCTAATGAAGTAAAAGCTCATTTCATTCCAATTAGCGGGCCAGAATTAGTCAGCAAGTGGCACGGACAATCAGAAGAAAACCTACGAAATATCTTTAAGGAAGCAAGAAAACTCCAGCCTTCAATAATTTTCTTTGATGAAATTGATTCTGTTGCACAAAAACGGTCTGATGATGAAAGTGCACGACTTGATGCAAAGTTTGTCAATCAACTTTTGACTTTGATGGACGGAATGGAAGCATACCACAATGTAACCATTCTTGCTTCAACTAACAGGCCAGAACTATTAGATGATGCTTTACTAAGACCTGGAAGATTTGACTTCAAAATTGAAATTCAAAAACCTGATGAAATAGGCTGCTATAAAATTTTAAAAGTCGCAAGTCGTAAAATGCCACTTGATAAATCACTTGACATAAAAAAAATTGTTCCAAGAGTTGTTGGGTGTTCAGGAGCAGAGATAGTTTTTATTGTAAAAGAGGCTGCTATAAATGCGCTCAAAAGAACTGTAAATGTCAAAGACATTATTATGGACAATTACGGAAAAGATATTGACATTGAAAAAATCAAAGTAACACAAGAAGATTTTATTCGTGCCATTGACAAACTTAAAGCGAACACTATTAACTGACACGGCACTTCTGAACAGTAGGACAGCCACCAACATTAAGCCGTATATACAAAAGCCCACCAAAAATCTTCCAACTTAAGCCACTAGACCGGGCAGTTTTTGAATATTTGCCATTCAGCGAGACCGGATGATGGATTGTATTTCTCTTAGGTGGATGCCTGTCTTTTTTGTGGGATAGGTGTCTGAGTTTTGTATGTTTAAGAAGGAAGATAGAACTCGTCTTCCGGAATGGCAGGAACGGCAGTGCCACAGTAAAAGGTGTCCACTTTGTTCCGGAATATCCAATTGAGATTTACACGAATATCACGGATAAGCTAAGAAAGGTTATAATGAGCCCGTTGGATGGTTTGGATATTTGAAAAAAGGATTACTTTTATACGGAAAATATACGCCATATGGCGTATATACATATGTTATGATCGACCAACAAAGATCTAAATAAAAACAAATATGTGTCGTTAATAAGA
>ERZ724526.287-NODE-287-length-30028-cov-5.632369_pt1 | contig 30028 bp, 23 predicted proteins | sample MGYA00376059_ERZ724526 | MGnify/ENA primary metagenome ERZ724526 (study PRJEB28724, sample SAMN07190883) | activated sludge metagenome | isolation source: activated sludge of sewage treatment plant in Hong Hong | place: Hong Kong | collected 2016-03-17 ...
AAAGACAGCGACAGCAAGACCAAAAAGGGCGGCGTAAGCGTCGAGGTCGATTGATAATCCTCCCAAAACCCCTCGCAGTTTCTGAGCAATTCCAGCAAACGCAACGTAACTTTGCCGCGCATCGGATCACACCGTGCGCGGTTTTTTTTATTATGGAAAATCAGGAACCTGTCCCCGCAGATACATCTGCATTGCCGAAAAACGGCCACCCGAAAGTCTATATTCTGTCGTCCAATGCCACTTTGTTCTGGCGGGTATTTGTACCGGTGTTCGGCACCGTGTTTTTTACCGGCTTCCTGCTGGCCCTGTGGCTCATTTCAGAAGATGACCTGTATTTGCCGGTGGCAGCCATCTGGCCGCGTGTGATTGCCCTGCTGCTTTGGATGGGCTGGCTTTTTTTCGTTCGCCGGACGCTATGGCGGCTGAAACGGGTGGACACCGACGATACACACCTCTATGTGACCAACTACTGGACCACCGTTCGATACCCCTGGCACGATGTGGAGCGACTGGAAGAGACGCGCCGGATGGGTCGCCGGATCATCCATATCTTGCTGAAATCACCCGGACGATTTGGACAGGTCATTTCATTCCTGCCCGGTTCATCGTACGATGACTGGGCCAGTCAGCACCACTGATCGCGGTCAGCGCACAATCAGTTTTTCCCGTTCAGGCCCTGTCGAGATCATCCGGAACGGAACACCGAGCTGCATTTCCATATCTTCCAGAAAGGCACGGGCCTCCCTGGGCAGCGCGTCGAACGACGTTATGCCATCCAGCGAGGCATTCCAGCCCTTAAAATACTTGAAAACCGGCTCTACATCTGTATGACAGAGGTCGAAGGGCAGGTTGGAGTGTTCCCCGCCGCCGTAGCGGTAACGCGTGGCAGCGCCGATCTCGGCGAAAATATTCAATACATCGATCTTGGTCATGCACAACTCCGTTACGCCGTTCAGCATGATGGTGTAGCGCAGCTGCGGCAGGTCGATCCACCCGCACCGGCGGGGCCGCCCGGTTGTGGAACCGAACTCCTGCCCCTCCGTCCGTAGTTTTTCGCCCGTCTCATTGTCCAGTTCCGTAGGGAAAGGCCCGCCTCCCACGCGGGTGCAATACGCTTTCGTGATCCCGATTACACGACCGACGCGTTGTGGCGCCACCCCCAGACCGGTGCATACACCGGCGGTAATGGTATTCGACGAGGTCACAAACGGATAGGTGCCGAAGTCGATATCGAGCATGGATCCCTGGGCGCCTTCGGCAAGGATACTTTTGCCTGAAGCCAGGGCTTCGTTGATGAAATATTCGCCGTCCACGAACGGCAGGGTGCGCAAGGTATCAAGACTCTCAAACCAGATTTTCTCCTCCCCTGCCAGATCAAATGACACTTCGGGATAAATCCGGAGCAGTTCTATATGTTTAGCCTTCAACGCCTCGTATTGATCGCGGAAAGTGGGTAGTTCCACATCCCCGACCCGGAGACCGTTGCGACCGGTTTTGTCCATATAGGTTGGTCCTATACCTTTCAGCGTCGAGCCGATCTTGGCCTTTCCCTTGTGCGCCTCGCTCGCGGCATCGAGCCAGCGGTGGGTAGGCAGGATAAGATGCGCCTTGCGGGCAACCATCAGGCGGTGGCGAAAATTCACCTGGCTTTGTTCGAGGGAACGCAATTCCCGCTGAAATACAACGGGGTCAAGCACCACGCCATTGCCGATGAGGTTGATCAGATTTTCCCGAAAAATACCGGAGGGCACGGTGTGCAACACGTATTTATTGCCGCCGAATTTAAGCGTATGGCCGGCGTTCGGGCCGCCCTGGAATCGAGCCACGATATCGTAGCTGTTGGCCAGGTAATCTACAATCTTGCCCTTGCCTTCGTCGCCCCATTGGAGGCCGAGTATGACGTCTATTTGATTCATAAATCTGGTAAAAAACAAATTCCGGTACCGCAAAAACGGGCACCGGAGTGGGGAATGCCAAAATACGCTGCAAAATTAGGAAAAGAAAAAGCGGCGCGAAGGTTTTATTTACCTTTGTCGCATGATTCGGCCTGTATTTTTCTGGATGCTCATTTTCGTTTGCGCGGCAGCACCGGCCGGCGGACAAGGCGCCGGCAATCCTTTCGAGATGAAACACCGGCTGGCAAAAACGCCTGAAGTCGCAGGTATTTCCGGCACGTCGAACCCGTTTGATGTAGTGCCGCACCGCCAACCCGGCGCTGCCAGGGTGCTGGCAGAAAACACGACCAAGCCCTTCCGGCCTTCCAGTTTCCTGCCCCGTTATGGCAATACCCTGCCTGACATCACCCTTTTCGGCATCCTGGTTACCATATTCACCCTGCTCACCCTTTCGGTTGCAGCCAACCGAAAAGCAGTGGGCAAGGCCTGGCGCGGTTTTCTCAACGACAACGGCCTGACGGTCGCGCAGCGCGAATCGTCCGGACTTGTGGGCATAACGCCATATCTGTTGCTGTATGGCAATTTCCTGCTCAATGCAGGCATGTTCCTGTTCCTGACGGTGCGTACCCTCCGGGAGGAGTCGTTCAACAACCTGCCTTTTTTCTTTATCGTAATGGCCTGCGCTGCTGTGCTGTTCCTGTCGAAACACCTCTTCCTCGCCATGGCGGGATGGCTGTTCCCTGTGAGCAAAGAGGTGCGACGGTATAATTTTCTCATAATTATTTTCAACTGCGTGCTGGGCCTGTTTTTGATGCCCTTCAATTTTTTGCTGGCATTTTCGACGGATTATCAGGAGTTGATCCTGTTTTGGACCCTCGGCCTCATCGTTGTATTCTACCTTTACCGGGCCTTTCGCTCCAGCCCGATCAGCACTAAATTTTTGGCAGACAATCAATTTCACTTTTTGTTGTACCTTTGTGCCGTCGAAATCGCGCCGGTTATCCTTGTATTGAAACTGGCGATGATACAAACAGGGTAAAATTTGGAGTTTGAAATTTAGAGTCCGGAGTACCCATATCTCCAAATTTCAGGCGCCAAATGCTAAAACGCACCTTCAATTTTCTTCCAAACAAATTTCACAAAACAACACGCCCGAATGTCTGCAACCGCCGCTCCTGCTCAGGAAGAGACCTTCAAGAGAGTTCACAACATCCTTATTTCACAACCCAGACCAGCCCAGCTCACCGCTTATGATGAACTGGAGAAGCGATTTGGGGTTCGTATCGATTTTGTGCCGTTCGTATCTGTGGAAGGTCTCACCGAGAAAGAGTATCGTAAAAACCGGGTTTACCCGAACGATTACACTGCAATCGTTTTCACCAGCAAAAATGCTATCGATCACTTTTTCCGGCTTTGCGGCGAACTCCGCATCAAGATGTCGGACGATATGAAGTATTTCTGCGCAACGGAGACCATCGCCAACTACCTGCAGAAGTTTATCATGTTCCGCAAACGCAAGGTCTTTAATGGCACCAAATCCATCACCGACCTGAAATCGTACATCTTGCGCAACAAGGAAGAAAAGTTCTTTCTGCCCACCAGCGACCAGGGCAATCCGGACGTCATTCGGTTCTTCAAGGAACTGAAAGTGCCGATCCAGGACGCTGTTATGTACCGCACCGTAAACACCGACCTGAGCGAACTGAAAGATATCAAATACGATATCATTGCCTTTTTCTCCGCACTGGAGATCAAGTCCATGTTCGAGCAGTTTCCCGATTTCAAACAGGACGACCGCCGTATTTGCGTGTTCGGCAAGGCAGCCCTCAAGGCTGTAAGCGAACGCGGCATGACGGTTAACATTCAGGCCGGAACGCCTGAAACGCCTTCTATTGCAGTAGCGCTTGAGAACTATCTCAAGGTGTCGAACCCGCACTAAAGGTCTGTTTCCTATTAAATGATCAACAAGAGCCACCCCGAATCCGGAGTGGCTCTTGTTTTTATTTCCGGCAGGTACGCTTTTTGCCGAATGTAATTTGTTCGTTAGGAATGCGTTCCTACCTTTGTTCAATTCAATACCTCCCCAAAATCGAACCACTATGCCTGATGAATCGACAGCCCAATCCGGAGGCGTGACAGAACTTACTGATACCATTTACCAGAACATTGCGCGAAATATCAGCGAAGGTTCCTGCGTATTGTTCTTGGGCCCTGCGGCCATCACCGCACGGCAGGCCGACGGTTCGTACCGCCCGCTGACAGAATTGTGTGCCAACGAACTGGCCAAAGGGCTAAACCTGAGCAAGGAGGAAGAAGACTCGCTGACCCAGGTAGCCAGCACGCTGCGTATCAGGCAACGCTCCGATACGATGATCATTTCCAGCGTCCAGGACTTTTATTCCAGGGCCGAACACAACGCCGAACTGCATCCGATGCTGGAACAACTGGCCGATCTTCCGTTCCGGATCATCATCAACACGACGCCTGACGATTTCTTTGCGCGTTTTTACGCCACTGCCGTTCGGGACTACCGCTTTGACTTTTTCAATTTCAGAAAGCCCGTATCCGACCTGCTTTTTACGTTTAACGACGACGACGCGCCCCTGATCTACAACCTGTTCGGCTACTACAAGAAGTCGGAATCGCTGGTGCTTACCTACAACGATCAACTCGCATACGTCAACAAGATCACCGGTGTGCAGCACGAGCGGCTGCCCGACAGTCTGCTGGCGGCTTTTTCGGTGCCTCGTTTTTACCTGTTTCTGGGGTTTGACTTTGAAGACTGGAGTCTCCGGGTATTGTTCGACGCCCTGTTTAAAAACGCGCGCAACAGCATACAACCGTTTGCCTATCCGCTAAAGGGCAAACGCGAAACAGGACCTTATGCAAAGGTTTTTTTCCAGGGAGAGTTCAAAATGGAGTTCCCCAAATCGGACATGGAAACGTTTGTTTCGATGCTGCTGGATCACTACAAGAAACTGGAGGGCGGCGCATCCAGCGATTCCACCACCCCGCAGGCGCAGGTACTGATCCTGCACAACGATGCGAAAGACGACGATGGCTGCAAGGCGCTGCTCAAACACCTCCAGCCCCTCAAGGTGCGGGCATTGACCGTAAAGGATGCCGTGGGACAAGGCGATCTGCAGCAATGGCTGACAACGGCTGTCGAACAAAGCCAGGTAGTCATTCCCCTGGTGAGCGCCGATTTTTTCGACGATAAAAACCCGGCACTGAGCCTGCTCGATGACCTCGTCAAAAAGAACAATCCGCGCAACCGGTTCCTGGTTATGCCCGTCTTATGGAAAAACTGCGCCATAGACGCCTCGCCGCTCGGCCCCTTGCGCACCACCCGTCCGCTCAACCGCATGGCCATATCCGGCAGCGGTCAGGAAGACAAGTATTTCGCCGAAATAGCCGAAACGCTGAAAAAGTATATCGAGAACCTGTCATGACACCGTTTGCCAGCAACCTCCCCCGGCGGTATCCAGGGCTGAAGCCCTTCGACCGCACCCAAAGCGCCGTGTTCTACGGACGCCGGGAGGATGCCGTGCGCCTCACCAACATGATCGTACAGCAACGGCTGATGGTGCTCTTCGCAAAATCCGGTATCGGCAAGACCTCTATTTTACAGGCGGGTTCTGCCCCAAGCCTGGAACAGCAAAATTTTGCGCCGGTCTTTATCCGGCTCGATAATACGAGCATGCCGCTGACAGAGTCTGTCGGCAACCTGCTTGAAAAACATCCCTTCACAGGTGGACGCGACAATACCGGATTACGCCCCGGCCAACCCGTCACCCTCTGGGAACGCATGAAGCGACTGGAGTTTGACCTCGATGGCTTGCCTGCAACGCCGGTACTTGTGCTGGATCAGTTTGAAGAAGTATTCACGCTTGCCCATTCGGACATCAGCAGGCGGAATTTTATCATGGAACTGGCTGACCTGGTGAATGAGTCCATGCCGGAATCCATCCGCACCGGTCTGTTGCAGGGCTTCCAAAGTGGCGACGCAGGGCTTACCGCGGATATCATGCACTGGTGGGAAAAGCAGCCCGACCTGCGTGTCGTCATTTCGATCCGATCCGACTTCCTGCACCTGCTGGACGAGATCAGTCCGCTCATTCCCGGCATTTTGCGCAACCGGTACCAGTTACAGCCCCTCAACCGCAAACAGGCAGAAGAAGCCATTGCGCTGCCTGCCAATGCACCCGATGGCCCCTATGCAAGTCCGCGTTTCCGGTTTCAGCCGGCTGCCATGGATCAGATCATCAATTTTCTTGCGGGGCGCGAAAAAGAAGACAGCCAGCAGCCGGCCGATGATTTTTCGCTCCTGAAAAAACAGGACGAGATCGAGTCATTCAACCTCCAGATACTGTGTCAGTATGTGGAAGAGAAGATCATAGGAGAAAAAAAGCAGGAAGGATTTGAAGTGACGCCTGTGTTTTACGGCGAACAAAAAGGCCTGGAACACGAAATTCGCGATTTTTATAAAAAACAACTCCAGTCGCTTCCGGCAGCCTATGCCCGGAAAACCGGCGTGGAACTTGAACAACCTGCCCAGATGGTGGCGATAGTTCAACGCCTGATCGAAGAGAGCCTTGTGACGCCCAACGACCGGCGTTGCAGCATGGTCGACGACTATCTGATCGCCAGTTACCCCGGGGTTAGTCAGGATTTCCTCGATGTGCTGGTAGACAGCCGGCTGCTTCGCAAAGAAAACAGACTGAACGATTTCTACTACGAAATCAGCCACGATACCCTGCTGCCGGCCGTCATTGAATCCAGAAATCTGCGCCGCAGACAGGAACGGGCAGACCAGGAGCGCGCCGAGTATGAAACCAAACTGGCCGAGGAAGCAAGGCGCCGCGAAGAAGTGGAGGCGCAACTTGCCGCCATGCGAAAACAACGACGGATGGCACGTATGGTGGCCGTCACATCGATCATTACATTGCTGGTCAGCCTCGGGTTCGGCATCTGGTTCGTTCGCGATTACATCAATTCGGCAAGAGACCAACTCAATATAGCCAACAAAAATGTTGAGGCAGAACTGTATGGCGCCGCGATACCGGGTTATGAGGAAATCATGGACCACCCCTATCGTTGCCTTGTGCTGAAACACACCAAACCGCGGGTAATAGTATCCGACGAATTGAACATCGCCAGACAGCTTCAGGTGATCTACAATACCGTTGAAGACAGTATAGCAAAAGGCGATCAGTACTTCTTCAAAGACGATTATGTTCCCGCCCTTCGCGGGTACTACGGCGCCAAAGACTGGCAAAACAAATACAACCAGCTCAACTGGAAACTGTCTCCGATTTCAGACAGCACCGGCAGGATATGGCGGGTCGATTCCATACGCATCATCGCACGCTTTAATACGCTCGGATACCGCATCGAAAATGCGCGAAAAGCGATGATCAAGGAATTCAAGATCCGGCAGCGCGATTTCGAAGCGTTCAACGAAGCCCGGGTTTGGGGTCAGGCCCTGCGCAACCTCGAACGGATGGATCAGCTGCTGCCCAACCAGGAAGTCGACCTTGACCTGCTCAAAAAAGAACTGAACCTCGAAGAAAATCCGCGTGATTACGTACACCGCGAACTAAAAAAATGCAGGGACGAGCTGAAGAAATTGAATTACTGACCTGCCATTTTATTTTTGGCAAAACGCACGCGCTGCCAAACACACCACTGCAGGCGGCATTTTTCCCAAAAATCATCATAAGGAATTCCCGACTGTACCTTTTTACAAGGTTCTTCTGGAATGGACAGACGACAGGGGCGTGAAATATAGTTTGGTTTTCGGCTGCTTATTTACCTTTTCAAAGAACTATCTTTGTCGGCACAAATAACATCTGAAAAATGATAAAGATATTAGCCAACGACGGCATCCATCCTGATGGCCGACTGCTCCTGGAAGAAGCCGCTTACATCGTCGATGAAGATAAAGTTCCGCAAGAGGCGCTTGCCGACCGCATCGCGGAATACGACGTACTGATCGTGCGCAGCGCCACGAAGGTGAACAAAGCAGTAATCGAAGCGGGTAAAAACCTGAAAGTAATTGCACGCGGTGGCGTCGGACTCGACAATATTGACCTGGAATACGCCCAAAGCAAGGGCATACAGGTGTTCAATACACCCATGGCTTCATCGAGGGCCGTAGCCGAACTGGCCATAGCACATCTCTTCTCGCTGTCGCGCATGCTCCACCGCAGCAACCGCGAACTGGCTGCAGGCGGCGATTTCAAGAAATTAAAAAAAGCCTACGAAACAGGTTTCCAGATCAAGGGAAAAACACTCGGCATTATCGGTTTTGGCCGTATCGGACAGGAAGTAGCCAAAATAGCGCTGGGCATGGGCATGTCGGTGCGCGCACACGACCCCTTCGTTCAGGAAGCCCGGGTCGGCATCCAACTCAACGACTACAAGGACCTGACCTTTGGCGTCAATGTCCAGACGGAATCTTTTGACAAGGTCATTCGCGAATCCGACTTTATCACGCTCCATATTCCGGGCGGCGGTCAGCCCCTGATTACTGCGGAAGAGCTAAACAAAATGAAAGACGGGGTTTTCCTGATCAACACCGCCAGGGGAGGTATCATCGATGAGGAGGCCCTGCTTGATGCCCTCGAAAGCGGCAAGGTTGCAGGCGCGGGCATCGATGTGTTCCAGAATGAACCGACACCCCGCGAAGCCTTGCTGAAACACCCGAACATATCCTGCACACCGCATATCGGCGCCAGCACCGTCGAAGCACAGTCCTACATCGGCATGGAACTGGCAGACAAGATCATCGCTTTTTTCGGCGACGATAAATGACGGTGGACGGCTTGCCCGCCGAAGGTTTGCCGAAAGGTGAACGGTGGAAAAGTTGATTTTGGGGTAATATCACAATCCTGTCCAGCCAATTTCTCATTTGCCGTGAACATCAGGAAAGCACATACCTGCACCGGTCATCGCGCGGCCTTGTATGCACTCGCATCCGGCAGGACCGACCGGCACATCCGCTCCGCCGGCGGCGACGGATGGATTGTCGAATGGAGCCTCGACGATCCGGAAACCGGCACCCTGATCGCTTCGGTGGAAACCCGCCTTTTTTCCCTGTGTACGCTTCCCGATCCGGCAAAACTGGTAGCGGGAAATATGGACGGAGGCGTCCACTGGATCAACCTCTCGGAGCCGGGAAAAACCCGGAACATCCGGCACCACAAAAAAGGCGTGTATGATATCCTCGCCCGGGAAGGACGGGTATACACTGCCGGGGGCGACGGGGTACTGACCCTGTGGGATGCCGACGCCGGAAAGAGCATGGAGAGTTTCCAACTTTCCGCACACGCCTTGCGCTGTATCGCATTTTCAGAACAACGGGGAGAACTCGCAGTGGGCGCCAGTGACAATACCATATACCTCCTCGATGCCGAAACGCTGGCGTTAAACCAAACCCTGAAAAATGCGCATGACAACTCCGTATTTTCAATTGCCTACGCCCCCGACAACCGCTACCTGTTCAGCGGCGGCCGCGATGCCATGTTGCGCGTTTGGGATTCGGAAAATGATTACAGCCTGATTTCGGAGCAGGCCGCTCACCTTTTCACCATAAATCACCTCGTTTTTTCTCCCGATGGCCATCTGCTGGCCACAGCCAGCCGCGACAAGACAATCCGCATTTGGAATGCGCATTCCCTCGAACTGCTTAAAGTGATCGACGTGTTGAAATACGGCGGCCATATCAATTCAGTCAACAGACTGCACTGGACGCCGGACTTTCTGGTATCGTGCAGCGACGACCGGACAATAATCCTTTGGGAGATAAGCATCTGATGGAGCGTGGATCATTTGGAGAAACGAGCTGGACAAGTGGCTGTACCATAGGTAATGACCCTTTAAAAAATCCTGCCGGACGCCTTTTCAATCGTCAACGATGACGGTCAGAATCATCATTGACGCTTTTTGCGGCGCCCGGACAGGATCCTCATTTGGCGGAGGCCTGCAGTGAAGGCTGCAGGCGTAAAATTGGTTTTCCGGGGTTGGTCCAAGGGGCTACAGGGGGAATGCTCTTGTACTTATGGGGCATACAGGGCGATTCAAAAGGACTTTTGGGGCGGTTTTTTGGGGTTAGGCTCCCGGAGTATATCCCGACTTAATCGTGGAGTTTGGCTTCAACAGTATAGGCCTGCGGCGCCGTTATACGAATGACCATTTTATCAGAGTCTGTATTCCTGAATGTCTTTACATCTATGTTCTGTGCAGCGCTGCTGTTTCGTCCGAATTTCTGTGATTCGGAGGGTGGTGTGGACTCCTGTGAAAAATCACCCTGCAAATCGGATACGCACGCGTCCTCCACATATAGTTTGTCGGTTGGGCGGGGATTTGTGCCGGATGGCATTACTCCCGGCTCAATAACGTAGATCACATCTGGACGACCCGTTGGCGAAACCTTGATTCGGATGGCCTTATACAGGCCGCTGCTGTATTTATCGCTGTATTGTATCTCGTGAAAACCACCACCTGAATTATAGGTAGCGCTCACCGCTGTATTGTATTTTCCGGTAGGGCAGATATCGCCCGCGCTGGTTCCGGCACTGCGGGTTATGACGACGTCAACGAGAATCAACGTAATGATATCCGGTATATCAATAATATAAAGGGTGGTGTACGTACGTTTGCGTTTAAAGCGCAGCTCCACCTTCACCGGGTCACGGGCCAACGTACGGGCCAGGTTCGGATAAGGCACATTGAGTTTTTGCTGCAACGCGGTATAGGTACCCCATACGACGCCGTCAACTTTCACGATAACGCCTTCGGCGCCAGTGGGGAGCCGCCAAAACAAGGTAACCCCTTTTTCAACCCGGCCGTGAACCGGAACAACCTCCGTCCAGCCGCTTAACCAGACCACCGGTGTGGTAAAATTCAACAACTTCGAGACTTTGTTTGTGATCTTTGACATAATACGAATTAATTTTGATGCAAATATCTACCGTTTAAATATCGTATTTCAATTACATTTTTGCAATAACTTTCGGGGGGGGTATGGGCGCAACCTAGCCCGCTTATTACCTTATCCACAGGCATGGAAAAGAATATATTCCTGGATTTGGCCAAAACCGTCACGGATAAAAGCGAACGAAAACGACTGCTCGATTTTATCCGGTCGCCCTATTTCAATCTGTCAGAAAAGGTTGATTTACAGATCCGTATATTGGAAATGGCCTGGGAATGGTGGGATGGGGGCTACACAGAATACTGGAATGAGGTAAAAATATACCCCCGGATATTCGGCACTTCTGAAGCCTTCTCGCAAGCCAGAATTGATCGCCTGAAAAGCAGTATCGCCGTGCTGATGCGGCAGTTTTTTGCAGAAGAAACGCGCTTCAAACAACAGCATCCGGCCGAGTCCTTGCGCTGGCAACTGCAATATTTTCGGGAAAAGGAAAATTTTCACCAGTATGAACTGCTCGAAAAAGAAGCCCGAAAAGTATTGAAACAACGCCAGGAGCAAGTCTCTATCGAAGACCTGTTTGAACAGTACCTCCTTGAAACGGAGGTTGCATGGCTCTATCCGGGCGAAAACCATAAACGGGAAGAGGATTATCTGTCGGATGCCATCATTGCACTGGACAGTTTCTGGTTTGCTGCACGTGCCAGATGGACTTGCATTATGCTCAACCAAAAGCAACGCTCCTCCAATGCGCTCGACGCCTATGAAAGCTTTTTTATGCGGATTATCGGGCGTATTGCCAATTACGAACCCGCCAATCAGACCCTTGTACAACTATATCGGGAGGCGTCCAAATTGTTCGAACACACCGACAACCCCAGCGCCGTTTTGGATACCTTCCTTGATTTCGTGGAGCATAACAGTAATAGTATAGCACCCTTTATACGGGATGAACTGGAAACCCTGGCATGCAGCTTTTGTGTCCGGCAGATACATCAGGGACGAAATGATTTTTTGCAAAAACATTTTGATATTTACCTTAGAAGGCTGGAATCCAAACGCATTTATAAAAACGGGAAGATACTTGCTTCCGATTATCTCTCTATCACTACCACTGCCCTGAAACTGCCCCGCGATGTCGTCAGCACCGAATGGGTCAGGCAATTTCTCGACAAGCATCGAAACCGCCTGTACAACCACGAGGCAGCTGAAGAAATGGTGCGGTACAATTACGCAAACTACTATTTTTACATTAAAGACTTCAAAAATGCCCTTAAAAACCTCAAGGAGACCTATCGGGACATCAACTTTAAACTCGTTTCCAGGTTGCTGGAAATAAAAACGCGGTTTGAAATAGACGATGAATTAACCGACGATCGTATTGAAGCGGCAAATGCCTTCTTCCGGCGGGAGCGGAAAATTCCGCCGGCCAAAAGGGCGCCGCTCAACCTTTTTATCACTTATGTGCGCAAACTCCGCGACCCAAGGACCATCCATAACCCACGGAAACTGGAAAAACTGATCGAAACATTGAATCAGGAAATTGTCGCCGAGCGCGCCTGGCTGCTCGAAAAAGCGAAGGAATTTTTAAACCGGGCCCGGCCCAAAAAGCATAAACCATGAAAAGACAAGTGATTCACAAGCCACAAGTTCAAAGCCCTCCACGGGAATTCACCAAGCAGGTAGTACGCCGTATCGCTGAAAAATACGCCAAGGACAAGCCTGTTATACGGGCGGTAGGCTGGAAGGTGAAAGCGCTCAAAGACGGTTCATCTGAAGCGATCATCGGTTTTTTCACCTACAAACCCGACCGAAAATCACAGGTGGAAACGGTGCAGGTGGATGTTCCGAAACAGATCAGTCTCAAAGATTTATTTGGTGACACAAAGGTTGAACTATACGGTTTCGAAACAGTAACCACCAGAATATACCCGATCCGGCGTATTTGCACCATGAGGAAGAAAAGAAACAAAAAAAGAACCACAAGCCAAAGAAAGCAAATTCAGCCGGGGGAAGTGATCTACAGCGCCGGCCAAAACGAGTTGGGCACCATTTGTTCTATTGTCGACATAGTAAACAGTCAGAACAAGACGGTTTCCTACATCCTGAGCGCTCAACATGTACTTACCAACGACACGTTCACCATCGGCCAGGATTCGGTCTTCCAGCCGAAATCCAACGGTCAACTCAGGAAGGTGGGCACACTCAGAATTGTAGGCGAGGCCAGTAATGCCAACTTGTCGGAAATGACGGATTATGCCCTGGCTGAAATCAGCGGGAACAAGCCTAAAACCTCTGAAATCAAGGGACTTGGTCTGCCTGACGCACCGGCTGGCAATATTGTTAGCGGCGATGAAGTAAAAAAATCCGGTTCCACCTCGGCGGTTACCGCCGGTATTGTTGATTTTTCTACGCTTATAGTGCCCGGAGGGCAAAATGCCCCGGGAGATGTCTTTGCCTTTACGGTCGCTGCCCAACCGAACCAGATATTCACAGATTTTGCCACCGACGGCGACTCCGGATCGGTCGTAGCGGTGATCGACGACACGGGCAAGATCAAACCCGCCGGCCTGCTGGTCAGTTGGGCAGAACTGGACACCGGGGAGCGCGTTTATTTTGCGCTCAGTATTTCCGATATCCTGGCAACATTAAACGCTACCATGCACCCAAACCCCAATGCTGTTCCCGATTCCGATTAGTGCCCGGAAGTCGTAATAAGGCTTTCCCCCGTCATGATCGCGGGTTTTTCCATACCCATCAGTGCCAACAGGGTTGGCGCCACATCCGCCAGGCGACCGTTTCGCAAGGTTACACCGGCTGTAGCCGTCTTGCTGACCAGGATACAGGGGACAGGATTTTTGGTGTGCGCCGTATTGGGCGTCCCGTCTTCATTGATCATGTAATCCGAATTCCCGTGATCGGCAATAATGAGGCAGGCGTAATCGTGTTCGAGCGCCAGGGGAATGATCTTGCTCAGGCAGCCGTCTACTGTTTCCGCCGCTTTCATGGCGGCCGAAAATACCCCTGTGTGCCCCACCATATCGGTATTGGCAAAGTTCAGGCAAATAAAATCAGGCTCGTTTTTGCGAATATCATCCATGATGGCCGCCGTAATATCGTTGGCGCTCATTTCCGGCTGGAGGTCGTATGTGGCCACTTTGGGCGAGGGGCACATGATGCGGCGCTCGCCGGCAAAAGGTTCTTCCCTTCCGCCGGAAAAAAAGAAGGTGACGTGGGGGTATTTCTCCGTTTCTGCGATGCGCACCTGCGTTTTTCCCGCTTTTTCAAGCACCTCGCCAAGGGTAAGGGTCACATCGTCTTTTTCAAACATGACATGCACATCCCGGTAGGTATCGTCGTACCGCGTCATGGTCACATAATACAGCGGAAGGGTGTGCATGTTGTATTCGTGCATATCCTCCTGGGTCAGCACCTGCGTGATTTCACGGCAGCGGTCGGTCCGGAAGTTAAAGCAGATGACCACGTCGCCCGCTTGTATCGTCGCCGGCGAGTCGCCGGCGATCATTGGTTTCAGGAATTCATCGGTGACACCTGCTTCGTAACTTTTCCTGATAGCAGCCGGAATGTCCGTTACAGGCTCACCCTGGCCGTTTACCAACAGGTCGTAGGCTAATTTAATGCGCTCCCAGCGCTTGTCGCGGTCCATGGCATAGTAGCGCCCTATGACGGATGCAACCCGGACCGGCTGATGTGCAATGTGTTGCAGCAAATCCTCCAGGAACCCGGCGCCGCTTTTCGGGTCGCAGTCGCGGCCGTCGGTGAAGGCATGCACAAACGTGCGGGGGCAGCCGCGATCGGTGGCAATATCGCACAGGGCCTTTACATGCTCGATGTGCGAGTGTACGCCGCCGTCGCTGACGAGACCGATCAGGTGTACGGATTTATCGTTGTTTTTGGCGAAATCGAGCGCATCGAGCAACACTTTGTTCTCATGGAGTTCGCGGTCGCGGACGGCTTTATTGATGCGGGCCAGTTCCTGCCACACAATCCTGCCGGCGCCGATATTGAGGTGCCCCACTTCCGAGTTGCCCATTTGTCCTTCAGGCAGCCCCACGTCTTCACCGAAGGTGGTCAGGGTACTCATGGGGTAGGTTTTCTTTAATCCGTCTACAAACGGCGTGTTGGCCTGGAAAATGGCGTCGGCTTCCGGTTTCGGGCCGAGGCCCCAGCCGTCGAGTATGAGGAGGAATGCTTTTTTTGTCATGTTTGTCTGTACGTCGTTCGTTATTGCGGCTACAAAGAAACGCCGAAAGTAGGTATCGGGTAACAAAAAACCCGGCTGATCTGCATCAGCCGGGCCCCAATTGTTTTGTTTTGTCCCTTTTGCTTACTTGCGACCTGCCTTGAGCTGGTCTTGCAGTTTGGCGAGTTCAGCCGTTTTGCCGTCGCGGGCAAGAGCGGCCTGTTTCGGCCAGGTAGCGGGGTCGTGCATTTGATAGCGCTTGCCCGCAGCTTCAAGGATGGTTTTGATGGCAGCCGGTTTCGTTTCCGCCAGTTTGGCAAAAGTCGAAATGCCGGCAGCCACCAGGAGTTCGGCGATTTTGGGGCCGATGCCTTCGATCAGGACGAGATCGTCGGACTTTGCGGTGGTTTTGGCGCTCTTAGCCGCCGGTTTTTTGTCTGCAACAGAACCCGCTGCTTTTTTGGCAGTGGCTTTCTGAGCGGGTTTCGACGCAGCAGGAGCGGGTTTTTCGCTCTCGATGGTCTGATTCATGAGGTATTGCTCTTCTACAACCTGTTCGTTTTTCCAGGTACGGCGGATCACCTCGTTAAATACAAGGCGGTTGCCGTATTTGTCGGTGAAGTCGAATTCAAACTGGGAGTCGGTCGTGTCTTTTCCTACTTTGGAAGCGATACGCTCGATACGGTTGGCGGCAGCAATATTGTGGAAGAACCAGTTCAGGGCTTCCAGTTTCTGCGCCTTGGAATGTGTAATATCGGTAGGGCTGCTGAGGGTAACACAGCTGTCTGCGGCAAATTTGTCGAAAGCGGCGATGATATCACCTTTCACAACCTGAGCGTCAAGCGCGTCAACGAGTTGTTTCAAAGTCATTGTAAAATACAGTTTTGGTGAACAATTGATGCCGCAAAGATAACAAAATTAAACGAAACCAAATTATAATTGGCCAAACATAATATTGTTAAGCATTTGTAAAATTAAAGTTCGTCGCCCCATCCGCAGCATTGTACAAAAGAAGGTGCCTGTTTAAAAAAGTACTGAAATCTGCAATTCAGAAATTTATCCGATATTTTATTTCGCAAAACACACCTATTCTTTATTTAATCCTGAAAAGCCGTATCAGAGGTCGGCCAGACTGTAGTCTCTCCTGTTTCACGAATATCCCGAAAAAACAAAGCGGGCGCCCGTCACAAAGACGAACGCCCGTATTCTTATGGCAGACAAATCTGTTCAGGTCCCTTATTCCACCTTCTTGCCGGCGGCCTTGATCAGGAAGAACAACACCGTGCCGACAATCATAAAACTGAGTACGGCATTGATAAAGTTGCCGATCATGATGCTCTCGCCGATCTTGATGGAGGAAAAATCGGGATTGCCGATGACCATACCGATGATAGGTGTAATGACATCGGCGACAAGCGAATCCACGATCTTGTTGAAGGCGCCGCCAATAATGAACGCCACCGCCAGGGTAATCACGTCTCCGCGGAGGAGAAATGCTTTAAGTTCTGACCACATAATTTTTTCGTTTTGTTTGATGAAAAAAACAGCAATTACGGCGGTAAATATATCTAATTGTCTGAAAACCTGTAATATCTGCGAATCTATTTCTTACAGGCATCGAAGGCGATCATGCAGCGGGTTCTACCATGAACAGTTCGGCAGCAATGCCGTCAGCCAGCAATTTGCCGGCCCTGGTCAGGGTGTAATGACCGCCGGCCTCCTCCACCGTTCCGTTTACCAGAAAGCGCTGCACCTCCTGTTCAAAATATCCCGCAAAATTTTCTCCCATAGCCGATATTCTGTTGCGATCAACCCCCCATTTTGTGCGCAGCGCGGTCATCACGTATTCGTTGTACCGCTGTACCGGCGTAAGCATTTCGATATCAAACGGAATATTCCCGTCCGCCAGAGCCTTCATATACAAGGCATTATTGGCAATATTCCACTGCCGCGACCATCCGTTGAACGAATGTGCCGAGGGGCCGGCGCCCAGATAAGGCTCTCCCGACCAGTAACTGCTGTTGTGCCGGGCGTAACGACCGGGTTGTGCGAAATTGGAGATTTCATAGTGCTCATACCCCCGACCGGCCGTTGCGTCGAGCAGGTATTCAAATTGCCGGGCGGCCTTAACTTCATCGACGGGTGGCTGTTGCCCCTTTCGCACAAAGGTTCCGAGTGCCGTCCCCTCCTCTACGGTAAGGCAATAGCACGACAGGTGTGGAATGCCGTAGTCAAAGGCGATGGATAGGTTTTCCTGCCATTGTGCGTCAGTTGTCGTCGGGGCGCCGTATATCAGATCGATCGTCAGGTCGTCAAAACCGGCGGTAGCGGCGGCGCGGAGGCAGGCTTGTGCATCCACCGCATTGTGGGCGCGGTTCATCCATTTCAGGTCTTCTTCCCGGAACGATTGTATGCCGATGCTCAGGCGATTAACCGGCGTGTGCCTGCGCAGGTCGCGCAGTTTGTCGGCATCCAGGTCGTCGGGATTGGCCTCGAGCGTAATCTCTGCATCCGGCAATACTTTATGGATGCGGTGTATTTTTTCAAAAATACGCTCCAAATCGCTCAACGTGAGCAACGAAGGCGTGCCGCCGCCAAAATAGATCGAGGAAATATCCGCCGCATCCAGGTAATCGCGCCGGAGGTCCAGTTCCCGGACGATAGCCGCCACCATTTCGTCCCGGCTGCGCAAGGAGGTGGAAAAATGGAAATTGCAATAGTGGCAAGCCTGTTTGCAAAATGGAATATGCAGGTAGATACCGGGCACGGCGTGAGAAATATGGGCAGGGTCAGCCAATGGCCGCCAGCAGGTTTTTGAATTGTGGTTCCATTCCGATAAAATGCTGCCCGGTCAGCACCTGATTGCCGTACCAGGTGCGTTCGTAAACCAGGGTTGCCTCCCGGAATTGTCCGCCAAGCCGGTGTTCCCGCGTTTCGCGCAGGTAATCGCGATTCGTTTTTTCCGGCGACCATTTGATGGCATTTTTTGCAGAAAGCGATTTGATGACCTGCAGGTAATACAGCCGGATCGCCTGCGCATAGTCTTCCTTTGCCAGCGCTTCCTTTAAAAACCTGTCCAGGTCGGTTTCGTGCAGGTATTCTTCCAGATTATCCAGGGTAATCGTGACCCCGTCCCGGGCAATTTGGCGGTTGCGGGGCGCCTTCAGCATACGGTAGATGCCATAGGCTATTCCGGCAACGGCGATGGCAATGGCCAGGCCCTGCAGGATAAGACCCAACTGCTGTGTCGCGGCAGTCCAGCCGGCCCCGTCAAACGATGGTCCGCCCTGGGGCATCGATTCCTCCTTGGGAGGCTCCGGGACATCCTTGCTGTAATCGAGTTTCCCCGTAGCCTTATCCCAGGCATCTTTTTCAATAGGCCGGGCCGCCATATCCGGGAGCGGTGGGGCATGATAGGGCGCGATTTCCTCCGTTTGGAATATTTCACCGGTTTCCACATCGGTTTCCAATGGCCCTTCTGTTCCCTCCCATAGCGTATCGCCCTGGGCAATCGCATACAGAGGGAAAAGCAAAACCAGGACTATGTTTCTTATCGTCACAACCATGTGTTGTCTACAATTTTTCAAAACCGGCATTATTCCCTGGCCAAACCGCGTATCTGCCGGGTGGCGCCAACCTTTTCAATTGATTCAAACAGACTTGCGGCGTCGGCCACTTCCCTGCAGGAGAAGTATTGCAAGGCTCCGCCCAAAATGTTCAGCAGGAACACAAAGTACAACGCCACTCCCGCTGCAAGAGTATTGAGCAATTGGTAATACCCGGCAGTATTGCGCTCGCCCGGTGGCACCATCCAACTGAAAAATGTTGTTGCGATCTGCCAGATCGGCGTATCCAGAAACCGGAATAACAACAACCCGAAATTCACCGTCAGAAAACCAAGCAACATCCCCGGCCCCCATCGCATCAAAATAAAACTGCGCGATAAGGCCAGAAACGGGTTTGCCGTTTCAAAATAAATCACCGCAGCCCAAAGCGAAAGGAACGGAAAGGCAAACATGGCTGCCAGCCACGCCAACTGTCCCGGATCCACATAAAAATGGGCCGCCATTCCCGTAACGGGCAACAGCATCCCCAACGCGATGTAAAGCGCCTTTTTTGCGGTGTGTGCCACGGCCCCGATTTCCTGACTTACCGCCAGAAATGCCGTCACGGCAAAAACGGTAAGCAGGATCAGTTGAACAAAAAAATGGTATCCAGCGAACAACCCGTAAACGCCGTTCATGACGCCTTCTGCCATATCAAAGTGGAATGTTTCCGCGATGCCTGTACCTGCACCCGACAACCCATAGGCGATGGTTGCGTATGCCAGCGACAGGCCCGTCAGGCCAAGCCAGGTCGTTTTGGGGTGGCGACTGACTACAGTAAAGGTATCGGATAAAATTTCACCGGCACTTTTGATCGCGTTGAAATCTACGGCGTGTTCGCGGGTAGGCGGAAGTTCCTTGTCTCCGACAGGCGCAGAAAAATCACCGGAAGCCGCCTTGTGCCGGGGTAGCCAGACGAAATACCACAACACAAAAGCGAGCGAGCACAAAATGAATGCCCCCCGGATTACATCCGGTGTATCGGTATAGCGCGTGAGATAACTCTCAAAAATGGCGGCCAGCAGAATCACGGGCACAATACCGAAGAAAATCTTCATACCCCGCCGCATTGAGATCTGGAAGGCCTGTGCCCTCGAGTAGGTTCCGGGAAACAACAGACCCGAACCTGCAACCAGACCCGCCGCTCCGGCAATGATGATCGCACTGATCTCCAGCGTACCGTGTATCCAAATGGTGAGAAAAGAGTCCCAAAACACACCTTTTTCTACAAAAAAGTACTGAAAAGCCCCGACCATGATGCCATTGTAAACCAGGATAAAAACAGTGCCGATCGATGCCGCGACACCAAGGATAGCCGTTTGAAATGCGACGAACAGGTTTCGACCGGCAATAGAAACGGTCATCCCGAACGGCCCGCTTTCCTTGTACACTGCCATCGGATCGCCGCTATCTATGTTGCGCACCGTCATATCCACATAATCATCGCCCAGAATCACCCTTGCAAATTCCGGGTTGATAATGCTCGACACGACCCCGATACCAAAAGCAAGCGCAAAGAGGAAAAATGCCAACAAAAAGGCCCGGCGTTCCTCCCAAAACAGGTGTGGCAGTTCATCCGCCCAGAAGCGCTTCAACCGCCCCGCCGGGAATCGTTTGCCGCGATAAATATTGTGAAACACGCGCTGGGCAAGCGTATTCAGGTATATCCGAACCGAGCGGTTGGGATAGAACGTGCGCGCATACGACAGGTCGTCCGTGATCTGAACGAACAGGTCGTTCAGTTTCTCCGGATCACGGTGGTCTTCGCGGAGCATCTCCTCGAATCCGGCCCACTTTTCCTTGTTCTGTTCGATAAACTTGGTCTCGCGCATAGGCTGCAAAGTTGGGGAAATACCGGGTAATTTGAAAGGGATGGAGCGGAACGCTAGAATACCGCCCGAACCTGTGCTCTGCCGACATGCACGACCCTGCTTTCCCCTGTTTTTCGCCCTTCATAACTGAGACTTAACTGGAGGCTTTTGGACAACTGGCGGTCGAGATTCAGGCTCCATAAAAAGTTTTTGCCATCCTGAAGCCCTTCCAGCATGGTAAAGGCTACGGCTGAATTGGGCTCGCCGGTATAATGGATATCGGCAAAGGAGCCCTTTAGCCGCAGCGATGTTGCAGCCCGAAATCCCTGTGCGTTCTGGCGTCCCTGCGGATTCCAGGTCAGTTCGGTATTCCAGTTGGTTTGGTCGGCTTTTTCACCACCGCTGAGCGTGTTTTTGCTGTTTTGCAGGTTCACGTTGACTACCACACGAAAGGTCCGGTTGAGCAGCCAACTCAATCCCGGCCCCGCTTTCCAGCCCCGGATCATGAAGTCGCGGCTGTCGAAAGCCTGGTTGTCGCTGCTTTTCTCACTGCGCACCACATCTGCTTCGAGGCTCCACTGCCTGCCCAGATTGACACGCCCGTGCAGGGTCCAGTCGGTATTGCTGCGCTGCTCAAAGCCCGTCGTCAGCAATACCCGGCTGCGGTTGTTGCCCTGCGCGATACTGGCATCCCAGGCGGGGTTGGCGCGATTGACAAACAAAACGTTGCGTACGGAGGCCGTAACGGTCACCAGGGCCGAATCTGCAAGGGCAAGTTGAAAGGGATTCCAGGGCGATACACCCTTTGCACCGGAAAAGGTTCGTCGGTTGATCTGAAGGGTGCTCTGCGTGGAAAAGCGGCCCAGCAAGCGCTGCCACCTGCGTTTGGATGTCGCCCACAGGAGCCGCGGCTCCAGGCGAAGGTTCTGGTTCAGCAAAACATTATTGGTGCGAATGTAGTCGGGCGTGGTTACCGCTACACGAATATAATTGGCCTGATCCTGAAAGACCGCAATCTCCATTTCATCTACCTGCAGGATACTGTCGCGGTTGCGATCGACCCAGGTGTACAGACCTTCGCCGGGATTGACGGCGAGATAAGTAAATTCCACTTTAGGGCTCTGGCCGGAGCCGATTTCGTAGCCGGTGGTAAAGTTCAGGGCATTTTTCCAGGCGGATATGTTGTAATCTACCCGGCCGAGATAGGTTTTTTGCGGCTCGAGTGTGCTCAGTTCGGAGTTAAGGATGCGCAGCGTCCGATAAGTTACCGTCCAGCCAACCTGTTGGTTGAACCGGCTTCCGGCATCCCGCCAGTTGCCGTTCAGGTTCGCTTCGTTTGCAGCAGTATTGATTTTAAAAATGTTCCCGTCGGGAAAAAAGTCGTTGCGCTGCGATAAAAATCCGCCAAACTGCCAGGCGCCGCGGTTCTCGGGCGTCTGGAAATAGAAGCGGTACAGGTCATACCAAAGGCCGCTGCGGCTCAGTGTATCGGCGCCGGCAGCACGGCGTTCATTTTTTTCTCGTTCGGCGTACACCCCAAGCCTGATCAGGGCTGTCCGCTCCGATGCGGTATCGGTTTTAAAGAATGTTTTGGAAAAATCGATTCTGGGTCGGGAGAACTGTGTCTTTTCATTTATCCCGTCGGTGCGAAGCAGGTTCAGTTGCCCCGAAACCTCAAATCCGTTTTTTTGCAGTCGAAACTGGCCGAAATGCCGGCCGCCTTCATATACGCCCAGCCGCCTGAAAAACCCGAATTCATAACTGCCGCTCCCCCACCCTGTTTTTTGTATGGAAATGCCGCCGCGAGCCAGGTGTTCTTCCGTCGTATCCCGGGAATTATCCGTATTCCAGTCCCTGACAAATTCTGCCGGACGATAGGGATTGAGCGGAAGAAAGGTCTTCGCCGTGTATTCATAATTGGTATAGACGCCTGCTTCCCAGCCATTTGAATGCCGGAAGGGCAATTTCTGGCGAAATGCCACCGACCCGGCGCCGCCGGTATTATTGCCGTCGCCGAGGGGTGAAAACCGATTGAGATCGCGATTGCTCAGGGCCAGTTCCGCCTGAATCCGGCCTCCTTTGAACGGCTGAAAATCGGCCCCAACGGCATACAACTGCCGCATTTCCGGGGCGATCAGCCGTACCACCGGCTCAAAGTTGCCCGTTGGCTGACAGGTAACGGGGTCTGGCGGCGACCATCGGTACACGCGACCGTTTGCAGCCGTGAGGGCCAGGACGTAGTTTCCCTGCCCGGCAGGCACCTCCGTAAAACGCGCCGTGTACAGGGCCGAATCGGGGTTGGTGCTGTACTGCAAAACGGTAACCGACACACCGCAGACAAGAGAATCCACGGCGCGATACAATACCCGGCCGGCATCGAAATCCGCCAGGGTGTCGATGCCGGAGGCGAAGGCGTTGCGCAAATCGTCGCCGACTTCAGCCAGGCGCCGGCGTTGTGCGGCAGATAGATCCTGGGCCCCGCCGTTGGTCCGGGAATCCTGTTCCGAGAAAAAATTAAAATATATGCGACCGCGCCGGGTATTCCAGCCCGTATTGGCGGCAAGGGTCGACCGAAGATAGGTCTGCACGGTATATTCAAATTCCACAATAATGCGACTGTCTTTCGTGACAAGCCGCCGGGCAGTAAAACTGATCTCCCCCAGGTTATAATCGACGACATAATCATCCTCCAGACCCCGGCGCATCAACTGACCGTCGATAAAGACCTTTTCCGTTCCGGCCAATACAATAATAAATCGCTCACCTTCCGCGCCTTGCAGTCGGTACGGCCCCTGGTTGCCTTCCTGTCCGGCAATCGTTTGCCGGGCAAACTTACCCCTGGACACCGCCGCCGCGCCCCGGTAGGAAAAGGTATCGCGACCCGATCCGGGCGACCATTCCCTCCCCTCCACCATAGCGCCCTGTAGTCGCTTGAAATAATTGGAAAAATAACCTGCCGGGCGCGTAAGGTCATAATCGCCGGCGGTCAGAACCGTGTTTTTCTTTTTTAACTGGATGAAAATCCGGTCGAACTCTTTCAATTGCCTTGTCGTGCCATCCGGCTGCAACGGGATGGAATTATCGGACAAGGCTGCCTGCAATTCGAGATCGTTGCCCAGTTTTCCATTGAGTTGCAGGTTCAGGTTGGAATTGAACACGAGGTTCTGGCTGTTGCCAAACGACAGCCCGCGGGTGTACGCGCCACTCGATGCGATGCCGCCCGTTTCCCACGGGTTGGTGGCAGGTTGATAGGGCGAATAGTCGAATTCGATGGCATCGGGGCGCATGTTGCGCCGTATGGTTGCCGTATCCAGCCGGCTGATCTTTGCGGAAAGATCGACGGGCAAAACCCGGTAACCGAGCCTTGCTTTTCGGACATGAGGATATGTCCGTGAAAATGCCGCACTGTCGGTGTACAGCAAATTGTTGCGGATCGAAAAAAAACGCAAGTCAAGTTGCTGTCCGGTTGAATCGTCTGTCGCTGATACCAGCGGCAGTGCAACGGTCAGCGAATCAATATCCTGAACCGGTTTTGAGGCATCGATCACTCTTGTTCGCAAATTGGACACCCCGGCCGGTTGTTGCGCCCCTGCAATGCGGGCTGCAATTAACAGGACAAGGACGATTGCCGTGCGCAACACATGATGGCCGATGAAAAAGTGTCTGTCGAACAAAATCGAAATTTACAACGCCCGAATGGTGTCCGGTGGCGCAATTCAGTTGCCTCCCTGTTCAAAAAGGGGCCTGACAGGAGCAGAATCAATAGGGGGAACTTCCGCCGGCTTAAACGGCTTGAGCGGGCGCAGGCGTGACAGGGAATCATTGACGTCAGAAAGCGCCTCTTCCAGCAAAAGAGAATCGGCAATATGCCCGGCCTCGGCTAAAAGCACCTCCCTGCATTTGGCATATTCCTTCACCCGAAAATCCTCAACCCGTTCGGACACCTTCTGATTTATGATGGCAGTATTATCCCGGCTACAACCCAGACCTAATAAACAAACGGCAAAAATTAATAAAAATCCTGTCCTCATAATTCAACTATAGTAAGGCAACAGCAGCGAACTTTATTCCGGAATAATAATAATGCAGATGCGAAGTTATGATTAACAGCGCCGAATTGCACAAATTTTTAACCTAACAATAGATTAAACGGGTGTTTTGAGTACCTGTAAAAAATGCAGTAAAAAATGTTTGATCACTAGCTATGCAGAAAGGAAAACTGCGCTATCTTTGTGCCTAGTAATCGTTGAAAAACGAAATAAACTCAAAAGGCTAACGCGCTTTTAATTAATCAGTGGTTTCTGGACTAGCCTTAATTTCTACTTCACTGAATGTAGATACAACAATCAAAAATCGCTTTTATAGCGTCATTTTTAAAATTGTTTTCATTTGGTTTTTTGGGGTTATACAGGGTGCTACTGATTTATCAGTTGGTGCCCTGTTTCTTTGTAGGCATCAACGTCGAAGGGGCGGGTGAAATTTTCCAAGGAAAATTTCACCCGCCCCTTCGACGTTGATAGGCCCTTCGTCAGAAATGTATCAGGATTTATGGTTGGCGCCACATTTCGCAAGGGTATCCTATACCTTTGTCGCGCACCAACCATCCCGTCGTCTATGCTCCGTCGCCCACGTCGAAACCGCCAAACTGCCGCGATCCGCGGTATGGCTACCGAGACCCACCTGCACCCTCAGCACCTGATCTTTCCGTTATTTGTTCTGGACGGGTCCAATATCCGCAGCGAGATACATTCCCTTCCGGGGATATTCCGCTATTCCCCGGAACACCTGCTCGCAGAGATCGATTCCTGCATGTCCCTGGGCATCACCAACTTTATCCTGTTTCCGGCTGTTGACGACAAGCTTAAAGATCAGGTCGCCACATATAGCTATGCGTCCGACAATTTTTATCTTCAAACGGCGCGTGCCATCAAGCAGCGATTTCCGGAATGTTGCCTGATCAGTGATGTAGCAATGGACCCTTACAGCAGCGATGGTCATGACGGACTCGTACGCAACGGCGAGATCGTCAACGACGACACGCTGCCTATCCTCGCCAGAATGTCGGTGGCGCAAGCAGAGGCGGGATTTGACATGCTTGGCCCTTCCGATATGATGGACGGGCGGATCGGCTATATCCGACAGGCGCTTGACGAACAGGGCTTTACGAAAACCGGCATCCTGGCCTATACGGCGAAATATGCCAGCGCTATGTACGGCCCCTTCCGCGACGCCCTCGACTCAGCACCCAAAAGCGGCGACAAAAAGAGCTATCAGATGAACCCGGCCAATAAACGCGAAGCGCTGATTGAAGCGGAACTCGACGCCGGTGAAGGCGCCGATATGCTGATGGTAAAACCCGCGCTGCATTACCTGGATGTCATCCACCTGCTGAAAGAAAACTTCGATCTGCCCATTGCGGCCTACCACGTAAGCGGGGAATGCGCCATGCTGCGCGCAGCGTGCAACAACGGCTGGCTCGATTTTGAACGGGCCATGCCGGAAACACTGCTGAGCATTCGGCGCGCAGGAGCAGACGTTATTCTGACCTACTTTGCCAAAGAATTTGCGCAGCGTTATCCAGGGGGAATCTGATCAGAAACGCTGTGTGTTAAAACAAATAGCCGAACAGTTTCTTTTTCTTTTTGGCGCCTTTCTTTGTCTTTTTCACATAAATGGGTTCGCTCGTATAACTTTCCACGTTGACGCGGTTGTAGGCCACCACCACATAGGTGTAGTAACCCTCTACGGCCGTTTGGTCTTCAAATATCCATTTATCCGAGCCATACGGCGTTGTAATAAGTAAGTTATACGGGTCGCGAAAGTTGCCGACCGCTTCCCCGTCGAAGCGAAAAATTGCAAAGTAATAGGGCATTTCGTCCCCGGAAAGGATGTCGCATACATGCCAGGCCAGTTTTACCGTGCTGGGTGTGCCTTTAACCCGGCATATCTGCGGCGTTGCGGGCGGCACCTTCGCCAGGGCCGGAATACCCGGCATGAGGGCATGCGAAGCATACAGCGTGTTGGTGAGCGAATCCCGGATACCAAGCGGGTTACGCATCAGGGGTTTTACGGAAAAATAAATACTTCCGTTTATGTTGGGGTTGGCGCGGTTGAGCGCTATCTGCCGGCCGATCTGGCCGGGCTGGTTCCAGTTGGCGTCGTTCGGACTATTGGCAATTTTATACGCAGCGTGGCCAATGTACAACTGGCGCCCGTAGGTGTGTTTGCTCCACCACTCCACCAGTTTTTCATAATCGGCGGGCGGGAAACCGATACTCCAGTATATCTGCGGCGCAACGTAGTCTATCCATCCGTTTTTCAGCCACAGCAATACATCGGCGTACAGGTCGTCGTAGCAGGTGATTCCCGATCGGGTATCTGATCCGTTGACGGGGTCACGGTCGGCATTGCGCCATACCCCGAAAGGCCCGATACCAAACCGGACATACGGTTTGTACTTTTTGATGGTCGTCGATACATTTTCGATCAGTTTGCTCACATTGTCGCGACGCCAGTCTTCTATATTGGTAAATCCGCGCGGATTGGCGGCAAATTCATTGTAATCGCTCAGCGACTCGCCCTGTTCCTTGTACGGGTAAAAGTAGTCGTCGAAATGAATGCCATCCACATCATAGCGCAGGATGATGTCCTGCACCACACTCACGAGGTACTGCCGCACATAGGGGTTTGCAGGGTTGAAATACCAGCGTTTACCATAGCGAAAGAACCACTGTTGCCGGAGCGCGGGAGGATACGCGCGCAGCGGATGGATCAGCGAAAGGTTGGCGGTATCGAGATCCCACGTAGCGCGGTACGGATTGAGCCAGGCATGGAATTCCATTTGCCGGTCGTGCGCTGCCTTGACCATATACTGAAGCGGGTCGTAGGTGGAGTCTGCCGGCGGAAGGCCCTGCTCGCCTGTCAGGAATTTACTCCACGGAACCGTCGATGATTTATAAAAAGCATCGCCGGTTGGACGCACCTGCACGAATACCGCATTCATATTCATGGCGCGCAATACATCGAGCAGGCTGTCAAATTCCGCTTTTTGCCGGTCGACCGGCAGGCCGGGCTTCGATGGCCAGTCAATATTTGCAACGGTGGCGACCCAGGCGCCGCGCATTTCGGCGATCGGTGGTTGCGCCCGCAGACCGGGCATTCCCAAAAAACCGAACAAAATAAAGGCAAGGATGGATAATCGATAATAAGGCATCATTGTACGTTGGTTTTGCGGTAAAAGTAGCGGATATGCCCGAATTACAAAGCGGTTTCTGGCAGGAGCTTGTCCGGTTAGTGACCTGCAACTTACGAGCGGACAGGCCGACGCTCGTTTTTAGGTACGAACCAATGACTTTACCGAGTTATTTTTCTGAATTTTGCTGTTCTTTTTTACAATAACTACTGCCAAAACTATTCTCTTCAGGCATGAAATTTCCGCATCCCATTCCCGTACGTACCCTGGCTTTGCACATCAATGCCCGGCAGATCATCGGCGACGACACCCTTGAGGCAACGGGTATCAACGAAATACACAAGGTTGAACCCGGCGACATTGCCTTCTCCGACGTAAAAAAGTATTTTGAAAAAACACTCAAAAGCGCCGCTACCATTATCCTGCTCAACGAAGAGGCTGAGTGCCCTCCCGGAAAAGCCATCCTGATTGTCGACAACCCCTTCGAAGCATACGATCAACTGATCCGCGAACACCGCCCTTTTGAGCCGGTCCGTGTCCCGATAAGCCAGCAGGCCCAGATTCACCCTACCGCTATTCTGGAGCCCGGCGTGGTGGTCGCCGCCAACACCAGCATCGGCGCCTACAGCCACATCCAGGCGAATACGTACATCGGCGAATACTCCTATATCGGCGATCATGTGTCGATCGGTCCCAATTCCATCATCGGTTCCGACGCTTTCTATTTCAAAAAATCACCCGACGGCGCTTTCCAGAAGTGGCGCAGCGGTGGCCGGGTCATTATCGAAGACCATGTGGATATCGGCGCCGGTTGCACCATCAATAAAGGTGTGAGCGGCGATACGGTCATTGGCGCAGGCAGCAAACTCGATTGCCAGATACATATCGGGCACGGCGCTGTTATTGGTAAAAACTGCCTTTTTGCGGCACAGGTAGGTATAGGCGGCAAAACCATTATTGAAGACGGGGTCGTTTTATACGGTCAAGTCGGAGTCATCCAGGCTGTACATATCGGTAAAAATGCGGTGGTACTGGCAGGTTCGGGCGTATCCAAGTCGCTGGAAGGCGGCAAGACATACTTCGGATCGCCGGCAGAAGAGTTCAGGGAAAAATACAAGGAACTGGCTGCCCTGCGTCAATTGCCCGCCATACTCAGGAAATTGAAAATCTGATTTTGCACAACCAGCAACGCCATACAGACATGATCCGCGCCGAAGCCGGGCGACTCGGCTTCGAGTTCGTTGGCTTTGCCCGCGCCGAAAGACTGGACGAAGCAGCACGCCGGCTGGAAGCATGGCTGCACCAGGGCGCCCACGGGAAAATGGCCTATATGGAAAACCATTTTGATATGCGGGTCGACCCTACCCTGCTGGTGCCCGGCGCAAAAACGGTTATTTGCCTGACATTCAATTATTTTAACCCGGAAAAGCAGCGCGATGCCGAAGCGCCGAAGATCAGCAGTTATGCCTACGGCGAAGACTATCACTTCGTCGTAAAAGACAAACTGAAAGCATTGCTGGATTTTATGCGCCGGGAAATCGGCGCCGTGGAGGGCCGTTGTTTTGTCGACAGCGCGCCGGTGCTGGAGCGCGAATGGGCGCAACGGGCGGGCCTGGGCTGGAACGGACGCAACACCCTCACCATTCATCCGCGCAGGGGCTCTTTTTTCTTCTTGGCCGAAATCATCTGCGACCTCCCTCTCCTGTACGACGACCCCATCCGCGACCACTGCGGCACTTGCACGCGTTGTATCGATGCCTGCCCGACACAGGCCATCAGCCCGGAAGGCTACTTCCTGGATGCCTCGAAATGTATCTCGTACCTGACCATCGAACTACGCGACGAAATCCCGACCGCATTTAAAGGTCAAACAGACAACTGGATGTTTGGCTGCGATGTTTGTCAGGACGTATGCCCCTGGAACCGTTTTTCCGAACGGCATTCGGAGCTGGCGTTTGAACCACAACCAGAATTACTACAGATGTCGAGACAGGACTGGCTGGAACTAACCGAAGAGGTATTTGGCCGGGTTTTCAAAAAATCGGCTGTAAAAAGGGTAAAATATGCGGGTCTGAGGCGGAATATCGACTTTTTGGAGCGTCCCGATTAGAATGGTATGGCACGCTGATGACGCAGATTGAACAGATTTTCGCAGATAATAGATAATATCAGTGTAAATCAGCCCAATCTGCGTCATCTGCGTGCCATCACCCAACGCAGTTTAACACAGATATTATCAAACACTATCTGTGACAATCAGCCCAATCTGCGTCATCAGTGTGCCATCACCCAACGCAGTTTAACACAGATGTTATCAAACACTATCTGCGAAAATCAGCCCAATCTGCGTCATCTGCGTGCCATCACCCAACGCAGTTTAACACAG
>ERZ724526.289-NODE-289-length-29946-cov-4.857951_pt1 | contig 29946 bp, 30 predicted proteins | sample MGYA00376059_ERZ724526 | MGnify/ENA primary metagenome ERZ724526 (study PRJEB28724, sample SAMN07190883) | activated sludge metagenome | isolation source: activated sludge of sewage treatment plant in Hong Hong | place: Hong Kong | collected 2016-03-17 ...
CACATCCTACCGGTGTCATCCAAGCGGGCCTGTCCGAACGGTGCAATCCGGGCGGACAAATCACAACTCAGCGTAATTAAAAATGATAATCGTTATAATGAAAGAACTTCGACACTAAAAAATGGCAAGGTAAACTCCGCCACTTTATTTGAAAGTTTACCCAAACAGTATAACTGGGCGGGCACATCCTACCGGTGTCATCCAAGCGGGCCTGTCCGAACGGTGCAATCCGGGCGGGCCTGTCCGAACAGTATAACTGGGCGGACAAATCACAACTCAGCGTAATAAAAAACGTTAATCGCTTTATTGAAAGAACTCCACCATTCTAAAATAACGAGGTAAACTCCGCAACTTTATTTGAAAGTTTACTTGAAGGAAATACCTGTAAATAAAAAATAAATGGTTAGTCCATCTTGTTTTCTATTTCTGATTCCACCTGATCTTCTATCCATTGCAATTGCTGGCGTTGCTCCTCAGTTAAACTATCAGCCATCTGCTTGGATTTTTGCTGACGTTTGTTGTTTTGCATTCTTTCTTCTAATTTTCTTTCTACCTCCTTGAGGTGTTGATAGGTGGGTGATGTTGCAGTATCCCATGCCGGTTTTGGTGGAAGTGACTGCTCATATTCCATCTGCTTTTGTTTTTTATAATCATCATAATAGCTGATGATAAATGCAATGGTTGATAAAATGAGCACTGCTTTTAAAAATAATTTTCTCATCAATTTTATAAATTAAGACTAAAATTATTTCTTATTCTTTCTTTATCTCTGATTAATACTTAATTAAGTATGTATGGCAAAAATACAACTGAAATTTTAATTAATTTTTACAGAGTTAATCTAGGTTAATTTTTAATGCAAAGTATTGGTCTATCATTGCACCGTAAATTAAAAAAAATAAAAGATGAAAAAACTATTTCTAAGTGCAATTGCAGTAATTATGGCTTTTAGCTTAAATGCGCAAACCAAATGGACTGCAGACAAGAGTCATTCTAAAATCGGCTTTACCGTTACACACATGCTCATTGCTGAAGTTGAAGGTCATTTTAAAGATTTCACAGCTTCAATGACAGCTTCAAAAGACAATTTTGAAGATAGTAAAGTTGAGTTTAAAGCTCCTGTTTCTTCTATAAACACCAATGACGATAAACGCGATGAACATCTTCGTGGATCAGATTTCTTCGACATGGCCAATCATCCTGAAATTTCTTTTACCAGCGTAACCTTTAAACCTTCAGGAGATAAAAAATTTAAAGTTGTTGGCAACCTTACCATGCGTGGAGTTACCAGAAGTGTAACACTTGAAGCTACACACATGGGTACTGTTGAAGATCCATGGGGAAATACTAAAGCTGGATTTAAGTTAACCGGAAAAGTAAACCGCAAAGATTTCGGTATTGCCTGGAATAAAACATTAACATCAGGTGGTGCAGTGGTGAGTGACGAAGTGGCTATGAATTGTATGATAGAACTGATTAAACAAAAATAAGTGTGAATTAATATTTTTCGAGGCAGTCTTTTTTAAGGCTGCCTTTTTTTATTCACTCAAAACGAAAATTAATCAGAAATTTAATCTGATACCAGAAAACACACCTATGCTACTCAGCTTTTCGCGAATGGGTGCGCCCTTCCGGCTGATGTCACTTAAATGATAATTATATTTAGGACCTATGAGTACATCAATATTTTGGAAAATACTATATGTAGCTATCACTTCGGCCGAAACGCCTAAACCGATGTTTTGTTTATAAGGAGTTGAGGTTGATGAAATATCTATCAGAGACTGCATGCTTTCATGAATTATTTTCCCTTTATAGCCTGAATAAATATTCATATAAATACCTGCGCTGCTTTGAATGTTCCATAAACCTTTGTTATAACGCCATCCAATCATTAAAGGTACATTAACAAAACTAAAGTGATTTGAAATAATTACTTCGCCTGTTGCATTAACAGAACCAACAATGGTGTCAGCTACCAAATCGTTTGTGAGCGGATTGATATAATAACCATTGATAGAATCAATTCGCATTCCTACCGGAAGATTTCCCATGCCCGGTATAAATGTATAGCTGAGTCGTTCATTCATTTCAAACATGTCTATTCCCGTCTTAAAAAAGAATTTGCTGTTTAACCATACTCCTGCTCTGATTCCCTGACTATGAGAATAAATGTTTGTCTCTGTGTTACGCCTCAGTTTCAGGTAGGCAGGGCTACCACTTCCTAAATCGCGTGTGTGTTGGGCAAACTCAGGTGCATAATAAACATCTGTAAATACGTGAATACTTTTCTTGGTTTTTTTAATTTCTGAATTCGGTTTGTCTGCAATAAGTACCTGACTAATTATAGCTTCAGGTAATGATGCTTGTATTGGATTAAGCAAATCCCACTCATTAATTTCTTCCTGATTACTGAAATCTGTTGTAGCAGTAATTACTTTGGTTGTTTCTAAAGTCTTAGGGAGTATGATATTATTTGTTGAGCGTGTGCTATAATTAATTTGACCTGAATTGTTTTTTATTGAATTGTTTACAGCATGATTGTCTGATGGAGAAACAGCATTGTTTTGCATCTTCTTGTCTTCTGTATTCTTTACTTCAGAGGCTATGTTACTAATCATCTTCAGCTTGTTTTTATTATTGCCTTCTGAAGAAGATACTTCGGTTTGATTAGAAGTAAAATAATACCATCCTGCACTTGCAGGAATTAAAAGCAATAGAATCAACCAAAGCAATTTTTTATTAAAAAGGCCTTGCCTGGCAACAGGTAAATCTGCTTCTACCCTACTCCACAGTCCGGCACTTACCGACTCTTCTTCGGTTTGCAACTTTTGCCTGATCAGATCATCAAATTTTTCATCCTGCATGACTGTATGCTATTTTATTTTTTTTTAATTTTTGCTGTAAGGCCAAACGTGCTTTCAATAACTGACTGCGTGATGTTGCTTCTGAAATGTTAAGGCTATCAGCAATTTCTTTATGCGAAAAACCTTCTATCACATACATGTTAAATACTAACCTGTAGCCATCCGGCAATGCATTTATATGTGCTTTCAGCTCTTTGGCAGACATTTCTGCAATTACATCACCATAGTCATAAACAGGCAAATTGCTATGAACTAATGCCACTTCTTCGTTATAACTGTAGCGTGTAATTTTAGTAAGTGCTGTATTAACCATTATTTTTCTTATCCAACCTTCAAACGATCCTTCAAAACCAAACTTCGATATATACTTAAACACTTTTATAAATCCTTCCTGCAATACATCTTCTGCGTCCTCATGGTTATTGACATAGCGCATACAAACGACTTTCATTTTGCCGGCAAACTTTTCGAACAAAGCTTTCTGGCATTTTCTTTCACCGCGAATACAACCTTCAATTAGTTCACGGTCTGTCATAAGTGTATTGAATGCATTCCATTTGTAAAGACTCGCTACATCAGACAAATGTTGCCTGACTTTTGCACTTTGGTAAAATTAATTAATAAATAGTATAATATTACCTCAGCTTGCCAAAAAGATAAGTGGGAGAAAAAGACAGCCCAAAAAAATATCTATGCTGTTTATTAAGACAGAATGTGCTTACCGTACTTTATTGCCAAGCATAGGAACAAAGCGAAATGAATTGAAGTCTGAGACTTCCATGGTTTGATCAGGTTTTTTAACAACGGTTTTCATAACTTGCACATCTTCACCAACGGGAACAACCATAACGCCTCCTGTCTTCAATTGCTCAAACAATAGCTGTGGAATATCGGGTGCACCACAGGTAATAATTATCTTGTCAAATGGCGCAAATGCCGGAAGCCCTTTAAATCCATCGCCAAAATGTATTTTAGGCATGTAGCCTAATTTTTCAAGTAATGTTTTTGCTTTATCAGAAAGCGGTTTATGCCTTTCAATAGAAAACACTTTAGCACCTAACTCGCAGAGTATTGCCGTCTGATAGCCGGAGCCTGTTCCGATTTCCAACACTTTATCACCTTTTTGAATGCCCAGTAACATAGTCTGAAAAGCAACTGTATAGGGTTGTGAAATAGTTTGACCCGAACCGATTGGAAAGGCTTTGTCAATATAGGCTGATTCCATAAATGCATTATCCATAAATGCATGACGTGGAATTTTTGTCATGGCAGCAATAATGGCTGCATCATTTATTCCTTTTGACTTTAATTCTGTAATTAGCTGGCGTCTTAATCCCTGATGTTTAAAAGTGTCTGTAATATTCATTGCAAACAAATTTACCACTCCCAGAACAAGGAATTATTCTGATGCAATAAAATTTTTAACAAAAAAATGCTGATGATTTTTTTAATGAATGCCTCTATCTGCCAGATAACGCTCAGCATCTAATGCAGACATACAACCTGTTCCTGCAGCAGTAACAGCCTGTCTGTAAATTTTATCCTGTGCATCTCCGCAGGCAAAAACCCCTTCAATATTTGTTTTTGTTGACCCCGGTTTGGTTATGATATAGCCGGTTTTATCCATATCAAGCCAACCTTTAAAAATAGCTGTATTAGGTTGATGCCCAATTGCCACAAAAAAGCCGGTAACATCAAGCACACGTTCTTCACCGCTTAAATTATTAACAACTTTAACAGCAGACACGGTTTTCTCGCCTACTACCTCCTTGGTTTCTGTATTAAATAAGACTTCAATATTGGGTGTATTCATTACTCTGTGTTGCATTGCTTTTGATGCACGCATTTCATCTCTTCGCACAATCATATAAACTTTTGTACACAACTTGGCCAAATAAGTAGCCTCCTCAGCAGCTGTATCTCCTGCCCCTACAATTGCCACATGCTGATTACGGAAAAAATATCCGTCACAAACAGCACATGCAGAAACACCAAAACCATTAAGTCGTTGTTCGCTTTCTAATCCAAGCCACTTTGCTGATGCACCTGTTGCAATGATTACTGTATCGGCTGTAATTTCTTTTTCTTCGTCAATGATTACTTTATGTACCGGTCCTTTAAAATCAACTGATGATGCATATCCCCATCTGATGTCGGTGCCGAACCGTTCAGCTTGCTGACGAAATTCTTCCATCATTTGCGGGCCCATAGTTCCTTGCGGATATCCCGGAAAATTTTCTACTTCAGTGGTTGTTGTCAACTGGCCTCCGGGTTGTAATCCCTGATACATTACAGGTTTTAAATCTGCTCTTGCTGCATAGATTGCTGCTGTATATCCTGCAGGACCTGACCCAATAATCAGGCATTTTACGTGTTCACTCTTTTCACTCATTGCATATTTTAATTAAACGCCTCAACCAATTTAAGGCTTTGGTTTGCATTGTCTATTTCTGTTTCTAATTGTGTTATCTGTGTTCTGAATTTATCTACCTCTGCTGCCAATGAAACATTTTCTTTCTCTAATTTCTCATTCTTCTCGCGCAACTTATCTGCTCCTACTGCATTATTTGAAATGTCTTCTGCATTCAGGCTAATTGCTTTGTTGTTTTTTTCAGTTTTTGACTGATTGTTGCTGATATTTTTTTCCAAGCCTTTAATTTTCGATCTCAGGCTTTTTATCTGATCATCATAAAACATTTTGTAATGAAAATGCACATAGTTTACAACCAATGATCTTGCACGGTCAAACTCTTCCTTATACATGGTGTTGCCAAAATGTATATCATAACCCGGACTGAATTGAAATGCTACGGCAGTACCTTTTGACTCTTGTGTAAATACAGCACGCTGGTCAATACGAAGACTTGAAATTTCAGAAAACATTTTTTTATCCACAGAATGAACATTTTTACTTCTGCGGCTAACACGATAATCGAAGTTCTTTCGCATAAATTCACTATAAGTAGAAATGCAATAGCTCATATCCTGATCTAAGTGTACTACCCATGAATCAACACTCTTTGACTCTTCGTTTAAAGCAGGCTTATTTTCAATAGCAAGTTGTTGTCCGTTTATATTGGAGTAAATAAGTATGCTGAATAAGAATGCTGAAAATATTTTCATTTTACTTTCTGATTATTGTTTGCGTCCTATCGGGGCCTACTGACACTACATCTAATGGAATACCTGTGTATTTTTCAATTGCCTGAATATATGTGTGCAATTCAGATGGTAAACTTTCAAAACTGTTTGTCTTGCTGATATCACGCTGCCAACCTTTAAAAGAAATGTATTCAGGTTCCGGAATTTCATTCACTACGTTAAACGGCATTCGCATAGAAGGCTGTCCGTTCACTTTATAAGAATTACAAACCTGCAAGTTTTCAAAGCCGCTAAGCACATCAGATTTCATCATCATCAGGCTTGTAACACCATTTATCATTGCAGTATATTTCAAAGCAGGCAAATCGAGCCATCCACAACGCCTTGGCCGTCCGGTGGTGCTGCCAAATTCATTACCTTTTTTACGAAGTTCTTCTCCTGTTGCATCATTTAGCTCAGATGGAAAAGGGCCACTGCCTACACGTGTGCAATATGCCTTGAACACACCAAATACTTTACCTATTGCCGCAGGTGGTACACCAAGACCAATACATGCGCCTGCTGTTATTGTATTGCTGGAAGTAACAAATGGATAGGAGCCAAAATCTATATCGAGCAGAGAGCCTTGTGCACCCTCTGCCAAAATCCGCTTTCCGGAATTAATCAGACTGTTTATTTCATATTCACTATCCACCAATGTCATTTCGCGAAGTGTTGAAATACTTTCGAGCCACATTTCAAGGTCATCTTTGCTGACTTTAGGATGGTTGTAGAATGAAAGCAGTTCGGCATGTTTGTTTAACAATGCCTGTAATGCATCTTTGAAATCATGACGCTCAATGTCGCCAACACGCAGTCCGTTACGTCCGGTTTTATCCATGTAGGTAGGACCAATTCCCTTTAGTGTTGAACCAATTTTAGTCTTGCCTTTCATGGTTTCTGATGCCGCATCAAGCAAACGATGTGTAGGTAATATGAGATGTGCTCTGCGAGATACCCAAAGATTTTTCTTTATATCTATTCCGAGCTTTAGAAGTGAATCATTTTCCTTTTTAAAAATCAGTGGATCTATTACCACACCATTACCAATGATGTTTAGTTTATTCTCACGAAAAATTCCTGATGGAATGGTATGCAACACATGTTTAATACCATCAAACTCCAGGGTATGTCCTGCATTTGGACCGCCCTGAAAACGTGCAATCACGTCATAGTCGGGAGCTAAAACATCTATCAGTTTTCCTTTGCCCTCATCGCCCCACTGAAGTCCAAGTAATACGTCTATTCTCATAATAATTCTATTATTCAGATGGCAGCAATGGCTGCTTCCTGATTATCGGTTATGGTAAAAACTTCTGTCAATCTTGTAATTGTAAAGACAGATTTTAACTGACTGTTGATATTGCAAATAATGGTGTCGCCACCTGCTTTGCGTGATTTGGTAAGAATGTTTAATAGTACGGTAAGTCCGCTGCTGTTCATAAAACGCAAATCTGTTAAATCGAGCACAAACGATTTCATATCTCTGATAATACAGGTACTAACTTCGTCCATCAACTCATTAGCCTGTCCCTTCTCTATAAGATTACCCGAAAGTTTAATAATGCAGAAATTCCCTTTTTCTGAAGTGGTAAAGCTAAAATTCATTGTTTTTTTATTTTAAAATGTTCGCATGCCCCTGTTTGTTTGAGTTTATTACACTGTCCGTAAAAATTCAAGGCATGTTGTGATATTTTGAAATCTAAATATTTTTCTACTGTTGACTGAATCTGATAAAGTCTCGGATCGCAAAATTCAAATACTTTTTCGCAATCACCACAAATCAGGTGGTCATGTTGTTTATAGGCAAACGACTTTTCGTAAATAAATTTGGTCTCGCCAAACTGATGTTTGGTTATTAAACCACATTTCAATAAATGTTCAATAGTATTATAAACTGTAGCACGGCTTACTCTTAACTTGCGTTTTTGAATCAGTTCAAAAAGCATATCCACATTAAAATGACCATTTGTGCGATAGGCTTCTTCAAGTACTGCATAACGTTCCGGTGTTTTGCGTAGCCCATTGCTTACCATATATTCCGTAAAAATTTCTTTCTCTGTCTTTAAAAATTCCGCTTCTGCCACGTTAAACAAATCCTATTTTAGTTGCCACAAAAGTAATAAATCAAACTGTTATAGGATTTCCAATGAGAGTCAGGATTTTATGAGGTGTATTTTTGCTTGTCCTATATTCTCTAATGACAATAAATTACTTTCTCTACATCTCTGATTTTTAAATGAAAAAATGAGGTTTGATACCAACAGCCAACAATAACAAAATTCATTTTCTTTCGTAAAAATTTATTTACTGACAACAGTAGAAAAAATGCATTGTTTTAGAATTATATCAAGTACTTTTGCCAATTGAACCATACAACACTGTTTTGACATTGAAATCGTTTTTCAGGCTATTTATCGCCACACTTTTTGCAGGTTTAGTATCAGCAGACCATGTTATGGCACTGTATTACCAGTCAGTTACATCCGGTAATTGGAATGCCACAAGCACCTGGCAAAGTAGCGCAACTCCTGTAGGACCTTGGGCTCCTGCCGGTGCAACACCAACTTCAGCAGATCAGACAGTAACCATTATGGCCGGAACTGTTGTACGCATTACCACAGGTGCGACAATTGATGAAGTCGTAGTTAGCCCAGGCGGAACTTTAATAGCAAGAACCAATGTTAGTCTCGTTATAAATAATGGTGCTGCTGCAGATTTAATAATCAACGGAACTTTTATAGATTCATTAACCGGATCAGCAAATATTACCTTTAACCCAGGAGCTACGTGGCAAATAAGTGCAGGTGCAACAATTGTTAAATGTACAGGCTCCTCATGTAATAACTGGCAATCAGCTTATCAGGGTGGAATAATCTCTATACCGGCAACAGCCAATTGGATTTTCAGAAAGGTTGGCACTGAAAATCCATCTGTAAGTACAACTAATGGTGGTTCGCAGGCATATTATCCAAATTTTATTTACGAAAATTATACATCCACGCCATTTATTACCGGTTCCTTTGCTAATTCTCATTTTAATGGTTCTGTAAGCTATCCTATTATCAAAGGCAGTATGGATATAGGTGGATCTGGAACAAATTATGTCAACTTTACAAGTAATGATGTCAATGCAACTATAGGTGTTCAGGTTAGAGGCGATGTTATTATCCGACCCGGAAATACCTACAACAATATTGGAACAGGTACTGAAATTTGGGGTGATGTTTATATGGATGGCACCTGGAAATATTATAATGGCAATGGGCGCAGATTGGTTTTTTCCGGCAATGCCAACAGCACAATTTGGGGTAGCGGACTTTTTCAGATTCATGAACTGACAATGGCTAAAATTTTACCTGCAAGTATTACATTAAACCGTTCTTTAATGGTTGATTCATTGGTAAACTTTAATGCAGGCAAAATTTATTCAAGTGCAACCAACCCATTAATTTTTAATGTGGGTGCAAAAGCAAATACTGTATCAAACAACAATAGTTTTGTAGAAGGACCTGTAAGAAAGCTAGGAACAACTGCATTTGTTTTTCCTGTAGGTATGGCAAATGATGTTCAACCTGCAGGATTATCAGCCTCAGGCGCACCGGCAGATTCCGGTGTATTTTGGACAGAAGATTTTAATAATGGATGTACTTCACTTTGTGATGCCAACAGCTACACCGGATTTAATGGTTCATGGTCGGTTATCAACTCCGGAACTAATGGCAACAGAGCTAACATGTTTTATGTTAGTTGTGCAGAAGCCAACAGACCTGTAAACACATGTGCCGGAGGTTGTGCTACCGGTGGTGATGCAACATTGCATGTTGGAACTTCGCCTTGTGCAACCTGCCTGATTTGTCCGACAGGAGATTGCGGTGCCATTTATGATACTTTAACAAGCGGTGGCTTCGACCCGACAACAGACAAAAGAGCTGTTTCACCACCAATAAACACTGTGGGAAAGTCAAATATGTCAATTAGTTTTAAATATATAAATGTTGGTGATTTAAGAAGTCCTGCATCCAGTACAGATAAAGTCATACTTGAATACAGTATAGATAATGGATTGACTTGGACAGCATTACTAAACATCCCTCGTTCTAGTTTATCTGGAGGCTGCGCGCTTTATAAGCGATGGACAGCCTTTGGTCCTTTTAGTCTTCCTGCAGCATGTAATGACTTACCAAACTTAATGATTGGTTTTCGATGGATAAATAATAACAACAGCATTGGTGCAACTGTAAACACCAATGGTTCATTTGCCGTTGACGATGTGAGTATTTCCGGTAAAAGTGCCGAATCGTTTACAACAGAATATTTCCACATAAACCCAACCGTTATCTATAACAATATTGTGAATCCACCACTTGACCATGTAAGCAGGATGGAATATTGGTATATGACTAAAGAGAGTGGTGATAAAAGAAAAATTACACTTTACTGGGATGGTAACAGTGGTGGCGTTACCAGCCTGCCCGACCTTAGAGTAGCACGTTTTAATAGCGCATCATGGGATGATTTAGGAAATACAGGTACCACAGGCACACCTGCTGCAGGTACGATAACTTCTGATTCAACAAAAGATTATGGACCAGTTACTTTAGCATCTGTAATAGCATTACCGGGCAATCCTTTACCTGTTGAATTGTTATCTTTTAACGGCAATCGCCATAATGATGAAATAAAACTCAACTGGCTGACTTCTTCAGAATTAAATAACCATTATTTCACCTTGAAAAAATCAGGAAATAATTTGCATTATACAGAACTCGGTAAAGTAAATGGTGCAGGCACAACCAATGTTGCTCAACGCTACGATTATACAGACAGCAGACCTTTGCGTGGTATAAATTATTACAAACTTTTTCAAACAGATTTTGATGGCACCACAGTTGAAAAAGCTACTCTGGCCGTACGTTTTGATGCCTATGATGGTGATGTTTTAGTTTTACCGGATTATAATCATGAACAGGTATTGCTTCAATTTTCAGAAGCAAATCAATCACCTGTTAGCATAATGCTAATGGATGCTTCCGGACGACTCATACTGCAAACCGTTTGCTCAGAAAGCAATACTTGCCGTTTACTAACGTCTCAACTTTCAAGAGGTGTTTATGTGTTGCGCATGCAAACAGCAGATGGCGTTGTTGTAAAAAGATTTTTCTACTAAAGCAGTGATAGTTCTTTCTGAATTTATTCATCAGGAACTTGGACAAAAAATAATTATTGCTCATCCTGAAAGCCAAGAAGAACTGAATCAGTACTATCAACTCAGGCATGAAATTCTAAGAGCACCATGGAACCAACCTCCCGGCAGTGAAAAGGTCAATGACGACAATTCCGCCATTCATCTTTGCCTGATGATTGAAAATTTAATGGCAGGCGTTTGCCGATTGCATTATAACAATGCTGACGAAGCACAGATTCGATTTATGGGTGTAAAAGCAGCATATAGAAATCAAAAATTAGGCGATTATTTAATGGTTACTGCCGAAAATATCTCTAAATCAAATCATTGCAAATCAATATTTCTGCAAGCCCGGGAAAATGCCGTACCCTTTTACGAACGCAATGGCTATCATATCGAAGCCAGGACATTCATATTGTTCGATACCATTCAACATTATGCAATGAGAAAAAACATCTAATTGCTCCTGTTAATTCACTTAAGGTAGCTATTTTACCCGTATTTTCGCGCAAATTTTTTCATGCTTTCAATAGGAGTTATAGGCGCAGGCCATCTTGGTAAAATACATCTTAAACTTTTAAAAGAGTTAACATCATATCGCATAGTAGGCTTTTATGATAATGATGTAAACACACGTGATCAGGTTTCCGAAACTTTAGGAATAACTGCTTACGATAATGCAGAGCGTTTGATTGAAGCGAGTGATGTTGTGGATATTGTAACACCTACACTATCACATTTCAAATATGCTATGTTAGCTTTAAATGCAGGAAAGCATATTTTTATTGAAAAACCAATTACTCATACACTTCAGGAAGCTGAAGAGATGATTGCCTTGTCAGAACAAAAAGGTTTGAAAATTCAGATTGGACATGTGGAGCGATTTAATCCTGCATTTATAGCTGCACAAAGTAAAATTCATCAACCAATGTTTATTGAAGCGCACCGTTTGGCTGAATTTAACCCACGCGGCACTGATGTACCTGTTGTGCTTGATCTGATGATTCATGACATTGATGTTATTTTGAGTATCGTGAAGTCTGAAGTAAAATTGATAAACACCAGTGGTGTCTCCATCATCAGCGATACTCCCGATATTGCCAATGCCAGAATTGAATTTGAGAATGGATGTGTTGCAAACCTTACTGCCAGCCGCATTTCCATGAAAAACATGCGTAAAGCAAGAATCTTTCAGGGCGATTCCTATATTGCCGTTGATTTTCTGAAAAAGAAAACAGAAATAATCTCCATGCGCAATACATCAGAGAATGAAAGCCCTTTTGCCATAATTATTGATCCCGGAAATGGTAAGCCAAACAAAACAATTGAGTTTAACAATCCTGTTGTAGAAGAAAGTAATGCCATAAAAGAAGAGCTAAGAACCTTTGCTCTTGCAGTAGAAAACAACACCACTCCTATCGTGAACGCAATGGATGGCTACAAAGCATTAAAGGTTGCCAATCAGATTATGGATAAATTGTCGCAGCAAAAATTCACTGAGAGATGATGAGGATTAAACAACTTTTCACTGTGATTGCATTTGCATCATTAATGCAAGCATGTAATATCATTAATCCTGCAGAGCCAACACCTGCCTTTATTCAGATTGACACAATCAATCTAACAACAAATTTAACTACACAAGGAAGTGCATCTCATAAAATAGTTGATGCCTGGGTATATGTGGACAATCAGGCTTTAGGTGCTTATGAAATGCCTTGTAAGTTTCCGGTCTTAGCAACAGGTGAACATACTATATATATACAAGGTGGCATTTTACTGAATGGCATCAATGCCACACACCTGCAATATCCTTACTATAAATTTGTTGACAAGACAGTAACCTTAAAGCCCGGAGAAGTTGTCAAAATTGATAACCTGTCAACAAGTTATATTGACAATCTTACTTTTCCATTAATGGAAGATTTTTCAGGATTGTTTTCATTCGAAAAAAGTGGTAATAGTCCCGTTGGTATGCTTGGCGAGTTTGATGCATCGCAAGGTATGGAAGGTGGGTATGGTGTTGTACGGTTGGATTCAGGCATTTATAATTTTGAAGTAAAATCTAAAGAAATGATTCTGCCCAACAACGGCACAAATGTTTTTTTAGAGATGAATTATAAAAACTCTGCTCCTTTTCTTGTAATTCTTCAGGCTACTGATCCGTTTGGCACTGTAATCAACAACGCAATTATCACATTAAATACAAAAACAGAGTGGAATAAAATTTATATTGAACTAAAACCAACAATGCAGTTAACCAGCACATCCAAGCGTTTCAGAGTGCTTTTTGGAATGCAACGTACCGATGCAAGTACAAATGAGAGTTTTTACTTCGACAATGTTAAGGTAGTTCATAATTAAGAATTGTTGTTGAAGGTATAGCAATGAATAAACGGTCACAAGTCATCAAATATATTATTGCCGATTTTCTGTCTGCATTGCTGGCCTGGACTATGTTTTTCATTTATCGCAAAACATGTATTGAGCCCGGTGAATCACCTTTTACTAAGGAATTTCTGTCGGATCCAAAATTTTATTCCGGGATTTTTATTTTACCTGTATGCTGGGTTCTATTTTATGCATTTCTGGGCACCTATAATAATATCTATCGCAAATCACGCTTACGCGATCTGGCACAAACAGCACTTGCATCTTTAATTGGTGTTACAATCATATTTTTTATTTTACTGTTGGATGATGTCATTGTTACCTATAAAAATTATTACAACACTTTTCTCACATTACTCATCATTCATTATAGCATTACCGTATTTTTCAGGTTAATAATCACAACGATTACAGGAAACAAAATCAAAAAGAGGAAAATTGGATTCAACACCTTATTGGTTGGCAGCAGTCAGAATGCCTTACATATTTTTGAAGAATTAGAAACACAAAAAATCAGTCAGGGCAATAAATTTGTTGGGTTTATTCATGTTGATGAAAAGAATGGCGAATATCTGGGAGGCAAACTCCCACACCTTGGTGGTATTGCTGATATTCCTGAAGCTATCAATAAACATCTGGTAGAGGAAGTTATCATTGCAATTGAATCGTCAGAACATGAAAATATTGGGAGAATCATTAATGAACTGGAAGACACTAATGCCATTATTAAAATTATCCCCGACATGTATGATATTCTTTCAGGCTCCGTAAAAATGAATTCTATTTTTGGTGCACCGCTGATAGAAATTTATCCGCAACTGATGCCAGCATGGCAGCAGTATGCTAAACGACTGATGGATATAGTTGTTTCTTTTATTTTTTTAGTCTTGCTCACACCAACATTTATTATTACTGCCCTCATTGTAAAACTTACAAGTAAAGGACCCGTTATTTTCAAGCAAGAACGGATTGGACTCCATGGTAATCCTTTCAGCATCTATAAATTCCGCAGCATGTATCTTGATGCAGAATCCGGTGGCCCTAAGCTTTCCAGTAAAGACGATAGCAGAATTACACCTTGGGGAAAAATTATGCGTAAGTTCAGGATTGATGAAACACCACAATTTTTCAATGTTCTCATTGGCGAAATGTCGCTTGTTGGTCCACGCCCAGAGAGGCAATATTTTATTGACCAGATAATGCTTCACTCACCTCATTATAGACACTTACATAAAGTTCGTCCCGGAATTACATCATGGGGTCAGGTAAAATTTGGCTATGCAGAAAATGTTGGTCAGATGGTTGAACGACTAAAGTATGATATCATTTATATTGAAAACATGTCGCTGGCACTTGACTTTAAAATACTTTTTTACACTGTAAAAATTATTTTTCAGGGACGCGGCAAATAAGGCTATCAAATTAATATCAAAAAAAATATTTTCAAATTACAAACCTTAAATAATACATTTCATGATAAAACAAATTGCAGTAATAGGATCGGGTACAATGGGAAATGGCATAGCACATGTTTGTGCACAATTTGGAAACAACGTTTCGCTGATAGACATTTCTGAAGCACCTTTAGAAAAAGCCATCAAGACCATTACAGGAAACTTCGACCGAATGGTAACTAAGGGGATAGTGACTGCTGCAGATAAAGATGCGGCATTACAACGCATAACTACTTACACGAATTTATCTGATGGCGTAAAAAATGCTGACCTTATTATTGAAGCAGCTTCAGAAAACGAGAGTATAAAACTCAGCATTTTTAAAGAATTAGACAGCGTTTGTAAAGCCGATGCTATTTTAGCAACAAACACTTCTTCAATCTCTATTACAAAAATTGCATCTGTAACCAAACGTCCAGATAAAGTAATTGGAATGCATTTTATGAATCCTGTGCCTGTGATGAAACTTATTGAAGTTATTCGCGGATACAAAACAAGTGATGAAGTAACAAAAATAATTTTCGACTTGTCTGTTCAACTCAATAAGATTCCTGTTGAGGTAAATGACTATCCCGGTTTTATTGCCAACAGAATTTTAATGCCTATGATTAATGAAGCCATCTATTCACTTTACGAAGGTGTTGCCGGAGTGCATGAAATTGATGAGGTAATGAAATTAGGTATGGCACATCCTATGGGGCCATTGCAGTTGGCCGATTTCATAGGCCTTGATGTTTGCCTTGCTATTTTACGCGTATTACATGATGGTTTTGGAAATCCTAAATATGCACCATGCCCCCTATTAGTAAATATGGTTACAGCCGGTAACTTAGGTAAAAAATCAGGAGTTGGTTTTTATGATTACGCATCAGGTGGAAAAGACCTTATCGTAGCTGCAACATTTCAAAAATAAATGGCACTACCCTATCCTGAAATCAGACTAAAAAAAGGAAAAGAAAAAAGTGTTTTAAATTTCCATCCCTGGATTTTTTCAGGTGCATTGGAGAAAATGCCTGCACAACTGAAGAATGGTGATGCAGTGACACTACTTTCACATGATGGTAAGATACTTGGTACAGGCCTGTTTCATCATTCAAGTATTGCAGTAAGACTTCTTGCTTTTTCTAAGGTTGAGTTGAATGTAACATTCTGGATTCAAAAATTATCCAATGCTTTACAACTTAGGAAAAACATACACTTGTTTAACAATAAAGAAACCACTGCATATCGTTTGGTGCATGGTGAAGGTGATGGGCTTTCGGGATTAATCATTGACATTTATGGTGACTGCGCAGTGATACAATGTCACATAAAAGGAATGTTCAGACATCGTGATATTATAGCTGAAGCATTAAATAATGTTTTCAATCAATCAATAAACACAATTTATGATAAGAGCGAAGATTCTTTTTTTGAAAATAATGAAAGCAGATTTCTCAAAGGAGAAAAGCAATCTGAAATAATAAAAGAAAACGGACATCGGTTTTATGTAAACTGGTTTGAAGGTCAGAAAACAGGATTTTTTATTGATCAGCGTGAGAACAGAAAATTGTTGAGTAATTATTGTGACAGTAAAAATGTAATCAACCTATTTGCTTATTCAGGCGGTTTCTCCATATATGCATTAAAGTCAGGTGCTGCTTTGGTTCATTCTGTTGACAGTTCAAGTCGGGCAGAAAATTGGGCAAACCAGAATGTTCAACTAAACGATGCAGTTAATCATCAATTTTTTTGTGAAGATGTTTTTACCTTTTTGAAAGAAACAAAAAACAATTATCAGGTGTGGGTAGTTGACCCACCAGCATTTGCCAAGCGTCTTGATGCCGTGCGGAATGCCATGATAGGCTATCGGAATCTGAACACTGCTGTATTTCGCAAAGCATCTCCCGGAAGTATCATATTCACATTCTCCTGCTCTCAGGCTGTTGATGCGTTAACCTTCAGGAAAGTAATTTTTCAGAGTGCCAAAGAAGCACAGAGGCAGATAAAAGTTTTGCATATACTTTCTCAACCTGCCGACCATCCTGTTTCAGTTTTTCATCCCGAAGGTGAATACCTAAAAGGATTAGTTTTGTATGTTGAATAACACTCATTTAATTTAAACAGATTATTTCAATATGCTTCAGAATATACCACAGTTAAAACATACAGCAACAGGAAATTTTTTTCTGATGGCCGGACCTTGCATTGTTGAATCGGAGCAGATGTGTATGGACATTGCAGGAACAGTAAAAGAAATTACAGACAGACTTCAAATTCCATATATTTTTAAAGCAAGTTTCAGAAAAGCTAACCGTTCCAGACTTGATTCATTTACCGGCATTGGCGATATGCCTTCGCTCGAAATACTGCGCAAAGTCCGTCAGCGTTATCAATTACCTATTGTTACCGATATTCACGAAAGTCATGAGGCTGCACTTGCAGCAGATTATGTTGATGTACTACAGATTCCAGCATTTCTTTGTCGCCAGACAGAATTGTTGGTAGCAGCAGCACGAACCGGAAAAACTGTTAACGTAAAAAAAGGACAATTCCTTTCTCCCGAATCTATGAAATTTGCCATAGATAAAATACGACAATCCGGTAACCATCAGGTAATGGTTACTGAACGCGGCACTATGCTTGGTTATGGCGATTTGGTGGTTGACATGCGCGGCATTCCTGAGATGAAAAAATTTGATGTACCGGTTGTCATGGATGTCACGCATTCATTGCAACAGCCTAATCAGGCATCCGGAGTAACAGGAGGTAAACCTGAACTTATCAGCACTATTGCCCGTGCTGCAATGGCTGCCGGTGCCGATGGTATTTTTATTGAAACACATCCAAATCCTGCCAAAGCATTGAGTGATGGTGCCAATATGTTACAGCTTGACCTCCTTGAAAAGCTTTTAGTTTCATTGCTAAAAGTGCAACAAGCAGTTCGTTGATATTTGATGATTGATTAATACTTTGTCTTGAAGTTTTTTTCAGAACTTTGATTTGGACAATTGTATTATTATTTCATACCTTACATCGCCATTTACACAATACATTTAAAAAAATTGACAAGTGAGTGTAAAGCAATGAACATATCAAAACAGAAACAATGAACAGCAAGCTGATTATATTTATTGTCATATCAGCAATTCATCTTGTTGCACACCTAATGGCCTTTCAGTGGTTGGTATTTATCACCAAACCATTACTGATGCCCATATTGCTTTGGTATTTTTCAGAAGGGTTAACTTTCGGCAAACTGACACTTATCCAAAAGCGTATGATTACAGCACTCACACTGGCATGGATTGGCGATATTATAAATCTTTACAGTCATATCAATCACTGGATATTTACAGCCGGTATAATTATTTTTCTTGCAATGCAGGTTATGTATATCATTATTTGTTTTTATCTCATTCGCTTTAAACAAATCAAACAGCTATACCTCATCTTCTGCACCTTAGTATTTATTGCTTATGGCAGTGTGCTGCTCTGGTTATTACTACCACATCTGGATGAAATGACCATCCCGGTTTTAATTTATGCATCTGCGCTTACCTTAACCGGAATTGCTTCAGCCTTAACAAAAGATCAACTGCCGCGAAAGGTTTTTTATTGCTTATTAACTGGCACATTGCTTTATATAATTACTGACAGTTTGGATGCCATCAATAATTTTAGAGCATCTTTCCCTTATGCTGCATTCTGGATTGCACTCACCTATCTTTCAGCACAAATGATGATAACCATTGCAGTAAAGAAAATTAAAACTAATTAGTTAATCTCTAATTCTTAATTATCAACTTTCTATAAGACCTCGTCCGGTTTTCTTTACTTTGTCTTCTTTGCGCAGTTCTTCAACAATCTTATCCAATACACCATTAATAAAAACCTTGCTCTGTGGTGTACTATAATCTTTGGAAATATCAATATATTCGTTTAGGGTAACTTTTAAAGGTATCTGATCAAATTTCAATACTTCGGTAACAGCCATTTTAAGCATAATCATATCGCTTAAGGCAATACGGTCAACTTCCCAGTTTTTAGTACGTTCTGCAATTATTGATGTCCACTCTTTATCATTCTTAATGGTTTCCTTCAGAAGTCTGATCATAAAATCACGGTCATCGGCCTCGTCTTTAAACAGCGGTAAAATTGCAGGTTGATCTGTAGTATAAAATTGTCTGATTGTTTTAATCACCATAACATGAGCCAACTCCAGGCTCTCTGCCCACCAGATGTTTTTTTCTTCAATTACACCATTGATAGATTCGGATTGTTGTACTTCTTCTTTATACAATTTCAAAAGCCAATCCATTTCTACAACTTCAGTATTGGTCATAGTAAAGTCACGGTATGACGGATGCTGCCTTAATTTATAAAAACATTTTCCAACCGCTTCCATATCGGCCTGCCAACTGATTTTATGTTTCTTGCAATTATCTATAAACTGTTCATCGTTTTTCAACCATGATATAAATGCAGTCTTTTCAAAAGAGCGTACAAACTCTCTTTTATTGACAATAAACTTTGATGCTACATCAATGCGATACAACTGCTCCTGCTCCGCAAGTTCAATCAACAATTGCAAAAGGGTAAGGTAAAGTTCATAAAGGCGGCTCGTTCCTTCAATAAGTTCTTTTTCAGCTTTGGTCACATTATATCCTTCACTTTGATAATAAGTATATAATACCTGCAATACCCGAATCCTTAAATGACGTCTGGCTAACATAAATTATTAAATCTAATAAGAACGAAAAAGTTTTTGTTTACTATAAATTATTTACCTCCATAAATACGTTTCTCTGCCATTTGCATAGCAGCCACCAATGTAGGGATTTTCTCAGCTTTTGACTTTTTGAAAATCTCTAAGGTAACGTTGTATATATGTTCGGTCTGTTTTAAAGCTTCTGCACGACTGAATTTCTTCAACTCGCTGTAAACATTAATAAGTCCGCCTGCATTGATTAAAAAGTCAGGCGCCCATAATATGCCTTTGTCCAAAAGCATTTTGCTATGAACAACTTCGTCAGCTAACTGATTATTTGCTGCACCTGATACAATAGCACATTTAAGTTTACCAATATTTTCAGTATTCAACGTTGCACCTAATGCACATGGTGCATAAATATCAACATCTAAAGAAAAAATACTGTCTGGAGCAACTACTTCTGCTTTATAAGTTGTTGCTACTTGTTGCAATGCATCTTTGTTAATGTCGGTAACATACACCTTGGCACCTTCTTCTGTAAGGTGTTTTACTAAGTTACTGCCAACATGACCTGCACCCTGCACACAAACTTTTTTACCACTCAGGCTGTCATTTCCCCACACCTCTTTCGCTGAAGCTTTCATGCCCATATAAACACCATAGGCAGTCACAGGTGATGGGTCGCCACTGCCGCCCATTGACTCAGGCAAACCGGTTACATGCTTGGTTTCTTTGGAAATGTATTCCATATCTTTTGTAGATGTACCCACATCTTCGGCAGTGATGTACCTGCCACTTAAAGAGTTCACATACTGTCCAAACTTTCTGAACAAGGCTTCTGTTTTATCTTTCTTGCTATCACCAATAATAACAGCTTTTCCTCCACCTAAGTTAAGTCCTGAAATTGCAGCTTTATAAGTCATTCCGCGCGAAAGTCGCAGAACATCTGTCAAGGCATCGTTTTCATTCTGATACATCCACATACGAGTTCCGCCAAGTGCAGGACCCAAATTGGTATTGTGTATGGCAATAATTGCCTTTAAACCGGTTTCATGATCATAACAAAACACCACCTGTTCGTGTTTCATATCAGTAACTTGTGCAAAAACACTATTGGCAGTTGCTATTGTTTCTTTCATTTCTTTTACTTCAATCATTTACAATGTTTTTATCTGATTGTTAATTCAGTTTAATTTGCAACCCCAACGACCTGCAAACAGGTCGCAAAAGTAGTTTTTTTTTGCTCTGAACAAAAATTTCATTTACATGTCCGACTTATTAACATTAAATCGCTTTTTCGTAAAATACCGGGGTCGGCTTGCTCTTGGGCTCATTTTTGTACTCTTTGCCAACTATTTCGGCCTTTTACCTGCACAAATAACCCGAAAAGCAATAGATTTTATCTCCACCGGAACACACCATAATTATTCCGATTCGGCCAAAACTTTAACACTTTACGCATTGGGCATTTTTGGCGTGGTTTTCCTGCGTGGCGTATTGCTCTTTCTGATGCGTCAGACCATCATAGTCATGTCGCGCCATATTGAGTTTGATATGAAAAATGAGATTTATGATCAGTATCAGAAACTTGATATGCACTTTTATGCAAGTGCCAATACAGGTGACCTGATGAACAGAATCAGTGAAGATGTAAGCAGGGTACGTATGTACACCGGCCCAGCAATTATGTATTTGGTCAATATTACAGTGATGATTATTGTAGTTTTTATAGCTATGATGAACATCAGTCCGGGTTTAACCTTAGTGGTATTATTCCCATTGCCACTGCTTGTTATCCTGATTTATTATGTGCAGAAAATTATCAACACCAAGAGTGAAAAAGTTCAGGAAGCGTTAAGTATGCTCTCCACCAACGTACAGGAATCTTTTGCTGGAATACGGATAGTTAAGTCTTTTTCTAAAGAAAAAGACTTTGCAGCTTTATTTCATACTCAGGCAAAAAACTATTTCAATCAGACTATGCAACTGGCACGTATCAATGCATTGTTTATTCCGGCCATCATGTTGCTTGTGGGCATTAGCTCTGTTACTGTAATTTACTATGGCGGAATTTTGGTTGATGAAAAGCAAATCACCTATGGAAATATTGCGGAGTTTGTTATTTATCTCAATATGCTCATGTGGCCTGTAGGTATGTTGGGGTGGATAATTACACTCATCCAAAGAGCAGATGCCAGTCAGCGAAGAATTAATAGTTTCTTACATACAGAGTCTGAAATCAAATACAACAACACAGGAATAGTTCCAGAAAATGTAAAATCCATAGAATTGAAAAATGTTTCATTTTCATTCGGAAAAAACAGTGATCATGCATTGGAAAATATTAATCTGCAACTCTCAACAGGAAAAGTTATAGCTATAGTTGGCACTACAGGCTCCGGTAAAACTACAATTGCCAATCTGGTATCAAGACTCTATGATCCAACACAAGGAGAAGTATTGGTTAACGATATTCCACTTAAAAACATTAATCTTGAATGGTGGCGCAGGCAAATTGGATTTATCACTCAGGATGTGCTTTTATTTTCTGATTCCGTTGCCAATAATATTGCATTTGGAACAAAAGAATATGATACAGAATCATTGACAGCTGCTGCCAAAACAGCTATGGTTTACGATGAAATAGTTCATTTTAAAGATGGCTTCAGTACCATGTTAGGTGAACGAGGTGTTAATCTTAGTGGAGGACAGAAACAACGTATTTCCATTGCACGCGCCATTATGAAACAGCCACAGTTTTTGATTCTTGACGATTGCCTTTCTGCACTCGACACCGGCACAGAAGAACAGCTGCTGCAAAACTTGTTACCTTATTTTCAACATCGCATAACATTAATTTTAGGGCATCGCATTTCATCAGTAAAACATGCCGATGAAATAATTGTCTTGCATCAGGGTAAAATACTGGAACGTGGCACACATCTGTCACTACTGCAACAAAATGGCTTCTATGCAAAAATGGTTACTGAGCAACTTAAAAAGCAGGCCGTCAAATCCTGATTTCCGGTAAACATCCATTCTGCTTTTAAACATTGTTTGCATAAATAAAGCTGATTGATTTTATTTGCCATCGGATGAATGCATATATAGCCATACATTGCAAGGTAGAACCTGTTCAGCCATTCAGTGAAATACTAATAGCCCAACTTGCTGAAATTGGTTTTGAAATGTTTGAAGAAAAGGAAGATGGATTTGATGGATTTATCAGGAAAGAAAATTTTAATGAGTCTTTATTAGAAACAATAGAGTTTTTGCAGCCAAACGAGTTTTGCACTGCACATTGGCAGTTAGAAGAAGTAGAAAGTCAAAACTGGAATGAAGAATGGGAAAAAAATTACCCGCCAATAAGAGTTAAAAATATTTATGTACGTGCTCCATTTCATCCTGATGCATCAGACAATGATCTTGAAATTATCATTCAGCCAAAAATGGCATTTGGCACAGGACATCATGCAACAACTGCTATGATGATGGAATTGATGCTGGAAACAAACATTGCTGATAAAAATGTTTTAGATATGGGATGCGGTTCCGGCATTCTTGCAATACTTGCCTCAAAACTTGGTTGCACTTCTGCAACCGGCATAGATAACGACCCGAATTGTGTACTGAACAGCATTGAAAATCTTGAAAACAATAAAATAAGAAATGTTGAAGTACTTCAGGGAGATGCCTCGTCACTCAAAGATTTAAAATTCGAAATTATTCTTGCCAATATAAACCGTAATATTTTATTAGATGATATTGCATCGTATAATAATGCATTGTCTGATGGTGGACAGTTGTTGGTGAGCGGTTTTCTGACAGAAGATGTTGATCGCATCAAACAATCGTTTGGAAAATATGGTTTGAAACTTTCACGTATGAAACAAAATCAGAACTGGGTAGCCATGCATTTTTTCAAATCCCATTCCGGTAAATGACGCATCATAAAGAAACTAAAAACCCGCTAAATATTATTGTCATAGTTGCTGCATTAGGCTATTTTGTTGACATCTATGATTTGATTTTGTTTGGCATTGTGCGTACTCCAAGTCTAAATGGTCTGGGTATTACCGAGCCTGATTTAGTTACTGAGTATGGCTTGCACCTTTTAAGTTATCAGATGATTGGTATGCTTACAGGTGGACTTCTCTGGGGAATTATGGGTGACAAAAAAGGACGTGTTTCCGTTTTGTTTGGCTCTATTATCATGTACTCTATTGCAAATATTGCTAATGCTTTTGTACAAGAGATATCAGATTATACTTCGTCATCAATAATAAATACATATACTGTTTTGCGGTTTATTGCCGGAGTGGGCTTGGCAGGAGAACTGGGTGCCGGAATAACTTTGGTAAACGAAACCATGACTAAAGAACATCGTGGGTATGGAACCATGATTGTAGTTTCCTTTGGTGTGTTGGGGGCAGTCTTTGCAAATATTCTTGGGCACTTTGTAAAGTGGCAATCGTCATACATTATTGGTGGTGTAATGGGTTTGGTTTTACTGTTTCTGAGAATTGGTGTTTATGAAAGTGGCATGTTTAAAAATCTTCAGGTGCATAGCCTTGAACGCGGTAATCTGATGATGTTATTCAATAACAGAAAAAGATTCTTAACCTATTTGAGTAGTATTGCAGTTGGTGTTCCTATCTGGTATATGATTGGAATTTTAGTAGTCTTTTCGCCAGAAATTGCAAAAATGAATGGTATCACCGGTGTTAATGGCGGTGATGCCATCATGTATTTTTATTTAGCAACCTGCGTGGGCGATTTTCTGAGTGCCTATTGGAGTCAGCAATGGAAAAGCCGTAAAAAGGTTTTGAAACTTTATCTGATAATCACGATGGTCATTACACCTGTTTACCTTTATCTAATGGGCAATGCCTCCGTGTCTATTTTTTATGCTGTATGCGGGTTATTGGGTTTTGCATCCGGCTATTGGGCAGTGTTTGTAAGCACAGCTTCAGAACAGTTTGGTACCAACATCAGGGCTACTGTTACTACAACAGTTCCCAATATGGTCAGAGGATCACTAGCCATTTTAACCTTGCTTCTGGCCTATTTTCGTGATTCATTAGGATTGAACATGATTGATGCCATGTTTGCTGTAGGCGTTATTACTGCTGCCGGAGCATTTTTATCTTTGCTTGGTATCAAAGAAAGCTATGCCAAAGATTTAAATTATATTGAAACATGAAAAAGAAAACATTGGTGATGGGCGCTTCACCCAACCCGGCCCGCTATTCTAATAAGGCCATTCACAAACTCCTGTACTACAACCACCCTGTTGTGGCCATTGGTGCCAGGCCTGATAAAGTTGAAGAGGTAGTAATTGAAACCGGACAAATTGCCTTTAAAGGCATTGATACCGTAACATTATATCTTAACGAGGAAAGGCAACATCCCTTAGAAGATTACATTTTGTCCCTGCATCCCAAACGAATCATTTTTAATCCGGGAGCTGAGAATGAATCATTAAAAATCAAGGCAGAAAAACAAGGTATTGAATGTGTGGAAGCATGCACCTTAGTGATGCTCACTATTGGCGATTACTGATTCTCGTTAATTCTAACAGGCTCTTTCAGCTCTTTCTTTCTGTCGCCACCTTCGGTGCATGCACCTACTTTTTTAATACAACGTGGACTTTTTCTTTGTTGCATGTTTGAATTACCTTTATCATGCGCATCATTCGACTTATGAATCATGATTACAGGAGTATTGTTAATCTCTCTAACCTCTGTAGGACGTCCACCGGTTTTTATTGGGCGAGCCTGATCTTGACCAAATGTGCTCTGAGTCAAAAATAAACAGGATGAAAATAAAACCAGATTGTAAATATTCATTTCTTTTGTTGTAATGGAAGCAAATTTACGACATTACCGGTGAAATTTATGTGAATGAAGATACCGGAAATTCTACTCTGAAAGTTGTGCCTTTGTTGGCTTCCGAACTTACGCTCAATGTTAAACGATGAAAATCAGAAATGGTTTTAACAATAGCCAATCCTAAACCGAAACTTGGTTCTGTTGATTTATTAAATTTCTTAAATCGGTCGAAAATATGTGAGAGATTTTCTTTTACAATACCAACACCGGTATCTCTGATTTCAACCACAAAAACATCATTTTGTTTAGAAGCACTTATATCTATCTGCCCATTCTCCACATTATACTTTATAGCATTAGTGATAATGTTACTAAAGAGTGTAAAAAGTAAAGTTCTGTTGGCATTCGGAAATTCAAAATCATCAAGATGCTGCATGTAGAGCCTGATGTTCTTAGTGCTTAAATGTTCCTGAAAATCTTCAACAATTTCCTGAAGCAGTGCTTTAATATTTACGGTTTCATTTTTCAAAAACTGTTCATTATCAATTTTTGAAATCATCAGTAATGACTTGATGATTTTACTCATTCTGTTCAACTTTCTTATTGAATCATCCAGCTTATCAGCTACATCATCATCAATCTTTTCATCCATAAGCATATTCTCAAACCGTGATTTGAGAATAGAAATAGGTGTCTGCAACTCATGCGAAACATTCGAAATAAATTCCTTTTCGGTGAGGAAAGCACTCTTTATACGCTGCATCAGCTCTGTTAAACTGATGTCTAACTGCTGAAATTCAAGCGTAGTAGTTTGAACCGGCACATCATTGAAATGTACAGGGTCTTTTGTTCCTTTTAACTTTCGCTCCACAATTTCATTCAATGGGCGCAGCAACAGTCGGGCATAACCAACATCTACAAAAATGGAGGCTATAATTGTTAAAATAGTTGCCCACAAAGCTACTCTGCCAATAGTATTTTTTAGCTTGTTTAAAGAATCTATTCCCTCTCCTATCTGCAAACTATAAATCTGATTGTCGTAAATAAATGACTGACGGATTATGCGATGATTTAACTTTTCGCCATCAATTTCCCATTCTTCATTGGTAATTACTGTGGGCTTTACATCTTTCATTCCCGACAGTGGCTCTATGAGGATAAACTCTTCTTTAAGAATATTGTAACTTTCAAAAGTACAGTCCGATTCTCTGGCAATGTCATTCAGCCCACCTTTTTCAATTATGCGCAATACTTTTGATGTACGCGCTTTTAACCTCTGGTCAATGTGATTATAAACAACCTTCTCTACAATAAAAGGCATTAATGCCCCGAATGCCAGCACCACAAGTGCTTTACTCAGGGCATTATAGATAGCAAGTTTTAACTGGAGTTTCATCTCCAGCCAAAGTTAGTATTTATCATTGGGCATTTAACCTATAGCCAATACCACGAACTGTTTCAAACCACTCAATAGGTGCATGAGCAGCTAATTTTTTACGGAGGTTTTTAACGTGAACATCAATATAGTTTGAATCGTAGTCATCATCCATAACATCGCCCCAGATGTGTTCTGTTAATTGAGATCGTGATAAAACACGTCCCTTATGTAATGCCAGATAATGCAATAAGTCAAACTCTTTCTTGGTCAATACAACAGGCGTTTCTTCGTATGTCAGTGTGCGGTTCTGATAGTCCATCATGAAACCATTGATGTCAATTATTTGTACTTTAAGTCCATGTTTTCTTCTTAAAATAGCCTGCATGCGCGCATGTAACTCAGGCAGTGAAAATGGTTTAGCTAAGTAGTCATCAGCACCTAAATCCAGACCCAGAATTTTATCATCTGTTTCACTTCGTGCTGTCAGTACAATGAATGCACTGTCTATAGCGTTTTTCTTGGCTTCTTTCAAAATTTCAAAGCCATTGGTATCGGGTAAACCAATATCCAATAAAACAAAATCGTAGGAGTTTACCCACATCATTTCTAATGCCTTGGCACCAGTAAATGCTACATCGCAATGCAGACCTTGTTTTGTAAGGTAAATTTCCATTTCATGAGACAAACTACGTTCGTCTTCAACAATTAATACATTCATAATTTCTGTGTTTTGAAAGGTTAAAAATAAAAAACTTCATGTACATGAAGACAAAAATACTGCCGAAATATGAAGGAACCGATTAATCGTTAAGAGCGTTCAGCAATATTTCACATGAACGTTCAATGAGTTGATGACTTATTGTCAACGGAGGTGCTACTCTCAAACAATTTGGCGCAAACAAAAACCAGTCGGTAAACAAACCTTTTTCAATACATTTTCTGATGGTATTCAAACAAACTTTTTCAGATTCAAGTTCTATTGAAAGCAATAACCCTTTTCCGGCAACAGATTTAATTTTAGGATGCTTTAATAATTCTCGAAAGAGTATTTCTTTTTCTTCTACACTGTCGTAAAGTTTTTGTTCAGTCAATTGACTGAATGCTGCCATTCCTGCTGCACAACAAACCGGGTGACCACCAAATGTGGTTATGTGTCCCAATACAGGATTGTGTGTTAAATTATCCATTGTTGCCTTTGATGTGATGAATGCACCTAAAGGCATGCCACCGCCTAATGCTTTTCCTAAAACCAAAATATCCGGAACGATATCATAATGCTCAAAGGCAAACCGCTTTCCTGTTCTGCCTAATCCGGTCTGACATTCATCAACGACTAAAATTATATTTTTCTCTCTGCAAATTCGCACAATATGATTTACAAAGTCTTGAGTCAGTGGCTTACAACCTTCTTCGGCTTTAATCAATTCCAAGATGATACATGCAGTGTTTTCATTCAACACAGTAAAATCAGGCGTTGATGGATCAATAAATTTTATGCCAGGTATTAATGGTCTGAAAGCTGATGAAAAATATTCATTACTCATTAGACTCAGTGAGCCTTGTGTGCTACCATGATAAGCATTAGTCAGCGCAACAATTTCATTTCTTGCTGTTGTTCTTTTGGCTAATTTCATTGCACCCTCTATGGCTTCGGTTCCGGAATTTACGAAGTAGGTACAATTTAAATTAGGCGGCAGATGTGCTGCAAGCAAACTTGCAAACAAGGTCTGTGGGCTTTCAATCAATTCTCCATACACCATAATATGACTATAGTGTTCTATCTGCTTTCTGATAGCCTCATTGATAGCAAAATTGTTATGACCCAGATTACAAACCGAAATACCTGCAATTAAATCAATGTATTCTTTTCCTTTATCATCATACAAAAAACAACCATCGGCACGCACAATATGCAATGCAAGTGGCGACTGACTTGTTTGCGCAACGTGTTGTAAAAATAGTTGTCGGTGATTAATCATTTTTACTCTTGAATGAAGCGTAAATCACTTCCATAAACTCATCAAAAACAGCCTTATTACAAGCTACTATTTCCTGTCCAAAAATAAAATCTCTTTCTCCGGAAAAATCTGCAACTACACCTCCTGCTTCTTCAACTAAGAGAGCACCTCCTGCAACATCCCATGCATTGAGTCCATATTCAAAAAATCCATCTAAACGGCCACATGCAGTATAAGCCAGATCGGCAGCAGCAGAACCAAGTCTTCTTAGTCCTCTTGTATTTCGCATACAAAAATCAAACACCTTCATATACTCTTCCATTCTGCTATAATTGGTGTATGGAAACCCTGTTGCCAACAATGCATGTTGCAATTTATTTGTAGATGATACTGAAATTCGTTTTCCATTAAGCCATGCACCGCCATTCTTCCAGCAATAAAAAGTTTCATTAAAATTTATCTCATGTACAATACCTAGTTGCAATTGATTGTTTTCCATCAATCCAATACTGACGCAATAACATGGTAATCCATGAATAAAATTGGTTGTTCCATCAAGCGGATCAATTATCCATTGCAGTTCATTGTTACTCTTAGATACTGTTAACTCTTCAGTGATAAATCCTGCTGAAGGCAAAATATTTCTAAACTCATTAACTAAAATTTCTTCTGCTGTTTTATCTACATAGCTCACCAAATCGTGCAGGCCTTTATGTTCTGTTTTTGATTTATCAAAAGACAGGCTTTCTTTATGTATAAAAGCTGCTGCCTTTGCAGTGGCATCGCAAGCCATTTTTGTTATCTTTTCAATATTCATTTTCTTAGTGCGCTACACCACAAAAGAACAAAATTATGCTTAATGCTATCACTACTTTTTTCCACTGTATTATTTCTACCTATTGCAAAACGATGTTTCCAGTCGCTTTATTTCAAAGGTGTAATTAACTAAATACTTTGAATCTGCCAGCTTGATTTTTACGCAGCTTGTAGTTTATTGCACACAAAAAATATTTGCACTTTCAAAAACTATCTTTATATTTACAAT
>ERZ724526.290-NODE-290-length-29916-cov-4.660092_pt1 | contig 29916 bp, 22 predicted proteins | sample MGYA00376059_ERZ724526 | MGnify/ENA primary metagenome ERZ724526 (study PRJEB28724, sample SAMN07190883) | activated sludge metagenome | isolation source: activated sludge of sewage treatment plant in Hong Hong | place: Hong Kong | collected 2016-03-17 ...
ATAAGTCCATCAGGTACTAATTTATCTTTTAAGAACCGAGAAGAGCAATACACTACAGGGTTAGCAAATCAGGTCAATCAAAAATTAGGAGAGGATAAGAGAACGAACTATGGAATTATTCCTTATCCAGTAATCAATGTTACTTCAACTGTAAAAAAGCAATGATGAAAAACACGCAATCCTATATTGTTATTTTTTGTCTTGCGGGTCTTATGTCTTGCAGTCAGAAACTAATATCAGTCTATTATCATGACAACAGCAAAGTAGATGATGGCGAAATTACATCTACCTATCTAAGAGGTTTTTTTGTTCAGGATAAAAACATACATACATACACAGTTCGTTCCAATGTTTTGAATAAAGAGTTGCAGGAAATAAGGGATAGCATTAGCCGAACGAAACCAGTAGAAAACTTTGATGACAGCTACTATGGGTATGCTTTTATAACTACTGCAAAAGATACATTGTATGCAGACAACAATCTGACCTATTGGCGATACAAAGAGAAAGGAGTTTTTTATAAGACTGAAAATCTGAAATCAATTATTAACAAGGCCCCCGCTATGCGGAGTGTTAGGTTTGCTAAAGGCTTTTGAACTGTAGGGCAGCTGTCCTGAGTTTTCAACTCAGAACGTAATACAATAAAGCTGTCTCCATTATTTTTATGATAAAAAACATGGGCGAAGGAGGTTATAAAATACGGGATAAAGAAGGGATTCATTTTGTAACCTTTGCAGTGGTGGAGTGGGTAGATGTGTTTACAAGAAAAGAGTATCGGGATATATTGTTAGATAGCCTGAGTCATTGTCAACAGGAAAAAGGATTATTGTTGCATAGCTGGTGTTTGATGAGCAATCATGTTCATTTAGTTGTATCCGCAAAGGAGCATAATATCAGTGATATACTACGGGACTTTAAAAAGTACACCGGCAAGAAACCTACAGCAGGAGCTAGATGAAGTACCTGCATAAGAATCTCCTAAAAGCTGAATTGTGTAAATTGCCGGAGGAATATAAATATTCATCAGTTTTGTTTTATGAAACAGGGATTGATAATTGGGGCTTTCTGATATATGAAAAGGATTGAGATTCCTTTGTTCATTTGTGGGTGTTTTTGCAAAGCACAAGTCTGCAAACAACACTAACAAAGGCGGTTCACAGGTATCGTAAGACTAACAAGGGCGAAAATTAAATGAAAATCAGATTTTATTTGGACGGATATTGAATATCAAAACAAACATCTATCTTTAATTTTTAAAATTTAAGACTTCCTAAACAACATATCAGCATATTTTCTGTTCTATATTATTGGAAGTCAATAAAAGATATGAAAAATTTAATTAAAACAGACAGTTTTGACAACGTAATTGAACTACAGTTGAATGTTTTGGTATTTCAACAGGGTGATTATTATGTTGCTTACTGTCCTTCTCTAAATCTTTCATCTTACGGTGACACCATAAGTGACGCAAAATCTGGTTTTGATGAGGTTATGGAGGCATATCTTGAAGAATGCAGAGAAAACGGGTCTCTCCACGACGATTTAGTTAAAAATGGATGGAAACTAAATATTCAAAACCACAAAAAAGCCGAACCTCCTGCTATGGTTGAACTTAATATCCCTGCTGGTTTATTGAGACAACAATTCAACGAAAATTGGAGCGTTCCCGTTTGTTAAGGTAATGGGTGTTAAGCAAATACCGACACATAGATTTATCGCTTGGTTAGTAAGCCTTGGTTTAAGATATGAACGGACGAAGGCTTCCCACGACCACTACAATTACCCAAAGGGGAATCCCAAAAGACTTACTAGAACCGTTACCGTAAGGACTAAATACAAAGAAATTCCAATATTGCATATCCATACAAATTTGAAAACTCTTGGTATTTCAAAAGAAACTTTTGAGCAACAGATAAAAAACTTCTGATTTTTTGCCATTGTTATAGTTCAGCAAAAAACAACACGCCGCTGTTGTGTCTTGTGTGTAGGCATAGTGCATCGCAAGAGACCAACAGCAAGAGCTAGATGAAGTACCGCATAAGAATTCCGTAAAAGCTGAATTGTGTAAATCACCAGAGGCAAGTAAATATTCATCAGCTTTGTTTTATGAAACAGGGATTGATAATTGAGGCTTTCTGATACAATATAAGGATTGAGATTCCTTAATTCGTTTGTGGGTGTTTTTGCAAAGCACAAGACTGCACGCAACACCAACAAAGGCGGTTCACAGGTATCGTATGACTAACAAGGGCGAAAATATTACTAGGGTTTCGGCCAATACGTTGTGGCGTAGAAAAAAACGGTGATGTACTTAAGTCTAATGTTTTGATATTTCTGACACTCGTCTGTAAAGAAGGTTAAAAAAGATGGCGAGTGAAGCCCGCCATCTTCTAAAAGAATTATTCCACTGTTATCCTTACTCCTTCCGAATGGCTGATAAACTCAGGTGCATACATACACTGTATGGTGGTGATGCCATTACTAAAGTTGCCTGTATGTGTAATGAATAACGGATATTCAAATACATAAGTTCCTCTTCTCAGATAATTGAAAAAGAAATTGGTGCTGGCATCTTTGGTGCTTTCATAATAACCTAGTCCGCCCTGCCATTTGTACTGGCTCAAAACATTGACCGGCTCAAGTGCTGATGCCCGCATGTCTTTCATGTGTACATATTCCATATCTCTGTCCACACGTAGTTCAATACGTACTTTTATTTTGTCACCAACATTTAATACATCGCCTTCATTTACCGGAGTAAGTACCGGACCCCGATCGCTGTTTTTTTCTACAAACAATTTTTTGGAAAGATTGAGCGGTGTAGCGGCGTTGGTAATTTTATCAAGGTCTTCAAAATATTGCCAGTACACACTACCCCAGCTTACAGGTGTATTATTTTTATTGCCAGAAACGGTTACATTTATATTGCCCATTTGCGGGTCAACTTTTTTCCCTTCCACTGTTTTTTTGATATAACCTGTTCCGGCTTCTGCATCTTCTTTTCCATTGGAAGATACGATGATATTATTGCCCAATTTGATTTCAACTGAAGGCTCCTCGCTCAGCCAACTGCTACCTTGCAGCAATAGTGCATAGCAGGCTTCTGCAGTTGCTTTTGTTGTTTTCCAGTTATTGGTTTGCTTGTTTTTTAAGAGCCAGGTTTTCAGGTTGTCAACAGTTGTTTGATCTTTTCCTGCTTCTTGAAAAGTTTCTATTAATAATGCCTGGGTTTCAATGGGAGCCTCGTACCAAAACCATCCGGTACGTTGATTTTTCCAGTACATTCCCATTTCTTCATTTGTAATGGAAGTTTCTTTCAATGATTTCAATATGGCCGCAGTAGTAGCTGCATCGCCTGCACGATGTAAGGCCAGCGCTATCATACCTTGCATATATTTTGATTGACCCACCCAGGTTTTTTGTATGCGACCTTTGAAATATTGATATGCTGTTTTTGAAGCAGCGGCTATGTCATACTCAGGGAAAAAGCTACGCATATACAGGTATTGTATTTCTGTATATCCCGGAGTGTAAGTTTTCAGATTTGTTTTATACTTGATTAGATTGTCATAGTCTTCTTTAATCTTTCTGTCTAAGTATGGAATGGCTGATTGAAGAATCGACCTGAGTTTATCATTCTGATCCTTTGCAATTGCGTTTAGTTTTTTCAAATGCCCAATACCGGTAACGATGTATTGAGTCATATAACGATCATCGGGGCCGCCGGTAAACCATACAAAACCGCCATTGCTGCTTTGCATTTGTATTAGTTTGTTGTAAGCACTGCCCAATTGTTCGCTCATTTTCACCATATCAAACAGTAATGCAATATTTCTTTTTTGCTGTGCTTCATTTTTGGCATCCAGCACCCAGGGTGTTTCTTCCAGCAATACGGCTTTCAGTTCCTGATTTTTTTCAAGATTGCTCATTAAGGCTGCCGTGTCACTGATTTTCCATTTTTCAAATACTTGTTTGATTTTTGGTGATGTATTTGAAATATAAGTAGCCAGTGAGTTAGCATAATAGCGGTTCCAGGTTTGCTCGGCACAGTCATAAGGATATTCCATGAGGTAGGGCAGAGCCTGTATAGCATACCAGGCAGGGTTGCCGGTATATTCTACTGTAATAGATTGATGCTGCAACGTGGACGAATTGCCGGAGCTTAACAATTTATTGAATGTAAAATTTTTGGTACCGGTGCCACGCATATTGATGGGCAGGCTTTCGGTAACCAGCATACGGTTTGAAAGTACGGGCATCATATTTTCTTCACCATCACTCAGGTTGCCCGAAGTAGCTACGATGCGCCAAACCAGTGCTTTATTGAACAAATATGGAACTTCAATTGGGAATTTTACGGCTCCACTTTGTCCGGCGCCTATTGTAAAATACTGATTGGCTGCCATATTGCTGAACCATCCATCAACCGGTTCATTGGTAGTGGCATCAAACAATTGTAATGATGCAGAACCTGTGATTTCTTTATCAGTAAGGTTTACAATCTTGCTGCTGAATTCCATTTTATCACCTTCTCTCAGAAAGCGTGGCGCATTGGGCTGTACCATCAGATCTTTTTGCGTAATGATTTCCCTTGTGCTTGCACCAAAAGCGGCATCTTGGGTATGTGCCAAAGCCATGAACTTCCATTTTGTTAATGCCTCTGGCATGGTAAACGAAAATTCTATTGCTCCCGTACTATCCGTCCTTAAATCGGGGAAGAAGAAAGCAGTTTCATTAAAGTTTTTACGAATTTTTACATCGCCGGATTGTTGCGATTGTTTTTCATTTATAGAACCACTACTAATATAATCGCCTTTACTTTCTGTAACTTCTTTATCCTCTCGAGACACACTATCTGTAACGACCCTGCCTGCTGCTTCTGCAGGTGCCGGCATTGCCGATTTCATCATTTCCATTTTACCGTCTTTTGGCAATCGCATCAGTCGTGGATTTCTAACTTCGCTGTAAGCATAGTCCAATGGATTGCGCCACCAAAGCGGCTCAATGCTTCCACGATAATTTGATGAAAGAATGACAGCAGGAAATAAGAAATCGTAAACCTTATACAGGTTTTTTGATTCGGTTTCCTGAACATATTTTGTTTGTGAATTGACTGTGGTGAAGTTTGAATTTTCATTCCATCGGATATTGGAATAAAAGTTGCTCCAAACATAAGGTTTGTTCCAGCTATGCGGGTAAAACTGGTCGAGTGAGGCATCATACATACCGGCCAGCATTTCAGCAGCCAGTTTTTCTTTTTTGTATCCGTTTATTTTTACTTTCCATTTTTCATCACTGCCGGGCAGTGTCTTGTCTCTGAAACTTGCATATTCAATGTTCAAGTCTTTGTTTGTCCAGGGCACCTGTATGGTTTGATTTTGCTGATAGAAACGATTGTGCTTGATAAACATCCAGCCAACTCCAAAACCACCACGGTCAGCTTCAGTAGTATTAAAACTGAATGTTTGTTTTTGATTATTCAGTGTAAGGAAAGAATAATCGGTTGTATTCTGTCTGTCGGCTTTTTGTTTATTTAATAATTGCACTACAAATAAATTGTCGGCAGCTGTTCCCAGTTCTATCTTGGCGGTTTCGCCCGGTTCTACTAATGTATTATTGATGCCTGTCCATAAATATTGTGGACGATTGAGCTGTTTGCTGCTTTCATCAGTAAGTTCCAGATATTTTACATCCTTTACTTCTTCGCCCGATTTATTTTTCGCATTAATTTCTAAAATATAAATGCCTGGAGAAAATTTTGCAGTTCCCACGGCAAAGTTTCCATCTTTCTTTGCAGTGTCCTGTCTGTTTACCGAGGTTTCACCTTTGGTCCAGCTTTTATAATCAGTTTCATTGTCGTATTCATCGTAGGGGAAATAAGAAATATACGCTTCCTTGCTCATTACAAATTGATCGGGTCTTTCCCAAAACCGTTTGCGGATGAGTCTTTTTTCATCGTTAAGTTTAGTGATTGAAAGATGGATGGTTGATGGTTCAAATTCGCCATTCATGTTTTGTGTGGTGATGTGCAGTTTTTTTAAGCTATCTGCAGGTAACGTGGAAGGTATTTGTGCTACCAGCATCATTGATTTATAGCTTACGGAAACGGATGTTTCGCCGCTTCTGGTTTCGCCATTGATGTCGGTAACATCGGCATAAACCCGGTAATCAAAAACCGGTTCAAATTTTTTGTCGATTTTATTATCGGGAATAGCATTAAATGCTATGGTAAACTTACCATCTTTATCCGTTTTTACTTCGCCATGGGTTATTTCCATTTCTTCGGTAGGCGGCATCCACCAGCGCCAGAAAAACCAGTCGTAAATAAACCGGGGTTGGCGCACTACTCTGTAATTCACGTTTGCACCGTCAATATTATTTCCGGCATATGCTTTGGCAGTTCCGGTTACTGTTATTTTATCGTTTACTTTATATGTGCCTTTGATGGGTTCGTAATCAACATAGAATTTGGGTCGCTTGTATTCTTCTACTCTAAATTGAGTATTGCCGCCATTTACTTTTTCAATGTAAATGGAAAATTGTCCATTCATGCCGGTTTGTGGCAATTGAAATTTACCATTTACCGATCCAAACTCATTGGTGATAAGTTTGAGTGTATCCACTACCTGATAGTTGGCATCTCTCAACACTAGTTTGGTAGAAAAATTGGGATTAACCATTGAATTTTTGCTATGTGTATTTCCTTTGAGCACTATGGCTTTAAAGTAAACGGTTTGTCCGGGGCGATAAAGACTTCTGTCGGTAAACAAAAATGCAGTATTGATTTCTTTTGGAGCCTCCGTTTTTTGATTATAGAAATAATAGGAGCTGATACCTTCATCCAGAAAAAGCCGATCATCTTTTGAATTGATTTCAAATAGATAGGTATTGTTGTATCGATTCTTTTCTGTTTTTGGTTCTTCCATTTTGAAATAACCTTTGTCATTGGTAGTATAAAGCTTGTCTTTTACTTTTATATACTTAGAAACATCGTAGTCGTACTGTTGCTTCCACACCTGCACTTTGGCATTGGCAATGGGTTGTCCATTGTCTCGGTTGAGTACAAAGTAGTCCTGCTGATTGCTTGCATAACTGATGTAGCTTACGTAAAAATATCGAGCACCTAACAGGGCTTTCGCATTTGAAAATTTTTTATTGTCGGAAGCTAATAAAATATACTCCCCCGGTTGTAGGGCATCAATTCTTACTTCAGTAGTATGTTGCTGTAAATCTTTTGTATCCGGAAGTGTTTGTTCCCAAGTTTTGAATGCGGTATGGTTGATGAGTGTGTTCCAGTACTCATTATCATAACGCTTTGAAAGCAGCTCTTTTAGTTTTTCATCCGATTTTATGATACGGAAATACAGCGTCGTTACATTTTTATATTCTACAAATGCACGAAAAGGTTGGGCAGGCACATTTACATTTTCAATAGTAAAAGTGAAAGAACGACTATTTAAACTATTGAGTAAGTTAAAGCTGTTAATTTTTCCTTCGGATGAATCTTTTTGCTGTTGAATGAATTCACTGATTTCTTTAGCTTTTACAAGATCGTAGCGATGGGTAGTATCGTCGAAAGGTTTATAAGTAGAACCGGTTTCAACATATTGTAATGCCGTTAAATACCAGGCCTGTGAAGCAGCCGGGAGGTTTTTATATTTTTCAGTTATTTGAGTAAGCGCATCAAAATAAAGTTTTGTTTTATCAGCTACGGTGGCATTGCTATTCACAAATGCTAATCTGGCTAAGTCCACATCTATTAATGCATCGGGTTTTGTATCATGCAAATGAAAGGCTATTAATTTTTGATAAAGCAGCAGTGCTTTATGTTGCAAGGATGCACTATCCCGGGTAGTGAATTTTTTGAGAACAAAATCCAAAGCCGGTGCAAATGCATCCGTTGTATTGATTTCAAACGCATAAGCCGGCTTGGTAATATCTCTTTCGTCGTTTTGAAAATAATCAAGAGCACGATGTGCAAGAATATCATAAAGTGTTGGCCGTAGATGTCTGACATTTCCTTTTATGATGATTGCATCAAAAGGTTCGGGTTTAGCAGTTTTGAGAATGTTTTCTTCGGTGATTGATTCCAGATACAGGCCGGTGATTTTTTTATGAAAGTCGGCAGCCGTCCAGGTAGCAATATCTTTTTTATCAAACTTATCGGTGGCTGTACGATCATAAATCTGCCAGCGGTGTTGTTGAAAGTAATCCCAATACATATCAGCCAGCAAGCTTTTTAATATTGATGCTGTTGGCTCTCTCTTTCCGGTAGCGGCTAATTCTTTTTCAACATCAGCAATAGAAAAAATACCATTGTCTTCCCGGGTTTCATTTTGCAGGCTGATGCCATAGGTCATGGCTTTGATTACCTGTGCATCTTGTCCCTCTTTTTTCGCCAGTACATAAATATTTTTTAATTCACCCATTGCCGATTTGGGCAATCCTTTTTTTGAAAAGGCTTCTACTTTCTTCCATAGTTTTTCATAATTCTTGACGGGTTGTTGACTATTTGCGTTCATGGCAATAAAGCTGGTAAAAGTGATGAAAAGAAACAGCTTATTAATAGTGAAAAATTTCATGCTGTTGAATTTTTTACAAAGTAATTGATTGTATCGGCAATATGATGCAGTGTGGAATAATATTTCATATATCTACAAACTACCCTTTAACTTTTTATTTCGTTTTATTTTGAAATTGTGGCACGGCTTTGGAAAATACGAAGGCAGGAGGATTTACTTTATGAAAAAAATCTACACAATTTTAGCAGGTTCATTCATGAGCCTTCTGTCGTTTGCCGGAAATGGGTATGACGATGGTAAACTTTCCATTACCTATGCAGGTAATGATGACATCCGCATATCTGTGGATGGACGCGAGTACACTGACCGGGGTAATACGGTAATGATTGACAACCTGAGGCCCGGTTATCACACGATAAAAGTGTATAAAAAAAGAAGCCGGAATGGCTGGGATATTTTTGGCGGCAACAAAAACCGCGACAAAGTGCTTTATTCGAATTCTATGTACATCAAATCCCGCACATTTGTAGATGTAATGATCAACCGCTTTGGTCGTGCATTTGTTGATGAAAGAAGAATGGACAATAACGGCAGATGGGATGACGATCGATACGATGATGATCGTTATGATGATGACTATGATCATAACAACGATGACTGGAACAATGGTTATGGCAATGTAATCCGCGACCGTGATTTTACTGCAGCAAAAGAGCAAATCAAAAAGGAATGGTTTGAAAACACCCGTCTGACGATTGCAAAGCAAATTATTGATGCTAATAATTTCAGGGCATCGCAGGTAAAAGAAATCGTAACTCTTTTCACTTTTGAGAATAATAAACTGGAAATTGCGAAATATGCTTACCGTAAAACGGTAGATAAACAAAATTATTTTCAAGTAAATGATGCCTTTACTTTTAGCAGTAGTAAAGATGAACTGGCCCGTTTTATCCGTGATAACCGATAAAGATTTGATTCAAATATCTATTACAAACCAATGCCCCCAATCGGGGGCATTTTATATTTAAAGAGGTAGAAAAAAATTGAAAAAACTAGCCAATTACTTTTTTCATGGTAGCACCAATATCGGCAGGGCTGCTTACTACATGAATACCACATTCACTCATAATTTTCATTTTCGCAGCTGCGGTATCATCGGCTCCGCCTACTATGGCACCGGCATGGCCCATACGGCGACCGGGAGGCGCTGTTTGTCCTGCAATAAAACCGACAACCGGTTTTTTATTTCCATTTGCTTTAATCCAGTTTGCGGCTTCAGCTTCCATACCACCACCTATTTCACCTATCATTACAATAGCATCCGTATCGGCATCATTCATAAAAAGTTCAACGGCTTCTTTTGTAGTAGTGCCAATAATGGGGTCGCCGCCAATGCCTATGGCAGTTGAAATTCCCAATCCGGCTTTTGCAACTTGGTCGGCTGCCTCATAAGTAAGCGTACCTGATTTTGATACAATACCTACTCTTCCTTTCTTAAAGATAAAACCAGGCATAATGCCTACTTTACATTCTTCAGATGTAATGATGCCAGGGCAATTGGGCCCAATGAGCCGCGTTGATTTTCCCTGCAAATAGTTTTTTACCCTTACCATATCCTGCACCGGAATGCCTTCCGTAATACACACAACTAATTTGACACCGGCTTCAGCAGCTTCCATCACTGCATCAGCAGCAAATGCGGGTGGTACAAATATGATACTTACATCGGCTCCTGTAGCTTTTACACAGTCGGCCACCGTATTAAAAACAGGTCTTTCTAAATGTGTGCTACCACCTTTTCCCGGAGTAACACCACCTACTACCTGTGTTCCGTACTCAATCATCTGTGTGGCATGAAAACTGCCTTCGGTACCTGTAAAGCCCTGTACTAAAACTTTAGAATTTTTATTGACAAGAATGCTCATAAACCCTGATTTTTTCGATTTCGGCAAAGATAACTGAAACAAGGTTTTGATGCTATTTGTATTTTAAAAACAGGATTTCTTTTTGCCAATAACCCGGGATTTGTGAAATAGTTGTTGAGGTTCTTGTTTCTGTACCTTTAGTGAAAGGATATGGCAAAGAATCTGAACGACTATAGCCTTGAATATTGGTACTGGGAAGTTGTATAAAGGTTTCTTTAAAAAATACTGCATCGGCTCCGTTTGATTTTGCTTTTTGAACAGCCAGTTTTACAATCTTTTCTTTGTTGATTTTTTGCATCCAAGATGATTTTTCATAACCCTTTCCTACAATGAAGTAGGGCTTTAAGATGGCAGCCTCATCTACAAATACCGCTACTTTATCGGTGGTTGGATTTTGTGAGCCAACGTATTCTAATTTGGTAATGTGGCAGGAAGAAAAGGAAATGACAATCAGAAAGTGTAAAAATTTTCTCATAATGTTGTTTTGAGATAAATGATAATCAGAAATGATACCAACGGAATGTTTACGAATAAAATCGTTTGTTAAACACTTGTCATTCACTATCTGAAGGGGGCATAATGGATGGTGCATCTTTATTCAACAGTTCATCCATATTTCTGTCGTCCGAAATTTTTCCGGCTCTTTCCAGCATACGCATATCCTTTGCATCCTGCAAAAACTCGGAAGCGAAAATAAAATCGTTGAGTCGTTTGTTCTTACTGAAGATAATATCCTTTTTATTTCCTTCCCATTCTTTATTGCCTTTATACATATACAATATATAATCGCCAATTTCCATTACACTGTTCATATCATGTGTATTGATGACCGTGGTTATATTGTATTCAATCGTAAGGTCTTTAATGAGTTTATCAATAACTAATGAAGTTTGAGGATCGAGGCCCGAGTTGGGTTCATCACAAAAGAGATACTTGGGATTGAGCACTACGGCACGGGCAAGTGCTACTCTTTTTTTCATACCACCACTGAGTTCAGAGGGAAATTTTTTGTTTACATCGGGCAGGTTCACTCTTTCCAATACTTCATTTACCCGGTTGAGTTTTTGTTTATAATCCCATTTGGTAAACATACTCAATGGGAACATAATGTTTTGTTCTACGTTCAAACTATCAAAAAGCGCAGATCCTTGAAATAACATACCTATTTGTTTTCTGATTTCAGTTTTATCGGCTCGCCCCATTTTTATAAAATCATTTCCATTGTATAAAATTTCACCTTCATCGGGCTGAAACAGGCCTACCATACATTTCATCAAAACCGTTTTGCCACTGCCGCTTGCACCAATGATGAGGTTGCACTGTCCTGCCTTCATTACAGCACTTACATCCTGAATGACGGTTTTATCTCCAAATCCCTTTTTAATATTTTTTACTTCAATCATCAGTTGGCTTTAAGTAAGAGTGCAGACAATACATAGTCGGCAAATAATATTAATATACAACTTACGACTACGGCTTTTGTACTGGCACGTCCAATTTCCAAAGCGCCGCCTTTTACATAGTATCCATAAAAAGCAGCTATGCTGGAAATGATAAATGCAAAAACATAACTTTTTATCAATGCAAATTTGACGGTGAATGGATCAAAAAATAATTTTAAACCTGCATCAAACTCCTGACCAGAGATAATACCCGATGATACACCTGCCAGGCGGCCACCCCAAATACCCAACGTCATTGCAATAACAACCAATAAGGGAATCATTAATAGAGCTGCGAGGATTTTGGGAAGTATGAGATAGGTTTTAGTTTTCACACCCATTATTTCAAGTGCATCTATTTGTTCGCTTACACGCATATTGCCCAGCTCGCTTGCTATTCTGCTGCCTGCTACACCGGCCAATACAATACATACCAGGGTAGGAGCAAATTCCAAAATAATGGTATCTCTTACAACCTGTGCAATGGTAGATTTGGGTATCAAGGGGCTTACCAGTTGATAAGCCGTTTGAATCGTTGATACGGCTCCAATAAAAATTGAAATAATTGTTACTATGCCCAGCGAGCCAATACCTATTTCAACACATTGGTGAATTAATTCTTTACCATACATTTTTTTGTTCTCGGGTCGTGAAAACATACCCTTGATCATGAGCAGGTAGCGGCCTATGTCTGAGAAAATAGTCATTGAGCCTGTAAAATACAAAGGAAAACTGAGAGCAGAAAACGGTAATCAATAAACCATCGTATTCTTTTTAATTTTCCTTTGAAACTTTTCTGAATCTTTTCCACCATTTTGATTTTTTGACAATTTCGGCAGTAGCTGCTTTACTTTTTTGCTGTGCATCTACAACTGCAATGGTAGCCATATTTAAAATACTTCTGACGGAGCTGCCTAATTGCAAAATATGAACGGGTTTGTTTAAGCCCAGTAAAATAGGACCTACTGCATCGGCAGTGCCAATTTCTTTTAAAAGATTGTATGCAATATTTCCTGCGGACAGATTGGGGAATATTAACGTATTGACATCTTTATCGGCAAGTTCACTAAAAGGATAGTTCTCCTTCATCAATTCCTTATTAAATGCTACACTTGCCTGCATTTCTCCATCAACAATTAAAGCAGGCATTTTTTGTTTTACAATTTTTCTTGCTTTTGCTACCAAGCCGGCTTCCGGTGAATTGCTGCTGCCAAAATTTGAATAACTCAACATGGCAATACGCGGCGTGATGTTGAAGCTGCGGATTTCCTTAGCCACCATAAGCGTAATATCGGCAAGTTCTTCTGCTGTAGGATTAAAATTTACTGTAGTATCGGCAAGGAAGAGTGGGCCTCGTTTGGTAAGCATCAGGTACATGCCGGCAATTTTCTTTACGCCTTCCTCTGTTCCTATGATCTGCAAGGCAGGGCGTATGGTATCGGGATAGTTTTTTGCAAGTCCCGAGATCATACAATCCGCATCTCCACATTCCACCATCATACAACCATAATGGTTGCGGTCTTTCATTACCTTTTTTGCTTCATAAGCATTGAAGCCCTTGCGTCCACGTTTTTCAAAAAATATTTCTGCATAGCGCAATCTGCGTTCTTCGGTTTTTTCGCTGCGAGGGTCAAATATGGGAATATCGGAAAGGTCAATTCCGTTGCTATCAGCAATTGATTTTATTTTATTTTCATCGCCCAATAAAATAGGATAGCCTACGCCTTCATCAAAAACAATTTGAGCCGCTTTTAAAATTTTAATATTATCGGCTTCGGCAAATACTATACGTTTAGGATCTCGTCTTGCTTTGTTGCCCAGTATGCGCATTACCTGATTATCCAGACCAAGTCGTTTATTCAGATTGTTGACATAAACATCCCAATTGGTAATAGGCTGTGCAGCTACGCCACTTTCCATTGCTGCTTTGGCAACGGCAGGTGCTACTGTTGCCAGCAATCGGGGATCCAATGGCTTGGGAATAATATAGTTTTCGCCGAAAGAAATATTTTTTTCGCCATAAGCCATATTCACAATATCCGGCACCGGGGTCTTGGTCAGTTCTGCCAGTGCATGTACTGCGGCCAGTTTCATGGCTTCATTTATTTGTGTGGCTCTTACATCTAAAGCGCCACGAAAAATATATGGGAAGCCCAACACATTATTTACCTGATTGGGAAAATCGCTGCGGCCGGTTGCCATAATGATGTCTTTTCTGGCTGATGTAGCTTCTTCCCAGCTAATTTCAGGATCGGGATTGGCCATTGCAAACACGATTGGATTTTTGGCCATCGACTTTACCATCTCTGCCGTTACACAATTGCCGGCACTTAGCCCTATAAAAACATCTGCATCCTTCATGGCAGCTGCTAATGTGATGCCTTCTTTGCCATTGGCAAATAATTGTTTTAATTCATCAATATCATTACGGCCTTTGTGTAACACACCTTTACGGTCAAACATTAAAAAATTTTCGGGTCTTGCTCCTAAAGCAACATAAAGTTTACTGCATGAGATGGCTGCTGCACCAGCACCGTTCACCACAAATTTTACTTTGTCAATTTTTTTCTTTTGTATTTCTAATGCATTCAATAATGCAGCAGCACTGATGATGGCCGTACCATGCTGATCGTCGTGCATCACCGGAATATTCATTTGCTTTTTCAACTCGGTTTCTATGTAGAAACATTCCGGCGCTTTTATGTCTTCCAGATTGATGCCGCCAAAAGTGGGCTCCAGTGCTTTTACTATTTGTACAAATTTTTCAGGATCTTTTTCATTGATTTCAATATCAAAAACATCAATGTCGGCAAATATTTTAAACAAAACACCCTTACCCTCCATCACAGGCTTACCGGCCTCAGGGCCTATGTCGCCAAGGCCTAATACGGCCGTACCATTGCTGATAACGGCTACCAGATTTCCTTTGGCGGTGTATTTATAAACACTCTCTTTGTTTGCGGCTATTTCTTTACAAGGCTCTGCTACACCTGGGCTGTAGGCGAGCGATAAGTCTCTTTGCGTTTTTGCCTCTTTGGTAGGCACTACTTCTATCTTGCCGGGTCTTCCTTTGGCGTGGTATTCCAGCGCCTGCTGTTTGCGAAGCTCGTTTGACATATATATTTTTTAGTGTCTTCCTTTCTGCACACCCAATGGCCGGGTTTCCAAAAAACAGGGGGTGCAATGTACAAAATATTCATTCGGAATAATATGAAGATGTTACAAATCAACTTTCCTTGCAAATTAGAAATGAAAGCACTCATTTGCAGGGTTTTCTTTTTTTATCATTTTACGCTGCTGCCCAGCCAAGCCATCATACCCATACCTATTTCAATTGCATTTTCGTCAATATTAAATCGGGGCGTATGCACACCTGCTGTTATGCCTTTAGCTGCATTCATAGTACCCAATCGATAAAAACAGGCGGGTAACTGTTGTGCATAATAGCCAAAATCTTCGGCACCCATACGTAGCTCGGTTTCGCTTACTTTATCAGCACCCATAAATTCTTTAGCCAGTTGAAATGCATTGGCTGTAAGGTTTTCATTATTCATCACACATGGGTAGCCAACATCAATATGCAACTCCACATCGCCGCCCATCGAGCGGCAAATATTTGTAGCGGTTTCACGAATCAATTCATGTGCTTTAAAACGCCATTGTTCATCCATTGCCCTGAAGGTGCCCATTAGTTTTACATTTTCAGGAATTACATTGGTAGTCGTTCCTCCATTAATTGCGGTAATGGATAAAACTGATGGATTAAAGGGATTATTATTTCTGCTGATAATTTGCTGCAAAGCTATAATCAAATGTGAAGCAATGAGAATAGGATCAACAGTGAGGTGAGGAGATGCAGCATGACCTCCTTTTCCTTTGATAGTAAAATACAACTCATCGGCACTTGCCATTACTTTTCCGCTTCTAAAACTAAGTTGACCTACTTCTAAAATTGTATTGACATGAAGTGCCAAAATGCCTTGTGGTTTTGGATTTTCCAATACGCCATCTTTTATCATCAACGATGCGCCGCCCGGATTTTTTTCTTCACCCGGTTGAAAAATCAATTTTACGGTTCCTTCCCAGCTATCTTTTAATTCTTTTAATATTTTGGCTGCGCCTAAAAGGCATGTAGTATGTACATCATGCCCACAGGCATGCATGACGCCTTCGTTTTTTGATTTATAATCCACTTCATTTTCTTCAAGAATGGGCAAGGCGTCCATATCTGCCCGAAGCGCAATGATGCGGCTATCCGGATTTTTTCCTTTTATTAACCCAACTACACCTGTAGTGGCCATTACCTGAAAAGGAATGTTTAGCTCTTTTAATTGTTGTTGTACAAATTTGGAGGTTTCAAATTCCTGATAACTGAGTTCGGGGTGAGCATGTAAGTGGCGCCTGATTTTAATATAGTCGGGTGCATACTTTTTTGCCAATGCTTTGATTTGTTCCTGCATATAGCAAATGTAGAAAATGAAAGGGATAGCAGCTAAAGAGAGAGGCTGATTTAATCTTCTTTTTCATCATTCAGGCCTTTGCCCTTTTTTTGTTCTATGATGTCTTTCATTACAAAAACGCCATTGGGAAAATACACACTTAGTCTGTTTTTGTATTTGTCAGCTGTTTGTTTGTCTTTAAAATTTCCGGCTTTTACCCTGAAATAGGGTGACTGATACCATAGATAGGCTTTCAAATCGGGGAAGTACGTGTAAATTTTTGTTTTTGCTTTTAACGCTTCCTCACGGTTATTGGTACTGATTACCAGAATGCGATAGCCTTTATCTGTTTTGCGGTTGTCAACACCGGTCACCTTATTTACTTCAGCCTGCTTTTTTACCAACAAATCAAGGCGTGGGTCTTTATGAATGATCACAGCATTGGCGGTATCCGGAATGGTATCAGGATTACCATTCTGGGCATTTACATTCAAAACAACTATAAAGCAAAGCAAAGTGAAAAACGATTTCATTGATAAATATTTGTTTTATGTTTTTGGCAGATTTTTTTGCAATAAAAAACTATAATTTACTGTTGGATTAAATTTTACGCTTAATTTTTAAAATTCGTTTCAATATTGCAAAGCTTCTATAATATTCGTTTAATAAAAAGATAAATTTTAGTAACCGCTTCCTGCACCTGCAATATTTTCAACCGGGTGCCAGGTGGTTTTAATTTCTTGTGTGTCTATAATAAAATAAGGAGATTGACCTGCTTCAGTTTCCCATTTTATTTGGTCGTAAAAAAATATTCGTTTCAGGTTTAGCGCACTTTTTTCTCTCATCATAGCTTTTACAGTAGAATCATTTTCACAATAAACGGTTGCATTTACATCCATGTGATTTACAAACCATTCGTTCAGTTCTTTGGTTTTGCCTGTTAAAATATTTACTACTCCACCGGGTAAATCAGATGAATTTAATACTTCTGCAAAAGTTACAGCACAAAGCGGTTTGGTTTCGGAAGCTAGTACTACGCAAGTATTACCGCCTGCAATTACCGGGGCAATTACTGAAACTAATCCAAGTAAAGAATCAGCTTGCGGCGCCACAATAGCCACTACACCCATTGGCTCCGGTACCGAAAAATTGAAATGCGAGGATGCCACCGGATTCACAGCGCTGTATATCTGTTGAAATTTATCGCACCAGCCTGCATAATAAATCAACCGATCAATAGATTGATTGACTTCTTTCTCTGCTTTGGCTTTTGAAGAGCCTTGTTGTATAAGTTCATCTACAAACTGTGCTTTTCTTCCTTCCAGCATTTCTGCCATTCGGTATAGAATTTGTCCGCGATTAAAAGCCGCTCTTGTACTCCAGCTGCCAAATGCACCCCTTGCTGAAACAACAGCATCTCTGAAATCTTTTCTGGAACTTAGACAAAGGTTACCCATTTTTTTTCCTGATGCATTTTCCGGTTGATAGTATCTTCCTGATTCAGTTCTTGGAAACTGACCACCAATATAAATTTTATATGTTTTCAACACTTCCAGTCTTTTTTCAGAAGACTTCTTTTCAATTCCGTTTTCCGAAATTGAGAGTGTTGATTTTTTTACAGTCGTATCCATAGCAATAGTTTTCTTTTTCTGAATTAATTTACAAGGTTTAAATATGGCAGCAGCCCATGCAATCCGCCTTCTCTTCCAAAACCGCTTTCTTTATATCCGCCAAATGGAGAAGTAGGGTCAAACTTGTTGAAAGTATTGGCCCAAATAACACCTGCTCTCATTCGCTTAGTCATATTAAATATTTTAGAGCCTTTATCTGTCCATACGCCGGCACTCAATCCATAAGGGCTATTATTTGCTTTTTCAATCACGTCATCATCTGTTCTGAAAGTAAGCACCGAAAGCACGGGCCCAAAAATTTCTTCCTGAGCAATACGATTACTTTGTGCAACATTGGTAAAAATAGTAGGTCGACACCAAAAGCCTTTCTTGGGAAGCGGGCAACTGCTTTCATACATTTCAGCACCTTCCTGTTTACCTATTTTTAAATATTTATGAATGGTATCCAACTGCTGCCTTGAATTGATAGCACCAATATCTGTGTTCTTATCCAAAGGATCGCCAACAATCAATGATTCAATTCTGTCTTTTAATTTTCTGATCACCTGTTTTGCTACTGATTCTTGGACATACAATCGGGAGCCAGCACAGCATACATGCCCCTGATTAAAATAAATTCCATTGATAACGCCTTCAACCGCCTGATCAATCGGCGCATCTTCAAAAATAATATTGGCAGCTTTGCCGCCCAGTTCAAGTGTTGCTTTTTTATCAGTTCCGGCAATGGCTCTTTGAATGATTTTTCCAACATCAGTAGAACCCGTAAATGCAATTTTATTTATATCAGGATGATTGACAATAGCAGCGCCGGTAGCCCCGGCACCGGTGATGATGTTTACTACACCGGGAGGTAAATCTGATTCCTGAATAATTTCTGCAAGTTTTAATGCGGTTATAGGTGTGGTTTCTGCAGGCTTTAGTACAACCGTATTGCCGGTGGCAAGAGCGGGTGCAATCTTCCAGGCCGCCATCAGCAATGGGAAGTTCCATGGAATGATTTGTCCGGCTACGCCAAGTGGGGCAGTTGTACGGTTGGGGAAAGCATATTCCAACTTATCGGCCCATCCTGCATAGTAAAAGAAGTGATTGGCTGCAGTAGGCACATCAAAATCTCTGCTTTCTCTAATAGGTTTACCACCATCCAGCGATTCTATGATGGCAAGTTCTCTCGCCTTTTCCTGAATCATTCTGGAAATTCGAAATATGTACTTAGCCCTTTCTTTTGCCGGCATTTTTTTCCATACTTTTTCATACGCATTGCGGGCTGCTTTTACTGCTTTGTCCACATCGGCTGCATTGGCATCCGCTACTTCGCTTAGTTTTTCTTCTGTAGCCGGGTTGATGGTTCCAAAATATTTTCCACTTTGTGGTTTTGTCCATTCACCATTTATAAATAAATCGTACTGAGGTTTTATACTCGCAGAAGTTTTACTTTCCGGTGCAGGTGCATAGCTCCAGCCGGTATCAAATTTTAATTTGATAGTGTTGCTTTTTTTAGCAGCAGTTTTTTTTGTTTTTACAGCCATAATAAATTTAAGTGTTTAACAGGTTCAAGATATTATAATCATTTTTTTTCACTGGTGTTTAAACTCTTTTTAAATTTCACTTTGTTCTTTTCTTAATTTAATTATTCCACTAACTAGTAGAAATAGAAGAAAAATAAATTGTAGCCAATTTTTCCAAACTTTAGTTTCTTCGTCCCAAAATTTATAATATAGATAAAGCAACATCAAAACTAATGCACTAATAATTTGAAATAGCAACCAATACTTTTTATACTTTTTTAATCTCTGTTTATTCATCAAAAAATAAATAGTTGAAAATTTCAGGTAATGAATATTCTATAAAAACGGAGGGTAACACTCTTCTCATCCTTAACCTTCCTCTTTTTTACTTACCTAATCAACACTAAAATAATTCGCCGCTTGATACACACCGGTTTTTAATTTGGCCAGCTGCATCAGCACATCGTTGGCCAGGCTGCTGGCTCCAAAACGGAACCATTCATTGTTCAACCAGTCTTCGCCCAGCACTTCTTTTACCATAACTAAATAATGCAAAGCAAGTTTTGATTTAGAAATACCTCCTGCAGGTTTCATACCTATCATTTTGCCTGTAGCATAATAAAAATCACGAATGGCTTCCAGCATTACCAGCGTTACAGGCATGGTAGCTGCAGGTTGTATTTTTCCGGTAGATGTTTTAATGAAATCGGCTCCGGCATGCATAGCAATATCACTGGCCCTTCGTACTTTATCGTAAGTGCCTAGTTCACCGGTTTCTAGTATTACTTTCAGTCGGGCATCGCCACAGGCTTCTTTTATTGCAGCTATTTCATCAAACACAAAATTGTATTCTCCTGCATGAAATTTTCCACGACTGATGACCATGTCCACTTCATCAGCCCCTTCATTAACCGCATATTTTGTATCACGAATCTTTATGTCTTTGGGTGCTTGTCCGCTTGGAAAAGCGGTAGCTACCGATGCTACTTTTATTCCTGAATCGCCCAAGGCTTTCTTTGCCACTTTAACCATGCTGGGATAAACACACACTGCCGCTACTGTGGGTATGCCCACAAGTGCATCGTGCGGATGCATGGCTTTATAACAAAGTTGTTTCACCTTGCCATCGGTATCTTTTCCTTCCAGTGTGGTAAGGTCAATCATATTGAGTACCAACTTCAGACCGTTTTCTTTGGCTTCGTTTTTTATACTGCGTTTAGTAAATCGGGAAGCCCTTTCTTCTACACCTACCTGGTCAATGTGTGGTGATAGCGAAAAATCGGGTAAATAAATTGTTGATTTGGCAATTGCCATAGTCCTTATTTTAATGGATTTCAAAGATAACCAAAGTTCCGGTGAAAGCTAATTTGCGGCTTTGAGTCTAATTAAATACCTTTTATCATTTTGTCTAAAATGATTAATCGGATTATACTACATTCGGCATCATTAAAAAACCACACAGATTATGAGAAAAACCGGCTTCGGGTTAGCCATGCTTTGCAGTTTTTTTAGCTGCATGACTGCATCGGCGCAACCCACATTTCCGCAAAACGGCGTAGCCGATCCACGCCACGGCTATTACGCATTTACAAATGCCACCATTTTAAAAGATGGTGTTACTGCTTTGAACGATGCTACACTGATCATCAAAGATGGACGTGTAGTAGCAACAGGTACGGCATTGGCTGTACCGGCAGGTGCTGTAGCAATAGATTGTAAAGGAAAATTTATTTATCCTTCCTTTATTGATATCTATACTGATTATGGCACACCGCAGGCGCAACAAACAGCCGGCGGGTTTAATTTTTTTAATCAGCCTATTCAGACAGAAACCAACACCAAAGGCCCCTTTGGATGGAATCAAGCCATTAAATCTGAAACAGATGTTTACAAAGTTTTTTCGGTAAATGAATCAAATGCAAAATCAATGCGTGAAGCAGGATTTGGCACCGTACTTACTCATATAAAAGATGGCGTGGCCAGAGGTACGGGTGCTGTGGTTTCACTGGCAAATGAAAAAGAAAACTTAGTAATTCTGAAAGAAAAAGCTTCAGCAAATTATTCTTTTAACAAAGGAACATCCAGACAGGCTTATCCAAGTTCATTGATGGGTTATATTGCGCTATTGCGTCAAACTTTTTTGGATGCGCAATGGTACAAAACCAAACCCTGGCAGGAAGGCTTTAACGCTACATTACAGGCATGGAATGACAATCTCAGTCTCCCACAAATTTTTGAAGCCAATGATAAGTGGAACGATTTAAGAGCCGATAAAATTGGTGATGAATTTGGCGTGCAATACGTTTTAAAAGCAGGCCAGAATGAATACCAGCGTATTCAAGAAATGAAGGCATCAAATGCAACTTTTATTTTGCCACTCAACTATCCGGCAGCGCAAGATGTAGAAGACCCCAATGATGCTAAATTGGTTTCGCTGGAAGATATGAAGCATTGGGAACTGGCCCCTACGCAGTGTGCAGTTTTTGAAAAAGCCGGTATTCCTTTTTGTCTTACTACGGCTGATTTAAGAAGCATTTCAAGCTTCTGGACCAATCTGCGTAAAGCAATTGATTATGGACTTTCTGAAAATAAAGCAATAGAAGCGTTGACCAAAACGCCAGCCATTACATTGGGCATTTATGATAAAGTGGGAAGTTTGGATGCAGGTAAGTTTGCCAATTTCATTATTACAAACGGCCCCATCTTTAATGAGAAAACAACCATACTGTATAATTACATTCAAGGAATAAAGTATAATGTAAAACCGGAAAATAATATTGCCGGTGTATATAATATTACCGTAAATACGCCGGTAGGAACAGAAAGCTTTACACTGGATGTAAAAAGTAGTACAACAGCAACCTTATGGGGAAAGGATACTTTAAATTCAAAATTTAGTTTTGACGGCAAGCAAATAAAAATTGCTTATGCCGCTAAGTCAAAAGATACAAAACCTGCAATGCCCGGTGGTTTTAGCAGAGGAGGCGGTTCTGCGGAGCTTCCGGCATCTGCAATAAGACTGGGAGGCATCAGCAATGGTACCGAGTGGAATGGTACGGGACTTGACTCATTGGGCAACGAATTAACATGGTCGGCTGTTTTTGTAAAAGAAACAAATACGGTTGCAAACAAGCAGGATAACGTAAAGAAAAAAGAGGCTCCGGTAGTTGGCAATGTTATTTATCCATTTATGGCTTTTGGAAATGATGCACAGCATATTCCCAAACAGGAAACAATTCTAATCAAAAACGCAACGGTATGGACCAGCGAAAAAGAAGGTGTGCTGAAGAATACCGATATATTACTGAAGAACGGAAAAATTGCTTCCATTGGAAAAAACCTGAACGAAACCGGCGCAAGAGTGATCGACGGCACGGGTAAACATGTATCTGCCGGTATCATTGATGAACATTCGCACATTGCTGCTGCTTCTATTAATGAAGGAGCACAGTCTGTATCATCAGAAGTAAGAATTGGCGACAATTTAAATCCTGATGATATAAACATCTATCGTCAGTTGAGTGGCGGTGTTACTACATCACAAATATTGCATGGTTCGGCAAACCCGATTGGTGGCCAGGCACAGTTAATCAAACTGCGCTGGGGTGCCAATGCCGAAGATTTGAAATTTAAAGGTGCTGACGGCTTCATCAAATTTGCACTGGGTGAAAATGTAAAGCGTTCCAATTTTAATATTCCGGGAGGTAATACCCGCTATCCCGATACCAGGATGGGAGTAGAGCAGGTTTTTGTAGATGCTTTTACAAGAGCAAAAGATTATCAAAAAGAATGGGATGCTTACAATATCGAAAAAGAAAAACTGGTAAAAGCAAAAAAGCCATTAACCGGATTGAATACGCCGAGAAAAGATTTGGAGTTGGAAGCTTTAGTTGAAATATTAAATAATAAACGCTTTATTACCTGTCACTCTTATGTGCAAAGTGAAATTACGGGATTGATAGAAGTAGCCGACAGAATGGGTTTTAAAGTAAACACCTTTACGCATATACTGGAAGGATATAAAGTAGCAGATAAAATGCTGAAGCATGGTGCTAATGCTTCTACCTTCAGCGACTGGTGGGCTTATAAAGTAGAAGTAGAAGATGCCATACCTTATAATGCGGCCATTATGCATAAAACAGGTTTAAATGTTGCCATCAACTCCGATGATGCTGAAATGGCCAGAAGATTAAATCAGGAAGCTGCGAAAACGATGAAGTACGGCGGCTTATCTGCTGAAGAAGCTTTGAATTTGGTTACCATCAATCCCGCAAAAATGTTGCATGTGGCAGATAAAGTGGGCAGCATCAAAGTGGGAAAAGATGCAGATGTAGTTGTTTGGAGCGACAGCCCGGTGAGTATTTATGCTAAATCTTTATTTACCATTGTGGATGGCACGGTTTACTTTGATCGTGAAAAAGATGAACAGATGCAAAAAGAAGTGGCATTGGAAAAGGCAAGACTGATTAAAAAACTGATTGGTGAAAAAAGATCGGGCAGTTTTACGGTACCACCTATGCCTACTTATTCTATTATGCATACTTGCAGTGAGCATGGTCATAGTCACGGTATGCTCGTCATTGATACAGATGATGCTAACTATTAAAACAAAAAAAATGAAAAAAATATTTTTTATAATCATAACGGTTGCATTTGCCGCTACTTGTTTTAGCCAGGCCAATGTACTGCCTGCTCCTGCACAAAAAGGAGTAATGTATGTTACCCATGCCACCATACACGTTGGCAATGGTAAAGTAATTGAAAATGGAACCATTGTTGTAAGAGATGGTAAAATTGAAAAGGTAGGAAACGACATAAACATTCCATCGGGTGATGCGAATGTGATTGATGCAAAAGGAAAACAAATTTATCCCGGATTGATTTTACCTACCAGTGCTTTGGGTCTTATTGAAATGAGTTCAATAAAAGCAACAACCGATGCCCGTGAAATGGGTGACATGAATCCGGAAGTTCGATCTATTGTTGCTTATAATACTGATTCAAAAGTTATCAATACACTTCGTTCCAATGGAATCTTAGCTGCGAATATTGTACCACAAGGAAATTTTCTGGCAGGTTCTTCATCTGTTGTACAGTTGGATGCCTGGACATGGACGGATGCTTCCTTGCAAACGGATGCAGGCATGCATTTGTATATGCCCTCCATGATTTCCCGTCCTTCATTTGGAAGATTTGGAGGTTTTGGTGGCCCCAGCGCCGGTGGGCCTGCAAGCGATCCTGTAAAAGAAGGAATGGAAAAAATTGATAAACTGAAAACTTTTTTCAGAGAAGCGAAAGCATACAATGCACAATCAACTCATGAAGAAACCAATTTGAAATATGCTGCTGTAAAAAATCTTTTGGAAGGAAAACAAAAATTTTATGTGCATGCAAACCAGGTAAAACAAATGCTGGTGGCCATTGATTTTGTAAAAGAATTTGGATTGGATGTGGTTATTGTGGGTGCGAGCGAAAGCTGGCAAATTGCAGATTTATTAAAAAAGCATAATGTGTCAGTAATTTTGCAGCAGATGCATAGTTTACCTACCAGTAATGATGATGCGGTAGATCAGCCTTATAAATCGGCAGCAGCGTTGCAAAAAGCCGGCGTTACTTTCGCAATATCTGATGATGATACACAGACAAGAGGCAGAAACCTTGCCTTTAATGCAGGCACTGCTGTTACTTATGGGTTAACAAAAGAAGAAGCGTTGGCAGCCATTACACTCAATGCCGCAAAAGTGATGGGTGTGGCCGATAAAACGGGAAGCATTGAAGTAGGAAAAGAAGCAAACTTCATCATCAGCAGTGGAGATATTCTGGATATGAGCACCAGCAATGTAACTGATGCATTTATTCAAGGGCGAAAAATTAATCTTGATGATAAGCAAAAGCAATTGACTAACCGGTATGAGGAAAAGTATAACCTGAAAAAAGAAAAAGAGAAAAAACCATTTTAACGATTGACTAAAAAGATTTCAAAGCCGGATTCATCGTCCGGCTTTTTTATTTCAAGGATTTTGCAAAAACATTTCAGGCAATCATTTCCACTTTAAAAGCAAGGTTGAAATATTTGAAAAAATAACCTTTACCACTGTCAACATCACCTTTCCACTCCTGGCCGGTAGCAAATGGCTTATGTGCATTGCTGGCCGCTTCTCCTATTCCAATCAAAGCTGTGTCGCTATGTAAACGAAAAGCATAGGATGCATTTTTTTTAAGCGAAACAGGTTGCAGGTAAAAACGTATCCATCTGGCCACATCTCCTTTCTGTAAAAATACATTTGCATGGGCTATGGCAGGCCCCCAGGTTTTATTTTCGGAATCAAATTCATGTAGTGATAGCGAAACATCTCCCGGGTTTTGTACCAGCGTTGAATAAACCTGAATATTATTTATAGTTCCATCGCCGGGTGCAGTAAATGTTTGACCCGCATCGTGATCTTTGGAGTCTGTTTGTAAATGCCCAATCCATAAGGTTGTGTTTTTTTCAGTTTGGGAAATAACAGGCTGAATGTTGTGCGCTGTAGTTTGCATAAAAATAGATTTTGAAAGTTTAGAATAATAACTATCCGGCAGTTAGTAGGGGCAGTAGTAAGATAACTCAACCTAAATATTATTTATTGTTTTCCGGGTGTTAATTTTTCCATTATCGTAAAAAAACATTTGCAGGTATGTGAAAAAGTGCAATTTTCTGTGTTAGGGTTTTTTGGTAAATTGACAAAGACTTTTGGCTAAAACTTTTGTGGATAACTGCAAATTTTGAGTGGATAGAAGGTGCGGAAAGAAATATTCTTGTTGGTCAGAGCTTCCATTCATTCTGCCCCTTATATTCGCTGCTGACTGAACGGAACAATCCACTACATCGTATTCAACTTCAAAATCGGATACGATTTCAAAAAATAAGACTGGAGTAAAGCCTGAAGTCATTGAAGAAAATCAATGAATAACTTGTTATCCCTTTAACCGAACAATGGACCTTACTAACCTGAATAAAGAAAGAGAAAGAAAGCAGCGAAGAAAATCATCACTCGACCTGGGCACTATGGTATATGGTAAAGTGCCACCACAGGCCAAAGACTTGGAAGAAGCTGTGCTGGGCGCTGTCATGCTTGAAAAAACGGCATTTGATACCGTAGTTGAAATATTAAAACCCGAATGTTTTTATGTTGAGGCGCATCAGCGCATTTTTAAAGCCATGCAGAGCCTGAGTGGCAAAAGCCAACCCATTGATATTTTAACGGTAGCTGAAGAATTAAGGTTTAAAGAAGAACTGGAAATGGTGGGCGGCGCATACTATGTTACCAAACTTACCAATGCGGTTGTATCTGCCGCACATATTGAGGCGCATGCTCGCATTATTTTGCAAAAGTTTATTCAACGTGAACTGATACGCATCAGCGGCGAAATTATTGGCGATGCGTATGAAGATACTACGGATGTTTTTGACTTGCTGGATGATGCCGAAAGCAAATTATTTGAAATTACCAATAACCACCTGAGAAAGAATTTTGAAACACTTGACTCCGTGCTTGTAAACACCATCAAGCGGATTGAGGACATGCGTAATAAAAATGAAGAAGTAACCGGAGTGCCCAGCGGTTTCCCTTCATTGGACAGAGTAACCTATGGCTGGCAAAATACAGATTTAATCATCTTAGCCGCACGTCCTGCAGTAGGTAAAACAGCTTTTGCATTAAACCTGGCACGAAATGCAGTGATGCATGCTACAAAACCTACACCGGTTGCGCTTTTCTCACTGGAAATGAGTGCAGGGCAATTGGTACAACGTATTCTTTCTGCCGAAAGCGAAATATGGCTTGAAAAAATTGCCAGAGGTCGTCTGGAAGAACATGAAATGAAACAATTGTACGCTAAAGGTATTCAACGTCTTTCCAAAGCGCCATTGTTTATTGACGATACGCCGGCTCTTAATATTTTTGAACTCAGGGCGAAATGCCGTCGTTTGAAAAACAAACATGATATTGGCATGATCATCATTGACTACTTGCAATTGATGAGTGGAACCGGTGAAAACAGAAACTCCAATCGTGAACAAGAAATCAGCAATATCTCTCGCAATTTGAAAGGATTGGCCAAAGAACTTAATGTCCCAATAATTGCCTTATCTCAATTGAGTCGTGCTGTAGAAACCAGAAGCGCAGGTAAAGAAGGCGTAAAAATGCCGCAACTGAGTGACCTGCGTGAATCGGGCGCAATAGAACAAGATGCAGATATGGTAATGTTCCTTTACCGGCCCGAATATTATGACATTACTCATAATGAAATGGGCGAACAAAACAGAGGCGAAACCCATGTAAGAATTGCAAAGCACAGAAATGGTTCTTTGGAAACAATTAAACTAACGGCTTTGCTTCACATTCAAAAATTTGTGGAAGATGAAGGTGGGGGCTTTGGCACATCCGGACTGCCCGAAAACTGGAAGCCCGTAAGGGATGTGGATGGAGATGGCGGTGCAAAAGTATTTATTCAGACCGGTAGTAAAATGAATGATTTACAAGATGAAGAAGAAACACCATTTTAAATTTTTTTATTTGAATTAAGATTTTAGATTTATGTCTCGCAGTGCGAGACATTTTATTTTATGCAAATTCCATTTTTTTACATAGCATCTTATAAAGCTGAAAAGCATTTAGAACTGGACGAAAATACAGGCAGACACATCGTTCAGGTATTGAGAATGAAGAAAGGCGATATCATACATCTTACAGATGGAAAAGGTCAACTGCTCACTTGTGAGATTGCTGAAACGGGTAAAAAGAATTGTCTGGTAGCAATTAAAGATGTCATGAGCCAAAAGGCGAAAACAAAATCTGTTTCTATCGGAATTTCGCTTTTAAAAAATCCATCACGTTTTGAATGGTTTTTAGAAAAAGCAACAGAAATAGGTGTTGCAGAAATCATTCCGCTTGTTTGCGACAGAACAGAAAAAGAAAAATTCAGATGGGAACGGTTTCAAAACATTTGCATCAGCGCTATGTTGCAAAGCAGGCAATATTGGTTGCCCAAATTGTACGAGCCAAAAATTTTTCATGATGCGGTTATGAATACTAATGCTGTGACAAAGCTGATTGCCCATTGTGAAGACACCAATAAAAATGAATTGAAAGATTTTGTAAATATGGAAGCAAATGAAAGCAACATAACTATTATACTCATTGGCCCCGAAGGTGATTTTACAAGTGAAGAAATTAATCATGCAATTACAAACAACTTTGTACCAGTAAGTATGGGCATCACCCGATTGAGAACAGAAACTGCAGGAGTAGTAGCCGCAGCTATGTTAGTTTCCTGATTTTCTTTCTTATTTTCGGCGGATGAACAGAAAGGTTATCATTTATTTTACAGTTTACTTTTTTCATGTTACAAGCTCAGTACTGTCAGGTCATGCGCAAAAGGATTCAGCAGATGGTTTTAAAAGATTGCAATATCCTCCGGGATTAATGAATGGAAATTTTGGTGTAAGTGTTGGTTATATTCATTACAATTTTACAAACTTTCAGCTGGAGCCGGGGTTTGCAGTAGGTGCCATAAAAATTCCACCTGTAGGTGTGCGGGTCAATCTGATAGGGCATCAGTTTAATAAATATTTATCGGCTAATATTCATTACCTGCGGCCGGTAGGCTGGGTAGAATACCAGAATGTAAATGGCGATAATGAAAACCATACTGTTTGGATGAACATTGCGGGATTGACTTTGAAAACGCAACTGCCACTTTCTCAGAAGTTTTCATGGTATGGCGAGGCCGGGCTCGGCATTGTTACACGCAAGGGCTTTAAGATAAACAACGACTGGGCTGTAAAAAATACAAGTTATGCTACCGGTTTTATGGAAACAGGTTTGCGTTTTCGGTTGAATAACAAATGGGATTTGATAGCCGGGCTTAGCTACACACCAAAGAATAAAAAGGAAAAGCAGCCCGCTACATATTTCTACTCGTCCGGATTTACATATAATATGCGTCCCCTTTCAGTTGAAAAGCTGAGCGATAAGAAAAAAGCAGAATATAAATTTCCTCGCAATACTTTACAAATAGGAATTGCAACGAACAGTTTGGGTTACGGTGCCAATAATTTTGCATCAAAGAAAAGCCCAATTCCGTTTTTTTGGGGAGGTGATGCAGAGCTGCGTAATGGTGTAAGCCTGCATTATCACCGAAATATTTTTCATGCAAAAAAGGTTTTCTCATTTGACTGGGGTGTAAGTGCCGGAGTATGGAACACCCGATTACAAAAACAAACTTTTTTTACATTGTCGGCATTTCCTATTCTAAGATTTAATATATTTCATACTCCTTCGGCTGATTATTATTTTTATTATTCCATTGCCGGGCCTACTTATATTTCGAAAACGGTATTAGATAATGAACAAACAGGAAGACATTTTACTTTTCAGGACTTGCTGGGTATTGGTTCTTTTATAGGCAAAG
>ERZ724526.291-NODE-291-length-29867-cov-21.312492_pt1 | contig 29867 bp, 36 predicted proteins | sample MGYA00376059_ERZ724526 | MGnify/ENA primary metagenome ERZ724526 (study PRJEB28724, sample SAMN07190883) | activated sludge metagenome | isolation source: activated sludge of sewage treatment plant in Hong Hong | place: Hong Kong | collected 2016-03-17 ...
AGCAACACGTCTATGAGAGCCTGCGCAACTCAGGGTTCACCGACCGGGCGGAAGCTTGCCGGATGGACGGATCGAAGTGTTAGGAGGGGCGGGGTGGCCTGAGGGGTCTCCTGTGCTCGCGCAACGCGCGGCTTCAGAAAGCCCTCGTTGGACGCGCGCAGTTGAGGCCTTACACAGGCCGCCCCCTGATCGTCGAACGAGAATCGCTCACGACATGAAAGTCAGTACAATTTAATACGGTTGCCCGAAAGTGGTGATACATGTCGTTCGATCTGAAGATCAATTGACAGTCGCACGCCGTCATCGGTAGGCTAGGAATAAAACGGGAGGATCCGTGATGGCACTTCTTCTCGCATTGTATGTGTTCTTTTCCGTAGTCATTCCCGCATCAGCCGCTGACAGCACCCAGGCTACCGCCACGGTGGTGATCAAGGCCGACGTCCTGTATTGGGAAGAGGGCGAACTGATCGTCAAGGAATTCTCCGGTCACGAAGAACGCCTGAAGGTCACGCCTGAAACCAAAATCGAGGGCGTGGTGGCCGGACGATTAAAGACCGGCGACAAGATCGTGGCGCAGATTACCGATGACCGTAGGGCGATCTCCATCAAGGTGCAGATCCCTGAGTGACGGTCAGGCCTCCCTCTCCAGAAAATCCGTTCAGCAACGCCTCAACGAGGTCCACGGCGCGAAGCACAATGAGCGCCACGTTTGTGGACGCCGGCGAGACGGTGAGCCTCTGCGTGAAGCGAGAACGCTGCTGGGAGGCGTTAGCAGTAGCCGCTAGTCGAGAATTGAGAAGGCGCCGATAAAATACGGTCCCTTCGCCGCCTGCGCTCCCCTGATCCGCACTTCGACCACGTCCTGTACCCAACCGCCGACCAGCCAGGGATTAGGGCCGAGGTTCGACCAGTACCACCAGCTGCCGTTTGATTTCTTGAACCAGAATTGAATCGGTTCCGTACCGGTCACTCGGATGATCGGCATGTCGAAGACGCGCGGCTGGTGCGTCACCCGGTCTTCCATCCAGATTTTGATCCAATGATCGTTGCCATGTGTGCCGAGTGTGCGGGGTTCATGAATCCAATCGGCGGCTACGCAGTGGTCGCCTACCGTTCGTCCAAATCCCGCGCCGGGACCATCGCCCGGATCGACGAAACAAGGCGTGAGCAGGCTCGGACTATCAAACGTCAGGTGAATATGCCCGTAGGTCATGTCTTCGACGTTGATGTAATTGGCGAAGCAGCGATGGCGATAGGTCCAGCAGGCCTGGTGGGTGGCATTGCACGGTTGCAACTCGCCTGAATTGTCGATGCCTGTGGGATAGCCGAAGTTGCCTCTTGCCTGCCCATAGATATAGGTCAGGGCAAAGGTATTGTCGAAATCGACGACGCAGTCCCCGAGCCAGTTGTGCGCTTCGGCCGGCTCGGCTGTGAGGAGTGTTCCGCCGATTATGACGGCAAGGCTGAGTGTCAGCATCGCGACGATGTGTAGTGGCCTCATGGCGACGTCCTTTCTCTATGGGATTCAAGACAAACGAATCTCATGAGCGTGGGGCATGTGCACCGTCACTTGGTCATCGTGCCCGGAGTCTCCAGCGCTCGTAACCGTTGAAAGGCTTGATCCCGCTCGGCTTCCGGCAGAAGCAGCGCCGCATGGTGATACTGATCCACCAAACGCTGCTTCTGCCGGAAGTTTGTGGCTTGGGAAATCTGTGTGAGAAGCCTGTTCAAGTCGACTCGCTCGGGCGGCGTCGATTGGTGCCGCGACGATTCTGCCAGCATGGCACGCACCTCCTCGTCGCTTGCCTGTCGCGGACCTTGTACGGTTTGTCCCGCTTCCCCAACCGGACCTCCCGGGACGAACTGATGAGGTGGCGGAGGGATACAGCCGGAGAGGACCATGAAAACGATAACGACCAGCTGCGGGATGAGGACGGCGATGTGTGGCCTATCAGAAACGCGATTCATTGTGACCTCCTGCGCATTGTCTTTCGAATTCCTGGTCGCGCGCCGGGCTCAGTCGCCTATTCTTCTGGTGAGGCGACCTGCGTTTCGAGTCACTCTTGTTAAGAAAGGGGGAAGGCAACCTTTGGGCCATGCCGTGTCTGGGTGCGAATCGTGCGCAACTACAATTGCTTGAGGAGGATCAGCTCGACGAGTCATGTGGAGCGAGGCAGGGGCGCGGGTATCGCATACGATACAGAGTCGTATCCCATCCGATACCATTACGTAGCCTGCGTTTGTCTCACGAGCACAGGCCGGCGTTGATTCGTCGTGGATTCGATCATCGGATTGACTGCACGAGCATCAATCTAACGATACGATGGTGGCATGACGACGATGCCACCAGGCTTTGTTGGACGTCGCTTTCTGCCGGGATGGGGGCTGACTGATGTGGCGGAGAGACGTGCTCTGTTGCGCGGAGCGTCTGGCTCCGGTGCATGAAGTGAAACCGGATTGAGCGCGACCGCTGATTTAAGATCGCTTCCGCAACCGGACCGGATGGCGCCGGTGAAACCAGTCGCGAATGAGCGTCCCGATCACCAGAACGGGAACGGCCAGCAGCCAGACATACCAACTTGCCCAGAGCGCGGGGTCGTGCATGATGAGTTCTCCTGCGTGATACCTCCCCTACGTAGCAAGCCTCATACCGTCGTTCAGTGTTCCGCTACGACGGACGGTTTCCTGCTAAACGCCTCTCCAGTCGCAATGATTACCTGTTCTTGAGAAATTTGTCCGCTGAGCGTCACGTGCCCGGCAATTTTTGCCGTCGCAAAAAACTCACAGAGCGTGACGCTGTTCCCACAGCTGAGGTGTGAGCAGGTGATCGGCACTGTTGTGGCGCGGTCGTCTAGAGTGGATTCACCGGTCTATCAGGTCAGCAGCAGGCTCACCAGCTTCGGCAGCCAGGGCAGCAGCGCGACGCCGCAACAAATGGAGAGTGCGACGATCGAGGTGACCAGATTTTCGTCCAGCCCCGTGTCTGCGGCGAAGATCACCGCGGTGACGGCCGACGGCATCGACGCGATCAGAATGACGATCGCCCGTTCCGTGTCCGTGAGGTGTAACACCGTGGTCGCGCCCACTCCTAAGAGCGAGCCGCCAAGCATCCGCATCGTCACGCCGAGCAGCGCCAGGGGCCAGGTGCGGCGGAGAGCGGTCAAGCTGATCGACAGGCCCAGGACCAGGCTCGCCAGTGGCGTCGTGGTCAAGTGCACAGGTGTCAGAATCTCGCGTAGCCAAGACGGAAGATGCCACTCCGCCAGCGAACAGAGGAGACTGACACCCAGTGCCCACAGGGGTGGCGAGGAAATAAATCGCATGAACGCCGATCGAGCGGTCCCGCTCTTGGCCCCGTGCCAGACGGCGATGGCATAGAGGACGGTGAGTGTCAGAGTGGTTTGACCAAGGTCGAACAGGATCGCGTGCGCCAGTCCGCTCTCACCGAACGTGGCGAGCACGACCGGATAGGCAAAGTACACCGAATTAATGCAACCGGTACCCAGGAGGAATCCGCCTTGCGCTGCGCGAGGCAGGTGGAGCAGGCGGGCCAACGGCCATGTGCACAGCAGCATGGCAAGTGTGATCAGGCAGGCGGAGACCGGCAGTTTCCATGCGCTTGGCGTGAAGGCAACATGGTCGAGGGACACGACGATGGTTGCCGGAAGGCTGATCGAAAAGACCAGGGAGGCGAGCCGTTCCGCATGGGGTTTGCCCAGCAGCCCGAAGGAACGGAGGACCGCACCGAGCACAAAGATGGCGATGAAGGCTTGGAGCGTGGCGGGCATCGGCGGCAGGGTAACAGAAAAGCCGTCGCAAGAGGAGGCGCAGCCGGCGAAGTTGACGCACGTCTTTCTGTATGCGCCGGCGCGGTCGGCCTGGTACGATGGCGCACGTCATGATCCAGGCTCAGCCCTCACCTCAGCCGCGACAGGCGGCGATTGCCTTCATTCTCGTCACGGTCGTCCTCGACATGTTGTCGTTCGGGATCATCATTCCCGTCCTGCCGAAGTTGGTGGAGGAGTTTTTGGGAGGCGACACGCCGATGGCGGCCGAAATTTACGGCCTCATGGGAACGGCGTGGGCGCTGATGCAGTTCGTCTGTTCGCCGATCCAAGGGTCGTTGTCTGATCGATTTGGTCGCCGCCCGGTCGTGCTGCTGTCGAATTTTGGGCTCGGCCTCGATTTCATTCTGATGGCGCTGGCACCCAGTGTGTCGTGGTTGTTTGCCGGGCGGGTGATCTCCGGTATCGCGTCGTCGAGTTTCAGTACAGCGGGTGCGTACATCGCCGATGTGACGCCTCCGGACAAACGGGCTTCGGCGTTCGGCTTGATGGGGGCCTCATTCGGACTCGGTTTTGTCTTGGGACCGGCCGTAGGCGGTATCTTGGGCGCTGTCGATCCACGTTGGCCGTTTTGGGGCGCGGCAGCGACCAGTTTGCTCAATGCTTGCTATGGGTTTTTCGTGTTGCCGGAATCGCTGCCGGTCGAGAAACGGGCTCCCTTTCAGTGGCGACGGGCCAATCCGGTCGGTGCGTTGATCCTCCTGCGTTCCCACCATGAACTCTTTGGGCTGGCCACGGCGAATTTTCTGATGAATCTGGCGCATGCCGTGCTGCCCAGCGTGGCCGTGCTGTATCTGGGCTACCGGTATGGGTGGGGGCCGTCGGCAGTCGGATTCACGCTGGCCGGAGTCGGTGTCTGCGCCATGATCGTCCAGGGGACGTTGGTGCGGCCCATCACTGCGCGTCTCGGAGAACGCCGGACGTTGCTCCTGGGACTGTTGGCCGGAGCAACCGGATTTTCGATTTACGGGCTTGCCCCCACGCCGCTCCTCTATTGCTTCGGTATCCCCGTGATGGCGTTCTGGGGGCTCGCGGCTCCCTCGGCGCAAGTGTTTATGACCCGCCGGGTGGGACCGTCCGAGCAGGGGCAGTTACAGGGCGCCATCGCCAGCCTCACCGGAATCGCCGGGTTGCTCGGGCCGACGTTGTTCACGCAGACGTTTGCGGCCTTCATCGGTCCGCAAGCCGACTGGCATCTGCCTGGTGCACCCTATTTGCTTTCGACGCTGTTGTTGGTGGTCGCGGCCGGCACCGCGTGGCGTGCGACCAGACCCACCTGAGCCGAGCGGAAGGCCGATCTACCGCACCCCGTGGACGAACAGCTCCCGGTTTCGATAGATGGCGAGTGCATGCGCATCGGCTTGCTCCGCCTCGTTCTGCTGCCCCAACTGCCGGTGCAGATCGGCAAGGAGCGACCAGGCGTCGGCTTCGCCGGCGGAATCGTGGATGGATTGCGCAATCACCAAGGCACGTTTCGCCAGCGCGAGGCGATCGTTGAGGGTGCCCGTGCCTTCGTCGAGCCTGGCCAGCCGGAGTTTGAGCATGCCTTCGAACGGCAGGTGATGTTCTGCCTCGGCCAAGGCCAGGGCCTCGAGGTAATGCGTCCGCGCGTCGCTCATGTGGCCCAGGAGCCAATGGGCATCGCCGAGGGCGACTGTGGCCGTGAATTGCTGCTCGACATGCCGCCGGTTGCGGGCCTCTTCCGCTGCCTGTTGCAGTGCCGAGAGCCCAGCTGTGGTTTCGCCGTCCACGACCTGTAACAATCCCAATTGCACCATCGTGTCGTTCCATCCCCGGGCGTTTCTCACGCGGGTGAACAGCGCCGTCGCCTGGGTGAGGGCATCCCGCGAGGCGTCGCGTTGCCCCAGTTGCGCCGCCACACGTCCCGTGGCCAGCAGCGCTTCTGCATGGGCCGATCGATCGGAGGTTTGGGTGAACAACGGCACGGCTTCCTGTAACGAAGCGTAGGCCTCCTGGAGTTTGCCCTGACGCTCCAGCACCCGTGCGATCTTCATCAAAGCCGTGGCGATGCCCTGAGGTTGTTTTTTCTCCCGGAATTTCGCCAGCGCCAGCTGATAATAGGTCAAGGTCTCGGGAAAGTGTTCCTGTTGGTCGTGAATCTCGCCGATGCGAAGCAACTCATGGCCCGAAAGCTGGTTGGGCGAGGCGGTCGGCGTGCCCTGTGTCGGGGGTGACGCCCATGCCGGGGGAACAGACGGCAGAAGCAGGATGAGCAGCAACCAGCAACCGATCATTGTGATGTTCCGTATCGAGGAAAAGGTTCCGCGAATGACGCGGACACTGTCGTGGCTAACCTCGCACTCACGTTGTGTCAACGTCAAGTGAGTCGAGGCGGTCCTGGCCGCGCGGCTTGCCTCGACTGGTCTGGAGGGGTAAGATCGTAGATCTCACCATATCGAGAGGAGGTGTTATGTCTACGACACGAGCCACTCTCACCCCCGTTCCCATGTCCCTGGATCATCGCATCGAGCGCGTACGGGCGCAGTTGGCTGAACTGGCCACCTATCGTGGCAAGGGGAGTCCGACGCGGAGTCTGCAGGAGTTCGATCAGGAAACCGAGGCCCTGATTGCCGAGCAGCTCGGCGACGGATCGGAGCTTCTCGAAGCCTATGCGTACGCCGAGTTCGGGGAGGCCGGCGGCTTGGTGAATATGACCGACGAAGCCCCGGAAAATGCCGATTTCGACAGCATCCATCACCATCTTGTGCAGCGGGGTCGCGTCTTGGAAAGTTGCATTGCCGAGCTCGAAGCGCAGCGCGGTCTTGAGGCGAGGTCATTCCAGGCGAGCGGGGAGGCGCGCATTCGCTGAGTGGCGGCTGACGAGTCCTCGCACGGCCTCGGCGGAAGGCGTGGTGTCCTGCGTGAGCTGAGTGCGCCGGCGAGGCTGCCTGTGGCGCCGGGCGCCCGGTTTGTCTTGTCTGAACAGCGGGTCTTCCTGGCCGGAGGAGGTGGCACATGGGTCCAACCAAGGCAGTGGTGAAACAGCAGGCGCTCTATCATGCCGTGAGCGGCAAACTGATCCACAGCGGATTCCCGAGCTATCGAGCGTTGGCAGACTATGTGAAGCAGCACTACATCGTACTGCCGGTGCATGACAACGCCGGGAGGCCCTGGCAGCTCGACGGCCAACCGATCTATTGTCTGCACGGCGTGCAATATGAGACCGTCGACGATCGGCGGGTGCACCTGACTCGTTGTCCGGATTGCGGCGGCATGGGGGTCAGGGCCGAGGAGCTCACCGTCGAGTCCGATTGTATCCGTTGCGCCGCCTGTGGGCATGAGTTTGATGCGCGCCTGGAGATGATGGAAACCTGACCGCGCAAAGACATTCTCAGTAAGAACCGGTTATACTCAGCCGTCTCTCCGGCAGGCCGTAGTTGTGCCGGAGGGACAGTCACGTATGAACCGGAAGGGGATCTGAGATATGGCAACAGCACCAGTGATTCGGCGAAAGACGCGCACTCCCCAAGTGAAGAAGAAGACGCCGGTGCGTCGGGCGAAGGCCGAGCAAGCCCTCGAGCCGTCCGGCGCGGTGATCGTGCTGTCGGGAGCCACGCCGCTTCGTCGACAGAAAGCGGCGGAGGTCTTGGCCGAAGAACTGCAACTCCATCTGGCCAGCGTGGATCTTGCCGCGGTCGTCAGCCAGCATGTTCGTGAAACGGAAAAGAACGTGAATCGCGTGTTTGATATGGCCAACCGCCACGGGTCGATTCTCTTCTTCGACGAGGCGGACGCCTTGTTCGGCAACGGTCGTCGAGTTCAGGGTACGCAGGATCGATTTGCCAATAGTGACGTGTCGTATTTGTTGCAGAGCATCGAACGGCATCAAGGGCTCGTCATCCTCGCAACGAACGGCAAGAGCCGTATCGAGGAAGCGTTCTCGGAAGAGAAACCGGTGATCGTTCTGGGCGGAGCTGCGAAGAAAAGCCCGTCGAAGGCGAAGGCCATACCGGCGGCGAAACCCAAGAAGAACAGCGTGCGCAAGAAATAGGGAGTGTGCAGCTCGTGGAGCTCGTCTGATTAGGGACGAGCGGCCAGCAACGCCATCTTTGCCGTTCGATCCAGGGATTTGATCGCGGCCTCACGCTGTAAAGCCGCTCCTTTGCTGTTCAGCGATTCGGTATACCGCACCGTAAACGGCCCCCGGCGTTTCGTGTATTTTGCCCCCTTCCCGCTTGCATGCGCCCGCATGCGCCGCTCCAAATCGTTCGTGATGCCGGTGTAGAGACTGCCGTCGGCACACTCCAAGATATACACGATCCAGTTCATGCGTCGTGAAGGCGAGAGGTTTCCTGTGTTGCGCTCGGTGACACGGGGAGCCCCGAGGCTGATGCGATGATAGCCGAATGGGCGACGAGACGCGACTACTTGACGGTGGTGTGGAAGAGATCCAGCCCCAGGCCGGAGAACAGGGCTAGAAGAATGAGGGCGGTGGCGAGCGCCGCAGCGACAGCCGCGAGCATAAACTTTCGGTCATTACGCACCGAGTCGTGGAATCGATAGGTGCTGGATTTGCGGATACGGTGTGTCGTCATGATCGGTTCAACTATCGTTGGCGGTGTCCCTGTGGACGACCGGTTCGACTTGGCTCGAACGAGCGCCGTCACTATGCACTGATCGGCGGGTTGCGCGGAATAGGGGTTTCCCTGAAAAGGGGAGAAATTGTTCCGCGTCTGTTTTGAGGTATGGGCTCCGGTCGCCTGGTTGACAGGCTTGCGTTCACAGCCGTAGCGTGGGGCGTATGTCCGATTCTGTACACATTGATCGGGAGCTCTCTGCGGCCAGGCTCGCCTGGGAGCAAGGGCAGGATGGCAAGGCGCGGGTCTGTGCGAGGCGGGCGGTGGCGGCGGCCGATCGAGCGTGGTTGTCTGCAGCCGGTGACCCGTTGTGGCAGGGTGATGCGCTGGCGCATCTGCGCCGGATTCAGCAGCAGCAGGCGTTTCCGAATCAAGTCAGACAGGCGGCTGAACGATTGACCACGGCGGTGACCCGCCGTCATGACGCGCCGTTTACCAGCGATCCGGTCAGCGATGCCGCTCTCATCATCGGGCACCTGACCGTCGACCTCCCGGGCGCGCTTCTTCCCTGAGTCCGGCCGCGGGCGTCGTCTATTCCCTCACATAGTGCACGCGTACGGTGTGGATCAGTCCTTCGCCGTTCACCGTCATCATTTCAGCGGCCAGCAGTCCCTGCACGCTGCGATAGAAGAGGACCAGGCTACCCACTCCTGTCAGGACACGGATGAGATCGAAGCGTAGGTCCGGGTAGGCATTGAGCCCTTTCTGAAAATAGGTTCGCAAGGCTTCGTGCCCCCGAATGGTTCCGGACGCATCGGCGGATAGCGTCGATACAAATGGGCTGGTAAACTCGACGTCCGGGGCATAATGACGGAGAATGGCATGCACGTCATGTCGGTTCCAGGCGGTGATCCAGTCGTGAGCCAGACGCTGGGCGAGTTGTTCGTTCATCAGGGTGACCCTTTCATGGGCGATCGGCACGTCATCGATGGTAGCCTAGGGGAAGGGAGGCTCGTTGAGCAAGGATTGTCTCATCAACAACGTTGCATGATTCCGTTCGGTCCAATGTTCTCGTTTCTCCAGGACCCGACCGTATGCCCTCATTAATGCAGGCATCGTCTCAGGGCAGCCTGACGCCGATCGCGACCTTCAAGTTGTTGAAGGGGGTGTTGCTCCTCCTCGCGGGAGCCGGGTTTTTGCGATGGGTGGATCCCGAGATCGAAACGGCCCTCTCTCCGTTGCTGGACACCCTGCACTTGAGTCTCCACACCCGTCTGCTGCATGCGGCCACGCTCCACGTGCAGGCGCTGCAACCCCACAGCCTTCTGATGATGGGACTGATCAGTCTGACCTATGCGACCTTACTATTCGTCGAAGGATTTGGTCTGTGGATCGAGGCGTCGTGGGCTGCCTACCTGACCGTCTTTTCCATGAGTGTCCTGCTGCCAAGTGAATTGCACGCAGTGGCTCACGAGGTGTCTGTGACCGGACTGGTGATCGTGGCGGCGAATGTGGCGATCGTGGGATATCTCCTGTATCGGCTTGGAATGCAGACCTTGCGATAGGCGACTCGACAGGGCGCCGCGCAATTGCATCACCGTTGCCGAGAGTGCGTGAACCTAGCGGCTCGATGCTCGAAGCGTGGCGAGGTAGGCGACAAGGTCTCGAATGTCCTCGTCGCGCAGCAGCGCTTTGGGATACATGGCTGTCCCGGGGTGCCCGCGCTTGATGGAGAGAAACCGGTCTTCATCGTTCTGTGATGTGAGGCTGGCCGGATCCCGGAGATTGGCGGGCGGGGCAGGCAGCGTATCCAGTCGATGGGCGAGATCCTTCGAGATCGGTGGCCGTCGAGTGAGCTGCCCGTCAATGCCGTGGCAAATGGCGCATCCGCCGAGCTCATGGTACAGCTGCCGCCCTCGTTTTGCATCACCTCGCAGGGAGGCGTCAGTCTCAGGTGGTGTGATCGATGGGGGCGCGGTGCCGCGCAGCGAGGCGAGATAGGAAAGGAGTGCCAGGATGTCCTCATCCGAGAGGGTCTCCGGTGAGAGTGGATACATCGCTGTGCGAAGATGCCCGTGTCGAATGATCTCGAATCGTTGTGTGTCGCTGGTTAATGTCAGGGCCTCCGGCTGTCTCGGGTCCAGAGGGGTCGGACTGAGCCGCTCAATATTCTCCCGGGTGTGCAGGCTGAGCTGAGGGGGCAACTGGTGTTTCCGGCCGTCGATCCCATGACAGGTTGAACAGAGGCCCGTGCCGTTAAAGATGATCCGGCCCTGTTCCGCAGCTGTCGGCCGGTCGACCGTTTGAGGTTGGGCCGGAGCGCCTGCCCAGAGGCGTGATCCGGCAAGAATGACGGACGCGAGCCACAGACCAGCGGTAACGGCCGCGCCACGGGTCTGTAGGGGATGCGAGGATATGCGGGAGGAAGGCCGCATGGTTGTGCTTCCGGTCTGGGCCGCTTCGATCAGATGTTTCATCATAGACGATTGGGGAGGCACGATGCCCTGCTCGTGTCAGACGATGGGCGGTGGGCCGCAATTGGTCGTGGGGGCTGGCACTTCCGGCTGTATGCCCGGTAGAATACCGGCTCACAGAGGGGTATATGATCCATACGGCGATGAACATGGTCGACCATAGCCACTGCCTCGCGCTCTCCAGTTGTTTTCGCGGCAAACTTTGCGAGCAACTGATGAATCGGCCCGGCCAGCGGGTGCCGAAGGGCAGTCGGATCTACGGCCTCGGCGATGCGGCGCAGAGTGTCTTCTTTCTCCGCCAGGGGTTCGTCAAACTCACATCCCTCACCGAGGATGGGCGTGAATTGATTTTGCGTCTGCACCAGGCCGGAGAGGTGTTCGGCGATCTCTGCCATTGCACCGGTGAACGCCGGGAGCAGGCCGTGGCGATGGAAGAGAGCGAGATCGTGGAGCTGAGTTTCGATGAGTTTATCGCCCATTTGCAGAACAATCGTCCGGCATTTCTCCTCTTTCTCTCCAATGTGGCGCAGCAGTTGTCCGCGGCCTACGATCAGATCCAGACCCTCTCCTTCAATAGCGCGATGGAACGGCTGGTGCGGACGTTGAGTCGGCTGGCCGATGAATTCGGCGAACCAGACGGCGAATGGATTCGTCTGACACATTATTTTCGCCAGGATGATCTGGCGCAGATGATCGGCGCCCGCCGCGAGGTGGTGTCGACCCTTCTGAACCAGTTGCGCGAGCAAGGGCTCATCACCTATGCGCGGAAAGACGGGCTATTGCTTCGTCGCGCAGGCCTCGATCAGTTTCTGGGCTCTGCCGAAAAGTCCTCGGCCACGCTCCATCGATCCAATCTCTGACGGCGAACCGCACCAACCTCAGGTTACAAACTTGTACAACGGGCCTCAACCAGGGCTCTTCTCACCGCATGCCCTGACTGGTCTGGCGACGCCCTCCCACGGTTCTCCTCCCCCACTGTTACCGCGCTAACTTACAGCTTCGCTCCCGTTGCGTATCTTTGCCCATCGTTGCACCTGCCGGCCTTGGCCGAAGCCGGCGGCTCCCTTCATGGTTGCCGAAGGAAGGCAACGCCGGAGTCCGGCTGTGTGCTCAACGGAAGGGCGTGTCTGTCTAATCAAAAGGAGATGTCTTATGCGTCACGTGATTCGTGCCTGCTCTGTGGTTGTGCTGATGATGCTGTCCCCGATGGCCTGTGCGCATAGCGCCGACTCACCGGCAGCAACCGGGGAAAAGAAGATGACCGCCAACCCCATCAAAGTGGCGGAGACGAAGGCCGTGCTTCGCGATCTCTGGCTGGGCCACATTCTGTCGATTCGGAACGTGGCGGTGGCGACGATGGATCAGAACGCCGCGGCGCGAAGTGCAGCCGAAGCGGGAGTGGTGGCCAACGCCGAGCAGATCGCCCGGTCGATCGAGCCGTTCTACGGGAAGCCGGCTGCGGATAAACTCTTCAGCCTGCTGGCCGGGCACTACGAAGGCATCCGGGAACATCTGGACGCGACCGTAGCAGGGTCGACGAGCCAGCAGGGCGCGGCGGTCAAGGCGCTCACTGCGAACGCGGCTGAGATCTCGTCATTCCTCAGCGGAGCCAATCCCAATCTGCCGAAGGACACGGTGATGGGGTTGCTGATGGCCCATGCCGCCCACCATCTCACGCAGTTTCAGCAATTGAAGGAGGCCGACTATGCGCGGGAAGCAGAGACCTGGAAGGGGATGAAGCAGCACATCTACCTGGTGGCCGATGCCCTCACGCAGGCGCTGGCAGCCCAGTTCCCGGCTCAGTTTTGAGCTATACCGGAGGGGGCGGCCGTCATGCCGCCTCCTCCCTGCACGCGCAAGGCACGCAGTGGCTCATTCTGCGACAGCGCCATGGCCGTGGCTTTTCCGGGATCCGATCATGCACTTGTGCTTGAAAAGCGAATCGGCGCTTTACTACAGTGCGCACTCCGAAAGTTGAACATCACCAGAGGAGGAGTTATGCGCAGGTTTCGTGAATGGGGCACGTGGGTAGGAGCATCGGTATTGGCGATCGTGTTGAGTGCGATCCCTATCGGATCTCAGGCCGCCGATTGGGTGCATGAGGGTATGGCTGACGAAGGCAAGATGACGTTCGGGTTCCGGGTGGGCCCGAGTTTTGTGACGCAGAGTTCCGGGCTGTCTACGACTGGTCCGGCGCTCAACTTTCAGGGCATGTACGGGATCAATACATGGTTCCGCTTCGGGATGATGCTCGAGTGGGAAAACCATAGCGTTGATTCACCCCGAAACGGATCGCTCAATACGATCACCCTGTTGCCGGTGAATCTCGAATATCGTCCGGGACATTTCGGCTCGCTGATTCCGTATGTCACCAGCGGTATCGGCGTGAACATCAACACCAAAGATCAGGCGGATTCGTTTGCCTGGCGGTTCGGCGCCGGTCTCGACTATCCCATGACCAATCTGTTTCAGGGCGCGCCGAAAGGCCTCATGCTGAACATGGAAGCCGCCTGGAAGCGCAACTCCGCCGACGGTGACGGTTCCACGATGGGCCTCCTTTTCGGGGTGCGGCACACCTTCTAGCCCCGACCTCGCACGGTTCAGTAAGTCCCCGAACGGACAAACGCCATGCCCGGGCGGTCAGCGACGGCTCAGCCGTTGCTGGCTGCCTAGGAATCTGTCCGAGTCTGCCATTCTGCTGCGGCACACGTTCTGCCGTCACGACTGCGCTCATGTGAGGGGTGCGTGAAAGGCGCCGGACGAGGATGTCCTGTTTGGCGTGCAGGGGGCAGTGTAGTGAGCCACGGCTGGAGTCTTCTCGCGATCAGCCGCCGGCGGGCTTGTGCCGAAGATATTCGCGAAGGAGATCCCGCCAGGTGATGATCCCTTCGAGAAGCCCTGTCGTTGTGATGACGGGGAGGCAGGACACGCGATGCTCAAGCAGCAGTCGGGCTGCGGCTTCCACGGTCGTGTCGGCTGTGGCCGTGATCAGTTTTCGGCTCATGATTTGGTGGACGCGTTTATTAAGCGTCGCCCGGTCACGATCGGTTTCGGACAATGTCCCGATGTGTGGGCTTACGGCCTTGAGCAGGTCCCGATCTGAAATAATGCCGAGCAATTCCCGACCCTGTACGACCAGCAGGTGATGGAAATGATGTTCATTGAAGAGCTCTCGGGCTCGATCGAGGGAGTCGTCCAGGGCGACGGTGACGGCTCGTGTCGACATGATGGCACGAATCGTCGGTTCCTCGGCGATGTCGGCGAGGATTGCCGGGAGAGGCCTTTGAGGGGATGTGTCGGTGTCTGGGGAGGACATGGACGGACCTCGTGGACGGTCGCGGAACGCGTGTTGCGCTCTGCGTTCTCGCTCTGGTCCCCTTATCGGCGGCCGGGAAACCATTCTTGAGGAACAGTGGAACGGCCTGCGCAGGGGCTGGACGGTCGAATCAAATAGCCGATCATGAATGACCAGTGGGCGGTGCGCCTCACCTCGACTTCTCGTTTCTTGAGCCGACTTTTGCCGCCCTCCTGTTTCATTCGGCTGCAATGTGTTATAAGCTGTCTGTTTCTCTAGCCGGATACCCCTGCCCAATTGCGGGTGTGTCATCGAATTAATCCAGACCTTGCCGGATCGTACGATCGTCAGACCGTCAATTCCGAAGGCATGCACAGGAGGGACTGAAGCAGGATGAGCAAGAAGGAAATCGATGCGGCACGGCGACTGATGAGCCTGATGTTCAAAGCGCATCCCTGGCACGGGGTGTCGATGGGGGACCAGTCCCCGGATTTGGTGACGGCCTATATCGAGATCGTGCCCAGTGATACGGTGAAGTATGAGGTGGATAAGGCCACCGGCTTCCTCAAGGTCGACCGTCCTCAGCGGTTCTCGAATTTTTGCCCCGTGTATTACGGGCTCATCCCTCAGACTTATTGCGGTGAGCGGGTGGCGAAGTTGTTCGGTGCGCGCGCCGGTCGGCCGGACATGATCGGCGACGGCGATCCTCTCGATATCTGTGTGCTCACTGAGAAGGCGATCCCGCACAGCGATATTCTGCTCACGGCCCGGCCGATCGGCGGGTTCAGCATGGCGGACGGCGGGGAAGCGGACGACAAGATCATCGCGGTGATGCGGGATGATGCCGTCTATGGTACGTTGACTGATCTCAAAGAATGCCCCATGACGCTGCTCGACCGGTTGCAGCACTATTTCCTGACCTACAAGCAGGCGCCGGGCTCCACTCAGCATAACAAGGTGGAGATTACGAGCATGTATGGCCGCGACGAAGCCATCAACGTCATCCACGCCAGCCACGACGACTACAAAGAGAAGTTCCCCGAGTTGGAATTTATGTGGCCCCCCAGCATGAATAGCTAGGACGACCAAGAAAGGTTTAGCCCCTCCTCATGAAACACACCACCACGACGCCATCGCCGACGGAACCGGCCGCCAAGGGATTCTCACCCGGTTTTGCCGCGCTTGGATTAGAAGCCTCGCTGTTAACCACCCTTGAGGCGCTGGGCTACGAAGAGCCGACCCCGATTCAACGTGAAGCCATTCCTCCGTTGCTGGAGGGGCGAGATCTGTTGGGGCAAGCCGCCACCGGTACCGGCAAAACGGCGGCGTTTGCCTTGCCGCTCCTGCAGCGCATTGCCCATGGGCCGCGGCAACGTCCTACGGCGTTGGTGTTGGTGCCTACGCGGGAGCTGGCCGTACAGGTCAGCGAGGCAGTACAGCGATACGGCAAGGAGTTGCGCATCGGTGTCCTGGCGATCTACGGCGGTCAGGCGATGGGCCCCCAGCTCCAGGCGCTCAGGCGAGGGGTGGAAGTGATCGTGGCGACGCCGGGTCGGGCATTGGATCATCTTCGCCGCAAGACCTTAAAGTTGGCCGACTTGCAGGTGGTGGTGTTGGATGAGGCCGACGAAATGCTCGACATGGGCTTCGCCGACGACCTCGACGCCATTCTTGAGGAAACCCCGGCGACCAAGCAAACCGCATTATTCTCGGCGACGATGCCGCCGCGCATTGCGTCTATCGCGCGCCGGCACTTGAAGAATCCCATCGACGTCACGATTGCCCGCGAGCCGGTGAAAGCCGGTGCCGCGCCGCGTGTACAGCAGACCGCCTATGTGGTGACCCGCCCGTATAAGGTCGCGGCGCTGGCCCGCGTGCTGGATATCGGCACCCCCAAGTCGACCCTCGTGTTTTGCCGGACCCGTTTGGAGGTCGATGAGGTGACGGCGGCGTTGAACGGTCGCGGGTATCGGGCTGAGGCGATTCACGGCGGGATGAGCCAGGTGCAGCGCGATCGCGTCATGCAGGCATTTCGCTCCGGACAGACCGAACTCCTCGTCGCCACCGATGTGGCCGCGCGGGGATTGGATATTCCGTCGGTGTCTCATGTGATCAATTACGATCTGCCCTCGTCGCTGGAAGTGTACGTGCATCGGATCGGCCGGACCGGCCGCGCCGGTCGCGAAGGGACGGCAATCACGATCATCGAGCCGCGCGAGCAGCGGTTGTTGCGTGCGGTTGAGCAACATACCAAGGCGAGAATCACGCTTGCGCCGGTCCCGTCGCTAGGGGATTTGCTGGCGAAACGGTTGGAACGAACCAAGGCGTCGATTCAGGCAACATTGGAGGCGGGCGGACTCGAAGATTTTCGTCGCGTCGTCGATGCCCTGGCTGCCTCGGCTGACCCGGCGGATGTTGCCGCAGCGGCGATCAAGCTGGTGTACGGTTCGCATGGTGGTGATCAAGCCGACGAGGAAATTCCGGCAGTGCCGGTCAGAGCGCCCGAGCCGTACCGGGCCTCACGCTCTTCCTACGGATCATCGGCTCCACAGTCGGGAGAGCGCGGGCGCGCGCCGCGAGGCGGGCCAGGACGAAGCGGACGAGCTGCCGGCACCGTGCGGGTCTATGTCGGGGCCGGGCGGGCGGCAGGAATCCGACCCGGTGATCTTGTCGGGGCGATCGCGAATGAAGCCGGGGTGCCGTCGCGCCTAATCGGGGCCATCGAAGTGGAGGAGCGATTCTCCCTGGTCGATGTGCCGGAGGAAGCCGCCCGCCAAATCATCGAGGCCTTGGGGCGGGCGCGGATCAAGGGACAGAAAGTGCCGGTCAGAGTCTTCAGGGACTGAGACGGGCAGAGGCATCGACGGGTTGCAGCAAGAGGGTTCGGCGTCGGCGTGTGACGAAGGCACTGAATCCGTTGGCGTACCCTTCGGCAAGAGTTGCGCACGAAGGCTCGCGTGCCGCGAGTCGGGGTTCAGCTCTTCGAATTCGCCGAGGCTCATGCTCTCTGCCGGCTGGGTGGAGATGGTGGTCTCCCCTCGGTCAGATCGGTCTTGGCCCTTGTTGCCCGGCAGGTTTTGCGCTACCATTCCGCACAGATATGATGTGTCTCTCCCATGCCGGTGCCGGCTGCCTCCTCACCGTGAGGCTCTGTCGGCAGCGTGTGCGCCACACCTCATCTTCATCGTCATGATAGGTTGATCGTCCCCGTGGAACCCCCCGGTTGCGGACCGCTGTTGATGAGAACTCAACGACGTGCGCAGGGGTTGGAATGGGAGGCGGGACGGAACTGGAACGACGCAACGTCTTGCGTCACGCAAGGAGACGGACGAGCCCGGTATTGAGATGGCGGTGACCCTCGCCCCCTGGAACGCAGTACTTCGTGATTGGCAGACTCGGGCCGTGGCCGATGTGTTGGCGAACCCGCGCGAGGACTATCTCGTGACTGCCACACCGGCGGCGGGGAAAACCCGCTTTGCGCTTCGGATTGCCCATCATTATCTGGCCGCCCGTGCCGCCGGTCGTGTCGTGGTGGTGTGCCCGACGAACCACCTGCGGACGCAGTGGGCCTCCGCCGCCGGACAGGTCGGCATTCAACTCGATCCGGCCTTGTCGAACGACCAGGCGCTCGAAGCACGGGACTATCACGGCGCAGTGGTGACCTATCAACAGGTCTGTTTGGCGCCGGAGGTCTTTCGCCGCGCCTGCCGCAGTCGCAAGACTCTGGTCATCCTGGACGAGTTACACCATGCCGGAGACGGGAAGGATTGGGGCAAGGCCCTGCGGGAATCATTCGCGGAGGCCGTCTTTCGCCTCGCCTTGTCCGGCACGCCCTTTCGGTCCGATAACAATCCCATTCCGTATGTGCGCTACGAACAGGGTGAGAGTCAGGCCGACTTCACCTATGGCTATTCCCACTCCATCCGTGACGGGGTATGTCGGCCGATTCTTTTCCCGAGTTACGAAGGGGAATTGACCTGGTTGTCCGACGGACGGGAACATCGGGCCACATTCGAGGACGGGTTGACGTTCGAGCGCCAGCGGGAGCGCCTCAAGACCGCCTTGCTCCAGGAGGCCTGGCTGGGGCCGGTGTTGAGCGATGCCCATGCCGAATTGCAGCGTCTGCGGAAGCAGGAGCAGGCGGATGCGGGCGGCCTGATCGTGACCATGAATCAGGACCATGCGCGGCAGGTGGCCGAGCTGGTGCATCGGCTCACGGGCCAGCGCGCGCTGGTCGCCGTCTCCGACGATCCCTCTGCCTCGAAGACCATCGAAACCTTTGCCCATCACAAAACGCAGCAATGGCTGGTGGCCGTGAACATGGTGAGTGAAGGGGTCGATATTCCGCGTTTGCGCGTCGGCGTCTACGCCACCAATGTCTTGACCGAGATGTACTTTCGCCAGGTCGTCGGGCGTTTTGTGCGGATGCAGGAGAAGGTCCCGAAACCTCAGCGGGCCTGGCTCTATCTGCCCAAAGATGCCACGCTGGTTCACTATGCGAAGCGCATCAAGGTTGAGCGGGATCATGTGCTCGAAGACATCATGCCGTCCGTGCAGCGGACGCTCTTCGGGACTGCCGCGACCTCATTGAAAGAATATATTCCGCTCAACGGCGTGGCCCGGCTCGATGCCTTGATCGGGGCCGAGGAGGGAGAGCCGCCCGGTGAGGGCAAGGCGCAATCGGAACCGGCGGTGGCGCTACACGACCAGAAGAACAGCTTGCGGGATAAACATCGGCTGCTCGTCGGTGCCGTGGCTCGAAAGTGCGGGGTGGATCACCGACAGCTCAATGCGGAGCTCATCAAGCGGACCGGGGGACGAGTCGATCAGGCCACGATTCCGCAGTTGGAGCGGCGCATTGCCCTGCTCGAAAAATGGCGCGATTCCGGGTTCGACAAAAAGCGGTAAGTCCGGTTGAGGTATGGATGCGAAGCGGCCCCCTCGCGGGTGGGCGATGTTCTCGCTGAAGAATGGAACAGAAAGGAAACCATGGTGGATACCAGAGTGAAGCCAACGGTGCGAAAGTCTTCGAAAAAGGGCCCCACGCAGACCGCGAATTCGTCGGCGAGGAAGAAAGCCGCTCCTGCGCGGCGCAGCCGGTCTACCCGCTCGAAACGGCCGGGAGTGGCCGTCGTGGTTCTGTCAGGATCGACGCCGCTCCGTCGGAACAAAGCGGCGGAATTGGTGGCGGAGGAGCTGAAGCTGGATCTGTCAAAGGTAGATCTCTCGTCCGTGGTGAGTCGGCGGGAAGGGGAAACGGAGAAGAATATCAATCGGGTCTTCGACGACGCAGAGCGCAGCGGCTCGATCCTGTTTTTCGACGGGGCGGATGCCTTATTTGGTACGCGCCGAGGAAGTGCGAGTCAGTATGCGGATGCCGGAGCAGCCCACCTGCTCCAGCGCATCGAGGACCATCAGGGGCTCGTTATTCTGACGACCAATGGGAAGAGCCGCATTGATCAAGCCTTGTCGAAGCAGGCACGGGTGTCGGTGATGGTTGGCATTAAGGCCCGCAAGCGGAGGCGGCCTAAGTCGACGCGTTGAGCAGCGGGTCAGCCTCGATCTACTCCGTCTCTTCGCTGGCCTCCAGGCATTTCGTGCATTGCTCCAGATCAGGCACGCCATGGGCGCTGCAGAATGGTCGATGGCACAAGGCGCAGACCATATAGGTCATCTTGATTCGATCGTCTGCTTCGCAACAGTAACAATTTTTTGCAGTTCGTGCCTTGGGCATGGTCCTTCTCCTCGAAACCTGTAGCGGCCTCATTGGGTATCGTGTCTGTCTGACGAACCGCTCGCCGATGGCGTCGGTGCGCTGCCGTCCGATCCGCGCCGTTCATCTGGACGGCGGGCGAGGGAACGACTCTCTGTTCACTCTGTGAGCGGGCAAGGCACCCAGGCCGAGTTAGCCTGAGGCGCTAAGGGCAGCAAGAGGTGTGATCGTGCTCGCGGTCATTTCCCCAGAAGCGGCTCGTGGCGCCTCTGGTCCGTTGACTCGTTATACCACATTTGTGGGTGGTCGTGGTGCCGTGCGGTGAGTGACCTCTCCAGGTGTTCAGGTGTCCGGTGAAATTCTTGTTTGAGAGGCCTTCTGCAAGGCGCGGTGGATGGTGTCAGCCGCCACACGGTTCCCCTCAGCTGTCCAATGGGTGTCGTCTGCAAGGTAGGTTGGAATGCCGGCGCGTGATGCGGCTTTCAACGCGGGCGTCAGGTCGACATACTCAATGTGTGGATCCGCTTCCTCCAACAGCCGTTGCAAGTGAGTGGGAAGATCGCTGACGTGCCATTGGCGAACTGCGGTTGCCGCCAAAGAGACGTTGTGGAGATCATGGTAGACGCGGAATTTCTCCGGCACAAATGCCACAAGGAAGCGGATGCCTTGCTCGTGGCACAGTTGCGCGGCTTGGATCATCGGCGCGACGGCCTTATGGAGCGCGCGGGTTGAGACCGGCCCGACTTCGGTGGACGCAAAAAATACCGTGGTGGTTCTGCGCGCAGCGTCGAGGAATTCGGCCCTGAACTCCGTCAAAGACTGATCCGGCGTGCAGGGTTGTTGTGAGCGGAGGAGGAGGGCCGAGACGTTTCTGGTCAATGAGCGGAACCAGAAATCCTGCCAGAAGTCCTGCCACGGGGCGATGCCGAGCCTCGGCGTCGTGCTGCCGGATGTCCAGTATTTCTCCGCATCCGAAAAATCATTACCCTCGAAGAATGCCCAGACGACGGTTTTGGGTTTGAGCGGGAGGCCGAATCGCCGCAGGACGGCCAGTTCCTGTTGAGGCCCATATCCTGAATGTCCCAGGTTGGCCACGGACATGCCTTGCAACTTGCTCAGGTGAGTCGTGAGCAAATGCTCGTCGGACATCAAGTAACCCTCAACGTACGAGTCTCCGATGACCACGACCTCAGCCGTTTCAAGGTTTTGGGCATTGCGGAATCCATTGCGATCATAGCGGATGACTACCGTTCGGGACGGATCGGGAGGCATGCAGAGTGCTCGTCCGATGTTCCCCTGGTATGGCGCTTCGAATTGGTAATGGGGATCGTGCCGCCACAACAGTTCACTGTCAAAGCGTCGTCCCGTCAGGCTCAGGGCCGTGCCGGATTCGTATGATCCGAACAGGGCTCGATAATCAATGATGCGGAAGAGGGTGGCGCTTTCCGCGAGTATCCAGCAAAAGATGAGCGTGCCTGTTGTGAGGAGGAAGCGGAGACCTGTTTCCTGAAGCGGCCCCCGCGCGAACATCCCATACAATGCCCAACCCAGTAGATAGGCCGAGAGCGCGTTGTCGAGGAGGTGCCGGACGCTGGTGACTCCCGTGAGGAACAGCAGTCCAAATCCCGCAAGAAACACGATACGTGTCGAGGAGACGATGGCTCCCTTGCGATCGGCAGGTCTGATGATCACACGGCGTTTCATGGTGTCACCTGATGAGGTGTGCGCCTGGTGATCTCCGGATTCGTGAATGGGCCGGCTAGCTGTCTGTCAAGCAATTCAGTGTGAGTGTCCAGTAATACTGGACACTCACGCTGTTGTCAATAAGAGATCGGCCCGGATTGCCGACGGCCCTGCGGTGGGAGCCGAGACGAATGGCCTTGTCGGCCATCTTGATGAAGTGAGGCTCATCGATGAGCGGGTGTCACGTCTCACGCACGAGACACCGGATACGTGAGCAGCAGTTCTAGGATTGGTCGTGGTCTGACCGGGGGCGCCTCGACGTGTGGTGGGCGACCGGCCATTGATCTGTGGGTGCGGTGGTGCTGCTGTCTTGGGCGAAGTGGGAGTGCCGATGGGGTGTGATTGTCAGCTGTCCAGGCCGGTGACCTCTTCACGAAGCAGAAACTTGATGGAGGGGTTCGATTTGATGCAATAGGCCAGCAGATGTTCGGTGGTAAATAACATGACGCCGCGGCCTTGTTGATCGACCAGCCGAACGGTGTCGGAGGGCCAATAGACCGCGGAGATCGCCGCAGGATCACCGACGATCCAGCGGGCCATGGTATGGGGCATGCGCTCGACGGTGGTTTTGACGCCGTATTCGTGCTCCAGGCGGGACATGACGACGTCGAACTGCAGTTCACCCACCGCGGCCAGCACCGGTTCGCGACGTACATGGTCCGGCGAGTAGAAAATCTGCATGACCCCTTCTTCTTCCAGCTGCTTGAGTCCCTTTTGGAACTGTTTGTGCTTGGAAATGTCCTGTGTTCGCAGGAGGCCGAAACATTCCGGCGGAAAGTGCGGAATGGGATCGAAGGTCACCGTTGGATCGGAGGTCAGTGTATCGCCGATGGTGAACAGGCCGGGATTGACCAGACCCACCACATCGCCGGGGTACGCTTCATCGATCGTTTCACGGTCGCGGCCGAAGAGCCGGTGGGGACGCGTCATCCGGATCTTGCGGCCCAGTCGGGCGTGGTGCACCATCATGTCTTTTTCAAATCGGCCGGAACAGATGCGGAGGAACGCCATACGGTCACGATGTTGCGGGTCCATGTTTGCCTGGATCTTGAACACGAAGCCGGAGAACGCATCGTCGGTCGGTTGAATCTGTCCCTGGGCCGTGTGGCGCGGCCCGGGGGGCGGCGCCAGCGTGGTAAAGGCATCCAGAAATGGCCCGACGCCGAAGTTCGTCAACGCGCTGCCGAAAAATACCGGGGTCAGCTCCCCGGCGAGAAACCGGTCTCGATCAAACGAGGTGCCTGCGCCTGTCAGTAAGCCGATTTCTTCCTGCAACGGCTCGTAGGCGTCGCCGAGAGTTTCCGCCAGCTTCGGATTGGGGAAGGCCTCCACGGTCATGGGGGCGCGTCGCTGGTTGTGGGTGGTGCGCTGGAAGAAAAGCACCTGACGTTGTTGAAAATCGTAGACGCCCTGAAAGCCGGCCCCTTCCCCGATCGGCCAATTAAACGGAACTGCCGTCATGCCCAACGTGCGCTCGATCTCATCGAGCAGATCGAAGGGGTGGCGTCCGGGTTGGTCCATTTTGTTGATGAAGGTCAGGATCGGAATCCCGCGTTTGCGACACACGGCAAACAACTTCTTCGTTTGAGGTTCGATACCCTTGGCGCCGTCCAGCACCATGACGGCGCTATCTACCGCCATGAGGGTCCGATAGGTGTCTTCGCTGAAGTCTTGGTGCCCCGGCGTATCGAGCAAATTGATCCTCGCGCCCTGATAGTCGAACTGCAACATCGTGGACGTAATCGAGATACCGCGCGCCTGCTCCAGTTCCATCCAGTCTGATTTGGCCTGGCGTTGGGTGGAGCGGGCTTGCACGGCTCCGGCCAGGTGTACGGCTCCGGCGTAGAGGAGCAATTTCTCGGTCAACGTCGTCTTTCCGGCGTCGGGGTGGGAAATGATGGCAAACGTGCGCCGCCGCAGCACTTCTCGGCGCAATTCGTCGGACGCAGATTTCTCAACCGGCAGGGACATAGCGTGCTCTTCGTGGTTAGGGATGCTGACGGGACAGGGGATTGTCTGGCCGCCTGGCGTCGTTGACTGCAACGCCTTCTTTTATCAGTCGGAGTGGGGCGGGGGCAAGAAGGGGGGCGGATAGGCGGGCAGCTGGATGCTCCCGTGCTCGCGCAACGCGCGGCCTAAAGGCCCTCGTTGGACGCGCGCACTTAGGAGCACCCGACTGCACGCCCTAGGAAGCAAGAAGGAGGATTCGCAGAACGCGCACGACAAAATGTGCTCGTCCAGTGCGCGTAGTGAACGGCCCGACTAAAGGTTTGAGATCAAACGTTACTTCCCCAGCGGATTGGCCAACGCTCCCTTGGCGCCCTCCTTGATCTCTTTGACGTCTCCCTTGACCTGACCGACGCCCTGCTTGGTCTTGTCGAGGTCCAGCTTCTTGGCGTCTTCTTTCGTTTGGGTCGCATCGGTTTTGAGTTTGCCTGTGGCTTCCGTCAGCGACGTGCCCGTACCCTTCATCGCCTCTTTGCTTTCTGCCACCAGGCCATCGGCATGGGCTACTGGCAGAACCGACGAGACGGAACCGGCACTGAGACCGGCGGCGACTGCGATGGCGACGATGAATGACTTTTTCATGACAACCCTCCTTGGTGAGCGGGCACAATTCGTTGCATGGCTATTGGTAAAGTGGCTACATGCTGGGCCTGTCCAGGCCAATGCCGTGCTCCTGTACGGTCAGTACAGCAGGGTAGTCAGGTGGACTATTTTGTCCCTTGCAAGCCGGGTGATTTCTGTCTGAGAAAGGGGTATCCTGCCGGGCTAAGAACGGTATGTCGCTCGCCTTAGGGCATTTGTGTCGGACTGAATTAAGAAGAATCTCCGCAATATTTCGACGAGGGTAGTTGCAGTGTGGGACTCGTGTGGTTTGTTCTCAGGAAGTTGGAAGTAAGATTGGGCATAAAGAAACAAGAGTTTTATGAGGGAGCAGCGCTCCACTTGTTGGTGCGGAGCGGTAAGATTCAAAGTATTCGTTATGCGTCGCCTCTTTTTGTTGTAAACGACCGGCTATTGATTCTTTTGAAATACAGTACTAAAGGGCGTAGTCCGTGGGGATTCACCTTTATGCCTGACGAGCAGGTTCTACTGCAAGAGCGGGCTGCCGAATCACAAATTGTCATCGGGCTGATTTGCGGTGCAGATGGCGTGGCAGCTTTTCCGTATGACTCATATAGAAGTGTAGCCGCTCAGAGAACTTCAGCGATCCACATCTCCTGTTATCGAAACCATGGTGAGTATTATGAGGTGAATGGCCCGGATGGAAAACTCGGCGGAAAGGTTGCACCATCGAATTGGTTGAAGATTCTTGAGCGCTAAGGTGACCATGAAACATTGCGATCAGGTCCTAGGTCTCTTGCAGAAACAGATTGGTAATGCGGCTGAAGTCCAGGAGATAAGCGCGACCGCCGCGGAAGTTGCGGGACGATGGGTCAATCCACTCAGCGGGGGAAGGGAAGAAACCAACGGTCTAATTTATGGATTAGTTCAGAGCGGTAAGACGGGGGTGTTAACTGTCACTGGTGCCATGGGGGCCGATGAGGGATATAGAACGATCATCATCCTGACGTCCGACATAGACCCGCTCTATGAACAGACTCTCGGGCGAGTGCGGGAAGCTTTTCCTGGAATAGATATCATCGGCAAGAAAGAGTTCAAAGATACCGAATCATTCCTACAGCGGGTGAAGTGTGGGACTTGCGCCATCGTTACCAGCAAGAAGTCTGGTCTGCTTAATACTCTGATTGAAAACTTTAAGAAAGGGAGAGTACGAGGACTCAGCTGTCTAATCATTGATGACGAGGCAGATCAGGCCAGCCTTAACACACGGGAGCGCCGCGCTGACGGAACTAGAAGCACCATTAACCGCCGGCTCGTTGAGTTGCGTGGGTTTTTCGAGAAGAATACCTACTTGCAGGTAACGGCCACTCCACAAGCCCTTTTTCTCCAGACGCCGGGGCATGAATTCAGGCCTGCGTTCACCGTGCTGAGCCACCCTGGTTCTGATTATGTAGGGGGTGAGGAATTTTTCGGAGAAAATTCTGACCTTGTTAGGGAGTTCGACTTGAATGACATTGCGGTGTTGGCTCCGGGTCCCCAACCAACTCCCACTTTGACTATCCCCAAGTCTCTCCTTCGCGCCCTGGATACATTTATGATTGGAGCCACATTTAAGCGGACCAATGAAGCAGATCAGAACTGTGCGTTTCTATGTCACGTCAGCACCCGCACAGATGACCATAAACATATCGTTGACCTTATGCGGAAGTATAAGGCGGATTTGACGGCCGGGCTAAAGACGAAGAATCATACGATTCTCGCAAGGCTGAAGACGGCCTATGATGATCTAGCCTCAACTCACGAAGGCCTAAGAAATTCGAATTTTCACCGTCTCCTGGAAGCTATCGAATTCCTCTCGCCTGGCATCAGTGTCAAATTGGTTAACGGAGAGACAGACGAGGATGTAGCGGTTAAATCACCATATAATCTTTTTGTCGGTGGCAATAAGTTGGGGCGAGGAGTGACTATTAAGAATCTGCTCGTCAGTTACTACGGGCGTCATCCCAAAAAACCACAAGCCGACACGGTTCTTCAGCACGCTCGAATGTATGGCTACCGTAGAAGGGATATCGGGTTGTTGAGGCTATTTCTCCCTCCTGCGCTCCATACCGTCTTCAGAGCGATCCACAAGATGGAGCGTGGGCTCCGAGAGCTCATCGCTCGTCGGCCGAGTGAGGAGTTTCGGGGTGTTTATTTGGAAAATGGACTTAGTGCGACTAGGAGGAATGTTCTCGCACCAGGCTCGATCGGCGTGTACTCCGGCGGTAGCATTTATAACCCTGCACAGATAATGCGCGATGCATCCGTGAAGACAGCGACCGAAAAGATCGACAAGCTGCTGGATGCTCTTGGCGACAGAGATTATATGGAGGTGTCTATAGCCGACATGCAAGGACTGATTGGCTTGACCATGCCGGATCAGCAAGAGTCAGAGCGCGTGTGGGATTCAATTGCTGTTGGGGAATCGATTGCGCAATTTGCCAAGCTATATGATCACGACACGGGTTATGTGTATGTTGATCGCGCACGTGAGCTTGAGGCTGCAAGGCGAGAAACGCAGGGTATTCTTACTGGAGGAGAATCGGCAGCAGTTCCAGACGACAAGATTACGCTGTTTCTGCTTCGTACAAAGCCTGGGCGAGGCAGGAACGCTTCATGGTGGCCACAGATCAGGTTCCCAGATGGGCAATATGCCTTTGCCTTTTCGGTATAGCCTAGATTGAAATCGCTCGTAGCTCCATACTAGGTTAGAGTAGGATTCTGCGAAGTCGAGACTCTAAATTCGCTCGAGTAAGTGGCTTGCAGGTCCAGAAGGTCAACACATGCCATCCCAGTTTTCTTAGTTTTCTGCGCTGACTTGCGTCCCGTCTTACATTTTTCTCTATCTTTGTTCGCCAGAATATTCCGTTCGTGCGGGGCAGGTTGGCTCGGGAGCAGTTTTTGTGACCGTGCCAGAAGCAACCGTTCACGAACAAGACTATCTTTTTCCTAGATAAAACTGCATCGGGGCACCCTGGGAGGTCTTTTCGATGCTGCTGTGGCCTGAGTCCTAATTCTTTTAGCAAGAGGGCAAGCCTGATTTCAGGGGAAGTATGCTTCCCCTTGATCTTGGACATGATCTCCGACCGTTTGATTTTACTGTAGACGTCAGCCATAGAGCGGACCTAAACGACCAGAACTCTCGGTAGGGATTGTTGCGCTAGAGGTGTCGGAGGAGGACTTCGGCTATGCGTTGGGCCAGCAGCGGCGGGACAGCATTCCCGATCTGCTTCGCAATCTCGATTTTGGTTCCCAGGAAGATAAAACTATCAGGAAAGGACTGCAAACGAGCGGCTTCTCGGTGAGTAATCGGCCTATGTTGCGTAGGGTGAAGATACCGACCCTTCTCCGGTTTGAAGAACTCGGTTCGTATTGTGAAAGCAGGGCGGTCACGCCACAAACGTCCGAATAGGTCCGTCCCACCTGATTTCTTCCTGATCCAGCAGTTGGGTGTTAAGTCGGGGCGCTTCTTCTGAAGGTCAAATCTGTTGCCGCCTTCTTGAACACATCGATACCGTGCGAGGCTCTTCGGTGTAGGTGTTCTGCCGAAATGCAAGTCAAGAGGTGGAGTGATTGTTCCAACTCTAATGTCAATTCCCTCAGGCTCCGGAAGATCCGCAATCGCCCTCCCGACGGTCTCCCAAGGCAGACATCCGTTTTGGAAAAGAGTGGGAGTTTTTTGTGGGTTGGCGTGCGTCGGAGTCGGGGGGCAGATGCGGCCTGCTCGACTAGCTACTATGATGGCCCGCTTTCTACGCTGTGGCACCCCGTAGTCGGCTGCGTTTAGGATATCTGCAGTTACCAAGTAGCCCATGGATTCAGCATGAGTTCTGATGTCATTGAACTCTGCCGAGGCAAGAAGCTCAGGGACATTCTCCATCACAAATGCAATAGGCTTCACCCGCCGAACTACTTCCATGAAAGCTCTCCAAAGCTGCTTTCTTGGATCACCTTCACGCTGTTTGTTGAGGGGGCTGAAACCTTGACAGGGCGGGCCGCCGATCACAATGTCTGCTTCAGGAAATTTGAAGGAACTATTTGCCAGTAGGTCGTTGATATCGCCGTGGAGGCAGTGATCTCCAAAATTCGCGTTATAAGTTTTTGCTGCGTACGCATTGAAATCATTTGCGAAAACCGGCTCAAACTTGCCTGTGTTGCACAATCCTAAGGTAAAGCCGCCAGCTCCCGCAAACAGGTCGATTACTCTTAATTTTCTTTTGGCGTAGACCGATGATCCACCTTCGCTGACGACTCCACCCCGCGAGCTGGCCGAAAGCGATTGCCGCAGTAAGGCATAAGCCTGTTCCGGATACCGTCTCAGTATCCGATCGATGTCCGATGGGATCGTGCGTTGTTTTTTTGTGCCAAGTTTCTTGGCCATCGTGGATTTCAGCTTTGAAGGCTAGACCCATGCCATGACATAGGCAGACTCTCTAACTATGGACAGTATATAGAGTTGATTTCTCAAGTCAACCCCAATATATAGATGTTGTCCCTGGGAAGCGCAGTTGAATCCTCTCGAGATTGTCAATACGAAAAAGGCAATCCACTGTATGCCAAGAAGATCTAAGCAAGGCGAACTCGAGACTATCAGAGCAACGTTGGTTGAGCTTCTCACCAACTTCAAGAAAGAGCTTGAGACTCCGAATCTCCGCGCCAAAGTTCAGGCTCTTGTACCTGCCAATCATCTTCTCAGAGACTTTGGCAGTTCCTTGATCTCGCGGGAAGACGCTGCCTCAGCAAGAGATAGAATACTGTTCTATCTGAGGAAGTACCCACGATTTGTCATTGCGGGCGACGAACTGATGGTCGTTTCCGGTATCGGAGAATGGGCCCGCCGTGTCAGAGAGCTTCGTGTCCAGTTCGGCTGGTGGATTTATTCTGGGGTGACGGTTGCGGATATGGTGGAAGATGCCCGCATCACTGGAAATCATGCGGAACTCACTAGTCTGAAAAGTTGCCTCAGCATCGACCCGTCAAAAATGAAACCGGATCAATACGTTTTGATGCGCGCTGAGCAAGATCGCGAAGCCGCTCACCGCTGGAATGTGCTGAACGAAATCAGGAAAAAGAAGGTCTCGGTGTCGGACAGAATTATCGAATATTTCCGAAGGAACGTCGGCCAAGAAATCACGGGCGAAGAACTCAAATACCTTGCGAAAGATAAGAAAGAGTGGGCCCGGCGAGTCCGTGAGCTGCGTACAGAACAGGGGTGGCCCATCGTTACCAAGAATAGTGGCCGCGATGATTTGGCAGTTGGGGTATATGTTCTTGAAGAGGATCGTCAAGCGTATGAACATGACCGTTCCATTCCTGATCCTGTTCGGGTTGAGGTTTTGCATCGTGATGCTTTCAAGTGCACTAAGTGTGGTTGGCACCGCGGCATGCTTTCACCGGAAGATCCGAGGAAGATGCTGGAGCTTCATCACAGACAACATCACAAGGACCAAGGTGGTAATACCGCCGATAATCTCGTAACTCTCTGCAATGTACATCATGATGAGCAGCACCGGAGAACGTTGCGATTAAGGTGATAAAGCGGGAGTGAGATACTGCAAATCTTTCCTGTTCTGAAATTGTAAGCCATACACCCATGTCCATCGCCCATCCCCGCGATCCCTTGCATGGCATTACGCTGGAGACTATCGTGAC
>ERZ724526.297-NODE-297-length-29452-cov-12.143314_pt1 | contig 29452 bp, 18 predicted proteins | sample MGYA00376059_ERZ724526 | MGnify/ENA primary metagenome ERZ724526 (study PRJEB28724, sample SAMN07190883) | activated sludge metagenome | isolation source: activated sludge of sewage treatment plant in Hong Hong | place: Hong Kong | collected 2016-03-17 ...
AAAACCAATGATCGAAAACATTCACACCATTGATAGCTTTGTGCAAATAATTTATGCCTACCGGGATGGCCCCGATTATGTAGCCAGAATGGTGCGTTGCGACAAAAGAATAAATGTCACAGATACGCTGGAATTGATGAGGGGGGCATTTTTGTTTTCTCCCGGAGAAATGCGCTCGGTGATCTCTGATGACAAGTCGCGACTGGCCCTGTTTGCCATAGATAAATCCAATCTTTTTGTAGTGGTAATTGACACGCGCAAAATGGAGGTGAGTGCGGCCATTGACATAGAGGTACCTGAATACCGGTTGTACGAACAATTTCAGGAAGCTGCCATTGCCAATAGCGGGCAGGTTTTCTTTCTGTTCGAAAAAAACAACGAATCGTGGGACAAAGAAAAACACATGATGCGACTCGTTATGACCGAGGGCAATGAGTCATATCAACACGATCTTGTATGTATCAATACCCTAAACAGCGGGGTAAAAATGGGGGTTGACAACCAAAACAAGGCAATCGCTATTGCGGGCTTGTACGGCACCAAGAATCAAAATGAAACCGAAGGATACATGATCTTTTCTGCTGCCTTCAATGAGCTGAGAAACCCACAAATGCGGGATGTGCAGCGGTTTTTATTCGACGACAATATCCTGGTTGATCTCAATGGCATTGAGAAAAAAAATAAGAAGAATGTGCTGAATGACTTTTATACCAAAACACTGATCCACCGCAGAGATGGCGGGGTTGTACTGGTTGCCGAACTCCAGAGAGAATTTACGCGCAGAAACGCCGGCATTTCCAATTTCGACCGATCCATGGCTGCCAGCAGGGGTTATGTTGATTATTACAGTGAAGATCTCATTCTCTTTTCTCTTCAGGCAGATGGCAATTTGTTTTGGAGAAAGGTCTTGTTTAAAAAACAATTTAGCCAGGACGATGAAGGCATTTATTCTTCATTTTTTATGATGAAAGCGCCTTCTCAGGTTCATTTTATCTTTAATGATGAAATAAAAAACAACAACACAGTAAGTGAATATGTGATCGACCCCCTTGGCAATTACCGCAGAAGCAGTTTATTGAGCACAGAATACAAAAACCTAAAACTGCGATTTCAGGAGGCAGTCCAGACCTCTTCCACCTCTTTTGTGGTACCCAGCGAAAAAAATGGCAGGATAAACCTGGTCAAAATAAGCTTTTGATTAAAATCTTACAAAACTAAGATTATTCCAACTGATCAAAATAAATGATTGATATTGTATAATAGTTAGTCTAATATTTTGTAAATATAAATAATATAGAATTTATGTTTTGTTTTTTACTCAATGTCTTTGAATACTAAATCTAATTATTGTGGATTTCAAAATATATAAAGTCTTGTGAATTATTGTGGTATAATCATTGATTTTCAGCGCATTTTATAGAAAAATTTAGAAAGTTCCTTCTATGACATTCGTCAATAAAAACTTACCTTTGCCTGACTTTTTAAAACAGCCCCATTCCTGAGGTTTTCAACAGGGATAGGGTTTTATTATTGATAGATTAGTAAACAACAGTACTGAAATGGCATTGATTGGAAAAATCAGGAAAAACTTTTGGATGGTGCTCATCCTTTTGGCTATGGCACTTGCTTCCTTTATCTTGATGGACGTAATGGGTTCACGAAAAGGAAGGGGTAGTGTATTTAACCAAACATCTGTAGGTGAAATAGCCGGTCATAAGATTGATTACAAAGAATTTGAAAAAACAGAGCGTGCCCTTTACAGCGGTAGCAACGACGTATATGGTCGCAGGCAGATGCTTTGGAACTACCTTATAGAAAAAGCATTGGTTGAAAAGCAAGCCGACGCACTGGGTTTGGGTGTAAGTCTGGATGAATTGAAAGAATTGCAGTTTGGAAACAACCTGAGTTCTGTTGTACAAAACAACTTCAGAGACCCCAACACAGGCCAGGTCAACAGACAAACCCTGCTCCAGGTCAAACAATCTCTTGAAACGGGTAAAGATATGGCTCCTGAGTTCAGAAACTTTTGGGCTGAGCAGGAAAAACAAATCATTAAAACCGCATTGCAGGACAAAATCAACAACCTTGTGACCAAGGCTATGATTGTACCCAAATGGCAGGCTGAGGTGGTCAACCAACTCAACAATGACAAACTCACCATGGAGTTTGTTCGGGTAACGTACGACAAAGTACCAGATGCAGATGTGAAACTAACCGATGAAGATTACAAAAACTTCATGGCTAAGTCACCTTTGAAATATACCAATACAGAGGAAACCAGGCTGATCGACTATGCGGCATTTTCAGTTTTGCCTACGGCCGGAGATTCTGCCAGAATTAAAGAGACACTTATGGCTCTCAAAGCTGAATTCAAAACTACAACCAACGACTCACTTTTCTCCGCTACCAATGGTGGTGGTTTGTCGCCATCTTATGGCAAAGTTGATGATTTGACTGGTACTCTAAAAGACAGCCTTCCTGCAATGGGAGTTGGCAGCGTGGTAGGTCCATTTGTGGAAGGTTCCAACTATGTGCTGGCAAAATTGGTTGATAAAAGAGTGCTTCCGGATTCAGTAAAGGCACGCCACATCCTTAGAAGAGCTTCTGACCCGGCAGGTGTTGCCAAGGCTCAAAAGACCATCGATTCTCTGAAGATCTTGTTGACTTCAGGTGCAGCCAGATTTGATTCACTAGCCATTAAAAACAGTGAAGATACCGGATCAGCCATCAAAGGCGGAGATTTGGGTACCTTCCCTCAGGGTGCAATGGTTAAGCCTTTTGACGATGTGTGTTTCATCACCGGATCCAAAGGCAATTACTATTCTGTGACTACACAATTTGGCGTTCACCTTATTGAAATTATGGATCAGAAATATGAATACAAAAACCCTAAATACAAAATTGCGCTGATACCTGCTGCCATAGTACCTGCACAGGAAACACAAGATGCAGCATACGATAAGGTTTCAGGAATTTTGGCCAAGTTAAAAACAGTGGATGACCTCAAAAAGGCAGCCGAGGCGAACCCTGAAATAAAAATCCAAACATCAAGACCGCTCAAAGCCAATGATTTTGGTTTGCCGGGTTTCCAGCCGGGAGAAACTTCCAGGTCTATCATCAAGTGGGCATTTGACAATGATGCCAACGATATGTCACCTGTGATGTACAGCTTCCAGGACGATGTCAATTTCTACACCAAAAACTTTATCATCGCCGGAGTAAAGGCTGTCAATGAACCAGGTCTTTGGTCAGTAGAAGAAGCCAAAGCAAGCCTCGAAATGCAGGTTAAAAACTGGAAAAAAGCTGAGATTTTGAAAGCCAAAATCAAATCTACAGATTTGGGTCAGATTGCTGCTGAATTCGGCACCAATGTAGATACTGCCTCTGTAAGTTTTGCAGGTGGATTCATCGAAAGTATTCAGGTTTCAGAACCTAAGGTAGTAGGCAAAGCCTTTGGCATGGATTCAGGAAAAACATCCGGCCCAATTGAAGGTACAACAGGTGTTTTTGTTGTGAAAGTGGTTGAAAAAGTAACCGCTGTTCCTGAAAATTCAAACCTTGCAATGATCAAATCCGGAATCATTCAGGGAGCTCGTAGCGGTGCTGGCTACAGATTGTGGGAAGCTTTGAAGAAAAAGCACCAGCCGGAAGATTACAGATCTAAGTTCTTCTAATAGAGAGCACGAAATAATAAAAAGGCCTTCATTTGAGGGCCTTTTTTTTTGCCGTTGGAATTGTAGGAGGCACCGATAGATTATTCAACCCTTTGCTCCACCCTGCAAAAAAGTGAATAACTATCGCATGATGGTTCTTAATACTTCCAGCGACTTAACGGGGCGAAAACCTTCAAGGTGGCAGGCAAAATAGCGCAACAAGTCATCGGTGAGCTGATCTTTTTCAACCTTACTGCCAGGCAATGACCCTGTATCATGGCCCAAAATAAAGTGTAAAATCCGGCTAGGACCTTCGTCCATCAGGTAAGCCGGATCTTTGTGTGAAGCTTCAAATTTGCCATGTATCAAGTGAAAGCAAGGCAATAAATCAGCATCGAAATTGTTTAGGGGAGCAAAGCCCAAATAGGTGCTCAGCTCTACCAGAAACCGAAGATAAAATTCTGTGAGTTGGCCAACAGGGCTTTGATCGAGGGCTATAAACCGCGACTTTAGAAAAGCAAACAAAGCCGGATTTTCTTCCTTTTCCAAAATGGCATTTCTTACACATTCCACCAAAAAAACACCAACAGAAGTTCTGATCACATCACTGCCCAGATGATGGTACTTTACGGCATAATGATATTCTTTTGTTCGGCACAATGCATCGCCTTCTTTATTGTAAAAGGCAATCTCCAACATATTCATAACTTGAAAGGCAGAACTACCTGATTTATTTTTGGTACTTCTAATGCCATTGACGATGCAACTTTTTAAACCGTGGCTTTGGGTGTACAACTCCGCAATCACAGAGGTTTCTCCGTATTTAAGGGTTCTCAGCACAATGGCTTCTGATTCTACAATCTGCACGCTAAAATTTTTTAGAACTCCCAGCCATCTTCTATGGGCGGTACTTTATATTTCTTTTTGGTTTTCACCCGCTCTACCTGTCTTTCAAATATCAACCGGGCTATGCTCTCATGTGCAGGAATAATGTGTTTGATCTTCAACATTTCATTGATTCTTTTCATACTGATATCGAGTCGGTAAAGATAACTGAGCAGCAAATCTTTGTCGGTTTCGAGCAGTTCATTAACCCTGTCTGCAATAAGGTGGATCAAGGCGTCTTTGTTGATGGTTTGATTTTGGGAAACGCCCAGATTTTGACAAATCAGTTGCATCGCTTCCTGTTCATCAGGCAGGGGTATCAGCTGATCATCCATGGTCGGGGTCACTCATTTGTGTTTGTAAACCCATGATTTCATTGAAATGATGGCGGTCATTGGATAGTCTGGGTATCTTGTACTGCCCACCCATTCGATTTTTCACCTTTAGCCATTCGTGGAACAAGCCCTTGGGCGCTATGTGCACCTTCAATCGTTCCAGTGCCAGGTCGGCGCTTCGTTTGGCGTCATAATCTGAATTGACCTGTCGAAGGGCTTCATCCAGTTTTTGCTCAAAATCTTCTTTGTTGGCAGGTGCATTTTCAAATTCGATCAGCCATTCGTGATATCCTTTGTGGCTGCCATCCAAATAACAGGGGGCCACCGTGTATTCTTTGATGCCAAGGTTCAATTCTCTAAGGGCAATTGAGAGGGCTTTGTCTGTATCCCCTATCATCACCTCCTCTCCAAAAGCGTTGATGTATTGTTCGATCCTGCCCGTCACCTCAAGTTTGAGCGGATGGGCATGTGTAAATTTTATGGTGTCACCTATTACATAACGCCATAGACCACTACAATTGGTAATGACCATGGCATAATCTACCCCTACCGCAACCTCTGTTATATCCAGGGTTCGCAAATGGGCATCGTCTTTATGCAAATCATCAACGGCTAAAAACTCGTAGTAAATGCCATTGTCAGTAAGCAAACGCATGCCGGCATCATTGCTGTCTTGTACGGCAAAGTAGCCCTCCGATGCATTAAAAGCTTCTATGTAATGAAAATCTGATGACGGTATGTATTTTTTAAAAGTCTCGCGATAGGGTTCGAAATTGACCCCACCATGCAGATAAAATTTTAAAGTGGGCCAAACTTCAAGAATGTTGGTTTTCCCAGTGTACTCGAGGATTTTATTGAACAGCACGATGTTCCATGTGGGCACACCACCAAACATTACTACTTTTTCTTCAATGCACTGCTGACAGATTTTTGCAATTTTTTCTTCCCAGTTGCCCAGCAATGCAGTATCAAAATCGGGTGTGTAAAAAGGTCTTCCAATAAAAGGAATGGTTTTGATCATGATGGCCGAAACGTCTCCCACCAGTATATCTCTGTTGCCTGGAAAATGGTGGAGACTGCCACCCATGATCAAACTTTTATGCTTAAATATTTCGGCTTTGGGTTCCCGGTGATAAATAAATGCAGTAGTATCCCAGCTTGATCGGATGAGATTGGATCTCAAATAGGCATTGGAAATGGGAATATATTTACTCCTTTGTTGTGTTGTACCGCTTGATTTGGCAAAATATTTCAACTGTCCTGGCCATAGTACATCGGCCTTGCCTTTCATCATTTCTTCTATATGCACTACGATGTCCTGGTAGCGTACCAGCGGAAGACGCGCCTTAAATTCCTGTTTGGTTTTAATAGAAGAAAAGCCAAATTTTTTGCCATATTCAGTGGATGCTGCTTCTGATAACAACAATGTTAGAAGCTTTTCCTGACTTTGTGGCGCACGGCTGATGGCTTGCTCCAGGTGTGTGTACCGCAAAGCAAGGTATTTGGATACTGCGTAATTGAACAACGAGCCGGCCATTGTGACTTAAGTAAACCACAAAATAACAATTTTCAGTTGAAAACTAATAATGTATTTACATCCCTTTTGCCATGTTGGCTGATGGATACGCCAGCAAAGATGCCGGTGGCATCAGAATCTGAAGCCGGCAGTCAGATTGATAAAGTGCATCTTGGAGGCTTTGTGACCCGTATAAAGGTTGTAGAGGCCTTGCTCATATTCCAGGTCAAGATCCAGTGAGCCGATGGTGAGACCCACACAAGTTGCTACCCCCGCCATTCCTTCATTGATAATGGTATAACCGTTGGACGACAATCGTGGATCATTTTTAATCCAGGCATCATTGTAGTCGTTAACAAACAACAATGATCCTTGAAGTTTTGATCTCAGCACCATTTTGCTGCTCAATTTTTTGAGGTCAAAACCCAAACCAATTTTACCTTTAATGTATTTGAGGTCATCTCCTCCTACAAAGTTCCATTTTTTATTGCCTACCAGGTCAAAAGTGCCATACTCGCCTGTCAACATAAAATACATAAAGTCGGAATTGAGTCTGGCATGGGCACCAATTACGTATCCAAAATGGCCCTCACCCCCTGCGGTTACTACCTTATCAGGTGAAAAACCAAAAGAAGGGCCTGCATAAATGGTCATTCCCGCCTGACTCGTCATTTTTTGTGAAATCAATAGCGTTATTGCCAGAAAAACCGAAAACCTGATAATGTTTGTAATCCTTTTCATGTAATCAAATGGACGCCAAAGTTAGCCCGATCATTACACTTACCCTAACTTTCATCCATCTTTTACATTTGGTTTACATTTGATTGCTCCTTAGGTAAGGGAATCAATCTCTTTGTAAGCCGTTTTTTCAATAGAATCGATTTGAAACAGAATATAATTCTTTTTGAGCCGAATTGACTTTTACTTAACCAAATATAAATTGGCAAAACGCGTTTGTAGCCAAAAAACAAAATTTGGTGACATTGCGTTGGATTGGCTATTTTCGCATTAAATCTGACCATGGTTAATTTTCAACGTCAAGTATTGGCCAATGGCCTAACCGTCATTGTTCACGAGGATTTTTCTACACCATTGGTAGCCATTAATGTTTTGTACAAAGTGGGTTCCAAAGATGAGCAGAGCAACAAGACCGGCATCACCCACTTATTTGAGCACCTCATGTTTGGAGGTACCCATGAAGTGCCAGATTTTGATGAACCCATCCAAATGGCTGGAGGTGAAAACAATGCATTTACCAATGCTGATATCACCAACTTTTACGACGTGCTGCCAGCCGAAAACATTGAGGTTGGTCTTTGGCTCGAAGCCAACCGCATGGAAAGACTCAAACTCACCAAAAAAACACTCGATACCCAAAAAAAAGTTGTCATAGAGGAATTCAAAGAGACCTGTCTCAATGAACCCTATGGCGATGTATGGCACCATCTTTCGGATCTTTCTTATCAGATGCACCCTTACAAGTGGCCAACCATTGGTGCCGACATCAGCCACATCGAAGCCATTCAACTGGAAGATACCCACGAGTTTTACAGCCGCAATTACGGCCCGCACAATGCCATCCTGGTATTGAGTGGCAATGTAAAAAACGAAGTAGGTTTTGAACTGGCTCAAAAATGGTTTGGCCACATACCGGGGTCTGCTCCGGCAAAACTAAAACTTGGCCCCATAGAAAAACTAAACTCCAAAATCCACAAAACGGTTACCGGTGAGGTACCCTCCAGGGCTATCTATCTGGCTTTTAAAATGTCTAGTAGGTTGGAAAGAGATTTTTATGTGGTCGATCTGATTTCAGATATCTTGTCGAGTGGTCGCTCATCTCGGTTTTACCAACGATTGATCAAAGATCAACAATTGTTTAGTTTTATTGATGCCTACATCTCGGGTACGACAGATCCGGGTTTGTTTATCATTGATGGCAGATTGATGGAGGGCGTAACTATGGAAGAAGCGCGTACAGCCATATGGAAAGAACTTACGGACATCAGCACTATTTTGATGTCGGAAAGAGAGTTGGAGAAGATAAAAAACAAAGCCGAAAGTAACCTTGTATTTTCAGAATCCAGTGCACTCAACAAGTCCATGAGCCTGGCATACTTTGAATACCTGGAAAATGCTGATCTCATCAACAAAGAAGTAGAAATCTATCAATCCATAACAGCAGAGGAGATTAAAAAAGTGGCTGCAGAATTGTTGGACCCCAATGCCCATGTCGAGCTCTTTTACCTTCCCATCGGCCAGAATCCGGCCTAAAAGCCAGGCATTGGTGGATATTTTGAATCAGATTTAAATATTATACATTTATTGAATATTTTTGGCATTCAAAAACAAGCGTTAAATTATGGATAATGCATCTTTTAGGGTAATGGGCAATGCACGGCTCAAAGGTGAACTGCAGCCTCAGGGCGCAAAAAATGAAGCTTTGCAAATTTTGAGTGCGGTTTTACTCTCTGACCAGGACATTACCATTCACAATGTGCCAGATATTGTGGATGTAAATAAATTGATTGATTTGCTTTCAGGCCTTGGTGTAACGGTTAAAAAGCTCAAAGCAGGCAGCTATGTATTCAATGCTGCCGATATAGATCTCGATCATTTTGCTTCTGAGGAATACCAGCAGAATGCAAAAAAAATCAGGGGCTCAGTAATGTTGTTGGGACCCTTGCTTGCCCGCTTTGGCAAGGCATTTTTGCCTAAACCGGGTGGAGACAAAATCGGCAGAAGGAGGTTAGACACCCACTTTAATGGCTTCATGGAATTGGGAGCCAAATTTAAATACGACGAAGCAACCGACAAATACTTCCTGGAATCTCCCCGTTTGCAGGGCAAGTATATTTTGATGGACGAAATATCCGTTACAGGTACAGCCAACATCCTGATGGGTGCTGTGCTGGCAGAAGGGATCACTACCATTTACAATGCTGCCTGTGAACCCTATTTACAACAACTTTGCAAAATGTTGGTAGGCATGGGTGCCAAAATACAGGGCATTGGCTCCAACCTGCTGACCATCGAAGGGGTAGAAAAGCTGGGAGGCACCACCCATACCATCCTGCCGGATATGATTGAGATTGGCAGTTTTATAGGACTGGCAGCAATGACACAATCTGAAATTACTATTAAAAACACCTCCATTCCCAATCTTGGCAACATCCCTGCTGTTTTCCAAAAGCTGGGCATTCAAATGGAGTTTAGGGGTGACGATATTTTCATTCCCGCACAGGATCTTTATGAAATCCAAACCTTTATCGATGGATCTATACTCACCATCTATGATGCACCATGGCCTGGCTTCACACCAGATCTTATGAGCATCGTGCTGGTAGTGGCTACTCAGGCAAGGGGAAGCATACTCATCCATCAAAAGATGTTTGAATCAAGACTCTTTTTTGTTGACAAACTGATTGATATGGGTGCGCAAATCATTTTGTGTGATCCGCACAGGGCAACAGTGATTGGTCTGGAACGCAAATACAATTTAAGGGGCATTGAGATGAGTTCACCGGACATCAGGGCCGGGGTTTCGTTGTTGATTGCTGCTCTTTCTGCTAATGGAACCAGCATCATACACAACATCAACCAGATTGATCGGGGCTATCACCGCATTGATCAGCGATTGAACGCCATTGGCGCACAGATTGAAAGAATATAAATAAGGATAGTAAATAAAAAAAAAGGCGAGGAATTTACCTCGCCTTTTTTTATTGGATATGTTTTCAGTCTTAGAAACGAGGACAGTAAACACCTCTGTTTTCAGGACCACAAATGTCGTAAGTAAGAGAAAATTCAAAAGCACCGTTGGCTGGAGACGCTGCTGCTAAACCTGAAACAGTAAGGTCGTAGCTGAAGCCGATGCCGAAGTTTTCATAATTGAATCTTGTAGAAAGAATCACTGCATCAGAGTGCAATTTTACACCATTATCGTCTGTGGTAGGATCATCATCCTGAATACCCAAACGGTACCATGCTCCGATTTGCCATGATTGATTGGATGTACGGCTTGGACCAAGGGCAAAACGGAAGGAAGCACCTCCGTTGAATTCCCTGTGTGGACCCTGCATCATAAATACGGCAAAAGGAAGGAAAGAGATTTTTGGTTTCATTTCAAACTGACCACCACCGTGTAGGGTGATTCTATTGTAAAGATTAACACCTTTGCTGCCATCACCAAAGAATGATACATTGGGTTGGTTGAGGTGGTGAATGGCTGCTCCCAAATACCAGTTGGTGTATTTGTTCATCACAGAAAACCACAACAAACCAGCTGAGATGTCTGGGTAGATGAAGTCATTATCCGGAATGTCTTGTCCCAACTTAGAAGGATCAAAGCCATTGGCATCAATTTGTGAAGGCCATCTCAGGTCGTTTTCACGAATCCTCCTTTGAGAAATACCGGCATCTGCACCAATGACAAGGTATGACGCTTTCTGACGGTAGCCTGACATTTTTTTACTGTAGGAAAGTGAAATTCTTCCCTGTGTAGTACCAAACCTGGATTCACCGGCCACATCAGACCAAAGCGTACCCCCAATCCCAAAATAGTCTTCTCTCCCGATCGGGGTCTTTTGATCGTAAGAAATAGAATAGGTATTGTATGCATTGGCTTGCAATGCACCGGCCCATTGATTTCTGTAATTGGCAATAAACCTGTTTTTACAGTTCATGACACCTGTCATGGCTGGATTCAGGTTGAGTGGCGACATGTAGAATTGTGAAAAATGGATGTCCTGTGCGGAAATCTCCATTGTCAGAACAACAGCTACAAGCGTAAATACCAGTTTGAATGAATACTTCATCTTTATTAATAAATTAAAATTGTCAGCTAAAATGAGCTGTATTTTTATTTGAATGGAAGCATAAAAGTAATAAGATTTTTGAATTGCCGTCTTAAAACCTTTATTTTTTTGTTTATATCCCAAATATCCGGTTTACGCTGCCTGAGGCCTCAAAATTATATTGGGTTTAACTGAATAAAATATATGTTAAACCCAATATTTATCTGTGGTTCATAATCAGGCCTTTTTTACTTCGGCTTTGAGTTTTTCGAGGTCTCTCACCAGCAAACGCTTGCGGTTGAACGTGAGTTGGTCGGCATCGCGCAATTCGTTCAAAACAGTGGTCACCGTTTGTCGGGAGGTGGCTGTATAGTTTGCAATTTCCTGGTGAGTCAAGAAATTACGTACCACCCATTCGTAGCCAACGCGTTGGCCCTTTTTCTCAGTGAGCTCTACCAGGTATTCAATGATACGGCTGCGACTGTCTTTAAAAACCAGTGATTCCAGGCGATGTTCCATTTCCAGAACCTTGGAACCCATAAGTTTCATAAAAAACAGACTTAAGGCGTTGTGTTCTTTCAACAGGCTTTTCATTTCATTGGCCTGGACGATACAGATCTCTGTGTCTTCCATGGCATATGCAAAGTCTCTTCTTTTTTCTTCTCCTACCATCGACATTTCTCCAAAGACTTCTCCTTTGCCCAGGAGCGCTTTGGTGATTTCTTTGCCGCTATCACCAATGCTGCCAATTTTGACCTTGCCTTCGGTGATGAAATACAACTTATCTGCATGTTGATCAGGCAAATAAATGTAATCATTTTTAGCAAAATTCTTTTTGGCATGACCCTGCATGGCGTCTTCTACCTTGGTAGGGCAGAAAATACCTGTCATATCAATGTTTTCAAGATACCATAGTTGATGACCTTCCATAATGAATGAATTAACCTGTGACTGAATATCAAATATAATTCACTTCCAATCCAAATTTGTCAAATAAGCTCGAATTTGTCGTCACAAATTACTTAATTAAAGCAAATATTAAGCCAAAACAAAGACTTACATATTATTCGCTGTGTTAATATGATGCTATTTTCCTGAATAAATTTAATATTCTTTAACCATGAACTGATATTCAGAAAGTTAGCGAAATGGTTTTGATACAAACACCCTGAATTTTTTTTATTTTTTAATAAGCTTTTTACTGAAAAGCGCAATTGTGGCATCCGCAGAGATTAGTTTAGTCATGGTAAGGAAACAGGACTTATCTTTGCCCAAAATTTTAATAGTATGATCTTATCGATGACGGGGTATGGAAGGAGCCAGGTTTTGCTGGGTGATGTTTATTTTACAGTGGAACTCAAGGCATTGAATTCCAAGACTACCGACATTAGATGTAAGATGCCAGCCAATTTTGCTGATCGGGAGATGCCCATACGTAAGCTCATTACCGACGAAATTGTTAGGGGTAGGATCGAGTTCAACATTTTTGTAGGGGATGAGGGTTCAGCAGACGATTACACCATCAACACGGATCTATTGCAGCGTTATTTCAACCAGCTCAAGCCGTTGCAGGGAAAGATGAACATCAGCGACGCAGATATTTTTACGGCGGTGATGCGCATTCCCAGCGTAACCCAGACAACAGCCCATGTGTTGAGTGATGAAGATTTTGAACAGGTAGAAAATACCATTCGCGAAGCCATTGCTGCGCTCAATTCGTTTCGTCAAACCGAAGGTAATCAACTGGCCAGTGACCTGCGATCGAGGGTAGTGGGCATCCAGGACCGGGTAGTGGCCATTGCGCCACTAGAAGAAAACAGGATCGTTAGAATTAAAGAAAGAATGCGCAAAAACCTGGATGATTTTATTCAAACAGAACGCATTGATGAAAACCGTTTTGAGCAGGAAATCATCTATTATCTGGAGCGCATAGACATCACAGAAGAAAAGGTGCGGCTTACCCAGCATTGCACCTACTTTTTGGAACAACTGGACAGTAAAGACACGCAGGTGGGCAAAATTCTGGCTTTCATTGCCCAGGAGATGGGAAGGGAAATCAATACCCTTGGTGCCAAAGCCCAGGACCCTGAGCTCCAGCAGGTTGTGGTCCAGATGAAAGATGAGCTCGAAAAGATCAAAGAACAATTGGCAAATATACTATAATTGCAAATATGAAATTTAATCCCAAGGGCAAGATGGTTGTATTTACGGCGCCCTCCGGTGCGGGTAAAACCACGTTGGTTAGGCATTTGCTGGACCATTTTGGCTACCTTGATTTTTCGGTAAGCGCCACCACACGAAGCAGGAGAGAACACGAGCGGGAGGGTGTTGACTATTTTTTTTTATCGGAAGCCGAGTTCAAGCAAAAGATTGAAGAAGCTGCTTTTGTTGAATGGGAAGAAGTATACAACGGTCAATTTTATGGTACACTCAAGACCGAATTGGACCGTATCTGGGATCAGGATAAAGCCATTGTTTTTGACATCGATGTCAATGGTGCTTGCAGGCTCAAGGAAAAATACGGAGAACAGTGCCTCACCATCTTTGTGAAGCCCCCTTCAATCGACACACTGGTGGAACGACTCAAAAACAGAAATACAGAGACAGAAGCTTCATTGGCTAAAAGGATAGAAAAAGTAAAAAGAGAAATTGGTTATGAGAACCGTTTTGACGCAGTGATTGTTAATGATTTATTGGAAGTTGCCAAAAAGGAGGCAGAGATGCTGGTTGATAATTTTATACACCACTAAATTCACTCAACTTGTCTACAAAGAGTCACACCACAGAAGGAATTACAGTAACGGTGGAACCCAAATTTGACGGAGACATCACTGAAGGCTCTGCGGTAAAATTCATTTTTACCTACACCATTACCATTCACAATTCTTTGGCTTATACCATCAAACTTCTTTCCAGAAAGTGGAGGATTTTTGACAGCATAGGCACAAATCATGTTGTGGAAGGAGATGGGGTGGTAGGCCTCCAACCAGAGATAAGCCCGGGTGCCTCGTTTACCTATTCCTCCTGGTGTCCGTTGGATAGCAATCTGGGTACCATGGAAGGCAGCTATACCATCGAAAACACGGTTTCCGGCGGCAGGTCAGAGATTGCTATACCCCGCTTTGAATTAGCGGCAGACTGGATTAAAAATTGAATACGAAGAAATTCCGAATACGTTGATTTCACCTGTATACGGTCTTGTTTTGGGCATCTTACTTACCTTGTCTGCCCCTAATAAAAAAGCTTTCATTGATACTGCTGAAAGTGAATCCAAAGATGTATTTATAAGCACGGATATGGATTACATCATGGGCAAATTTGACCCTGCAACCCATAAGGATTTTGTGTTGATTCCCAGGCAATTCAGAGATAATGTGGTGAGATACTTGCGAAAGGATGTAATGCAGGCATTTGAGAAAATGGCCACCGCTGCCAAACAGCAGGGGGTAAAACTAGTAATCGTTTCAGCGACCCGCAACTTTGCTGACCAAAAAACCATTTGGGAAAACAAGTGGAAGGGAAAGACCAAACTGGATGACGGCACAAGGGCATCGGATATTGTTGATCCTGTAAAGCGGGCCAAAAAAATATTATTGTATAGTTCAATGCCCGGTACCTCCCGCCACCATTGGGGTACAGACGTAGACCTCAATGCCTTGAACAACGCCTGGTTTGAAAAAGATGAGGGGAAAAAGTTGTACCACTGGATGCAAAAAAATGCAGCTACCTATGGTTTTTGCCAGGTATATGGGATCAAAGGTGACCAAAGGAAGCATGGTTATCAAGAAGAAAAATGGCATTGGTCTTATTTACCACAGGCAAGCATTTATAGCGAAGTTGTAGAAAAAAAATTTAATAACGAAATGATTGCCGGCTTTGCAGGAGCACACACAGCAAAGGCAATAGATATGCGCACCAATTATATGATGGCCATCGATGCCGCTTGCACCTTGCCTTAAATCACACATCATAAAATAGCTATTATAGTCATGTTTGGCACAATTTGTGCATGACATGAAACGTGATTGATATAGAAAAAATAAACAAGCGACATTTCCTCGAAACCGATATGTACTATCGGATCGAGATGGGTCTGTCATCACGCCTGATGAAATACAACAACGGCGTATTTCATCTTGAGGTAGTCATAGGCCGCAAGTGGGAAAAAAATTACAGCGCCGCCGCCGCAGAGATGGCTTATTGCTGGAAACAAACCAACGAAGAACTCACGGGGGCCATTGCCTGCAAGGTCTACATCATTGACACCAAAAAACATCCCTACAAACAACTGTTGATCAACAGCGAGGTGGATGTAGAATACGATGCACGCAAAGGCATCTTATTCTACCGCCAGCACCTCAACTAAAGTTTAAAATTACAATTCAGGTTCGTCCGTTTCTTCCTGGTAATCGGGAAGGTCCGTTTGTTTTCTCTTGTGCAATTTCAAGACGTGGTTTAGCATCCATTCCATCTGTCCGTTGACACTTCTGAATTCATCGGCAGCCCATTTTTCTATGGAGCGGTAAACCTCCTCATCCAGCCTTAGCATGAATTTTTTTTTATCCATGACTACTGGTAAAGAGAGCCTGTATTGACCACAGGGGTCACGTCTTTATCTGAACACAACACAACCATGAGGTTGCTGACCATGGTGGCTTTTTTATCGTCGTCAAACTCAATGATTTTTTTTGATGACAGGTCGGCAAGGGCCATTTCAACCATGCTGACCGCACCTTCTACAATCTTGTGACGGGCAGCAACAATGGCTTCTGCCTGCTGTCGTTTCAACATGGCGCTGGCAATTTCTTCGGCATATGCAAGGTAGCCGATTCTCGCTTCCAATACTTCAATGCCCGCCATTTCCAATCGTTCTGCCAGGGCACCTTCGAGTGCGTGGTTGATCTCGTCCATGCCCGAGCGAAGGGTGATTTCGTGGTGATCTTCAAAGTTGTCGTATGAGTAAGCACCGGCCAGATTGCGGACAGCGGCATCGCTTTGCAATTTTACAAAAGCTTCGTAGTTGTCAACTTCAAATGCTGCCTTAAAAGTTTCCTTAACCCTCCAAACTGTGATCACACTTATTAGGATAGGGTTTCCTCTTTTGTCATTTACTTTTACGCGCTCACTTTCAAAGTTGCGTGCCCTTAGGGAGATTTTTTTCTTGCCATAAAAAGGGTTGGCCCAGTAAAAACCATTGTCCCTCACAGATCCTACATATTTACCGAAGAGGGTCAGTACCCTCGATTCGTTGGGGTTGATATAAAAGAAACCCGAGAGGATGAGAAATAGTGGAATGGTACAGCATACAACAATCAATGGCATTTGTAAATAAACACCATAAGGAATGCCTGCTGCCAATACCAGACATAAAAACAGAATGAGGTAACCGGAAATGGGTTTAAGTTGAACTTCTTTCATAATGATATTATTTTGATATCACAAATATATCAGAAATTGAAAAAATGGTGGCGAAATTTCGATTAAAAGAATAATAAAACAGTTTAATCAGCCTTTTTTAACCCTTATACTGATAAAAAGGTGGTAGGAGGCAAAACTACATTGTGTAATTTTCCACCAACAGATTAATAATTGCTGTAATATCAAGTACAAACTTTACTTTTTATCGTATAAATCGAGGTAAAAAACGAATAAAATATGGCAGGGCTGATTATATTTGTGCATTGGTCATCCAATAACATCTATCCTGCGTCTAGGGAAAATAAGGGGTAATTTTTGTAGAATTTAATTTGATATTGATATGATTCGACACATCAGTGTTGTAGCCTTATTTCTTTTCTTGTACTCAAATGGGTATAGTCAGGTAAATGTTGTTCCTCAACCATGTTTATCAGGAAATGAGAATACTTGTAAATGTAGTACATCACCTATTATGTGTACCATCAATCAACTTGATGGGTACTCATATACCATGACCTTTTTTCCACATGCATCGGATGGACCCCAGCCCATGTGTCCGCCTCCTGAAGGGACTAGCACATCATCTCAAAACCCTACCTGGTTTGCCTTTATAGCATGGTGTGAAAACTTAAGTATTCAAGTTACCTACTCGAACTGCCTTGATAATCCAAATTTTACAGGTGGAGCTTGTGCAGGAAATAATGATTTTGGTATCCAGGCTGCAGTATATTCAGGGTGTCCGGCCACCACTGCCAATGCCGTTGCTTGCGATACAGATGTAAATGGCTGCATTAATAATGGAGCAAGAGTTCTAAATTTGAGTGGATTAAATGTAGGGGCTACCTATTATTTTTTGGTAGATGGTTGCTGTGGTGCTGCCTGCGAGATAGATATTGATGTTGTTGGAGCTTGCAGTCAAAACGGTATTTCCAACTGGTTTGGTGGCATAGACGGACCCGATGTAATTTGTAAGCCTGATGCCATCAAGACTTACATGGTTACCAAATTGGAAGGAGGCTTGAATTATTTTTGGTATATTGATGGTGTTCCAGTTGTCAATGGACAATACCTAACTCAGCCCACACTCAATTTTTCTGCGTTAGCACCTGGTATGCACACCATTTGTGTGGACGCCAACAACCCCCCTTGTATTTACGAATCCGATTTTCCACCCCCATTGTGCAGGGAAGTGTGTGTGGCACCTTCACCTGCAGAAGCGGGTACCATTGGTACCACCCCAAACCCTGCTTGTCCCGGGCAAACTGTAAATATCAACGTTACGGGTTATAATGCGAATTCAGGATATATAGAGCATGTATTTATTACCAATTCGTCAGGAGACATAGTACAGGTACTTAGCGGTACTTCAGGATCTATTCAAAGCAATACTTGTGAAGATTTTACGGTTTATAGTTTGAATTATTTCGATTTATGCCTTGATTTTCCTGTGCCAGCTGTTGGCATGAATGTTTCTGAATTTGAGTGTGACAATTGTGGGTGTGAGTTGATTTCTAAAGTCATTTCTTTTGCAGACAACCAACCACCGGTATTCGTCAATCCTCCAGCCAGTGGTACCTTTGCCTGCATCCTTCAGGCAACGCCTATGGGCCCACTCAATTATACGGACAATTGTATTCCAGCGGGAAGTGTGCCGGGTACTGAATCCGGTGCTACAAATGCCTGTGATGGCGGAGTCATCACGCGGGAATGGGAAATTACCGATGTGTGTGGGAATACCGCAAACTGGACCCAAACCCTCGATGTTAATGCTGTTGCCATAGCAGCATTTATCAATCCCCCCGCAGATATCACCCTCAATTGTGCAGATCAGTTGCCAACCAACCTCAACCTGAGTTATTCCAATGGAGGTACTGCTCCTTGCCTTATATCAGGTTCAGTAGCTGCAGATGTTGATGAAAACTATACACCTTGTAATGGGGGAACGGTGACCTATACCTGGACCTTTACTGATGTATGTGACAGGACTATAACCCATGTGCGCACAATTACCATCAACCCCTTGGTTCAGGCAGCTTTTGTCAACCCACCTGCAGATATTACGGTAGATTGCAGCAATTTGCCTGCCTCTGCGCCCAATTTAAATTATACAAATGGCATGACGGGCACGTGTTTGATATCAGGCAATGTACCTTATACCGTACAAGGCAACGCGCCCACGGTTTGTGGTGGTGATTTCTTTTTCAACTGGACTTTTACAGATCAATGTGGCAGAACAATAACCCATACTCAAAAAATAACGGTGACTCCTTTGCCGGAAGGGAATTTTGTGAGTCCACCAAATGATATTGTGGTGGAGTGTAACGCTATACCTACCACTGGCACACCGGTAACCTTTACCAATGGTCTCAGTGGACCCTGCCAAATCAATGCCAATGTTATTCCTACAATGGGAGGATCAGGCGATCAATGTGGCGGAGAAATTTATTTTGCCTACTCCTATACTGACCAATGCAACCGCACCAAGGTAGACACTCAATTTGTGCAGATCAATCCAATACCTGAGCCATATTTTGTGAATCCTCCAGCCAACATGACTGTAACGTGTGAAAATAGGCCTACCACCTTACCAACGCTTCAAGTAAGCAATGCACCGGCTTTGTGTCCCATTACAGCCACAGTAACTGCCACTGTTTCAGGTAGCGCCAGTGAATGCGGTGGTACGCTTACATACAACTGGCAATACGTTGATATTTGTTCCAGGGTAATTTCCCACACCCAAACGGTAACGGTAACACCTATGCCACAAGGTGCCTTTGTAAATCCACCGGCTGACATGACGGTCAATTGCAACCAGGTGCCTAGTGGGGCTCCCAACCTCACCATTATGAATACAGGTATGGGTAGTTGTGCCATCAACCAGTCAATAGTAGCTGTTCAAAGCGGTTCGGCTACTCAGTGTGGAGGAATGATCACATATACCTGGACCCATACCGATCAATGCAATCGCATTACCACTCACGATCAGGATATAACTGTAAGCCCAATGCTGCCTCCAGTTTTTGTGAATCCACCTGCCAGCATGACGGTCAATTGCAACCAGGTGCCAACCAGTGCCCCTAATCTCCAGGCAGTCAACAACGATCCCAACTGTCCTATCAATGTCAGCGTAACACCAACGCAAACCGGCAGTGCTACACAATGCGGTGGTTCCATTACATACACCTGGACCTATACGGATCCTTGCGGTCAGACCATTGTTCATAATCAGACCATTACGGTAACACCAGCGTTGGCCCCTGTTTTTATTAATCCTCCTTCGGATATAACAGTTGCTTGCGATATGATACCTACTAGTGGGGCTATTCTGGTAGCCGCCAACAATGATGTCAATTGTCCAATCAATGCCAACGTCACGCCAACCCAAACGGGCAGTGCAACCATTTGTGGAGGCATTATTACTTATACATGGACTTATACAGATGTTTGTAACCGCACTATAACACATACCCAAAAAGTAACAGTGACACCAATGCCACCGCCGACATTTGTAAGCCTTCCTCAAAATGTGACAGTTAGCTGTGATCAGATTCCTGCGGCTGGGGCTACATTAAATGTGGTAAACAATGGACCAACAGGGTGTAATATCAATACTACTGCAACACCTGTTCAAACCGGTAGTGCGGATATGTGTGGAGGCATCATCACTTATACATGGACTTTCACGGATCAGTGCAACCGCACCATCACCCATACTCAGACGGTGACGGTAACACCCATGCCACAAGCCAATTTTGTTAATCCACCACCAATGAATATAACAGTCAACTGTGATGCGATCCCTGCAGCCGGTGCAGTGTTGACTGCAACCAACGGATCAGTTACTTGTCCCATCAATGCAACAGTAACACCTGTTCAAACAGGAAGTGCTACGATTTGTGGTGGTATCATTACCTATACCTGGACATTTACAGATCAGTGCAATCGTACCATCAGTTATCAGCAAACAGTAACCGTAATACCCATGTTGGCACCTCAGTTTGTGAGCCCACCGGGCAACAGTACTGTAACCTGCGACAACATACCTACCTCAGCACCTAATCTCAATGTAATCAACAACGGCCCTGTTGGATGCAACATCAATGAATCGGTTGCTGCCGTATTAGAAGGTACGCCCAATGCCTGTGGAGGACAGTTCAATTACCGGTGGACATACACGGATGTATGTGGACGGACCATCCAACATGTGCAAGCCATAACGGTTTCACCAACTCCTTTGGGAGCATTCCAAAATCCGCCGGAAAATGAATTGGTCACTTGTGATTTGGCGCCCCTGCCTACCAGTTTTCCTAATTTGACTTTTACCAATGGACTTACAGGCAATTGTGGTATAAATGCTACAGTTGCCCCTGTTGTAACAGGAACTGCCAATAGTTGTGGTGGCATTATTGTTGCTACGTGGACCTACACTGATTTTTGTAATCGTACTGTTACCCATACCAAAACAGTTACTGTGCAACCGGCACCTTTGGCCAGTTTTTCTAATGTACCGCCTGATATCACAGTAGCATGTGGTGATTTGGTAAACACGCCTATTTCAATCAATTATTCCAATAATCAGAATGGAGCATGTGCCATTTCCGGCAGTGTTCAAAATGTAAGGAACGGTACTGTTTCGTATTGTGGAGGTACTTTACAGGATGTTTGGGTGTATACAGATCCATGTGGTAGAACCATATCAGCAAGCAGACTGATCACCCTTTTGCCGGCACCTCCTGCAACTTTTACCAGTTTGCCGCCCAATGTAACAGTAAGTTGCGAAGACGTGTATAACGTCAATACGGTACTAAACTATACAAACGGACAGTCTGGTGTTTGCGCCATCTCGGGTAGTGTTTCTCCGGTTGAAAGCGGATCATTTAATTCGTGTGGTGGTACCGTATTTTATACGTGGACCTTTACAGATCTTTGCAACAGGTCGATCACACATACCATGACCATGACGATTGAACCTGCACCAGATCCGGATTTTGTAGATCCACCGCAAGACCAGGATCTGGACTGCGGAGGTGTCAATGACCCGCCATCCTTTATCCTTGTGTCTAATGGTTTGACAGGGCCGTGCGGGGTTAATATCAATGCACCACTGGTAAGTGTAACCCAAAACGGAGGTACTTATACCAACAAATGGGAATATACACATCCATGTACAGGACAGGTATTCACGCACATACAAAAGACGTTTACCATCATTGCACCCAATTTGTTTGTACAGGATCCCGATATTGAAATTTGCCAGGGCAATGTTTTTGATTTGTCATCCATCGAGGTAATTGACCTTAACGATACAGATCCTGTAATCACGTATCACTCTACAATTCCGGCTGATCCATCCAATGAAATCCTGCCGGAAATCATGCCCAATCCGGGGGATGTATATTTCATCCGTGGCCTGAATGCAGAAGGATGTGATGATATTGTAATCATTTATTTCAATGTATTTGACGCACCCAATGCGGGTGGTGATGGCAATGCCAAAGTATGTAACGATGGCTCTACCCTCAATCTCAATGGCCTGTTAAATAATGGGGCGCAAACCGGAGGTTCCTGGGTGCAAGTGGGTGGCAGTAATATTAATCTGTCGAATCCTGCTGCCGTAAACTTTAATGGAGTAGCACCCGGCAGTTACAACCTTTCTTACATTGTAGAAAGCCAATACGATTGTCCACCGGATACTTCATTTTTTGTTATTGCTGTGACTCAAAAGATCAATCTCAATCTGGCCCTGGTAGATTGTGTGCCTGGTGGAACCTGGGAAATAAAGTTAACGACCAATGCTCCAGGTATCACCACAACATTAGGTACTGTTCAGAAACTTACCCTGGATACCTTCCGTGTATACAATATACCGCAAGGTCAGGGAGTGACCATCAATGCATCATCTGCCAACAACGTTTGCCAGGCCAGTCTGGTGCTAACAGCTCCCAATTGTGCTTGTCCGTTTATACCCGCACCAACAGGTAATACATCTTATACAACTTGTGAATCTGCAGTTGCAAGCATTGTGATGACGGTAACTGTTCCTGCCGGCATGCAAGCCAATTGGTTCGCGGTTCCGGTAGGGGGCACTGCGTTGGTGAGTAATAGTCTCACTTACAACCACACCAATGGCAGTCCGGGTGTATATACCTACTATGTTGAAACCTATGATCCTGCAACCGGTTGCTACAGCCTTTCCAGGTTGGAAGTGCAGGTTGAAATTTTCAGCAAACCACAAGTCAACAACCACACACTTACGCTTTGTGATGCCGGCAATAACGGCACCGAATCATTTGACTTCAATGAAGCCCATGGTGAAATTACTTCGTTGGCCAATTCCATAAGCTTTCACCTTACACTGGCTGATGCGCAGTCGGGAAGTAATCCGTTAGTTTCCCCTTACAACAATGTATCCAGCCCTCAAAAGCTTTATGTTTCTGTTGTCAATCAAGCCGGGTGTAAAAACATTGCTGAACTTGATCTGATGCTCAATCCTGTTCCAGCACCTGTGCTTACAGTGGTTGATGAAAGCTGTGTAGGTAGTGATAATGGTTCGGTCACAGCGGTCAATGCCAACCCTAACGAAACGGTGCGTTATACCCTGGATAATCAGAACTGGTCGAATACAGGTGTCTTCACCAATCTGCCTGTAAGCAATTACATCCTTATCAGTGAAAATCAGTTTTTATGCCGGAGCCAACAGCCTTTCAGCATTCAAACGGGACTGCTGATACAGATCCAGACTTTCAGTGCTGTATGTGACAATAAAGGAACCCTTTCTGATCCGGCAGACGATGTGTACCACATTACTTTACTGGTGGGGAACAACTTAAATGTGGCCGGCAGCTTCCAACTGGTAGGAACCAATGGATTTACAGGGCAATACAATTATAATACCACCTATAATTTTGACCTGCCCGCCAATGGGGCTACAATTACGTTTACTTTGACAGATGTTGTCAGGGCTTGTACTGCAAACAGAACCATAGGGCCACTCAATTCATGCTCTACCAATTGTGTGGCCGACCTGGAAATCATTTCATTGAATTGTAATGGGAATGGTACACCTTCTGACCCCAATGATGACTTTTATGAGCTGTCATTCAGGGCTACAGCGTTAAATGGGGCTGCTACCAACATGTATATACTGAGTGTAGACAATGTACCCAAAGGCAATTATATGTATGGTATTACCTACAACATCAACATTGCAGCCACCAATCAATTGGCCACTGTGAGGGTGACCGATGCAGAGGATGTGCAGTGCTCTACAAGCAAAGATATTGGCCCCTTGAACAACTGTTCGAATCAATGTATACTCAATGCCCTGGTAGAATCTGTCAATTGTGTTAATCCTGGAGGCAGTCCAAGTCCTTTGGATGATTATTATGAGGTAAAGATCAAAGCGTCAATCATCAATGGAGGTACTAGTACCGGGTTTAGTGTAAGGACCTCGGCAGGTGCCACCGTAAATGGAACTTACAATACAACCCTCACTCTGACCATACCTGCAGCAGGACAAAACGAAGTACTTACCATTACAGACTCCGGCAACAGTGCCTGCAATACTACGCTCAACCTAAATGTACTTGAGCCATGTTCCGGTCCTTGTGAAGTAAACATTGATATAGTGGATTATGATTGCAGCGACAACGGAACAACAAACAACAGCGCAGATGATGTATATACCATCAGCATAATGACCACGCTTGTCAATGGCGGCAATTCCGGCACTTACAAACTTACGGTGGATGGCAAAGATTATCAGGGTAAGTATGGAGAAGTGCTGAAAATAATGCTGCCTGCAGATAGTAAGGCACATAACATCAGTGTGGTTGACAATGTAAGCGCAGAGTGTAAGGGCAATGCCCAAACAGATTTGTTACTACCTTGTTCTGTACCTTGTACCATTAATGCAACGGTGTTGAGTTTTGATTGTAATAACGGAGGAACAACCAGTGATACCGGCGACGATACCTATACCGTTACCATCTCTGCCACAGCGTCTAATGGTGGTACAGGTTTTACTGCCGTGGTAGATGGCAAGTCTACCGATGGATTGTACGGACAAAATCTTATTCTCAACTTTAAGGCCGACAATGTGGTACATACCATCACCATAACTGATAAAAACAATACGGTTTGTACGGCTGTCATCAGTACACCACTGTTGGCTCCCTGTTCGGGGCCGTGTGAAATTACAGCTGTGGCATCCAATATCGTATGTAACAACAATGGCACCAACAATACAGATGCAGACGATGTGTTTACTTTTGATCTGCTGGTAACGGGCAACAACACTCAATGGAAGACCGATCAATTTGGAGGTGTTGAAGGCTTTGTTGGCAATAAAAAGACCATGGGTCCTTTCCCCATTGCGGGCAGTGTTTCTACATTCCTGGTGTATTATGCCAACAGTCCCAATTGTAAGCAAAATGTGAACATTACACTTCCGCCAACTTGTAGTGCATGTACACAAACAGCGGATGCGGGTAACGGAGGAGAATTGTCATGCACACAAAATGCAATTCTCCTTACAGGTACTGCATCACCCAATGGGGTCAATCAATGGTACTTAAACGGCAATTTGGTAACTACAGCTACTACCCTGATTGCCGGAGAACCGGGATGGTATCATTTTGTAGCCACCTACCCAGATGGCTGTGTGGCCGAAGATTCTGTGCTGGTAACCATAGATGATGATTTGCCAGTAGTTACAGTGACCAGAGGAATGGATCTCACTTGTGAAATCAATGAAGTAACGTTGACAGCCACTGCTACCGGTAATAACCTCAAGTATGAGTGGACAACCGAAGAGGGGGTAGTGGTGAGCGAAGGATTGACACTTAAGGTGACGGAAGAAGGTAAGTATTTCTTCCGCGCTTACAACACCATCACCGGCTGTAGTTCTGCGAAAATTTTGGTAGAAGTGTTGAAGGATACCAAAGAACCATCGAGTGTAATTTATGCGAGACCAACTTATGTATTTGATTGTGTAATCAAAACCATTACCTTGTACAATGTCAGTGAACCAGATGTTTCTTATACATGGAGAGCCAATGGCAGCCTGCTTTCAACCAATGAGACGGTAGACATCAACACAACCGGGAATTATTCATTGATTGCCATCGATACCATATCAGGCTGTTGGAGTGAGTCCAGTCTTGTGATCAATTCATTGATAGAATACCCGATTATCAATTTGGTCGTTGAAGACACCCTCGATTGTGTGACCAGTTCAGTTTTTCTCAGTTCAGAGGGTTCACAGGTAGGCCCTGATATCAGTTATCAGTGGCAGGATAAAAACAGGAAAAACATTTCCACCACTCCGGGTAAGATCGAAGTGACAGAGCCTGGCAATTATTATCTGATCCTCAAAGACAGTTCCAACGGGTGTACCAATGAAGATACGGCGAGTGTGGAAGTATTCGAAAATGAAATAGACATCAATCTTCCTGTGACCATTTTTGTGCAGGAAGGAGATACTGTGCGCTTAAACACCATTCTCAATATCCCTGCATCTGAGATCCAGTCGATCAAATGGACACCAACCGACAACCTGAGTTGTACGGATTGCCTTAATCCAGTTGTCACGGTGCCGGAAGATGCATCCTATACCATAGAGGTCATTGACATATATGGATGTAAAGCAGTGGCTACAGTACGTCTGCTGGTGACCAAACAGGAGATTGTAAACATACCCAACATCATTGAGATAGACAATGGCACCAATGGTGGCTTTACCCTCTATGGCAATGACCAGGTTGAGCGTATCAATTACCTTAAGATCTATGATCGTTGGGGCAATTTGATGTTTATCAACGAAAACTTTGTACCCAACCAACCATCACTGGGATGGGACGGCAGGTTTAACGGCAAGCCCGTGGTACCGGGTGTGTTTGTATATGTATTTGAAGTAGAGATCAACGGCATTGGCCCCCGGGTTTATGCGGGAGACGTTACCGTAATTAAATAAAAAAAGGGGCGGTTTTATCCGCCCCTTTTTTTTGGATTATGTTATTCTGTTATCTGTTTTCCTTGACCAGTTTGCCGTGATATTTGCCATCAGCTGTTTCGATGGTATACATATATATGGATGAGGGTAGCTGACCTGTTTGCAGCTGTCTGCTTTGCTGTCCTGCTTCATTGTACCATGAATTCTCAAGTATAATTCTGCCCATGCCATCGGTGAGTGTAAGTTTGGCAGGCCCTTCAGTGGCCGAATTGAGCATAATGGTAACCGCATCTATAAAAGGATTGGGATAAACCCTGCAAGGCTCATTCTGGTGTGCTACCAGATTTCTGAAACTGGCTTCGATTTCTTCCTGATCGTGAATACCAGCAAATTTTTCGGGATTGATATCACCCAGTTGCACTACCATAAACTGAATGCCTTCCATATTGCTGTGTACAGAATCCATGCGCATCCAGTCTTCGTGGTGAGCCAGGATGTCTGCTTTCATGTTTTTGGTGTGCTCATCTATGACAAAGGTGTAATGATTGACGGGGGCAAACTGACTAATCTCCCCCGTAAGGTATTTCACCATCAAAGAGAGATCTTCAGTATTAATCTTACCATTTTTATCAAGGTCGGCTGCCAGGTATTGCCAATGGTGGGCCAGTGATTTTTGACCCAGCAACACAGAAGTCAGCAGATCGAGGTCGGCTTTATCAATGTTTTCAAGGGCAGGGCCTGTAGTTATAGGACATTGTAGAATATAGCTCTGGTTTTTCAGCATCACAGTATCGAAAACAAAGAGGCCTTTATCATCAGTTTTGGTGTTGAAAGTAAAATCGGTAACAGGAACAGTATCTTTCTTTTCGGTGATGGTGAGTTTTTCATCCATAAAGTAGACCCAGTAACCTGATAGATTTTTGAAACTATCTCTGGTTACTACTTTTGTGGTGTCATAACTGACGATGACCTTATATTGTTTTAATGGATCGTAAAGTTTGAGATCAGCACCTGTTACGCCTTTGCCATAAACATTACCCACCCATCCTTTGGCTGCAAATCTGGAGGAAGCTATGGTTGGTGGTTTGGGTTTGCAGTCTTTGATGTTGGCACCATTGTTTTGGATATCAATTTCTACTTCACAATAACTCTGGTTGCCTCTGGAGTCGGTTACATACATTTTGACCTTTGATTTACCAACTTGGTCGCAGGTAAAAGTTTTGGACATTTCATTGGGATCGGGAGAGAACGAATAGCGCAGAGGGTAGTTGTTGCAGGTAGAATAACTTTTCCAATTGAGGTCTTTGGCCCAAAGTTGTACCATACCCTGGTCATTGACACCATCGTTGTCGGTATCGAGCCCCATGAGCGCTACCGACAAGTTGCTTACGCATACGGCCACCGGTGCTTTGTCGTTTTTCACGGTTACATTTACAAGGCAGGTTTTCTTTTGCCCACAGCCGTATTTGATGGTCATGGTAACTTTGGTAGTACCAACAGGGTAGGTTCCCGAGATGTTGGCGTATTTTTCTGTAGAATAGGGTGAATTGTTGGTGATTTCAAAATTGCCGCCACAGCTTGACGCGTCGATGGTCAATGGATTGGCTATCACTTTGCCGAATTTGCAATCGAAGGCACTTACCGTAATATCAGGAATACACTGAAAATCGGGAGGTACCGAATTGACAATCTTGATGGTTTGCGTAAAGGTCCAACTACCCTGGTTGCTGTAGTAGCCACCCGAGGGCATTTGGCACCAGTCGATGACCGTCCATTTTCTAAGTATCTTTTTACAGTCGGGTGTTACCGTGTACAAAGCATCGGTATAAGAATATCCAATAATGGCACATTCTACGGGTACCCAGGTGGGTTTGCCTGTTACATCGGGGTGGGTATTGGGGTTGCATCCTTCCAGTGTAACCATGGCGGGCCAGACGATGGTTGATCCGTTGAAATTGCCACCTCCACCTACGGTAATGGTTTGGGTACAGGATTGCAGGTTCCAGTAAGGATCCTCGAGGGTCCAGGTTCTGGTAATATAACCACTGCCGCAGCTGTTGAGGTAGTAGTTGGTAACAGGTGTTCCAGCTGAGTGGTAGCCTGTGCTGTTGTGGTATTGGGCATTGCCATAAATGGAGAGGTCCCAAAGTTCGGCGTCGCAGTCTACAGTTACATCATTGGGACAAATCAATGCCCAACTAGGTGCATTTTTGGCTTGGAGAGCCGGCAGCAAAGACATCAACAGGCATACGATGCCCGGAAGCAGGGTGTAGTTTTTTTTCATGATTTTTGAGACTTTAGTCAGTTAAAAAACAAAAATTGCTATCAGGCAATTATATATTACAACAAATTTACATGCATAAATTCATTATTTAAAGCATTTTATGTTAAAATTTGAAAAATTAGGTGTTTACCCCTAAAATGAAGTAGGGTAAAAAAGAAGAAAAATGAATGAAAAAGATTTACAGTTTAAACTGAATGTTGCCTTCCAGATTTACAAATGCACCTACTGCTGTTGAGAACGACTTTTTAAGAGCAGAACCCTGGTTGTTGTTTTGAAATTGAACATTTTTGAGTGAAAGCGTGCCTTGATTGTATATGGCCCCTCCATTGGTAGATGAAAAACCATTGATCAGTTTCATATCTCGGAGGGTAAGTGTTTTTCCGGCACTGACATTAAAGATGCGGCTCGTATTGTTGCCTGATATGATAAAATTGTTGATGTCATTGCCAAAAATTTTCATGTCGCTTGTTATGGCAATTTCTCCACCGGTAAGGGTAATGGTCGAACTGGAGGGCAATGAAAAAACAATGGTATCTGAATTACATACATCGTTAACAGCTTGTCTTAGGGTCCCGGTACCACTGTCGCCATTGACAGATACCGTGACATTGCCGGG
>ERZ724526.303-NODE-303-length-29166-cov-7.344578_pt1 | contig 29166 bp, 26 predicted proteins | sample MGYA00376059_ERZ724526 | MGnify/ENA primary metagenome ERZ724526 (study PRJEB28724, sample SAMN07190883) | activated sludge metagenome | isolation source: activated sludge of sewage treatment plant in Hong Hong | place: Hong Kong | collected 2016-03-17 ...
GATGGGGATTACCTTCGTCGGGCACCCGGGCCTCCGGCGCATTCTCCTGCCGGAAGACTATGGAGAAGGCCACCCTTTGCGGAAAGATTTTCCCGCGGAAGGGCGAGGCTGGCGCAGTTCGTTTCCGTTTATTCCCCGGTTGGACGAGGCGCCGGAAGAGCAATCAGCAGAGGGAGAAATCCCCGAATCGGAAAAACAAGTCTATCGGGCAACCGAGCAGCCGAGCAGCACACGGCGGCGGGAAGAACTCCTCCTGAACATGGGCCCCCAGCATCCCAGCACACACGGTGTACTACGGGTGGTGTTGGAACTGGATGGCGAGCGGATCGTCAAAGCCACTCCCGATCTCGGCTATCTCCATCGCGGCGTCGAAAAGCTGGCGGAAGGCCTCCACTACATGCAGGTCATCCCCCACACCGACCGGCTCGATTACGTCTGCGCGATGACGAATAACTACGCCTATGTGCGCGCCGTGGAAAAGCTGCTCGACATCACGGTACCGGAACGGGCGGAGTATATCCGCACCGTCGTCGCCGAGATGCAGCGCATCATCGGCCATCTGTTCTGGCTCGGCACCCAGGCGCTCGACATCGGCGCCATGACCGTCTTCTTTTGGACGTTTCGCGAGCGCGAAATCCTTCTGGACATGTTCGAGAAGTTGTGCGGCGCGCGTCTGACGCTGAACTATTACCGCATCGGCGGAGTCGACAGCGATTTCACGCCCGATCTGGTCACGCGCCTGAAGGCCTTCCTGCACACGTTTCCGGACAAGGTCAATGAATACAATCAGCTGCTGATGTCCAACCGCATCTGGGTCGGGCGCACGAAAGACATCGCGGTGATCTCAGCCGAAGACGCCATCAATTTCGGCCTCACCGGCCCGACACTGCGCGGGTCCGGCGTCGACTATGACATCCGCAAATATGAGCCCTACGGCGCCTACGACAAGGTCGAATGGGAAGTGCCCGTCGGCAAACGGGGTGATACGTACGACCGCTACTGGGTCCGCATGGAGGAAATGCGGCAGAGCGCCCGGATCATCGCCCAGTGTCTGGATCAGATGCCGGAAGGTCCGATCATGGCGGATGTGCCGCATGTGATCCCTCCGCCCAAGGCGAAGGTCATGCGCGACATGGAGAGCCTGATTCACCACTTTATTATTTTCACCCAGGGTTTCAAGCCGCCGAAGGGCGAAACCTACTGCGGCACCGAAGTCCCGAAAGGGGAGCTCGGGTTTTTCATCGTCAGCGACGGCAGCCCCCGCCCCTATCGGCTCAAGATTCGCGCCCCCTCCTTCATTCACATGGGCGCATTCGACCATATGGCGCGCGGGTATCTGATTTCAGACATCATCACGATCTTCGGCACCTACGATATCGTGATGGGAGAATGTGACCGATGAGGCGCATGAGCCAGGTGCCCGGAGTGCTCGCGGAACGCGCGGTCTAAGCAGACCCCCGTTAAACGCTCCGAGGACGTCCAACTTGGACCTCACCGTAACTGGCAGCGTGGAGTGAGAGAGATGCTGAAAGAAAAATATCAGGCGGAAATCGACGAGATCCTGTCTCGTTATCCGGTGAAGCGATCCGCGCTCTTGCCCCTGCTCTACTTGGCGCAGCGCGAGGAGGGTTATGTCACCGAGGCCGCCATGCAGGAAATTGCGGGCATCTTGAAGCTGACCCCGCCGCAGGTGTATGAGACGGCCACGTTTTACACGATGCTGAACCTGAAGCCGGTGGGAAAGTTCCACCTGCAGGTCTGCAAATCGTTGATGTGCGCCCTGGTCGGCTCAGATACCGTCATCGGGTGGATCGGCACCAAGCTCGGCATCAAGCCGGGCGAAACGACCCAGGACAAACTGTTCACGCTCAGTATCGTCGAATGCCTGGCCGCGTGCGGGACCGGCCCGATGATGCAAGTGAATGACGATTATTACGAGCGACTGACGGAAGAGAAATTAGACCGCATTCTGGCGGATTTGCGGCAGACAGGCACCTGCTCGCTGAAAACCGGGCCGTTCATGTGGCCGGAACCGGCCGCGGCAAAGTCGGGGGCCTAACCCGCCCTCGTTTGCGATTCGCTCAAAGGAGACTGCTCGCGTGTCACGTTCCATGAGATGGCCTGTATGAAAACGTACGAACCGATTCTGCTCAAGAACATGATTCAGCCGGGGTATGCCGGCTCGCTGCCGGAATATGAGCGCGCGGGCGGATACCAGGCGTTGCGGAAGGTGCTGGGGAAAGTCACCCCCGCCGAGGTGACCGCCGTCGTCATGAAGTCCGGCTTGCGTGGACGCGGCGGAGCCGGATTCCCAACCGGCGTGAAGTGGGGATTTTTGCCCAAGGATTATCAGGGGCCCCGTTACCTCTGTTGCAATGCCGACGAGAGCGAGCCGGGGACGTTCAAAGATCGCCAGCTGATTGAGCGCGATCCGCATCAATTGCTCGAAGGCATGTTGCTGGCGTGCTACGCGATCGGCGCAGCCAGTTCCTACATCTATATTCGCGGTGAGTTTGTCCTGGGAGCCAAGATTCTCGAAGCCGCCATCAAGGAAGCGCGCGCCGCAGGCTATGTCGGCAAGAATATCCTGGGCACCGGTGTCTCGATCGACATCTGGGTCCATCGCGGAGCCGGCGCCTATATTTGCGGTGAAGAGACGGCCCTGCTGGAATCGTTGGAAGGCAAACGCGGTCTTCCTCGCGTCAAGCCGCCATTCCCGGCCACGCACGGTCTCTACAATAAACCGACGGTCGTGAACAACGTCGAAACCCTCGCCAATCTGCCGCATATCATGAATCGCGGCGCCGAATGGTTTGCCTCGATCGGGTCTCCGCCGAAAAGCACCGGCACACGAGTCTTTTGCGTGAGCGGTCACGTGGCGCGACCCGGCAACTACGAAGTGCCGATGGGCATTACGTTTCGTGAGTTGATCTATGAACAGGCCGGCGGCATGCGGTCGGACAAGAAACTCAAGGCCTTTATTCCAGGAGGCGCTTCCGCGCCCTTTCTCACACCCGATCACCTGGACGTCAAACTGGATTTCGAATCGGTGGCGCTGGCCGGATCGATGCTGGGGTCGGGCGGTGTGACAGTCATGGAAGAGGGCACCGATATGGTCTGGGCTGCGCTGCGCCTGATGGAATTTTTCTATCATGAGTCCTGCGGCAAGTGCAGTCCCTGCCGGGAAGGCAGTTCCTGGCTCGTTCAGATCATGCGCCGGATCGTCAACAAACGCGGGCGGATGGAAGACCTTGAAACCCTGACCGACCTGTGTAAAAACATCGCCGGCCGGACTGTCTGCGCATTCGGTGACGCTGAGGTGTCTCCGATTTTGAGCACACTCAAACATTGGCGGCACGAGTACGTCACCATGATTCATGCGGCCGAGGCCGCCAACTTGATCCGGCCGGAACCGGCAGGAGCGAAACATTGACGTCTCTCGTGTCACGTTGCACGAATAACGGCCATTATGCCTGATCAAAAACCAGAAACCGTTCGGCTGACCATCGACGGGACCACCGTCGCCGTTCCCAAAGGCACGCTTGTGATTGAAGCGGCGCGTCGCGTCGGCGTGATGATTCCGCATTTCTGCTATCACCCCAAGTTGAAGCCGGATGCGAACTGCCGCATGTGCCTGGTCGAAGTCGAAAAGATGCCGAAGCTGCAAACTGCCTGCAGCACGCCGGTGGCCGAAGGCATGGCCGTGCGAACCGCCACGACCACGGTGGACGATGCGCACAAGTCGGTGCTGGAATTCATTCTGGCGAACCATCCGCTCGATTGTCCGGTCTGCGACCAGGGCGGCAAGTGCGACCTTCAAGACTTCTCGCATCAATACACACCGACGACCAGCCGGTTCACGGAAACCAAGCGCATCTTTCAGAAAGAGTACTTCAGCCCGCTCATCGAAACGCAGATGAACCGTTGCGTGCAGTGTTTGCGCTGCGTCCGCTATTGCGACGAAATCATGGACGTCAAGGCCCTGGCGCCCGTCGGCCGCGGGACGATGACGGAAATCAAACATTTCGGCCCGCATGAACTCGACTGCGAATTCTGCGGCGGCTGCATCCAGATCTGCCCGGTCGGCGCCATCACGAGCCGGCTGTCCATGTATGAATATCGGCCCTGGATGCTCAAGCGGGCCGATACGATCTGCACCTTCTGCGGCGACGGCTGCCGCATCACGGTCCAGACCAAAGGAAACGAACTCATTGAAGTGAATTCGTCGCACGGCGCCGGACGGAACAATGGCGACCTCTGCGCCCGCGGCTTCTTCGGGTTCCATGCAAGCACCCATGCCGATCGCCTGACCCATCCCTTGATCCGACGCGACGGCGTCTTGGTGCAAGCCACGTGGGAAGACGCATTGGAATATGTCGCCGAACAGGCCCTCCGGGTGAAGCTGGCCAACGGCCCGGATGCGTTCGGAGGGCTCATCAGCTCCCGCTGCACCAACGAAGACCTTTACGTATTCCAGAAGTTCATGCGCCAGGTGATCGGCACCAATCGAATCGATAGCAGCGCGCGGTATGGCCATCTGAGCGGGGTGCGAGCACTACAACGGGTGCAAGGGACCCACCGCTGGACCATCGCGTTCGAAGATATTGTGGCCGCCAACGCCTTACTGCTGGTCGGCACCAACATCACGGAGACCAGCCCTATTACCGGCCTCAAGGTCAAAGAAGCCGTGAAGAAGCGCCAGGCGAGTCTGGTCACGATTGAGTCGCTGGAACCGGCCGTCGACACATTGAGCAATATCGCGAACCTGGCCACGCAACATTTCTCTGCCCATCCTGCGCAGATCGGTAATAACGTCTTGGGCCTCATCAAGGCCGTCATTGATGGCAACCTGGTGGACGCAGGCCTGGCTGAGCAATCGCCGGCCTTCGTGCAACGGCTATCCGCCGCTACGCAACAGATTTCCTGGGACACACTCGAAACCGCCACCGGCCACACCCGCGCACAATGGGCGGAGACCGCCAAACTTCTGGCCGCGGCCAAACGCGTCGTGATCCTCGTGGGCAACGGCGTCCTGCGCCATCCCGGCGGCGAAGGCACGACCACGAATCTCCTGGATCTCCTGATCCTGCTGGGCAAACTCAATCAACCTGGGTGCGGGCTTGGACCGCTGGCCGAAGAAAACAACGATCAAGGCGCAGTCGAAATGGGCGCCGTGCCTGAGTTCCTCCCCGGCCCGGCCCCGCTCAATGACCAAGCCGCGAGGGACCGTCTGGCATCGCTGTGGCGCGAGGAGCTTCCCCGCACACCCGGCATCTCGTTGACCGAGATGCTTGCCGCCGCCAATAGCGGCTCTCTGAAGGCCATGTTTGTGGTGGGAGAGAATCCGATTGGCACCTTACCGACCGGGGCGAAGGCGAAAGAGGCTCTCGGCAAACTGGAACTGCTGGTCTGCCAGGAACTCTTTCTCACGGAAACAGCGGCGATGGCCCACGTGGTGCTTCCCGCCTGCTCCTATATGGAAAAGGACGGCACCTTCACCAATTCCGAGGGGCATGTGCAAGCCGTTCGTCAGACGATCAATCCGATCGGCGACAGTCGACCCGATTGGGAAATGTTGTCCGCGATTTCCGTCTTGATGGGCTCGCCACTTGAATATGGCGATGCGCGGGAGATTCTGAAAGAAATTCGCAGCGTCATCCCTGGTTATGGCCTGCTAGGACCGACACCCACTTCACCCAAGGTGGACCAGCCCATACTGAGCCGCTATCTGGCGGAAGACGCCTCGACCGACATGGCAAGCCGGTATGCTCTGCGACAGGCGCCGAAATCCAGCGAGACGTCGTTGACGCTGCTGTTCACTCAGACCCTGTTCCACTCAGGCAAACTGTCCACCCATTCCAAGGGACTCCTGCAATTGCAGCAGGAGGGGTTCTTGTCTCTCAATCCGGTGGATGCGGCCAAAGTCGGGGTGGCGGACGGCGAAAAAGTGACCGTCTCGAACGCACGCGGCTCCATCACCACAATCGCGAAGATTCGCGAGCGTGTGCCGGCCGGCCTGGTGTGGTTTCCTGAACATTTCGACGGCGAGGCCAAACAACTCGCTGAATGGACGATTGATCCCCGGACTCAAATCCCCTATTTTAAGCTCGCGCACGTGTCTCTGGCGAAGGTCTCGTAGGACGGGACGAGGAGTATTGCTGTTATGGAAATCGGATTACGACTGGCGGTGTCGTTAGCTCAAATCGCCGCGGTAATGGGAGTGGTGATGCTGACCGTCATGATTCTGACCCTCGCAGAGCGAAAAGTGCTCGGCTGGATGCAGGATCGCATGGGCCCGATGGAAGTCGGCCCCTACGGCGTGCTTCAACCGATCGCCGACGGATTGAAACTGTTCTTCAAGGAAGACATCATTCCGGCCGGGGCGAACAAGTTCCTCTTTACCTTGGCGCCTATTCTCGCCCTGGTGCCTGCCATGATCGGGTTCGCTGTCATTCCATTCGGCCCGACCATGACGATCGAGCTGTTCGGCATGCAGGTCAAGCCGTTCGTCATCAGCGATATCAACATCGGCATTCTCTATATTCTGGCCTTTGCCTCTATCGGCGCCTACGGCATCATCCTCGGCGGCTGGTCCTCCAACAGCAAGTATTCCCTCCTCGGCGGACTGCGTTCCGCCGCGCAGGTCATCAGTTACGAATTGAACGTCGGGCTCGCGATCGTGGGCGTCATCCTCCTGTCCGGCTCGCTGAGCCTGGTGAAGATCACCGAGGCGCAGGCCGGAGGGTTTTGGAACTGGTTCATCATCGCCATGCCGTTCCCCCAGATTTTTGCTTTCGTCGTGTATGTCATTTCGTCGGTGGCGGAAACGAACCGCGTGCCCTTCGACCTTCCCGAAGCGGAAAGCGAACTGGTGGCGGGCTTCTTCACGGAATACAGTGGCATGCGCTTCGCGTTTTTCTTCATTGCGGAATACGCGAACATGATCCTGGTGTCCTGCGTCGCCGCGGCGCTCTTTTTGGGCGGCTGGAATGCCCCCTACCCCGGCACGATTCTCGGGCACCTCGGACTGGATGCCCTGGCCTGGATTGAAAATGTCGTCTGGTTCGCCGCGAAGGTCTACTTCTTCCTGTTCCTGTTCTTCTGGTTGCGGGCCACGTTGCCCCGCCTGCGGTACGACCAGCTCATGCGGTTCGGATGGAAGGTGATGTTGCCCATCGCCCTCGGCAACATTGTCTTGACGGCCATCGCCGCCTATTTCTTCCCGCGGTAACGGAGCGAGATGAACGTCGCCATCACGGCACAGCCTAAGCGGAAACCGTCGTTCAGCGATTGGCTGAAAACGCTGACCTTCTATGAGCTGCTCGTGGGCATGAAGGCCACGCTGAAGCACCTGCTCAACTACAAGCCGATCACGCTGCAGTATCCGCATGAGAAGCGCCTCCTACCCGAGAATTATCGCGGGATGCTGGCCTTGTTGCGGTATGACGACGGAACGGAAAAGTGCGTCGGCTGCGACCTGTGCGAGGCCGCCTGCCCCTCGCGTGTGATCCGGGTCGTCAGCGGTGAAGTGCCGGGAGAACCCACGAAGCGGTACTCCAAAGAATACTACATGGATATGACGCGATGCCTCTTCTGCGGCCTCTGCGTCGACGCCTGTCCCGTGGATGCCCTGGGCATGACTCGCGAATTCGAATGGGCGGTATACGACAAGCGCCAACTCCATCTCAATAAGCAGCAGCTGCTCGCCATCGGCGATCGCGCCTATCCCGTCCGGGAAAAGCGCCTCGAGCTGCAGCACCCGAACGTGGCGTTTTTTAACGTGACGTTCAAGCATCTCCCGCAAAAGGAGAACTAGGCCTTCCGCCTCGTCCTCCGTGCTGGCCCCCCACACAGAGACGAAGGAGGCAAACAGGCTGCCACCGGGCAGAGAGCCAGGGCGACAGGGGGCAGGGGTTTCAGTTGATTCGGACGAGATAACGGACGCATGGATCACATTTTCTTCTTTTATTTTGCTGCGGTGATCGCCACCACTTCCGTGCTGGTGGTTGCCTTGCGCAACCCGGTGTACAGCGCGCTGGCGTTGCTGATCATGTTCTTCCATGTCGCGGGACTGTACGTGACCCTCCACGCGGAGTTCCTGGCCGCAGTCCAGATCGTCGTCTATGCCGGCGCCATTCTGGTGCTCTACCTGTTTGTCGTCATGCTCCTGAGCATCAAGTCCGAAGAGCGCTATCACAACCAACTGCCCGTCGCAGGACTCCTGGGCGTGATGCTGTGCACGGAAATCATCTTGTTGCTGATTCAATCACGGACGGCTGCTTCCACCCAGGCGGTCCCCGCGGACCCCGTCACGGGATCAGGCAATACGGAAATGGTCGGGGAAGCCTTGTACTCAACCTATTTGTTTCCCTTTGAAGTCGCCTCGTTGATCCTGCTGGTCGCGATGATCGGGGCCATTATTCTGGCGAAAAAAGATATCAACGAACAGGTTCAGCAATAACCGGTACTGTCATGACTGTTCCCTTATCCTACTATCTGGTCCTGAGCGGGTTTGTGTTTCTCACCGGCGTGGTGGGCGTGCTGATCCGGCGGAACATCATTGTGATCTTGCTGTCGGTCGAGCTGATGCTGAATGCCACCAACATCAACTTCGTGGCCTTTTCGGAATATTTTCACAATGTCGCGGGACAGGTCTTCGTGTTCTTCGCCTTGACCGTGGCGGCGGCGGAAGTGGCGGTGGGTCTGGCGATCATTATCGCCCTTCACCGGACCAATTCGTCCATCTATATCGACGACTTGAATTTATTGAAACGGTAGACCAAACGTACCAACCATGATGTACGCGCTGATCCCATTGCTACCCTTGTTCTCCTTTCTGATCGTCGGCATCGGCGAACAGTGGATCAAGGACCGCGCGCATCTCGTCGCCGTTCCAGCTATGGTGGGCTCGTTCCTACTGTCGCTCATGGCCTTGCATGATGTCGCCACCGGCCAGGCCGTCAATGTCACCCTTTACACCTGGCTGACCTCGGGCAATCTCGATATTCACATCGGCATTTCCATCGATCGCCTGACCGCCGTCATGCTGATCCTGGTCACCACCGTCAGCACGCTGGTGCACATCTATACGATTGGCTATATGCATGGCGAGCCCGGCTACGCCCGCTTCTTCGCTTATATCGCCCTCTTCACCTTCTCGATGTTGATGCTGGTGATGGCGGACAACCTGCTGCAGTTATTCGTGTTCTGGGAAGCGGTCGGACTCTGCTCCTATCTCCTGATCGGCCATTGGTATGAACGGGCGAGCGCCTGCGCTGCCGCAACGAAGGCCTTCCTTGTCAACCGCGTCGGCGATTTTGGGTTCATCCTCGGCCTGTTCCTCGTCTGGTACTCCTTCGGCTCGCTCGACTATGCCACGGTCTTTGCGCAAGCAGGGCAATTGGCGTCCAAGACAACGAACCTTCTCGGCCCGTTCGGCGGCACCTGGGATGTTTCGGTGATGACGATGATCTGCCTTCTGCTCTTTACCGGAGCCGTCGGCAAATCCGCGCAAGTCCCGCTGCATGTCTGGCTCCCCGATGCGATGGAAGGCCCGACTCCGATTTCGGCTTTGATCCATGCCGCCACCATGGTCACGGCAGGCGTCTTCATGGTCGCGCGATTGGCCCCGCTGTACAACCTGTCGCCCACCGCCATGACGGTCGTCGCACTGGTCGGCGCGCTCACGATGATGCTCGGCGCAACCATCGCCCTAACCCAGACGGACATCAAACGTGTGGTCGCTTATTCGACGATGAGCCAGCTCGGGTACATGGTCATGGCTTGCGGTTTAGGAGCCTACAGCGCCGGCATGTACCATCTGCTCACCCATGGGGCCTTCAAGGCACTTCTCTTTTTGGGCTGCGGCTCGGTCATCATCGCGCTGCATCACGAACAGGACATGCGTCACATGGGCGGCCTGAAAGACAAACTGCCGGTCACCTATTGGACCTTCCTCGTGGGCTCACTGGCATTGGCCGGGTTCCCGCTGACCGCCGGCTTCTTCAGCAAGGACGATCTGCTGGTCTCCTCCTGGTCGGCCGGGCCTCTGGGTCAGGTCCTCACCATTTGCGGATTGGTGACGGCCGGACTAACCGCCTTCTATAGTTTCCGGTTGGTATTCGTGACCTTCTGGGGCAAGTCCCACGTCGATCCGCACCATGCAGGGCATGTTCACGAGCCGTCGACGACGATGACCGCACCGTTGATGGTGCTGGCCGTCCTGAGTATCGTCGCGGGCTATCTCGGCATCCCGGCGTTTCTGGAACCGGTCTTTCATGGGGAAGGCGCAGGCGCCCATCACGAAGGAAGCGCCGCCTTGGGCATCATGGCGCTGGCGACGCTCATGGGCCTGACGGGAATCGGCGCGGCCTACTACCTGTATGTGCTGAATCCCGGCTTGCCGGATCGCCTCGCGCAACAGTGGCGGGCGGCCTACGAGTTGTCGTTGCACAAGTGGTATATCGATGAAGCCTACGACCGCTCCTTTGTCCGTCCGACGCTGTCGGCCGCACAGGGGTTGTGGAAACATGTCGATGTGGCCATCATCGATGGCGCCGTCAATGGAGTCGCCCGTGCGGTTGCCTGGGGCGGCTGGTTGATCCGTCTGACACAGAGCGGCCAGACACAACATTACGCCCTGGGCATGACATTGGGCGCGGTGGTCATCTTGACGGTGTATTTACTGCTGTAGTTGAAAGCGAGTGGAATCCCTGACGCCCGGTAGGCTGTCTTAGGCTTCGTGTTTCAGTTGTGGAGTAGATTTTCGTGACGTCGTTTCCCTGGTTGAGCCTCATCGTATTTTTCCCGTTGATCGGAGCGGTGCTCTGCTTCCTGGTCAAGGCTGAGTCGTCGCGTTGGGTGGCGCTCGGCTTCACCGTCGGCAATTTCCTCATCTCCTTGCCGCTCTGGTGGTTGTTCGACAGCTCCACCGCCAACATGCAGTTCGTGGAACGGGCTTCCTGGATCAGTTCTCCGCCGGTGAACTATAGCCTGGGCATGGATGGCATCAGCTTTCCGCTGGTGCTGATGACCACCTTCCTCATGCCGTTTTGCGTCACCGTGTCCTGGACGGCCATCGAGAAGCGCGTGCAGCTGTTTATGTCCATGCTTCTCGTCATGGAAGCGGCCATGGTGGGCGTGTTCGTGGCGCTCGACTTCGTGCTCTTCTACGTGTTCTGGGAAGTCATGCTGATTCCGATGTATCTGCTCATCGGCGTCTGGGGCGGTCCGAATCGCCTGTACGCAGCCATCAAGTTCTTCCTCTACACGCTGGCTGGGAGTCTGCTCCTGCTTGTCGCCATCCTGGCGTTGTACTTCCAGGGCGGGCATACGTTCGATATCCTTGAACTCAGCCGCGGGACCTATGGCGCGTCGCTCCAGATGTGGCTGTTCCTGGCCTTCTTTGCCGCCTTCGCGGTCAAGGTTCCGATGTTTCCGTTCCATACCTGGCTGCCGGACGCGCACGTAGAGGCTCCCACGGCGGGCAGCGTCATTCTGGCGAGCGTGTTGCTGAAAATGGGCACCTACGGATTCCTCCGCTTCACGTTGCCGATGCTTCCCGACGCCACGGTGGCCTTCACCAAACCAATGATCGCCCTGTCGATCGTGGCCATCATCTATGGGGCCTACATGGCGCTGGCGCAGTCGGATATCAAGAAGCTGATTGCGTACTCCAGCGTCAGTCACATGGGCTTCGTAACGCTGGGCATCTTCGTGCTGAACATCCAGGGCATCGAAGGGGCGGTCATGCAGATGGTCAACCACGGCATCACCACCGGGGGCTTGTTCCTCTGCGTGGGAATCATCTACGAGCGGACTCATAGCCGCCAGATTCTGGACAACACCGGACTGGCCGGTCCCATGCCGCGTTACGCCATGTTCCTGATGATTTTTGCCCTGTCCTCCTTGGGACTTCCGGGCACCAACAGTTTCGTCGGCGAATTCCTCGTTTTGGCCGGCACTTTCGTCTGGAGTCAGTTTGCGACGGCCTTCGCCGCATTGGGCGTGATCCTGGCCGCTGCCTATATCCTCTGGCTCATGCAACGGGTTGTGTTCGGGACGCCCGCACCGGCGCATCGCGCACATCTCCTGGACCTGAATGCGAGAGAGACCGCCACGCTTGTTCCCTTAATTGTGCTGGTCTTCGTGCTGGGCATCTTCCCGAATCCGCTGTTGACCCGTATGCATGCCAGCGTGACGAATCTCTTGAACGCACAAAAGGCTCCCGCATATGCGACTGCGCCGCAGCAACCTGCGCTCCCGCAACCGGCAGCAACGATGGCGGCCATGTCTTCCTCATCTTCTGAACAGGCAGCGGCACGATGACTTTTCCACTCCAAGATCTCCTGGCCATTCTTCCCGAACTGATCGTCATCGGTACGGCCTGCCTCATTCTGGCATTGGACCCGATCCTGGGAGCAGACAAAAAGGACGTCCTCGCCTGGCTGACGCTGGGCGCTCTGGCGATGTGCATAGGCCTGACTTCGTCCCACCTGACCGGTCAAACCTATGCCTTCAGTAATCTGGTGGTGATCGATTCGTACGGCGCCTTCTGGAAGCTGTTGTTGTATATCGTCACCGGCCTGACCGTTCTCCTCTCACTGGCCTACCTCAAAGCCGAGCGACTCAGTATCGGCGAATATTACGGCTTCATTCTGCTGGCCTTGGTCGGGATGATGGTCATGGTGTCCGGCGCCGACCTGCTGACCATTTATCTCGGCACCGAGTTGATGTCCCTCTCCCTCTATGTGATGGCCGGATTGAAGAGAACGGAAGCCCGCTCGCTGGAAGCGTCAGCCAAGTACTTTGTGCTGGGAGCCTTTTCTTCCGGCGTCTTGCTGTACGGAATCTCTCTGCTGTTCGGCCTGGCCGGCAGCACCAGGTTGTCGGTGATCGCCGAGGCGATCACCACGCACGGCACTGCCAATCCGATGTTGTCGCTGGCACTCGTACTCCTGGCCGTCGGGTTCGGATTCAAGCTAGCGGTGGTGCCCTTTCATATGTGGACGCCGGACGTCTACCAAGGAGCTCCGACCTCCGTCACCGCCTTTATGGCCGTGGCGTCCAAAGCCGCCAGTTTCGGCGCGTTCCTCCGGGTGTTCGTGGAAGGCTTGGGCGGCGCGAGTGCCGATTGGTCAGTCCTGTTCACCATCATCTGTCTCGCCACCTTGGCGTTAGGAAATCTGGTCGCCATCGTACAGACGAGCATCAAACGTATGCTGGCGTACTCCAGTATTGCCCACGCCGGGTACGCCCTGATCGGTGTCGTCGTGGCAGCCCGTCACAGCGGCGAAGGGACCTCCAGCGGGTTCGCCAGCGTCTTACTGTATATCGCCGTCTATTCCTTCATGACCCTGGGAGCCTTTGCCTTGGTCGGCATGTTGCGCAAAGAAGGACAGGAGAGCGAGAACATCGAGGATTATGCCGGACTGGCCAAACGCGAACCGCTGGCTGCGTTTTTCATGCTCGTGTTTCTGGTCTCGCTGGCCGGCATTCCCCCGACCGCTGGATTTATCGGCAAGTTCTATATTTTCATGGCCGCCGTGAACGGCGGCATGACCTGGCTGGCGGTCGTCGCGGTTATCTTCGCCGCTATTTCCGCCTTCTATTACTTGCGGATTGTGATGGTGATGTACATGCGCGAGCCCGAGGGCGCCGCCGCTGCTCACTCGCGGCTGGAAACCTCCCCCGCGCTGTCCTTTGTCCTGGCCTGTGCCCTTGCCGGCGTCGTCTTTCTCGGTCTCTTCCCCAACGGTCTGTGGTCGCTGGCCACCCATGCGGCACCGTTGCTGAAATAGCCTCCAGGCGCAGGGGTCACGCCACTTTGACCGGCGCCTCGATTTCCCGATGATGTGCCACCGTGCCTTGTCCGGCTCCTCTCAACGATCCGAAGCATTCACCGCTCTGCACTGAGTCTGAATCGCGCGGTCTGCATGACTGAACTCACATTTCTCTCCAACGTGTTCGACACCTTTCGACGTCGCGGCTGTCCCAGTCTGGCAGCTTCGTTGGCGTTCTACTCGATCCTCTCCCTCTTCCCGATGGTCTTCCTGCTGCTCTACGGCATCAGTTTCATCGTGAGCCAGGATGTGATCGGCTACCAGTTTCTGCTCGGGTTTCTGAAAGGATTCCTCCCCAGCATGGGCGAACGGCTGGCCAAGGATATCCGGCGGGTGGCTGAGCAGGAGGAAGTACGATGGGCCGTCTTTCTGGCCTTTGGATGGTTCAGCGCACTGGTGTTCTACGAATTGGACTATGCCATGAACACCGTGTTCGGCACGGCAGCCAAACGGCATCCATTAATTTCCACGCTGGTCGCCGTAGCCCTGATCTGGATGCTGGGGTTTCTGACGCTCATCTCCTTCGTGGCCACACAGGCCATCGAGCTACTCACTACCTATGCGCCGCGCTTTCTCGGCATGAATCTGGTAGCAATCGCGGCCCATGACTTCCTCATCACCTATACGTTGCCATTCCTGCTGGCCTTCGCCTCCGTCACTTGTTTGTATCGCTTTCTTCCTCACCAGCGGCCAACCTGGCGCGAAGCGACGATCGGCGGCGCGGTATTCAGTCTCCTCTGGGTCTCCGCCAAGGTTCTCTTCGTCACCTATTTGGAAGACGCTGCCGTCTACACGCAACTGTATGGTTCACTGCTCGAGGTCGTCTTGCTGTTGCTGTGGGTCTACTACTCATCGGCACTGGTCCTCCTGGGAGCCGTGGTGACCTACGAATGCCAATGCCGACGCCCAGCCCTCCTCGACGAGTCGGCGACGCTTCCCGGATGAGTCACGCGGGTTGAGGTCTCATATGCCTCAGTGGATGGCTATTTATGCGGAATGTGAAGGAAGGAAACCGTCCGGTTACGAAGAAGACTTGCCAAGTCCCGACGGATGGTGTTGCTCGATAAAATGTCCGATAGATGCGCGCGTCACCAGTCCCAACAATTGACCATCCTGGACCACAACCAGTCGTTCGGCCCCCACCGCTATCATCTGCTCCAATGCCTGCATCGCTGACAGATCCGGCGAGACGACCATATCGTCGCTGGCGGGCTGCATGATATCGGCCACGCGGCGAAAGGCCCAGAGAGAATTTTTGACCGATTGAATATCACGAACCGCCACGACTCCCAAAAGGCGGTCCTCATGCACCACCGGGAACCCTCCATAGCCGTAAGGCAGGAAGTACTGGTTCACCGCTTCCTCCAGCGAGAGATCAGGAGAGAGCGCCACCACATTCCGGACCATGAGTTCCCGAACCGGCACAGACGCAAGCGAAGCTCGAATGGCTGCTTGTTTGCGGGTACCGCGCGCCGCCGTAAAAAGAAACGCGCCCAGCAGCACAATCCACCCGCCGCTACTCGCCAAGGCGCTGGAGGCCGTGCCGGAAAGAGCCCCGAACAGCAGTAACGCCCCGAAGAGCGCGAACGTGACCCCGAACAGCAGTCCAACCAGGGCCGCTTGGCTTGTCGCCCGATAATAATCCTTACTCCAGGCCCACAACCCCGCACGCAATGCACGCCCTCCGTCCAAGGGGAATCCCGGCAGGAGGTTAAACAGCCCCAACTGAGTGTTCACCATGCCGAGCAGGGTGCCCAATGCCATCAGGCCATGCAGAGACGACTCGGCCGGAAACAATTCCAAGACCGCCACCAGTACGAGGGAAAGTCCGGCAAGGATAAAGCTCACCAGCGGACCGGCGATCGCAATCAGGAACTCCGCCCGTGGATTGGGGGGTTCTTTTCGCATCTGCGCCACCCCACCGAAAATGAACAGCGTAATCTGCCCGATCGGGATGCGGTACCGCAGCGCCACCAATGAATGCCCGAGCTCATGCAGCAGGACGGAAGCGAACAGGAGGAGCGCCGCCACGCCGCCCATCGCCCAATAGCGGGGCTCGGATAAGCCGGGAAGCGTGTCCGGCAAATAACCCGTCGCCAGCGACCAGGTCATAAAGAAAAACACGAACAGCCAGGAGGCGTGCACATGGATGGGAATGCCGAACATGCGGCCGATTTTCCAATCTGGACCCTGCATGGTTTCACCGTAGCAGCCACCCGGATAAAGCGTCAACTATCGCAGGTCCGTGCCATCGGGTATACTGCGGCATGCGCTTGAAAGACTGCTGGATAGGAATCGCCGCGATCTGCGGCTTGGTCTTCATCACAGAGGCCCGGCCGTCGTCCGCACAGGTCATCAAATCCGGTCCTGCTTCCTGCCCTGCCGTGGCACTGACCTATGATCTGTGCCCCGTTCGCACCGCTTCGGGGTTCGATCGCGAGTTGATCGACTACCTCATTGAGCACAAGGTGCCGACGACCTTTTTCATGTCCGGTCGGTGGATGATCAAACACGATGCCGAACTGAAGCAGCTCTTAGCCGTTCCCTTTTTCGAGATCGGCACCCATGGCGACGTGCATGCGCATCTCCCGATGCATGATGTCGAGGAGCAGCAACAGGAAATCATGGGACCGGTGCGTCTCCTCAAAACTAAATACGGGCGGCCGGCCACGCTGTTCCGGCCACCCTATGGGGAATACAATGACGAGACAGTCGACGCAGTGAAGGCGCTCGGCCTGCGTTTCATTCTGTGGAATATCGAATCGGGCGACCCCGACCCCGCGCTGAGCGCCGATGCGATCCTGACCCGTGTTCAGAAGCGACTCAAACCGGGCAGCGTCATCGTCTTGCACGCCAATGGAAAAGGGAAACATACTCGTGAAGTGACCGAGGCCCTGGCCGGACAGCTCCTGCCTGACAAGGGCCTCGCTCCAATGACCATATCGGATCTTCTGCGATGCAACCAATCGACAGTCGCGCCCAAGCCCTGATTCGCGACATGCGCGAAGAGGATCGCGATGCCGTGATCGCCATCCTGACCAACTCCGACCCCTGGAAGCGCCTGGGGTTTGCGGCCTCGGACTGGCTGCGCATCTTCGCGCCGCTGCCGGCCGGGCGCGACACCTTCATTCTGGAGGTGGAGGGAGCCGTGCTGGGGATTGCGATCGTGCGCAGAAAGTTTCTGTTTGGCGATTATCTCGAATTACTCGGGATCGCGCCTTCAGCGACCGGTCGTGGATTCGGCAGTAGCCTCCTCTCCCACATCGAATCGCTCACGTTCGCGCGAGCCCAGAATCTTTTCGCCTGCGTATCCGACTTCAATGAGGCCGCCCGCGCCTTCTACCGCAAGCAGGGCTACAAGGAAATCGGACCCATGCCAAATTTTCTGATTCCCGGATACGCCGAAATTCTCCTCCGCAAGACGGCCGGCCCGGCGAGGAAATGACGTCACACCATTGAAACCGCAGATGGAGACCATGTTCCGCAGACAGTGAATGGGGTACCACTCATGAAAGTCACCAAGCTTCTCCACACGCGGATGCGCGTCAGCGACATAGATCAGACCATCCGCTTCTATCAGAACGTCTTAGGCTTGGAAGTGATGGACCGTAAAGTGTCTCCGCGCGGATCGCATTTGGCGTTTCTAAAAGTTCCCAACAGCGACGAACTCATCGAACTGTGCAGCTTTCCCGCAAGCGGACCGGTGACTGTCCAGGAAGACCTGGTCCACCTGGCCTTCGAGGTCGAAAACCTGGACGAAACCATCCGGAGCCTGGAGTCCAAGGGCGTCCGGATTACCGACGGTCCCACCCCTACGTCATCCGGCAGCCGTTTTCTCTTTATCGACGCACCGGACGGTTATGAAGTGGAGCTCATCGAGCGCCCGCCGGGTACCGCGCTTGTCTAGTGGCCGTCGTTCGTCGCCCGTGAAGCGTCGCTCGTCGTTCCAAACCGCGAGAACTCCACAGCCCGCCCTTGCGCCGCCCATGGACGGCATCCTTCATCCCCATTGACGAAATCAAATCGGCCCACGTATTGTGCCTTCGCTTCACGATTCACGAGTGACGAACGACGAACAAGGAGAGTGCAGATGAAGAACGGGTTTTTTCGCGGGCACGGACTCGGGAACGACTATGTAGTAATGGATCCCAAGGAACTCAGCTTCAACCTTACGCCCGGGAAAATCCGCGGCATTTGCGATCGCCATTGGGGGCTCGGCAGCGACGGCATCCTCGCGCTGGTCCCGTCGAAGAAAGCCGATTTCGGTCTCCGCATTTATAATCCGGATGGTAGCGAAGCCGAAAAATCCGGCAACGGACTCCGTATCTTCGCCCGCTATCTGCACGCCACCGGCAAAACGAAAAAGCGCGCGTTCACGGTCGAAACAAAGGGCGGTCTGGTTTCGATCACCTTGCATGTCGATCGCCATGGAGATGCGGCGGCGGCCACGGTGGAGATGGGCCGAGCCACCTTCCAACCCTCAGCCCTTCCCTGCACGTTGTCCGTGGAGGAATTGATCCAGGCGCCCATCGAGGCTGCCGGGCGGTCATTGCAATTTACGGGTGTCAGCGTCGGCAATCCCCACTGCGTGGTCTTCAAGGAAGCCGGTCAATCCTGGACGCGTGAAGAACTCCTCACACTGGGACCGGCCTTGGAAAACCATCCTCTGTTTCCAAAACGCACCAATGTTCAACTTGCCGTGCCCACCGGGCCAAAAGAAATCTTCATCCTGATTTGGGAACGCGGCGCAGGGGAAACTCAGGCTTCCGGCTCCTCGTCCTGTGCGGCAGCCAGCGCCGCCGTCAAGCTCGGACTGGTGAAAGGTCCGGTGAAGGTCATCATGCCGGGGGGAACGCTCAATATCGAGGTCGCCAAGGATTTCAGTCTGACGATGAAGGGACCAGTGGCGGAGGTTGCGAGAGGAAGCCTCAGTCCGTCCTTCGTGCGAACGCTTCGCTAACCAGCGATCGACGATCGGTCGTCCGCGCGAGCACCACGTTGCAGGTCATTTGCTACGACCGTTAGAATTACTGGCGACGTGGTTGCAATGTTCCTCGCTGGTGGCGGAAGGCTGACTTCTCATGGCTGGATCGTGCGAGACCCTTCAATCCAAACTGGACCATCTGCCAGAACAGCCCGGCTGTTATCTCTTCCGGAATGCGAAGAGAGAGATTCTCTATGTCGGCAAAGCCGCCGTGCTGGCAGATCGAGTGCGCTCCTATTTCCAAAAAGGAAGCGACCAGACCCCCAAGACCAGCCTGCTGGTCAGCGAAGTCGCCGACCTCGAAACCATCGTCACCCGCTCCGAGCTGGAAGCGCTGATCCTCGAAAGCAATCTGATCAAGCGCCACCGCCCGCGCTTTAATATCGTCCTGCGCGACGACAAACAGTACCCCTATCTCCGGTTGCCGATCAAAGAATCCTTCCCGCGCCTCTCCATTGTCCGGCGCGTTCAAAAAGACGGTGCGCTGTATTACGGGCCCTACACGCCGGCCGGCGCGCTCCGAGAGACGCTCAAAGTCATTCGCAAAGCGTTTCCACTGGCCACGTGCGACATCGACATCGACGGACGGGCCGACCGGGCCTGCATCGAATTTGAAATTAAACGGTGTATGGCGCCGTGCACCGGCAATCAGTCCCGTGAGGACTATCATGTGATCGTCAAACAGGTTCGCCAGTTTCTTGAAGGCCGGGACCGGGAACTCCTCGACAGTCTGCGTCAGGCTATGGAGTCGGCGGCAGAACGGGAGGAATTCGAGGAAGCGGCCCGCCTGCGGGACCGTCTCTTTAGCGTCGAACGCACGCTCGAGAAACAGCGGATTACCCAGGTCACGACCACGGACCAGGACGTAATCGGAATCGCGCGGCAGGGCACGGCAGCAGATCTTCAGCTCCTGTTCGTACGGGGAGGGCTCCTGATCGGACGAAAAGATTTCTTCTGGCCGCAATCCGCCGACTCCCCTGATGAGGAACTCGTCCGTTCTGCCATCGAGCAGTTTTATAACAAGGAAGGGCAGCCGCCGAAGGAACTCCTGGTCCCGACCGATCTGGTCGATGCCCCACTGATCGAGCAATGGTTGAGTGAGAAACGTGGCGACACGGTTCGGCTCCTCACCCCGGAACGAGGCGCGAAGCACCAGCTGGTCCTGCTCGCAGAGGAAAATGCCGCCGCCGCCATTGCCGACCATCTGCGGAACGAAGCCCTCGATCGCCAGGCCACAGCCGAACTGAAACGCCTGCTTCGCCTCGACACCGTGCCCCGTCGCATCGAGGGGTTCGACATTTCCAACATCATGGGCAATCAATCGGTCGCCTCCCTGGTCGTGTGGGAGGACGGGCAGGCGAAAAAATCGGACTACCGCAAATTCCGGATTCAGACGGTGGAAGGCGCCAACGACTTTGCCAGTATGCAGGAAGCGGTGATGCGACGATACGGCGCGACGGAAGATCTCGCCCGGCCCGATCTGATCCTGATCGACGGTGGCCTGGGGCAGTTGAGCGCTGCGCTCGAAGGATTGAAACAGGTCGGCCAGGAACAGATCCCGATCATGGGCTTGGCTAAAGCGCGTGGCGAAAAAGATGAACGAATCTTTCTGCCGGGTCGGAAAAATCCCATCGTATTGCGGCCAACCTCACCCGCTACGCATCTGGTCCAGCGCATTCGTGATGAAGCGCACCGCTTTGCTATCACCTATCACCGGAACTTACGGGGCAAGGCGCTGCTGTCATCCGAGTTGGACCAAATTCCCGGCATCGGCAAGATCCGTCGGTCACGCCTTCTGAAACAATTCGGCAGCCTTCCGCAGATCGCCTCGGCCACCGATGAACAACTCAAGTCGGCCGGCCTCGATGCAACCACCGTTGCCGCTCTACGCAAAACCCTCATTCCCTCGTAACCCGCCAACACATACGTGCCCGCGGAATGCAGCTGGCGCTGTATGCGGTTCGATACACGCGTATCTGAATGGGTACGGTCGAGAGACGAGGCTCGGGATGTGCCGATTCGACACAACGTGATTTTCCCCTTGCACGTCGGTCATTTCACGACTACTCTGGCGCGACTCTCCACGATTTATATCGGGTACGTAGATTGCCTTTCACCAGAATCATACGAATTGACGACGCTTACCAGGAGGCATCCCGATGAGGATGTTACGTATCGCCGGCGCGCTGCTCTTCGCCTCACTCGCCGCCTGCTCCACCCCGCCTGAAATCAAACAGGCGCTCGCGGCCAAAGACCAAGCCTATGCGGAGAATGAGCAGCTCATGCAGCAGTACCGTGAGCTCGTGAGTAATGTCACCACCCGTCATCTGAAGTGGTATCGCTATGTCCAAACCCGTCTCAAACTCGATCTGGCCCTGCAATGGGCGACGACCAACCCCCGCGTCGCGGACGTGCCGGACGCCGCACTGGCTGAGGATGATGCAGCGGCCCTCGGCCCCGACGTGCTGACGTTGGTCAATGCGATGCGGTTGAAATCGCTCCCGGAACGGAAAGGGCCGAACGGTCAGCCCTTGTTTGCCGCCGGCTCGGGGGACATGAGCACCCTCATCCAGCAACTGCCAGACTTGATCGCACGGGTCGAACAACAGGTCGCAGCCGGTGCAAAGATTCCCCAGACCGTCGACCTCACGGCATTCGACCGCTACCGGAACAATGTCGAGGCGCTTCGACGAATCAACGGCTTGATCAAACAATATCTGGACATCGACGTCACCGCGAGCCGATCCGACGTGCAATCGCTGGCCGACGCCCTGCGCACGGTGCACCGATGAGCGGCCCCTACACCGTTCCGCGGAAGGAGCCTTCCATGGTCCGACGAGGCATGACGCTGCTGTCCCTGGCCATGCTGTTGCTCATGGCTACCGGCTGCCATTCCATTCACAGCCGTTCAGTCCGTGATCTGATTCAGATGGAAGGGACCAAGATCGATGCCGCCCAAACCAATATCGATCTGTTTCAAAAGGAGACCGAGGAGCGGATCACATTCCTCGAGCAGGCGCGAAGTTCACTGCATGAGAGTTTCAAGTCTCTCCAAATACAGGAAGCCAAGCACCGCTTTGCCCTCGCGTCCTTCCGGAATCTCACGAACAAAAGAGGCGAAGCGGCGTATGCAGCGGCCTACCTGACAAGCCTGATCTACATGACCGACGTACAAGGTCTGGAGAAGGCGGTGTGGGATCAATTTGAAGAGGACTTCTGCGCCCTGCGCGACACCGCCAACGCGCTCAACGATTCCTGGAAACACACCGCCACCCTTCATGCCGAAGTCCAACGCTTTGCCAAGCAATCGGCGCTAGCCTCGGTCGATCCGGAATTCGTCGCGGCGATTCTCGATCAAGCCCCGGGACGGTCTGAGCAAATCATGAGCGTGCTCAACCATTCCCGAACGGTCAACGATGCGCTGGAAGAAGTTGTCGGCGCGCGCATCCTCCGTGTCGGTGGCTTGGACCGGGCGCAGAGATTCACCGCTGATCTGGTGGAACTCCTGGATCGACTGAAGAAAGACGACGGACAGTAACGGAGGGCTCTATGAATCGCAGCATCGACGGGGTGATTACCTTCCTCCGGGACAACGACAACGTGATCAAGCAGCTGATGGAAACCGCCGAGTCCGCCACCAATGACATCGAACAGCTCGCCACCAGCGTGGACCATGCCCGCGAGGAGGCGCAGGTGCTGGTGGATCAATTGGGCGCCGTCGAATTCAGTGTCGGTCGCGATGATGATACGAAAGTTCGCCAAACAGCGCTCCTGGAAGCGGTCGCCGCCTTGAGAAAAAAGTTCGAGCTCTACAAAAACGATCCGTTACGGCGCGGCATCTACGCCGCCGAGATTTCCAATCTCTATCTGCAGCTGGCGAACACGTTTAATAATGAAACCGTGGCCAAAATCGTTCCCTTCGAAGCCGATGAGATCGAGACCTACAAAGACCTGATGAGGAAAGCGGTGTTGGATGCCGCGTCCCGTAAAAAGCGCGCGGCGGTCATCAAAGCGGGAGTGCAGATTTCCCGGCTGGCATTGGGCGTGGCAGGAAAACTGGCGCTGGTATAACGCGATGGCGACACGATTCATCATGCTGAACAGCGCCGCCGTCATCCTATTGGTACTGGCGGCGGGCTGTAGTTTGGATGCCGCGTCCCGTGGCCCCTTCGGACCGGAGGATCCCGAGACTGCCATCCCGAAAAGGCCACTGCCGGCTCAGATTCCAACACAACATGTCCTGGATTTTACTGCTGACGAATCTCCAGGCCACATCAAACCGAAGATGACCGGCAGCAGCGATGAGGCCGCCGTAACCCGTTCCCCGAATCCTACAGCCTCGCTTTCCGCATCCGAAATTGTCGGGCTGCGTAACACTGCAGAGGCCGATTCGCGGGTGCGGTCTCTTCTGGGGAAACGCTGGGGATTCGTTGATGCGGACCCGACGCCGCCGACCAGCAAAATTATCTTCGGCTGTTGCCGCCAACAGGCCCGTTTCACCAAGCTCACGTACTTCAGTTACAGCCACAACGTCGCGGTCGAAGTGCAGCTCAAAGATGGGACGGTACTACAGGCGTCACGAATCGACGGGTACCTGCCGCCTGAAGGGACGCAGGATGTTCAACGCGGGATCGAATTGGCGCGGGCCGATGCCAGGCTCGCCGGCAAGGTAAACGGGCTACAAGGCCATGGGCTCCTGATGCAGCCGGATCGAGGGGTTTTCAAAAACGATCCGGGGTATGGTCATCGCGTTATCTGGATTACGTTTTCGCAGGGGGTGGGCGGTGATCCGAAGTATTGGGCCCAGGTGGATCTCACGGATGACCGCGTGTTGGATGCCGGCGATGAGCCTCCTCGATAAGGCAGGAAAGGAGAACCAATGAGGCGTTTTGCGGGTGCCCTCCTGCTATGTTGCGCAGCGGCTGTGCCGAACCTGGGGTTTGCCGAATCCTCGTCGGAACATCTCGACTGGGGCCGCTGGAGCTTTGATTACGAGGTCAAAGACAATACCGGACTCGCCATCCGGAACGTCGCCTATGATGGGGAACTGGTTCTGGGCAAGGCCAGCATGCCGGTCCTGCGGGTGAAATATGTCAAAGAACGCGTCTGGTGGAATCCATTCACCTGGTTCGGTTCCCGTGCAGACAGCGGTCGTTGCGGGCCGTTTCAGGATCGCTTGCGCTGGGTGGATCTGGTGCCGATCGTGAACTGCGGCGACAACAAGGTGTGCGTCGAAAGCGCCACCTCCCATGGTGTCAAGTGGCTGGAGCTTGGCATTTATGCGCGCATCGGGGAATACCACATTTATCAATCCTGGCATTTTTCGGAAGATGGCGAACTCCGCCCGGTCATCCAGAGCCGAGGGTTATCCTGCAATACCGACCATATCCACCACCCCTATTGGCGGTTCGATTTCGACGTGAACGGGAATGGAATGGATCAAGTCTTTGTACGGGATAACGGAGGACCAGATAAGGGCTGGGGGCCGGGATGGACCAAATATACCAATGAACGAAATGACGTCAAACACGCCTCGACTCAGCGAACATGGTTTGTGCGCGATCAACCAACGGGGCATGGCGTGTGGCTTCTTCCCGGGGACGGGTACGCCCCGCTCAAGGACGATGGCGAGCGGGACTCGTTTGCCGACCATGATGTTGCGATTCGCCGAGCCAAGCCCGATGAAGACGTGCCCTGGGTCTTTGGCGCACGCGGCCAACTGGGGTATGACGAGGACAACCAAGGCGTCCAGGAACAGGACGTGGTGGTCTGGTATGTGGCACACCTTCCGCACATGGCTGCCCTAGGCCCGACCAAGTGGCTGACACTAGGACCTACCCTAAAAATTCAGCGATAACCCGTTCTTCTCTGCCTCTCTCCCCGTCCGACCAAATAATACGTGTATTCTTCCCCGTTGCGGTTCATACCCTAGGCACTCTATAGTAGGGACCGTTTACCCTAGATACCGTCCCTTCGGTCGCAGTACAATCAGCCGTTCTCACGATGATACAGCTGCCTCATCATGAACCACGGCCGAATTTCTGAACGCCTCTGGTTGCTGATCATCCCTATCGGGACAGGGTGCGTTCGCCGGAAGGAATTGGCATGAGTCAGCCGGCGTTTTCCGCAAAGGAATTTCAGCGACTCGGCGAGATTATGTATGACGCGCGCTCCGTCAACCGGAATGACGGGGTGTGGCAGCTGGTGTCGGCCGTGCAGCGCGTCGTGCCGTACGAGTTTTCAGGATGCGGCGCGGTCGATCTTCTCCACGGGATCGATCCTTCTCTCGGACACTCCACGTACCCTCGAGAATTCTGCCAACTGTATATGGGCCAGGGCCTCGCGGCGGATCCTGCTGTCAATCGTTTGCTGACCTCGGGCCAGACCGTCACCTCCAGCGCCGATGAACCGGTGGGCAATGAGCCCAGAGACGTCACGTCGCTCAAGCTCGATTTCGGCATCAAAACCTGTCTTTCGGCAGGGGTGCGCGGGGACCATGGAGCCTGCTCCTACTTTGCCTTCAGTAATTTTGACGCCAAACAGGCGGATAAGCTGCGTCTGCTCCTCGACATTCTCACTCCCCATTTCCATTTGAGTTATATGCGCTGCAAATCAGCCTGGACCCCGAATCGACAGGCGCAACCTGCACTGCTGCTCAGTAAACGGGAAGAAGAAATTTTACGATGGGTGGCGGCAGGCAAAACGAATTGGGAAATCTCCGTCATTCTCAAGGTCAGTTTGAATACGGTCAAATTTCATCTCAAAAATATCTTCCAGAAGATCGGCGTCGAAAACCGGTGGAGCGCCATTGCCTACTGGCAAAATGGTGAACAGCATCGCATCATTCCACCATCGGCGCCCAGTGACGATCGTTCTCCGTCCGATCCCAACCGCCCGACCTAACTCGCACCATGCATGTCGACCCGCGCGCCGCCCAGTCCGTCACTACCTGACCGACCGGGAACGGAGCCTTCGCCTACCCCGATGGGTAGGTGACGCCGAGCCATACCTCTCGTAAAGTCTGCCCCATACACACGTCACGCGCAACGTGACGTGTCAGCACAACGTATCACTGCCACTGACATGACCGGCCAGGGCCGAATGGCCCCAGGGAAACCGGAAGGAGAGGCCCTATGAAGCAGCTTGCCGCACATCCTGCAGCAATGGACGCAACATTCACTCTGCTCGACCTCCTACAACAGCGAAAGACGCGCCGCTTCGGCCGGGGTATGACCCTGCCTGGCGGTCCGCTGCAATACACGAGTCACCATGACCCGGTCCCTCTCAGCCGGGAAGAGGAACGCTATCTCATTTATGCGGCGATCGGCCGATCAGGACGCAACCTCGGCGATATGCAATTTGTTGGACGCCCGGGGGTGAGCGTCGGACAAGGCAATGCGCTGATGAATTTCAACAGTCGCACAGTCCCCAGTCCCTGCTCTGCGCAAACTACGCAGCTGTTCTACACCAACGATGACGGGGTCTTTTTCGTGGCCGACGCCGCAGGACCGGATCACCCCTGGGATCTGAACGTCATACAACTGCAATCATCCCGATTGGACATTCCCCGGGAAGCCCCGTTCATGCTTCCGTTCAATCAATGGTATACGAATCGGCCCGGCACTACCCTCTTCATGCCGGTGACCAACATCGCCTCCCTGTATCTGAATCTCTTGTTGATGATGTTCAGCGAGGAGACCGGCTATTTCATCGTCGATACGGACAACGGCAACGCGGCATGCGGGCTCGAGGCCTTCCGGAAAAGCGCGGGCGGGCATCTGCATGACGACATAAAAGCCCGCCGCATGTTCAGCCTGCGTGAACTCGATGCGGCGATTTGTGAGACGGCCATTCAGGAGCAGGGGATCATCTGCGAGCATCTCTCCCTTATGCAGCAGGCCCTTGGGCTCGGAGGCGGAATCCAAAGCGTGGGAAGCGGTCGGCACCTCCTGGGCATGGAGCCTCACATCTACCCCGGACTGGGATTCCACTTCGTCGTCCCCCCGGGCAAGCCATTGCGCGCGAATCCCGTCGGCATTCCTGGAGTCTGGGAAGGTCCCACGCCGCCATTCGTGCCATCGATGAAGGACGCTGTGACCAACCTGGTCGAGAGCAAGTTCGGGGCCGACGGCACCTTCAGGAAACCACAGGAACAACCCTACGTACACCGTAACACGGCACAGCAGGTCCCGCAGCATTCCGAACGAGCCATCGAGGCGACCATCGCCTTTACCGAGTATGTCCTCGCGACGTACGGCCGGTTCCCGGCGCATGCCGACGCCTGCAAGTCGATCGTGGCCTGTCAGACGCATCATCTGGACGAAGACTTTTACGCAACCTTTTATCCTGACTCCGCGTTGCCGGACGCGCATCGCGAACACATGCACACGTGGCATAGCCATTGACGACAACCATTTTCACGCTCTTACGAGCACTGGAGGGCATCATGACACCACAGACCTCTCGTCGAGTCGTCATCACCGGAATGGGAGTAATTTCTCCATTAGGTTCGACAGTTGATTTGTTTTGGCACTTATTGAGCCAGGGCGAAAGCGCGGTACGGCCGATTACGTCATTCGACACCTCACCGTTTCAGGCTTGCCTTGGAGCGGAAGTGCGGGATTTCGATCCCGAAGACTTCCTGCATCGCAAACAGGCGCGGCGCATGGGCCGGGCGACCCAATTTGCCGTGGCCTCCGCCATGATGGCCGCGCGCGATTCGGGCATCGATCTGGAGCAGGAAGACCGCGGGTCGATCGGCATCAGCATCGGCACCTCCATCGGCGGCATGAAAGAAGCGTTTGAATTTCACGACGCAGCTAAAGTCACCGCCTATGAACGGGTCAATCCCTTCACCATGGGCATGACCTTTCCCAATGCCATCTCGTCGGAAGTCGCGATCGTTCTCGGGCTGCACGGTCCTTGCGAAACCTATTCCATCGGTTGTTCCTCGACGGCAAACGCGATCGGGCGTGCCTATGAATGGATTAAATCAGGCCAGGCCTCGCTGGTTGTTGCCGGTGGAACGGAAGCCCCCCTGCACCCGAGTGTGTATGCGGCCATGAATGCCGGACGGGCGCTGGCGCCGGATGAACGAGGCACGATCAGAAACCTTCCGCGACCGTTCGACAAGACGCGTTGCGGCATGGTGCTCGGCGAAGGCGCCGGCTGTTTCATTCTGGAAGAGTACGAACATGCCCGCGCGCGGGGAGCCAGGATGTATGCCGAACTCGAAGGCTGGGGCTTTACGTGCGATGCCCATTCGATGGTGAAAGCGGCCACCACGGGGCAGGAACAGCAACGAGCGGCCAGGCTGGCACTGTCAACCGCTCACTGGTTCCCGGAGGAAGTCGACTATGTCAACGCGTGCGGTCTCGGCACCATGGAGTTGGATGCGCTGGAAACCCACACCGTGAAGCAGGTCTTGGGAACCCACGCGTATCGGGTGCCCATCAGTTCATTTAAAGCGGCATTGGGTCATGCCTTTGCCGCCAGCGGCGCCTTCCAACTCATCGGGACGGCCAAGGCGATGGAACATCAATTCATTCCGCCGACACTGAATCTGACGAATCCGGATCCCACCTGCGATCTGGATTATGTGTCCGGTGAAGGGCGGGCCGCACATATCGACCGTGCGCTGATCAATAGTTTTGGCTTCGGTGGCAAAAACATCGTGCTAGCGCTGTCCCGCATAGATGCCAGGGTGGCAGCGACCAGCCCAGTGGCTGCATCGGCAGGATATGGCCTGCACCATTTAGCAGGAGTGTCATAGGCTCACGACATGAAGGACCGCAGACTCATGACCACGGGCATCACACCAGCAGCGGTCTATGCGGCCCGGCCTGTTTCAGGCCGGGCCGCACGATGCCATGTCAGTTTCATCGTCGGTCACAGTAAGCAGGGTGGACACCGAAGGCCGAGCGCCTCTTAACAACCCTCAGGACATCCGGTTTCTGGGCGCAGGCATATACAGGAACAACCAGGCATCCATCCACATTTAGGTGAGAGTCGAATATGAACGAAACAACCTACACACCAACACGAGTCTTCATCATCAATCCCCAGGAATTAGTCCGAGTCGGCATGCGGACACTGCTGAACTCCGTCCCGGACTTTACCGTAGTCGGAGAGGCATCCACTCAAACTGATGCGCTTCCTCTCGTGCTCGAACAGAGCCCTGACATCGTGATTGTATACTTGCGCGTGCAGGACGGAACGGGGATTGAGACGGCCCGGGAAATCCTGACGCATCTACCGGGAGCCCGCCTCCTCTTCCTGGCCGACACCCTCAACGACACCATCCTCCTGTCGGCTGTATCCACCGGCGCCCATGGATATGTC
>ERZ724526.306-NODE-306-length-29122-cov-6.000654_pt1 | contig 29122 bp, 13 predicted proteins | sample MGYA00376059_ERZ724526 | MGnify/ENA primary metagenome ERZ724526 (study PRJEB28724, sample SAMN07190883) | activated sludge metagenome | isolation source: activated sludge of sewage treatment plant in Hong Hong | place: Hong Kong | collected 2016-03-17 ...
CACTGTTACTGTTACTGATGCTGCACTGTGTACTAAAACTGCTTCTCAAAATATTTCTACCATCAGTGGCCCTGTAGTAACTGTTGACTCTGTAAAAAATGCGCGTTGCTTTAGTCAGGCTAATGGAGCAGTTTATATTTCTGTTACAGGAAATAATGGCCCTGTTACCTATTTGTGGAGTAATGCTGCTACCACTCAGGACATTGTTAACATTGCTGCAGGAACTTATACCGTTACTGTTACTGATTCAACAGGTTGTGTTGGGAATAAAACTCAAATAATCACACAACCTTCAGTATTAACATTAATTGACACAATAGTACCAGCGCGATGTGGAAATGCAAATGGTAGTGCAGGAGTTAATGTCACAGGTGGAACTTCGCCATACACCTATTTGTGGAGTAATGGCGCTTCTACTTCATCAATATCGGGATTAAACGGAGGCACCTACACAGTTACTGTAACCGATAGCAAACTATGTACTGCAAATCGTACACTTGTTGTTAACAATACACCGTCCTTAGTTATTTCTATTGACACTATTATACATGTAAAATGTGCAGGACAAAACACAGGAGTTATTAAAGTCAATGTAACCGGTGGATCAGGAGCATTAACCTATACATGGACACCATCACAAATAGGCACCGATTCAATTTTCAATCTGGCTTCCGGAACCTATAAATTAGTTGTCAGAGATACTGCCAACTGCAGGGACTCAATAAGCGTAACAATTAACAGCCCGACAGCAATTAATGCTACAATAAACTCATTGCCTGAAACATGCGGAATTAATAATGGTCAGGCCTGGGTGACTGTTTCAGGCGGAACACCTGGATATACTTTCCTGTGGAATAACAGTTCAACGAATGACACCATTACGAATTTAACCAAGGGAAACTATTCTGTCACAATCAAGGATGCAAACAACTGTAGTGTCATTAAAAACATATTGGTTGATTCACTTGGTGGGCCTGCAATTACAGACTCTATAATTCATGTAAAATGTTTTGGGGAAAACACCGGTGCTATTTATACAACAGTTCATGGCGCTAATGGTCCTGTTAGTTATTTATGGTCTCCGGGTGGTCAAATTACACAAAATATAACCAATCTGACTGCAGGTACATATACTGTTACAGTTACAGACACGAACAGCTGTTCTTCAACAAAAAGTTTTGTAGTTAATCAACCAACAGGTTTAAATATTTCTTTTACTTCAGTTACTGAAAAATGTAATCAGGCGAACGGTTCTGCCATTGTCGCAGTAACTGGCGGAACTTCTCCATACTCCTATCAATGGAACAATGGCAATACTACAAATAACATCATCAATTTAACATCAGGATATTACACCATTACGATTACTGACGGGAATCTGTGTACAAAAAGAGATTCTGTTTTTATCGGGCATACAAATGGTCCATCAATATCAAACTTCAGTCATAACTTAATCAAATGTCATAATGATAGTAGTGGCTCACTGACTGTTAATGTTACAGGTGGTACACCATTTTACAACTATCAATGGAGTGGATTCCCCTTAGTTAACAATGCAACACTTCAGAATATTCCTGCAGGAGTATATACAGTAACTGTGACTGATGCTAATGGCTGTACAGTAAATGCAACAGACAGTCTTCAGAATCCTCCCTTAATGTCAATTTCGCATACACTTACCAATGCATCTTGTAATTTAAATAATGGTATTGCTCAGATAAACGTTTCTGGTGGTGCTTCTCCCTACATCTACAACTGGAGTAATGGTGTTACAGGTGCAACTCTTTTGGATACTTTGGCAAATAGTTTTTACACTATTACCATAACGGATGCTTTAGGCTGTATAAAGACAGATACATTTACTATTCAGCGTACTCCTGCTACCTTTATCCAACTTACATCATTAAATTATGTTACTTGCTTTGGATTAAGTAATGGAAGTATTACCATCACACCATCTGGTGGTGATGGTAATTATACTTACCAATGGTCTTACAACAATATTCAAACTCAGAACCTGAATAACATTCCTGCAGGCTCCTATGATATAACCGTAACTGATGGAACAGGTTGTAGTTACACAATGCCGGATATTCAGGTTTCCCAGCCGGATACTTTAATTGCACAAGTTACAACATCACCAACAGGGTGCACGTCACCTACAGGCAGTGCAACGGCAAATCAAACCGGAGGTATACAGCCTTACACCTATCTATGGTCAACCAATGCAACATCTCAAACAATCAATGGCCTGTCAAGTCAAATTATTACAGTAACCATAACAGACAATAATGGATGTACAGCAACCAATTCCGGAATAATCAGTGCATTATCAGCTCCTGTTGTCAATATTTCAGGCACACAAAACATCAATTGTTTTGGAGGTACAAATGGATTTATTAATACAACTGTAACGGGAGGAAATCAGCCATACAATTACCTCTGGAATAACGGTTCAACCACATCAAATATCAATAACCTTTCAGCAGGCACTTACACACTAACGGTAACGGACTCTGCGCAGTGCAGTACAATTATTACACAAACTCTGACAGAAAACCCAAAAATTCAATTTGGTTTATCTTTAATTGCAGGCCCATGTAACGGAGGAACTCCGGCAATTGCCATTTCAGCACCTTCAGGCGGAGTTGCGCCATTAAATCTTTTGTGGTCAAATGGCAGCACTTCCACATCTGCACAAGCTACTGCTGGAACTGTAATGACTTTAACTATTACTGACAATGCAGGATGCAGCAGAGATACAACATTCAGCATGCTTTCAACCAACGGCCCACAAATTTCAAGTATTCAAACAACAGACATCGTTTGTTTTGGTGATAGCAGCGGCAGTGCAACAGTAAACATTTCAGGAGGAACACCCCCAATAAATATTCAATGGATTGGCACTTTACCGGTTCAAACCACAGCAACTGCAATAAATTTAAAAGCCGGAAGCTATACATGCATTGTTACAGACGTAAATGGCTGTTCAGCACAAAGTGTTGCAAATATTAATCACCTGAATTCATTAATCACACCAACACTCACAATAACTAATGCTAGTTGTGGAAACAGCAACGGTCAAATTGTTGTAAATGCAACTGGTGGTGGCGGTACCTATCAGTACAAACTTAATAATGGAGTTTATTCTTCAACAAACACATTTGCTAACCTCTCCGCAGGATCTGACTCGGTTTTTGTTAAAGACAACAACGGATGTGAAGTTTTTGTTATTTCAACCATCAGTAATATACAGGGACCTGTAATATCAGTTATAGACTCGGCTAACGTGAGTTGCTTTGGCAGTAATGATGGTTTCATTATTTTAAATGTAACCGGTGCAGCACAGCCCATCACCTATTCATGGTCTGATGGACCAACAACCTTAACAAGAAATAATCTTGGGCCCGGTAACTATACATTTACTGCACAGGATGCCAACAATTGTATATCTGTAAGAAATTTTATCATTACAGAACCGACAACAATTACAATCAGTGAAATAATTCCAAACAAAAATGGTGTTTACAATATTACTTGTAACACACTAGCTGACGGAGAAATTCAGGTAATAGCAAATGGTGGTGTTCCGTTTACTCAAACATCTGCTTACAACTATCAATGGTCAATAAGTGGCGCTTCCGGAGCATCTGTAACAAATCTTACTGCAGGCCCATACACTGTAACAGTCACCGACTCTATGGGGTGCTCTGCCACAAAATCATTCCTTCTGACTGAGCCACCTGCCTTAAATGCAGGTGCTGATTTCACACAATCTATTTGTGGAACTGACACCATTGTACTTATAGGCAATATCCCATCGTATGGATTTGGAAAATGGACTGTTCGCAGTGGTAGTGGGATAATTGCTGACCCGGATTCTATCACAACGCAGATTACTGCAATTGCAAATGGAGTAAATGTTTTTGCTTGGGTGGTTTATGACAATTTCTGTTCAGACACTGCATTATATGTCATCAACAAAAAAGAAAAAATTGTAGCTGATGGCGGCATTGATCAAAATGTGTGTGACAACTTTGTTTTCCTTTCAGCAGTACCACCACCTTCAGGTACCGGAGTATGGCAAAGCATAAATGGAAATAGCACAATAGAAAACCCATCATCTCCAGCAACGAAGGTTGAAAATTTAAGTCCGGGTAAAAATATTTTTGTCTGGACAATTACCAATGGCACATGTACTGCATCTGACACAGTAAAGATTGCTATTCTTCCTCCGGAAGAATGTTTTACTGATGTTGTTATGCCAACAGGTTTTACTCCCAATGAAGATGGGTATAACGACTTATATGTTATCAGAGGATTAGATAATACAAACAATACTTTGACAATTTTCAACAGATGGGGCAACTTAGTTTATGAAAAGAAAAACTATAATAATGACTGGGATGGAAAGTCTAATAATAAACAAATATTACCTGACGGAACTTACTATGCCATTTTACGGATACCTGCCAGAAATTTAGTCTTAAAAACATATATTGATTTAAGAAGATAAGCTTATGAAAAAATTATGTTCCATAATAATTATGTTCATTTTGTCAGACTATTTGTTTGCACAGCAGGCACCAATGACAACACAATACATGTTTAATACACTGCTGATAAATCCCGCTTATGCCGGAAGTAAACCATTCACAAGTGCAACAATGATGGTAAGAAAGCAATGGGCAGGATTTAAAGGATCACCTACAACAGAAACTGCAAGTATTCATGGTGCATTGGAAGATAAGAATGTTGGCTTAGGGTTATACATAAGTAATGATCATGCAGGTATTATAAATCGCACAGAACTCTTCGGAAGTTATTCTTATACTATTGAATATGGAGAGTCAAAACTTGCATTCGGTCTTCAGGCAGGTTTAAGTTATTTGAAATCTACGCTATCAGATCTGGTTTATAACGACAACAATGACCCGGTTTACGAAAAGAACACCATAAACAACGTACTTCCTAATTTTGGAGCTGGTTTATATTATCATACTGATTTATTTTATGCAGGTATTTCTGCTCCGCTGCTTTTAAGTTACGACCCGCTTAAATCACTGTCTCTTGAAATGACCGATGTACATCATATCAGAAGACACTATTTTCTGACCACAGGTTATGTTTTTTCATTAAGTGAGCAGGTTAAATTAAAACCATCAGTTCTTCTAAAATATGTAGATGGTGCACCATTACAATTCGACATTAATGCAAATCTGCTTTTGAACAATATCATTTGGCTTGGAGCTTCATACCGCTCCAATGATGCAATTGCAGTCATTGGTGAATATCAGCTATCTAAAAAATTGCGAATTGGTTATTCATTTGACTATTCGCTTACCCTACTCAGAAACCATTCAGCAGGATCGCATGAATTTATGCTTGGATACGATTTTGGTTATAATGTACCTAAAATAAAAACTCCGCGTTATTTTTAATTATGAATAGAAAACGCAACATTTTTTTATTGTTTGTTATTTTATTTTTCACATCCTGTTTATCTGTCAAACAAAGAACAGCTGACACCTATTATGAGCAGAACTTATATGACAAAGCTATTCCGTATTATCAGGAAGTTACTAACAAAAAATTTAATTTAGATATCCTTATTAAACTTGCAGATTGTTATCGTAATGTAAAGAACTATGCACTATCTGAACAGATTTATTCTAAGATAGTAACATCTAATACCGACCCGATTTATCAGTTTTATTACGCTGAAGCACTAATGCAAAATGGCAAATATGTTGAGGCAAGAAAATGGTTAAACAAATTTCTAGTTCTAAATCGTGCCGATAGCAGGGCATTAAACCTATTAGCATCTTGCGATTCAATAGAAATGCTTTATAAAGACTCTTTACTCTTTGATGTCAGACGACTACCATTTAACGGAATTGATGAGAGTAATTTCTCCCCTGAATTATTCCATTCCGGAATTGTTTATGTTAGCAACAGAAACACTGATCCAAAAAATTATAAAACGAATCCTGTTATTGATAATTACAACTTATTTTATGCACAACAAACTGAATTAGGGCATTGGATGGACCCGGTTCCATTACGAGGCACAATTAATTCTATTTTTAATGAAGGTCCATGCACATTCAATAATGAATTCACAAAAGCTTACTTTACACGCAATGCTAATGAAGGAAAAAAAATTGTCACGAATCAGCAAAGTGAAAATGTTTTAGAAATTTTTGAAGCTACAACCAAGGATGGTGAATGGAATGTTTCCGGACCTGTAAGTTTCAACAACAACAATTACAGTGTAGGCCATCCATCTATTTCACCAAGCGGTAATACTATGGTTTTTGTTTCAGATATGCCATGGGGCTATGGCGGTACTGATATTTATAGAGTACAATGGATAAATAATACATGGAGTAAACCGGCTAGTATCGGGAAGGTTATTAATACAAGTGGAAATGAAATGTTTCCGTTCTTACTCAACGACTCAATACTTTACTTTTCAAGTAATGGTATGATTGGTGTTGGAGGTCTTGATATTTATCGTACAGAGTTAACTGCTGATGGATGGACAGTACCTGAAAACTTAGGCTACCCCATTAATAGTCCCAGAGACGATTTTGGTTTGATTTGTGATAATGAAGAATTAAGCGGCTATTTCAGCAGCAACAGGCAACAAGGCAAAGACAATATTTTTTCATTTAAAAGGAATGCTCCGGTTTTAACGCTAAAAGGCAAATTAATTGACAAGTCAACAAACAAGCCTTTGAAAAATATTAATCTTAAGTTGACCGCAAATTCAATTGATACTATTTTAACAACAGATGGCGAAGGTAACTTTACAGCACAATTAAAAAACAATAAAGACTACACACTTCGCGCTGAAGACAAAAGTTATTTTACAACTTCAGAGAATATTTCTACGTTTGGTTACAGAAAATCAGCAACACTGAATAAGGATTTAACTTTAGAAAAAGTGATTTTCAACAAGCCTGTTATTTGGAGAGGCATTGCATTTGAAAAAGGAAAATCAGATTTAACACCGTCAACTAAAACAGAGTTAAATAAACTGTTCAATATATTACTTGAGAATAAAAACATAAAAATAGAATTAAGCTGTCATACAGACTCACGAGGTGTAGAACGTGATAACCTGATATTGTCACAAGCCAGAGCAGATAAAGCGGCAGCCTATCTTATCAATAAAGGGATTTCAAAAGACAGAATTATTTCAGTGGGATTTGGTTCACAACGCTTATTAAATAATTGTGTAAGGGGTATATTATGTTTAGAAGAAGACCATCAAATTAATATAAGAACTGAAATAAGATACAGCCCTTATCAAAGATAAGACTTAACAGTCAGAATACATTTTTCTGTAAAGATGGCCAACGTATTAGGCATTTCCGCATTTTATCATGACTCAGCAGCGACTATTGCCATTGATGGTAAAATAGTAGCCGCAGTTCAGGAAGAACGTTTTTCAAGAATTAAAAATGATGCAAAATTTCCTGTAAACGCAATAAAATATTGTTTGCAATATTCCGGTTTAAAGTTAAATCAAATTGATCATATTGTATATTATGAAAAACCGTTTCTCAAGTTAGAGCGGTTATTGGAAACCTATCTAGAAACCGCTCCTAATGGTTTTCAGCAATTTACTCAGGCTGTGCCACTTTGGATTAAAGAAAAAGTTTTGATAAAAAATAAAATCAGAGAAAACTTAAATTTGATTGATGAAAATTTTTCTCCAAAAGAAATTCTTTTCTGCGAACATCATCTTTCGCATGCAGCAAGTGCGTTTTATACCTCTCCTTTTTCCAATGCAGCAATAATAACTGCTGATGGTGTTGGCGAATGGTGTACTACCTCTATCATGAATGGTACACCAAATACTATTACCTCTTTAAAAGAACTCAACTTTCCACACTCAATTGGTTTGTTATATAGTGCATTTACACAGTTCCTGGGGTTTAAAGTAAATTCAGGCGAGTACAAAGTAATGGGCTTGGCTCCTTATGGAAATAAGAATAGTTCGCAATTTAGTTTTTTTAAAAATAAAATCAGTGAACTATTTGACCTGAAGTCAGACGGGTCTGTTTTTCTGAATATACGATACTTTAATTTTCAAAAAGGGTTAAGCATGATAAATGAAAATCTTTGGGCTGAGCTTTTTGAAATAAAACCACGTATTGCTGAATCTGAAATAAATTTAAATCATTGCCATTTAGCATTAGCCATTCAAACGATTACAGAAGATGTCATTTTTAATTTAGCTAAACAGGCCAAACAAATTACAAATGCAGACAATTTATGTTTGGCAGGAGGTGTAGCATTAAATTGTGTTGCCGTTGGTAAACTCAACAAGCAAAATATTTTCAATAAAATTTATATTCAACCTGCCTCCGGTGATGCAGGTGGTGCTATTGGCGCAGCACTTGCAATTGAGCATATATTTTTAGGTAACAAACGTAAAACTCCTGAAAAAGATCATTTGCAAGGATGTCGCTTAGGTCCTGCTTATGACAACCAAACTGTTGCACAGTCTTTAACAAAATACAATTTACATTTTGAACAGTTTAAAGAAGAAGAGTTACTAAAACTCACTGCCACACATCTATCAAATAATAAAACTGTAGCGTGGTTTCAGGGAAGAATGGAATTTGGGCCACGCGCTCTTGGATCAAGGAGTATTCTTGCTAACCCCTCAACATCGAACATTCAACAAACATTAAATCAAAAAATAAAAAAACGTGAGTCATTCAGACCATTTGCGCCCGCCATGCTAATTGAAGATTATTTAGAATTTTATGAAGGAGGCAATGAAAATGGTTTCATGTCTATGACAGATTTTCTTAAAAAAGAAAAAAGAATGGGTAATGACTCAACTCCTGAAGAAGCTGGTATAACAGAACAATTACAAAAATCTAAAAGTGCTATTCAAGGAGTAACACACGTTGACTATAGCTCACGAATTCAGGTGGTGACTGAAACTGATGACAGCTTATTTTTTAAACTACTAACAGAATATAAAAAGATAACCGGGAGAGGAATACTCATTAATACCAGTTTCAATCTAAGAGGACAACCAATAGTTTGCAATCCTGATGATGCCTGTAAGTGTTTTCTGGAAACAGAAATAGACTTATTGGCAATAAATAATTTTATTGTCAGAAAAAAATAACTAAAGCAAATTCACACAGTGATTACTCTACTTTTACAGCTTCGCCTGATTTAATTTTCTCCTGAATCCATTGTGTTGTTACAGAACTTGGTCTTTCAATAGGCATTCCTAATGCACGATCCCATAAAAGTGAAGTCAACACGCCAATAGCTCTTGAAACACCAAATAAAACTGTATAAAAATCATATTCTACTAAGCCATAATGCATCAACAATATACCTGAGTGAGCATCAACGTTTGGCCATGGATTTTTAATCTTACCTGTAGCTTTTAATATTTCCGGTGTAACATCATACAGCAATTGAACTATTTTAAACAGTTCATCATCTGCCATATATTTTTTTGCAAAATCCTGTTGCGCAGTATAACGGGGATCGGTTTTACGCAGTACGGCATGTCCGTATCCGGGAACAACTTTACCTTCTGTTAATGTTGTTTTAATAAACTCACCTAATTGTTCGCGGGATGGAACGCCATTATATTTATCGCGCAACTCAATTATCCATCGGGCTACTTCCTGTGCCGCTAATCCATGTAGCGGGCCTGCAAGTCCGTTCATACCTGCCGCCAATGAAAGATAAGGATCACTCAATGCTGACCCAACAAGATGTGTGGCATGTGCTGAAACGTTTCCTCCCTCATGATCGGCATGAATGGTAAGATATAATCGCATCAACTTTCTGAAATCAAGTTCTTCAAATCCTAGCATGTGTGCAAAATTCCCTGCCCAGTCAAGCTTTGGATCCGGCTCAATGTGTTTGCCTTCCTTATAAGTAGAACGGTAAATGTATGCTGCAATACGAGGAAGACGTGCAATGAGGTTCATGACATCTTCGTACATAGGATCCCAATAATCCTTCTTATTCATTCCTTCACGATACTTACGTGCAAAAACAGACTCAGTCTGCAAAGCCATTATTGCCATTGAAAATTGTGTCATCGGATGTGTCTTTTCAGGCAACATATCCAACATATCAAAAACATGTTTAGGAACGGTTGCTCTTTTCATCCATTCATTATTAACTTCAATAACGTCTTTCAGTAATGGCATTTCACCGGTGAGCAAGAGGTAAAAAATCCCTTCAGGCAATGGCTCCGGGCCTTCTTTTGATACAGGAAGTTTTTCACGAAGTTCAGGAATAGAATATCCTCTGAAACGAATTCCTTCATTGGCATCAAGCTTACTGGTTTCTGTTACCATGCCTATCATTCCTTTCATTCCCTGATAGACCTGTTCTACTGTATATTGACCCAGTACAAAATTACCGTGTGTTTTTACAATATCTTTAATTGTACCTGCCATCGGCAAGGCTTTCTCTTTGAATTTTTCTTTTATGTTGTCCATACTTGTTGTATAACTGCTTCTTAAACGTTTGTTACAAATTAAAGTTTACAGAGAAGTCCTTTGTTGAAGGAATTATCTCTACTCTTGATTTAGGTTTCTTGGTATTTTCATAGCGAAGGTCAGACTCTGAAAACAGCACAATTAAAGTTGTAATAAAAATGGCAACAACGATAATCCATGCAAAAATGCGCAAATACTTTTTAATCTTCTTCTTTGGATCAGGTTTCTTTTTAATTCTTATACGTTTACGAATCCTGATTCTTTCTTTCTTTATTTCACCATCTGATTCTTCCAATTCCATTTTCAAGTTGTTAATTCAGATTCTAAAGATACAGCACCTCTGGCATTAAATCAAATTACGGAAGTTTTTTCCGGGAAATTCAGCAGCACCACCCAGCATTTCTTCAATACGCAGGAGTTGGTTGTACTTAGCAATCCTGTCAGAACGAGATGCAGAACCGGTTTTGATCTGTCCTGTATTTAGTGCCACTGCCAAATCAGCAATAGTTGTGTCTTCCGTTTCACCTGAACGATGACTCATCACTGATGTGTAGCTGTTGTTCTTAGCCATTTCAACAGCATTGATAGTTTCCGTCAAAGTTCCAATCTGATTTACTTTTACCAAAATTGAGTTGGCAATACTTTCTTTAATTCCTCTTGCAAGCCTTTCTGTATTTGTCACAAACAAATCATCACCAACTAACTGCACTTTACCTCCTAACACATTGGTCAATTCTTTCCATCCTGCCCAATCGTCTTCTGCAAGTCCATCTTCAATACTAACAATCGGATACTTCTCACACCACTGCTTCCAATAGCTAACCATTTCTGATGATGTCAGTTTTTCTCCACTTGATTTTTTAAAATGATATACCTTATTCTCTGCATCATAAAATTCAGAAGCAGCAGCATCCATTGCAATCATGACATCATCACCTGGTTTGTAACCTGCTTTTTCTATTGCTTCTATCACTGTCAATATAGCTTCTTCGTTAGATTTGATGTCCGGTGCAAAACCACCTTCATCACCAACGTTTGTAGAATACTTCTTGCTTTTTAAAACACTCTTCAGATTGTGAAATATTTCAACACCCATTCTTAGTGACTCAGAAAAACTTTCTGCACCAACCGGCATTATCATAAATTCCTGAAAGTCTATACTATTATCTGCATGAGATCCTCCATTAAGGATATTCATCATAGGTACAGGCAATATGCGAGCATTCACACCACCGATATAACGGTAAAGCGGGTAGCCCGATTCGCTTGCAGCTGCTCTGGCACATGCCAATGAAACACCTAATATTGCATTGGCACCTATTGTAGCTTTATTAGGAGAACCATCAATATGAATCATTGCTGCATCAATACTGCGCTGATCAAAAACAGGATAACCATGAAGTTCTTTATTTAATATGGCATTTACATTATTCACAGCTCTCATCACACTCTTGCCAAGGTAAATTTTCTTATCGTTATCACGTAACTCAACGGCTTCATGTGCTCCGGTTGATGCACCTGATGGCACGGCAGCTCTTCCTACAACTCCATTATCTGTATATACATCAACTTCAATAGTAGGATTTCCTCTTGAGTCGAGTATTTGCCTGGCTCTGATTTCAGCAATATTTCCCATAATATTTTACTCTTTATAAAACGGCTGCAAAGTTAACGTAATGTGCCGTAAATTTATTTAATTTAGCGAAATAAATTTCAACCATACACATAACACTAATAGCGCTATATGAAGGTGCTTAAAATTGCATTTGGATTATATGCAGCAATAGTGTTTTTTATCACTTTGCTTTGTGTTTTCCCTCTATATTTTATAGTATTTTTATTTTTCAGTGAAAGGAAATCTCCTGTTATAGCACATAACATTTCACGATTTTGGGCATTGGTACTGTTCAGAAGTTTTTTTATCCGATACAAAATTATCAATGAAGACTTTATTTCAGATAAAGGAACCTATGTATTTGTTGCCAACCATCGTTCTATGTTGGATATTCCACTCTATGCTCGAGCATGCAGCAATACTTTCAGATTCTTATCTAAGGCAGAGTTGACTAAAATTCCGTTGCTAGGCTATGTCATCCGAAAACTCTACGTCACTGTAAAACGTGGTGACAAAAAAGACAGACAAAAAAGTATAGAGGCGATGCGCAAAACACTGGAGTTGGACATTTCAATATTTATTTGCCCTGAAGGCACTCGAAATTTTACAAATCAGCTATTGCTGCCATTTAAAGATGGTGCATTTCGTTTAGCTATTGCAACACAAACACCATTGGCAGTACTTACAGTGATAAATACAGATGTACTTTTATCACCTGAATCACCATTAGCATTGCGTCCGGGCAAACTGATTGCAGAATGGAGTAAACCTATTGACACCAAAGGAATGACTGAAAATGATGTTGATTCACTAAAACAACAGACGGCAAACCTGATGAAGGAAACGCTGACACGTCATTTAATGTCAGCTCAAAAATAATTTTCGTTTTTGTTGAATTACTTCAACTGCTTAGAGCTTCTACTTTCACGTACTCATCATGCAATTTCTTTTGCAAGTCTCCGGGCACAGGAGCAAATTCAGCAAAGGAAGTTTTTAGCTTAGCCTTTCCTTGTGTGATAGATTTTAATGCTGTACTGTAACCATCAAGTTCAAGCAATGGAGTTTTTGCACGAATCACTTGTCTTCCATTTCGTGAGTCCATTCCCATTATTATACTTCTTCTTGACTGAAGATCACTCATTACATCACCCATCATATCATCAGGCATTTCGACTTCAACATCATAAATAGGCTCTAAAAGTTGTGGCTGTGCATTGTGAAATGCTTCACGAAATGCCATCATACCTGCTATCTTAAATGATATATCATTTGAATCAACAGGATGCATTTTACCATCAAACACACTTACTCTAATATCGCGTACAAACGAGCCTGTTAATGGACCTTCCTGCATTTTTTCCATTACACCTTTAAGTACAGAAGGTAAAAAGCGTGTATCAATAGCACCTCCGGTGATACAGTTATTAAAAACCAATTTTCCACCCCAAGGCAGTGCATGCTCTTCTTTATCACGAAGTGGATACTCTTTCATATCTGGCATGCCATCATAGTAAGGTTCAATTTTAATATGTACTTCACCAAATTGTCCGGCCCCACCCGATTGCTTTTTATGTCTGTATGTTGCAATTGCAGGTTTTTGAATAGTTTCACGGAATGATATGCGTGGTTTAATAAATTCAACCTGCATTTTATATACATTCTCAATCCGCCATTTTGTTACAGCAAGATGCAAATCGCCTTGTGCATGTAAAATAACCTGCTTGAGTTCTTTCGAATACTCAACTACTAAGGTAGGATCTTCGAGATGCAATTCAGCAAGTACCTCACCCAATTTCTCTTCATCACTTTTATTTTTAGCAATCAATGCCACTCTGGTTTTTGGCTCAGGAAATTGTATTGGCTCTATATTGATTGCAATGCCTTTACCACAAAGCGTATGATTTGTAAATGTATTCTTCAACTTAAGAGTGCAGCCTAAATCACCTGCTTTAAGTTTATCAACGGTATTGCGGCTTTTGCCATCCATGATAAACAATTGTGTTAATCTTTCGCTTGTATTTGTTTTGTGATTCATTAAGTCAGTTCCTGCACTGACCTCACCGGAAAGAACTTTAAAAAACGCCAGCTTACCCAAGTGCGGCTCAATGATAGTTTTATAAAAGAACAAAACTGTTGGTCCTGTCGGAATGCAAGGAACTAAAGTTTTATCTTCAGCAATTTCTGCCGGCATATCAATTGCCGAAGGTGCCACATTATCAATAAAACCCATTAGTCGCCCGCTACCCATATCTTTCTTTGCAGATAAACAAAACACAGGGAAAATCTGATGTGCCATCATGCCTGCTTTTAATCCTTGCTTCATTTCATCTTCGTCAAGTGATCCGCGCTCAAAATATAATTCCATCAGTTTTTCATCATTCTCGGCAGCTTTTTCTACCAATTCATTATGCAACTTTTTGGCATTTTCCATTTCCTCCGGTGGAATTTCAAGTTTTTCAGGCTTGCCACCAGTTGCAGGAAAACGATACATCGTCATTTTCAATAAATCAATAATCGCATTAAAACCTGTTCCCTGATTTAACGGATACTGCATAACGGTAATGGCATTGCCGAACTTCTGTTTTGCCTTTTCTACCGTTGCATTAAAATTGGCATGCTCAAGGTCAAGTTGGTTGACAGCAAATATTGTTGGCTTCCGGTATTTGTCCACATAATCCCATATTACTTCACTGCTTGCTTCAACACCATGTTGTGCATTTAACAACATAACAGCCGTATCACATACTCTCACTGCAGATATTACTTCTCCTATAAAATCATCTATTCCCGGTGTATCAATAATATTAATTTTATAATCACGCCATTCGGTGTGCATAGTCGCTTCATAAACAGAACTCTGTCGTTCATGTTCAATTTCATGATAATCTGAAACCGTATTTTTTTCTTCAACAGAACCTCGCTTGCTGATAATACCTGCTTCAAAGAGCATGGTCTCTGCCAATGTTGTTTTACCGCTTTTTGCTGATCCAACAAGAGCAATATTCTTTATGTGTTTTTCGTCATAAGTTCTCATACAACCTTTGTTTAAAATGAGGTATGAAAATTATGGAACTTAAAGTAAACTTGCAAATAAATCAACCACCTGTCATCAAAATTTAATGAGAAGTCGTCACTTTAGAGATAAATCGCCAATAACAAGTTGCTCACACAGTTGTCATGGTTAAATTTTATAAAAACATTAAAGGCCAGCAAGTGTAATTAATAACTATCTAAACTAATCGGACGCATTACACCAAACCACTTAAGTGTTCGCTCACCTAAGCCCGGTGCTTTTACATGTATCAGATATACACCACTGCTGATAGGTACATTCTTCTCATTCGTCAAGTCCCAGTCAACAGAGGTGTCGGAATTACCGCTACCTGCCTCTGTGCCCTGACTCAAACCTATCGCTGTGCCATCTATCGTTGAGCCTGAATTGCGGTTGAAGCGCTTTACCAGGATTCCATTCATTGTGTATATTGACACGGTACATTTTGCTGGCAGGTTTGTAATCTTTACCCACATCATGTTCGTTGACTTATCATACGATGAATATGCATAATATGGATTGGGTACCACATTCACCAGCTTCAGTGCACCCTTGGCTACTTCTGTATTATCAAATGTAGGTGACATGCCTTCTTCATCCAATCTGTAATATGGGTTGGTACCATTTATTGTTGGTGCCAGAACTACTCCTCCTGCTGATGTTATCGAGGCATCAGGGAAGGTATTGGCATCGGTCGGTATGGTTATCGTCTGTCCCGGTGAATACGTGATGCTGTTGTTGTTAAACGCTGCCGTTACTGTTCCACTCACTACTGCATAGGTCTGACCTCGTGTCAATGGAGATCCTGTGCCTGTATGATTGATATAAGATGCTACATCGAAATTGGTATTAAACGTCCTGTACTGACGTGCTACACGAATTCTTACCTTGGCATCTGTCTCCAATAAACTTCTGCCCGGATTCAACAAGGGTATGCTAACATACATGATGTTCGCTAATGCATCTCTTCTCTCTGCTGCTGAAGTTGCCTTTATCAACGTGTTGAACTTTTCACATGCATCGTACTTGCCTATATCTCTTGCGCCCTGTGTTACTCTTGATCCAAATACCCAGATATAATGCATACCGCCAAACACCGGATTGCCATTGCCATCCAACATTGTTGATGTTGGATTCCACTGCATATCCTGACTGTTTTCTGTGGTAAACACAGAGTTCTCACCATAGGCTATGTTCAAGCGCTCGCCTGTCTCTATATTTATTGCATAGCCCGGGAACCAACCCATGCCTTCATTGTCTATATAGTTCGGATCATTAGGATCTGTTGATACTGCTCCTCCGGGATTGTTACCGCCATCTTTGTTTATTGATGCTGATCTGCGTTTCTGGAAACGTGGTGCATTACCTATCGTTGCACTGGTAGGCTGTCCCATTTCCAACACCACAGCTCTTGTCCATTTTGACTTATCACTCGTAAACACTACGTCAACACTGGTGATGCCATTTGCTCCACTCATGCTCAACTGATTGTCCTGATGTGCTGATGAGCGTGGGCCGTATTGTGCATCTGTCTTGTTGGCTAATTTATATGGTGCCCAGGTGCCGCCTATCAACCCTTCATAAACCTGATTCGGATCCGCTCCGCCTATATCATTAGGCGCTGTGCCACTGCGTATCCAATCTCTGGCATCTGCAACACTTGAATCTCTGTCCGCTACACCGCCAAGCCAGGCTGCATCAGGGTTGGCAAACGCTATACTCTGATCCAACAATCCATTATTGATTGCATCCGTATTGCCTGCTTCTATTACTGCATTGCTGATGTCTGCCGTCAAGCCCCACTCATATACCTTACTTAAATCGTTGGGATCTACCGTTTGTATTATCTGGCTGTTGGGTTGCTGCAATTCAAATGTTGCTGTATCTACCGATTGGGTTACTGTTTCATATATACTCCACTTATCGGTTCCGCTAACTCCCGTAAACTTCATGTCAAAATATCCCGTTGTTGTATATAATGGATCATACACCGTTACATTCAACGGACCTTTGCCCAATTCATATACTGGATTGGATACTACATAAGGGGCATTCAACGCTTCTGCTGCTGAGGCATCTGTCATGTCTATGAGCAAACCTCCATTGCCTGAACCTTCCAATCGTGTTATCTTTAATCCATCTCCTACTTCCGAGTTAAACACTAATCCACTATGCTCTACTTCCGGTGCATGAGGTATGGCCGACATTACCTTAATGTTGTTTCTGCCTACCTTAAAGGGTTTCTGCTGTGTGAAGTTTGAGGAGTTTGGTACTATGTACTCAAATGGTTTGAAGTTGTTGTATGCATAGCTTACCACTACATAATAGTATGCCTTATGATTTACTAATGGCTTGTTGGTAAAGGCATCTTTATCTATTACAAAACTGTGTTTCAATCCACTGTTTGTTCCTGTTAACTGATCCGGATTAAATGCCACTGTCAATGGGCGATAGCCCGGCAGTTCAGGTGCCCAGAAATAGTTGACTAAGTTTGTTACTGTATCTTTTATGTCAACCTGACTTATCAGACGGTAATTATCACCACTCATTACACTTGATGATGTGGTCTTGGAAGGATCAAATATATCTGAAGTATTTATACTGGCATTCTTTAACTGGAATATCAGATAGCCCTGAAACTTAAACTTACGCTGCTCTTCATCAGGTTGTACCAATGTTGGGATTGATGGATCTAACTGTGAGTATTTTTCTATCCTCTCATTATTGAAGTTCTTTAATGAAAGAATAACTTTATTATTTAACTCTGTTATCTGTACATCAGGTGCATCAGGGCCGTCCAATGTTTTGAAACATACATCAAACAAGCCTTGTGCTTTGTTGTCGCTAAGCTTTAACAAATCTACTGATGCCAATGGACCTCCGTTGTTAGCACGTGCCCATACCATACCTGTAGTGATGTAGTTTACGGCTCCGGGTTGTAAGGTGAACTTTCCAGCTGACTGGATAAATCTTCTGTCGAATGGAGTGTTGTTCGCTGTTGCCTCTGTCCAATTATTGCCTGGGAATGCAGGATCGGTTGTGCCCGGGAACATATACTCAGTGATCGGGGTTGAAGGTGAAGGAGGGGTGCGACCATTAGCACCATCACGAGTCCATCTGATTGCATTTTTCCATGAACCAGTCAAGTATTGATAGTAATCGTCAAAAACCTGAGGGTTTCCATAAACACTAAAATCATTTTCGTAATAACCAAACTGCGACATGATAATTTGTTCTCCAGGTTCATCCACTACTCCATCTCTGTCGTTGTCAACACCGTCATTAGCATCAGCTAACGGTCCTTGAAAAAAGTCTGCACCCACTGCTGGTGGATTTATTCCATATCCGTCTATGGTTCCACTGCCATCATCAGGGTCGCCATTATAACAAAAGCCTAATCCAAGATTTACATCACAGCCTACATAATCATCAAAGGCATCACCCAAATCAGCATCAACCCACCAGCCAAAGTATGTGCTGTCGAATGACTGATTGCTGCGGTTGATGATCTGATACTTATAAAATGTCATGTTGTTGATCTCATCGTCCGTGCTGAAGGCAAAGGCCTGTGCTCTGAACTCAAGACCTATGGCTGCACTGTTGGTCTCTTTTTTAATGTTTCCTATATCATTAAATACCCACCATAATGTCTGATCTCCAAAAATATAATCATCACATGGCAATTTATTCGGATCGCTTGGTGCAGGATACTCACCACTCAATAAATATCGTGGATAATCGCCACTGTCTGGTATATACAAACCATCTCCGTTTACATCTTCAAACGGTGCCAGTAGCTGCAACTCTCCTCTTGACTGATCGCCATTTCCAGGCCACTCTCTGATGTCGCGTGTAGCCACTCCTGTAGATACAAAGTCGCGCACCTGTTGTTTGGTTACCGACCATATTCTGTCGTACTGATTACAGATGGAAACATCTGTTGTCATATTTCCTCCCTGCACACCTATTGGGCCGGTAAAAAAATCATTCGCATCACTTTGTCTGTACGTCTGACCTGCCACTTTTAAGTTCCCGGTAGCATCGTAACCACCTATCCATACAGAGCCTGCAAACAACGATGTTTTTCCTGTACCCTTAGGTATTTCATACTCTGCTTTTGAGTTAGCTCCATCTACAAGATTCCACCACATATCACCTGCAGAAAATATTCTTGCACGTACATTGTTAATCTGCAAATCTGCTTGTGCTGTGGGCTCATTACAGGGGGCTGTAATTCTCAAAGACGTATTCTTTACAACATTGCCTTTATGTACCGGCTTCTGACCTATATTCTCCTTTGCTGTGACTGAACCAACTGTTATTACTGATACCAGGAAAACCGTTAAACAACTCTTATCAATCATTAGTGTTTTGTTTTAGTTATGGTTAATAATCACTTTAATAATTCAAAGTAATACTTGTTAAATAAGCCTTTATATTCTAACACATCATGATTGCCGATTTCGTTTTTAATTTTGATAAAAAAATATTTTTAATAATTTAAAATTATTGTATTGGGTGATTTTGCAATAATAATTTCATGTGTTCTTAAACTATTATATCATCATTTATTTGCGGTATTAAAAGTATGCAATTTTATAATAATTACAAATAGCTAAAAGTAAAAATCTGTGGAAATTAAATTCAGGCTTATTCAATATTGTAATTGAATAAAGGCAGAATCAAGGGCAAAAAAAAGGCTGCCTTGTTCTCAAAGCAGCCTTTTAAGTATAATGAATAAATTTATTCTCCGTTAGTTAAATAATCAAGACGTGGTTCAGAATCACCTGAAGCGCCAATCACACCACGGAAGTAAAATGTATAAGCTTTGCCTGATTGCAGGTTTACATTACTCATAGTTGCCAAATCAACACCGAATTTCTTTACTGCAACATTAAAATCACCGCTACCGGCACCTGCATAAACAGGCATCTGCATAAAGCTAACATTTGAAATGGTTGTAACTGCACCGGTTGTGTTATTTGTAAATTCAACATCAACTATTGCTGAAGAATATGATGCATTAAACAAACGCACCCAAACAGAATCAGTTCCGGTTGCAGGATAGTTTTCTGTGATGATTTTTGTAAAGCCATCATAAGAAAGATCATTAAGTACAGGTTTATCTTTAACTGTATCAACAATAAAACAAGTGTATCGTTGATCTTTAGTTAATATATAATTGCTTTGTGACAGAGTTGCAATTACACCTGTTTCATTAGGTGTGAAAATTCCTGTTGAATCTTCTACAGGAATCATATCCAAATTAAATCCATTGTCAACTGAGCCTAAGGCAACTTCAGTATAACCGGAGTTTTGTGAATAGCGTAATGAGTCGCCAAACACACTATTATCATTATATTTGACAGAAACACCACCTAATTCAGGTGCTACGTGAATGAAACGAATTTTTGCCGTACCATTCTGAATTGGGTCAGAGGTTTTAAAATCTGATGTAAGATCATCTTTCTTACACCCTGAAAGTGCTGCCAAGGCAATTGCTGAAAACAATGAAAGGCTTTTTATTTTATTCATAATTTAAAAATATACAGGTTAAAATGCAGATACGAAATAACGTAATTTAAATTAAAACTGAAAATTTATTTTAAAAACGATTTAATTTTCAGCCGGATTAACTCCAACTGCTCATTAGTCAACTTTAATTTGGGCTTGCCAAAGTTCATATCGTCAACATTATTGATGGGCACCAGATGTATGTGTGTATGTGGCACTTCAAGACCAATAACTGTAACACCAATTCTTTTGCATGGCACAGCCTGTATTAATGCCTTGCTGATTTGCTTGGAAAATGCCATAAGACCTGCCAACTCCTCATCTTCTAAATTAAAAATATAATCAACTTCACGCTTTGGAATTACCAAAACATGCCCCATTGCAATAGGATTAATATCCAAAAAAGCTAAATATTTATCGTTTTCATCAATTTTATAGGCTGGAATTTCGCCATTAATAATTTTTGTGAAAATGGTTGCCATGATTATCTATCTATTGAAACAATTTCAAACTTAAGCTTTCCGGAAGGAACTGTAATTTCAGCAATCTCGCCTTTCTTTTTACCCAAAAGGCCTTTTCCAATCGGAGATGTTACAGAAATCTTTCCTGCTTTCAAATCAGCCTCATTTTCCGCAACCAAAGTATAGGTCACCTCCTGCTTATTAGCTAAATTTTTAATCTTGACTTTCGACAAAATAGACACTTTTGATGTATCTATTTTCGACTCATCAACAATACGTGCACTGCTCAACAATTCTTCCATTTTACTGATTTTCAATTCCAGTAATCCTTGCGCGTCTTTAGCCGCATCGTACTCTGCATTTTCTGATAAATCACCTTTATCTCTTGCCTCAGCTATTTGTTTTGAAATAAGGGGTCGCTGAACTGTCTTCAAGTGTGTAAGTTCATCCTGAAGCTTCTTTAATCCTTCTTCTGTTAAATACGTAATAGACATCTTCTTGTGGGTATTAAAAAAATGAAAGAAGGTCTGTTAAGACCTCCTTTAAAATAATTTAAAAATTAAATAGTTATTACAATTTGAAAATCACACCAAAGGCATGCGTACCATCAAATGTATAAGTTGGGCGATAAGAATAATCCAATCCAAGTGATTTTCCACTTTTACCTATTGGAGCTTCAACTGTTATACCTGCACCAAATCCACTATAAACATTCAATGATTCATCTTCACTTGTTCCTTTTCTTTCGAATGAATAGGCAGCACGAATAGCAAACAGTTTTTTAAATCCATACTCCAAACCAACAGCTGTCTGATCGCGTGTGAAAGAATTAGATGTAAATGTTGATGACAGCGTTATACGATGCATTTCTAAAAACTTAAAGTCATAAGCGGCACCGATATTTACTAATGAAGGAAGTTCAAACCGCTCTGCACGTTGTGAAATGGTTAACGATGTCTGGTCAGAAGTGAATCCTTTTGATGCTAATCCATCACCTTTAAAGTTTAATGGTGCTCCAACATTTTTCAAAGCAATACCAAAGCGAAGGTTATCCTTTTCTTTGTTAAACCCTGTTACATATTGGATTCCTGCATCAAAAGCAATTCCTGAAGCACGTACATCAGCAACACTTTCTGAAATAATTTTTATAGTTAAACCACCATAAATACTATTCGAAAATGCTTTTGCATAAGATAATCCTACATTAAGAAATTGAGGTTTATAAGTTCCAATTCCACCTTCTGGTGATTCTGGAGTGGTGATTTCAATATTACCGAAATCCATAGACATGATACCTAAAGTTAATGCTCCGGATTCTCCCACATGTTGTGTAATACCAAATGAATTAATGCTGATACCTGTTCCTTTTAGCCAATTGGTATGTGTAAAACCAATTTCTGTCTTTTTTGCAAAAGCAGTTCCGGCCACATTCAGGTATTGAGCTTCCAATCCACGAACTGAAGAAGTGTTACAGTTCATCCAGCCTGCACTGCGAACCCATGGGTTAATAATTAACTCATTGGCACCCGATTGTCCAACACGATCTTCATTACCGGCAAATGCTGATGCAGATAGCAATAACGATGTGATTGCTATAGCTGATATTTTGAATTTATATGTCATATTTCAATATATTTTGGTTAGGAGGTTTATTAATAACTATCTAAACTAATCGGACGCATTACACCAAACCACTTAAGTGTTCGCTCACCTAAGCCCGGTGCTTTTACATGTATCAGATATACACCACTGCTGATAGGTACATTCTTCTCATTCGTCAAGTCCCAGTCAACAGAGGTGTCGGAATTACCGCTACCTGCCTCTGTGCCCTGACTCAAACCTATCGCTGTGCCATCTATCGTTGAGCCTGAATTGCGGTTGAAGCGCTTTACCAGGATTCCATTCATTGTGTATATTGACACGGTACATTTTGCTGGCAGGTTTGTAATCTTTACCCACATCATGTTCGTTGACTTATCATACGATGAATATGCATAATATGGATTGGGTACCACATTCACCAGCTTCAGTGCACCCTTGGCTACTTCTGTATTATCAAATGTAGGTGACATGCCTTCTTCATCCAATCTGTAATATGGGTTGGTACCATTTATTGTTGGTGCCAGAACTACTCCTCCTGCTGATGTTATCGAGGCATCAGGGAAGGTATTGGCATCGGTCGGTATGGTTATCGTCTGTCCCGGTGAATACGTGATGCTGTTGTTGTTAAACGCTGCCGTTACTGTTCCACTCACTACTGCATAGGTCTGACCTCGTGTCAATGGAGATCCTGTGCCTGTATGATTGATATAAGATGCTACATCGAAATTGGTATTAAACGTCCTGTACTGACGTGCTACACGAATTCTTACCTTGGCATCTGTCTCCAATAAACTTCTGCCCGGATTCAACAAGGGTATGCTAACATACATGATGTTCGCTAATGCATCTCTTCTCTCTGCTGCTGAAGTTGCCTTTATCAACGTGTTGAACTTTTCACATGCATCGTACTTGCCTATATCTCTTGCGCCCTGTGTTACTCTTGATCCAAATACCCAGATATAATGCATACCGCCAAACACCGGATTGCCATTGCCATCCAACATTGTTGATGTTGGATTCCACTGCATATCCTGACTGTTTTCTGTGGTAAACACAGAGTTCTCACCATAGGCTATGTTCAAGCGCTCGCCTGTCTCTATATTTATTGCATAGCCCGGGAACCAACCCATGCCTTCATTGTCTATATAGTTCGGATCATTAGGATCTGTTGATACTGCTCCTCCGGGATTGTTACCGCCATCTTTGTTTATTGATGCTGATCTGCGTTTCTGGAAACGTGGTGCATTACCTATCGTTGCACTGGTAGGCTGTCCCATTTCCAACACCACAGCTCTTGTCCATTTTGACTTATCACTCGTAAACACTACGTCAACACTGGTGATGCCATTTGCTCCACTCATGCTCAACTGATTGTCCTGATGTGCTGATGAGCGTGGGCCGTATTGTGCATCTGTCTTGTTGGCTAATTTATATGGTGCCCAGGTGCCGCCTATCAACCCTTCATAAACCTGATTCGGATCCGCTCCGCCTATATCATTAGGCGCTGTGCCACTGCGTATCCAATCTCTGGCATCTGCAACACTTGAATCTCTGTCCGCTACACCGCCAAGCCAGGCTGCATCAGGGTTGGCAAACGCTATACTCTGATCCAACAATCCATTATTGATTGCATCCGTATTGCCTGCTTCTATTACTGCATTGCTGATGTCTGCCGTCAAGCCCCACTCATATACCTTACTTAAATCGTTGGGATCTACCGTTTGTATTATCTGGCTGTTGGGTTGCTGCAATTCAAATGTTGCTGTATCTACCGATTGGGTTACTGTTTCATATATACTCCACTTATCGGTTCCGCTAACTCCCGTAAACTTCATGTCAAAATATCCCGTTGTTGTATATAATGGATCATACACCGTTACATTCAACGGACCTTTGCCCAATTCATATACTGGATTGGATACTACATAAGGGGCATTCAACGCTTCTGCTGCTGAGGCATCTGTCATGTCTATGAGCAAACCTCCATTGCCTGAACCTTCCAATCGTGTTATCTTTAATCCATCTCCTACTTCCGAGTTAAACACTAATCCACTATGCTCTACTTCCGGTGCATGAGGTATGGCCGACATTACCTTAATGTTGTTTCTGCCTACCTTAAAGGGTTTCTGCTGTGTGAAGTTTGAGGAGTTTGGTACTATGTACTCAAATGGTTTGAAGTTGTTGTATGCATAGCTTACCACTACATAATAGTATGCCTTATGATTTACTAATGGCTTGTTGGTAAAGGCATCTTTATCTATTACAAAACTGTGTTTCAATCCACTGTTTGTTCCTGTTAACTGATCCGGATTAAATGCCACTGTCAATGGGCGATAGCCCGGCAGTTCAGGTGCCCAGAAATAGTTGACTAAGTTTGTTACTGTATCTTTTATGTCAACCTGACTTATCAGACGGTAATTATCACCACTCATTACACTTGATGATGTGGTCTTGGAAGGATCAAATATATCTGAAGTATTTATACTGGCATTCTTTAACTGGAATATCAGATAGCCCTGAAACTTAAACTTACGCTGCTCTTCATCAGGTTGTACCAATGTTGGGATTGATGGATCTAACTGTGAGTATTTTTCTATCCTCTCATTATTGAAGTTCTTTAATGAAAGAATAACTTTATTATTTAACTCTGTTATCTGTACATCAGGTGCATCAGGGCCGTCCAATGTTTTGAAACATACATCAAACAAGCCTTGTGCTTTGTTGTCGCTAAGCTTTAACAAATCTACTGATGCCAATGGACCTCCGTTGTTAGCACGTGCCCATACCATACCTGTAGTGATGTAGTTTACGGCTCCGGGTTGTAAGGTGAACTTTCCAGCTGACTGGATAAATCTTCTGTCGAATGGAGTGTTGTTCGCTGTTGCCTCTGTCCAATTATTGCCTGGGAATGCAGGATCGGTTGTGCCCGGGAACATATACTCAGTGATCGGGGTTGAAGGTGAAGGAGGGGTGCGACCATTAGCACCATCACGAGTCCATCTGATTGCATTTTTCCATGAACCAGTCAAGTATTGATAGTAATCGTCAAAAACCTGAGGGTTTCCATAAACACTAAAATCATTTTCGTAATAACCAAACTGCGACATGATAATTTGTTCTCCAGGTTCATCCACTACTCCATCTCTGTCGTTGTCAACACCGTCATTAGCATCAGCTAACGGTCCTTGAAAAAAGTCTGCACCCACTGCTGGTGGATTTATTCCATATCCGTCTATGGTTCCACTGCCATCATCAGGGTCGCCATTATAACAAAAGCCTAATCCAAGATTTACATCACAGCCTACATAATCATCAAAGGCATCACCCAAATCAGCATCAACCCACCAGCCAAAGTATGTGCTGTCGAATGACTGATTGCTGCGGTTGATGATCTGATACTTATAAAATGTCATGTTGTTGATCTCATCGTCCGTGCTGAAGGCAAAGGCCTGTGCTCTGAACTCAAGACCTATGGCTGCACTGTTGGTCTCTTTTTTAATGTTTCCTATATCATTAAATACCCACCATAATGTCTGATCTCCAAAAATATAATCATCACATGGCAATTTATTCGGATCGCTTGGTGCAGGATACTCACCACTCAATAAATATCGTGGATAATCGCCACTGTCTGGTATATACAAACCATCTCCGTTTACATCTTCAAACGGTGCCAGTAGCTGCAACTCTCCTCTTGACTGATCGCCATTTCCAGGCCACTCTCTGATGTCGCGTGTAGCCACTCCTGTAGATACAAAGTCGCGCACCTGTTGTTTGGTTACCGACCATATTCTGTCGTACTGATTACAGATGGAAACATCTGTTGTCATATTTCCTCCCTGCACACCTATTGGGCCGGTAAAAAAATCATTCGCATCACTTTGTCTGTACGTCTGACCTGCCACTTTTAAGTTCCCGGTAGCATCGTAACCACCTATCCATACAGAGCCTGCAAACAACGATGTTTTTCCTGTACCCTTAGGTATTTCATACTCTGCTTTTGAGTTAGCTCCATCTACAAGATTCCACCACATATCACCTGCAGAAAATATTCTTGCACGTACATTGTTAATCTGCAAATCTGCTTGTGCTGTGGGCTCATTACAGGGGGCTGTAATTCTCAAAGACGTATTCTTTACAACATTGCCTTTATGTACCGGCTTCTGACCTATATTCTCCTTTGCTGTGACTGAACCAACTGTTATTGCTGATACCAGAAAAACCGTTAAACAACTCTTATTAATCATTTGTGCTTTGTTTTTAAATATTTTAATTAAGTCTGAGATTAAAAGTTAAATGATAAACCTACACGAACTGTTCTTGGACGTGCATAATTATCCGGATTGTTGATTTTTACCGCATATAAATCAGAGAATGCCTGTGGATCACCACCGGAAGCTTCAAGATTACTTAGAAAATCCTGACCTAAGCTGGAGCCCATATAACCATCATCATCAGCATTTCCGGTATAACGATAAACACTAATTATATTTTTCTGATTTAAAAGGTTTTGCACCTGAACATATACATTTAAGTAGTATTTAGTCTTTTTATCTTTATCAAAATTCAAAGCAAAATCCTTATCAACCTTCAAGTCAAAACGGCTATTCCATGGAAGGCGTGCAGAGTTGATATCTCCCTTGATTTTAGAATTACCTTGTGTTTGAACACCAATATTATTTCCTTCAAAAGTTGGTGTATATTGACGTGAATAAGGAGTACCTGATCCGGCTTTAAACTCTAAGCGTGCTCCTGTGTTTGCAAAAATTTGTTTACCAAACAATACAGGACCATTATAATTTTTACCTTCCTGATAACGATAGTCAAAAGACACAGTAATGTTATGTCTTTGATCAAAATCAAGAGGCAGAATAACTCTCAGTCCGGCTTGACCTGTACTCAATAGGTCAGCACCTGAAACATCATTTGAACCTGTACCATCAGCAAACTGAAGCGTATAGCTTGCTCCAAGACGAACATTGCCTGTTCTTCTCATATCATAACCTAACGTTAAACCTTTAACAGTACCAAAATCAATGTTATCAAAGGTTGTATAACCGGAACCGGGATAAGAAAAGAAAATATTCCTCAATTGAAGCATTTGCTTTAGTTCACGATAGAATGCAGAAATTGTAATTACAGAACTACGGCTCAATATCTGACGGAAACCCAATTCATAATTGACACTTTTTTCAGGTTTAAGATTAGGATTACTTATAGTACTTCCCTGTTCAAAATTATAATATGCCCAAGGATCATTTCTTAAACGACCGGCAGGACGTTGTGTTAAGATTGAATAGTTAGCAAAAAACTGTGCCTGATCGTTAATGTCGAACTGAAAAGCAACACGAGGCATAAAAGTCAATTGTGGTTCATAGTCTTTAAAAGTCTTACTAGCCTCATAGTTTCCACTCTTAATATCCTCATCTTTATTCACCAATAAAGGCAATACACGGGCAGAAGAACTCTGTCTTTCAAGAATTCGTGGGTCAGTTAATGCATTACCATTTTTATCATACCACTGATCTCCACTTCTGTAACCTAATATATCGTTTGCTGTCAAAGTGTTTTTATCTACATTGAAATCTGATACATAGACTACATAATCATTACCGATGTTGTCCGGGATCTGAAAATTTAATTCGCCAGCAGTATATGCCTGATATAACAAATACGGATCTTTCATAACACGTTGATTGGCATCAAAACGATCTACACGTAAACCCACGTTGAAGATAAGATCATTAATAGAGAAGTTATCCTGAATATAACCTGCAAGATAAATTGGCTGGAAAGCTGCTATATTTCGTTGGTAAACACCATTGGCATCTTTCTTAAAGAAGTTATCAAATGTGGCAGATGGACTGAGTGTTTTCTGACGATTACCTTTGTAATCATAACCATAATATAATGTTAAACCACTGGTACCTAATTCGTCCGGTGAAAACATTGATAAACTGAAATTAGAAGGATCGTAGTTAAACACGTCAACATAGTCAGTATTTGACAAGCCTAACTGCTTACGAACATTCTCATAAAATCCGATCTGACCGGTTGTGTTTGTATAGGTATTAGGGTGATAAATCGTATCATTAATCACATAACTTCCTGCCTCAGGGTTAGCCTCGTTCAAATAGAAATTGGCATAGTTGTTCATAAAAGTCCATAAACCGGAAGGCGCAATATTAAACTGGCGGTCAACACGCTGCTCGTATTCAAAACCTAACGAAATTGCGTGATTTTTGATGTCTGCAGAGAACATTGCTGATGCTCTGTACTGATCTCTGTCTATATAATTATAACCATCAATAGTACGACCTGTATTATACCACATACTATAAACAGTACCGGCACGTTGTCCGTTAATTAAACCACC
>ERZ724526.308-NODE-308-length-28905-cov-6.433449_pt1 | contig 28905 bp, 19 predicted proteins | sample MGYA00376059_ERZ724526 | MGnify/ENA primary metagenome ERZ724526 (study PRJEB28724, sample SAMN07190883) | activated sludge metagenome | isolation source: activated sludge of sewage treatment plant in Hong Hong | place: Hong Kong | collected 2016-03-17 ...
GTGAAGGATCGTTCCGCGCTCACCCACAAACAGGACGCCACCATCTGAAAGACCGACGATCGCGTGCAGTCTCGCGGGCAAATCGGTCAGCACGGGCGTCACGGTGGAGCCATTCGATCGATAGATGTCGCGGCTGCCAACCATCCAGAGGTCGGTCGCGCTCTGTCCCCAGATGGCTTGTGGCTGAAAGAGCTGCGGACGCGGACTTTCCCAGCACAGGCCGGTTTGACGACAGCTCTGCGGCTGACACTGCCGCGACTCATAGCTACAGACTTTGCCGCTGCCACAGTCGAGCGGATGCGTGGTGCACGCATCTCCGTTGACCACCCGGAACGCATCCCACGCGGTCGTACAGCTTGTGACCGCCAGCGCAAACAGAAGTGCCAATCGACGCATCGAGAAATCCCCCAGGCTCATGGTAGCCAGCCGGGGCGATCCGTCGCTCTACTTTCGATGGATGAGAAGCGGGAGAAACTACTTGGGCGGCGCAGCGAGAAGCTGTTCGATCGCAGTCTTGAGCTTGGCAATGTCCGCCGCGCCCGTAAAGCCTTCGCTCACCAGTCGTACGACACCTTGCTGATCCACGACGTAGGACGTTGGCATCTTCGGTGGATCGTACTGCTCTGCGACCTGGCCTTTTGGATCGTACAGCGATGGAAAGGACAGCTTGAGTCGCGCGATCAGCTCATCGGCATTTTTGCGCTCGCGATCGATGTTGATGCCGATCACGACGACGCCTCGGCTTGCGAGCTGTTTGTGCAGCTTCTCTAGCTCGGGCAGCTCACGCAGACACGGCTCACACCACGACGCCCAAAAGTCGATCAGCACAACCTTGCCGCGCAGCTCGCCGAGCTTGATGGTCTTTTGGCTGGCATCGCTCAGCGAAAAGTCCGCCGCTGGCTTGCCGGCTTGCTGACCCGCGCTTGCCGAACCGAGCGCACCAATCGTCAGAGCCAGCGTCAGCGCAACCGAGCGAGCGATCATTTCGACAGCTCCGCATCGATGTACGAGCGCAGCTCTTCAATCGAACCGAGTCGCGCCTTGCAGCCGTTGATGAGCACGCCGGGCGTTCCAGTCAGCTCGACCTTTTTGCCTTCGGCCTTGTCTTTTTCAATCCGCTCGCGCGCCGCCTGCATGTCCGCCTGGAACTTGTTGACGTCCAGCTTCATCTCCATCGCGTAGCGCACAAGGTCAGCCATCGTCTGTTTGTCTTGGTTTTCAAACAGCTTGTCGTGATAGCTCCAGAACTTACCTTGCTTGCCCGCAGCGACGGCAGCCATGGCCGCATTCATCGCGTTTGGATGCATCGGCAGCGGATAGTTCATAAACACGAGCCGCACTTTCGAATACTCGGCGAGCACTTGCTTGAGCATCGGCTCCACGGCGCGACACGCGGGACACTCGAAGTCAGAAAACTCCACGATCGTCACCGGCGCTTTGGCGTCGCCACGAACCGGAGCTTGCGATGTATCGACGGTGTAGCACTTCCGCTGAAGATAGCGATCGCTGTACTTTTCCTCGATTTCGCTTTCGAGGAAGCCGTCATTCACGAGCTTCAGCAGCCACTTCGACGCGACGAGCGACGACTTGCAGGTTGCATCGGTTCGCAGCGACACCGACAGCGCGTGAGGCTTCCCACACGCCGACGGAAACTTATCGAGCAGCTTGGTAAACAGCTTGCGATCGCTATCGGACAAGCTCTTGGTATCCAAACCGGGGATATCACCCGACGGTGCAGCCGGTTTGGGCGCTTCGCCCACTGCAAAGGCAGCCGGTGCAGCAAGAAGTCCGAGAGCCAAAGTAGCCGACTGAGCGGCCCGACGAAGGAAGTGTGCAGTGTGCGTCATGGGTGTTATGCGGTCTTGGACGGCTGACCGTCTTGTTTCTATCACGAAAACTACGAATCAGGCGGATCGCCCTTCTAGGACCGCGAGGATCGGATTTTGATAGCTCGGATGTCGCGCGATCACGCCATCGAGCCCACGTCCGCCATGTTCGGGACGCTTGACGTCGGCAAACTCTCCCGCTGCGATGGCTGAAAACAGTCCTTCTTTCGCCACCTTGCGCAGCATCGCACAGGCATCGTCGAGCACTTGCCGGGCGCGACGAACCACCAGTCCATCGGGGTCGAAGCGCAGCTCGTTTCCCAGGCTCTTGGCGGCGGTAAAGACGTAGTCCGCACCTTTGATTGCCGCGAAGCGATCGTGAAGCAGCGGCGTGTGAATCGCTTCGGTCATCATCCCGAGCAGCTCAATCGTCTGTCCCGTCATCACACCGACTAGATCGAACAAGCCATCGACGCGATGTGACCAAAAGATGTCGCCGGTCTTGTGCTTGGTCGCTGGCATCCACTTGATCGGATGTTTCGGAAAGAGCTGCCGAACGAGCAGCGCTTGCGACAGCTCCAGCACAAACGAATCGGGCAGCGCTTTGTCGATCTCGAACGCATGCCCGAGGCCCATCTGCTCTTCTTTGAGCCCCGCGCGAAACGCAAACGCTTCATTGATGAACTGCGACGCCAGCACCGTGTGCGCTTTTTCGACCGCATCCGCCGTGGTCAGGTAGTTGTCTTCGCCGGTGTTGATGATCATTCCTGCGCGCGCAATGACTCGACGGGAAAAGTACTGATCGCACAGCGTTCGCTTCGGGTTGATGTCGCGGAACAAGATCCCGTACATCGCGTCGTTGAGCAGCATATCGAGCCGCTCCACCGCACCGAGGTACGCGATCTCTGGCATACACAGTCCCGACGAGTAGTTGGTCTGCTGAAGATAGCGTCCGAGCTTTTCCTGTTCTTCGTCGAGCGCTCGTCGAACGATGCGAAAGTTTTCCTGCGTCGCCCACGTTCCGCCGTAGCCTTCGGTTGTCGCTCCGTAGGGCACATAGTCAATCAGCGACTGCGCCGTCGATCGAATGACGGCAATCACATCCGCGCCCACTTGAGCTGCCGCGCGCGCCTGATCCGCATCGTCGTAGATGTTGCCCGTAGCGACGATCACGTACTTGAGCGGTGGACCTCCGCCGGGACGAATGACGTCTCCTTCCGGCTTGGCGCGATCGGGTCCAAGTCCCAGTCGATGCCAGGCCGAAATCCGCTGCGTTCGCGCCTCATCCATCTTGGCCATCGCGTGCGCGGTCGGTTCCCGCAGAACCTCGGCAATCTCGGCCCGTTCGGCATCGAGCGCAGCCAACAGCGCATCACCTTCCGGAAGGCTGCTGCCAAACGCCAGATCCTCCGCCGCTTCCTGAATCGACAGCTGAGGATTCCGCCGCAGCTGCAAGCCCAAGATCGCCGCGATGCCACGCCCAAGCGCGCCCGACTGCCGGAAGCGTTCGACACAGCGATTGACGAGCGGAACGCCTTCGCCATCGACGCCATCAACACCGAATGCGCGCAAGACGGTGCGCTCGATGCTGACCGTGGTGTGAGCCCCGATGAAGCCTTGGACTTGGTCCGCTACTTGTGCGGCCAAAGACCGACATTCTTCGACGACAGCTGGATCAATCGGCAGAGCATGCATGCGCGCAGCGTATGTCCGGCGTCTACGTGAAATCAACTTCGCTGTCTGCCCCAGGTCGGCTGCGGCTCGCGCGCGTTTGCCCGGTCGGACTAGCGCTCGGCTGCGATATGATGAAGTGGGATCTTCCCGACTTAGCGCGAATGACCAGGGCCTATCCGTCAGGGCCCGAAACGGAGGCAGGAATCTCTATGGCTCGGACCGATTTCCTTCGACTTTATCGGCGCATCGCCGCCTGGGCTGTCTGTGGTGCGGCGCTGTGGACGCTGCTTGTACCTTGCGATGCGGCGGCCAAGTCGTGCCCGAACCTGGTCATCGTGCTCGATCAGTCCGCATCGATGGCGCAGAACCCGATGGGCATCACGGTGGCGCAAGGCTCGCCGGACTCCAAGTGGTCGATCGCGACCAAAGCGCTCATCGGGATGAACAACAAATACGATGGGCTGCTTCCGTTTGGATACAGCAACTATCCGACGGGAACCAACTGCCCGGTGAGCACCACAGTCCGCATCCCGCCCGGCTATGCCAACCGCGTCACGATCAACAACGCAATGATCGACTATCCGTATCCAGGAGGCAGCACGCCGACCTGTACGGCGGTGACGAACAATGCAAAAGATCTCGTGGTCAAAGATCCGAGCCGTCCAAGCTATCTGCTGCTCGTGACCGATGGATCGCCCGATGCGCTGTGCTGTGGAGCCGATCCAGTCAAGACCACCGTCGATGCAATCCGCGCGGCGGCCAATCCCACCATGGCTGGAGTTCCTCCGGTCTACACGATGGTGCTCGGCTTTGGCAAAACCACCGATGCGGAACGGCAAGCGCTCAACCAAATGGCGGATGCTGGCGGATTTCCCGTCACCAACGGAGATCCACTGTATCGCTACTATCGCGCCGAGGACTCCACCGCACTTGAGCAAGCGCTCGCGCTCATCGTCAAGTCCGTAACCGGCGGTGACGCGGGCAGCATCGTGACCTGCGAAGACGGCTGCTACGCCAAAGGCTGTCCCACCGGCCAAGCGTGCATCCAGAACGCCTGCCGAACCGATCCTTGCTTTGACAAGACCTGCCCGACAAACCAGTACTGTCTGCCCACCTTCTATACCAACGGCACCAGCAAGGCGGAGTGTGTCGCGGCCTGCAAGTCCCCGTGTCCGCAGACCTCGCGCTGTGAGCGTGGCCAGTGCATCGGCGATCCATGCAGCGGTCAGTGCCAGGCCGGACAAAAGTGCGAGCTGATTGGCGATCTCGGCGTCGGCAAGTGCGTCGATGAGCCACTGTGCAAAAACACCCTGTGTCACCAGACCCAAGGCTGTTTCGCGGGCCAAAGCGACGGTGAGTGCCGCGATGATCTGTGCCGACTTGTCACTTGCCCAGCGGGAACCGTCTGTCATCCGTTTAGCGGAACCTGCGAATCCCCCGACGCCCAGCCCATCTTGAGCATCGGTTCTGGCGGCATCAGCTGCGAAGTCGGCCCAAGCTCATCCGCCGGTCGATTGTCCTGGCTGTCGATGGGACTGCTCCTGTCACTCCTTGTGCTGCGGAGACGTCGCGCTTCGTAACCGGCCCAGTGCGTGCGGCGCAAATCGGTGTACGTGTTGCAAGACTCTTTGCACGAAAGAAGTGTCTCGCTAGACTACGCGCCCATGTCCCAGACCAAAAAGTCCCAACCCAACCCGGCAGCGTCGTCTGAGTTTGCCTCGATGCTTGCCGCTTTCGAGAGTGAGCAAAAGATTGACACTTCCCGCCGCAAACAGGACGGGATTCGCGTCGGTTCCGAGGTTCGAGGCCGCATCCTTTCGATTGGTCGCGACTCTGCCTTTGTCGATCTCGGTGGCAAGGCCGATGGATCGCTGCCGCTCGATGAGCTACGTGGCCCGGACGGCCAAATCACCGCCCAGGTTGGTGACGAGATCACCGCGCGCGTAGTCGAGATCGACGGTCGCATGGGTGGCGTGGTGCTGCGTCGGACGCTCGGTCGCGGACCCGACTCGCGCGGGGAGCTTCGCCAGGCATTCGAGCTGGGCATTCCGTTTGAGGGAACCGTCTCGGGCGTCGTCAAAGGCGGCGTCGAGGTTCAGATCGCTGGCGCACGCGGCTTCTGCCCGATTTCGCAGCTGGATCTGCGTCACACCGAGGACGCGACGGGCTATGTCGGACAAAAGCTCCAGTTCCGCATCACCCGCTTTGAAGAGTCGGGACGCTCGCTGAACATCGTGGTGTCGCGTCGCTCGCTGCTGGAAGAAGCCGCTCAGGCCCAGGCCGAAGAGCTGCGCAAGAAGCTGGCGCCGGGTGTGGTGGTTCGTGGCCGCGTGACGGCGCTCAAGGACTACGGTGCGTTCGTCGATATCGGCGGTCTGGAAGGCATGCTTCACGTCAGTGAGCTGTCGTTCCAGCGTGCGCGTCTGCCCAAGGATGTGCTGTCGGTCGGTCAAGAGCTGGAAGTCATGGTTCTGAAGATCGAGCCGAGCCAGGATCCCAAGCGCGGTGAGCGGATTTCGCTGTCGCTCAAGTCGCTGGAAAAAGATCCGTGGAGCGACATCGAAGCGCGCTACCCGGTGGGAACTCGCTTCCCTGCGGTGGTGCTGCGTACCGAAGCGTTTGGCGCGATCGCGGAGCTGGAGCCTGGCATCGAAGGACTCATCCACATCAGCGAGCTGGGCGGCGGCAAGCGTCTGCGTCACGCGCGTGAGACGGTCCAGGCCGGTGAAAAGATCGAAGTCGTGATTCAGCAGATCGATCGCGACAAGCGACGTCTTTCGCTCGGTCGGGCCTCGTTTGATGACGTGGAAGGCGGCGAAGCACCGGCCCCAGCGGCGCAAGCTGTGGGTGGTGGTCGCGTGGGCTTCGGAACGCTCGGAGACTTGCTGTCGAAGGCGTCGCAAAAGAAGAAGTAACGATGGCCGCCGTGACCGCATCCTCCCTGACGGCGCAGCTTCGGAAGCTGCGTGAAGAGACGATCTCGCAGGGACCGCAGAAGATTGAGCCGAACCGCAGAGACGCATCGACGATCGGCGTAAGCGATGAAGATGAGCAAGCGCTGTCGGAAATGATGCAGACCTTGGCGTCGCAGCAGAACCGCAAGCAGAGCGAGCTTCTCGGGCAGATCGATCGGGCACTCGCGCGCATCGAGCGTGAGCCCGAGATGGTCGGACTGTGCGAAGAGTGCGAAGAAGAGATCGATGAGCGTCGGCTGACGCTGCGTCCGTACGTGACGCTCTGTGCGGAATGCCAAGCCGCCTACGATCCCAAGCGCGGGCAAGCGCGCAAGAGCCTCACCGACTACAAATAGCGCGACAGAGCGCCTGGCTACGGACAACTTCCTTTTTGGCTCGCCGAAGATTCGCAATGTGAGCGAGCCAACCTTCCAGCAGCGTCCCCCGACCCCGCAACCCCAGCAGCAACCCGCAGCCAAGCCGCAAGGTCCGATCGTCGGTCCAGTGGTTCCGCCTGCGCCGTGGCAGCTCGGGCCAACGATTCAGCCTGGTGCCAAGCCGCTGGGGCCGGTGAGTCCGTACCTGAACCCATACGCGGGCATGTATGGCGGCGGAGCGATGAAAAATCCGCTGGGTCCGGTGGCTCCGACTGCGACGCAGACACCAGCACCGAGTGGCGCAACGACGGTCGCTCCCGCGCCGGGACAGGTTCCGGGCCAGACGACGGGCCAGACGCCAGGCCAGACGACGGCGGTGGATCCGAATGCGAAGCCGCCGGTCAATCCCGCCGCGCCGCCCAAGCAGCCTGATCCGAAAGAGATCTCGCAGCTGGCCGCCGACATTCGCAAAGAAACGGACGGACACTGGTTCGCCAATCCAGCGAGCACGCTCCAGCTTCTGCGCGGACGGACGCCCGAGGAAATCGCGGCGATCAAGGCGGAATACAAGAGCCACTACGGGACGGACCTCGACCAGTCGCTGGGTAGCTCGCTCGGCGGCAAGGACAAAGCCGAATACCAAGCGCTGATGACGCAGGATTCCAAAGATCCCGCGAGCCGCGCAAAGGCTGCGATTGCCGGTCTTCAGAACGCGGAAAAAGACAACTTCATGGGCATCGGCGGCCAGCACGCGGACAAAGCGGCGGTCGAAAAGATCATCAAAGGTCTGGATGCCACGTCGCGCGCAGAGCTTCAGAAGCAAGGCTTCGATCTCGACGGATACTTGCAGAAGTACTACAGCGGCGACGAGCTGACGAAGGTCAAAGCCCAGGGCAGCGGCGACAAAGCAGCAGAGATGGCTGCTGACCTGAAGATGGCGACGCACACGGGCTGGTTTGGCGCGAGCACCGACAACACGAAGATCCTCGATACGCTGGCGCAGTGTAAGACCGAGGAAGAGCGCAAAGCCGTCGCGGATGCCTACAAGCAGATCAGCAACGGGCAAGACCTGACCGCGATGGTCGGCGACAAGCTCAAGAACGAAGATCAGAAGGCGGCGCAGGCTCTGCTCGACGGAAAACCGGATGTGGCGGCGGCGTATCAGATCGAAGCCGCGAGCAAGCCGCAAGGCATGCTGTCGTTCATCGGCATCGGCGGGCCGGACAAAGATCGGCTCAACAAGCAGTTTGAAGGCAAGACGCCCGAGGAGTGCAAAGCGATTCGGGATGCCTACAACGCGACGATGGCGCCGCCGGACAAGAAGAATGATCCGAACTACAACGCGCTCGACTCGAAGCTAAACACGACGCTGTCGGGGGACGATCTGCTCAAGGCGCAGCAGATGAGCCAAACCGGCAAGATGTCCGACGAGCTGGCCATCAAGATGGCGATGAACACCGGCCTGTTCGGGATGTTCACCGACGACAAGAAGGTCAACTCGGTCCTGGAAGGCAAGACGAAGGCGGAAATCGACGAGCTGACGAAGAAGTACTCGGATTTGACGGGCGGCGCGGACATGGTCAAAGACCTGACGAGCCGAACAGGTGGCGACGCGGGCTTTGAAGTGCAGATGAGCCTCAAAGGCAAGCCCGAGACGCCCGAGGCCATGGTCGAGCAGGCCAACGAGCGCTATCAGCATCAGCGCGGCAACGGCATCCGCAACTTCTTCGTCGATACGTTCGGCGGCGAAGCAGGCAAAGACCTGGACCGTCAGAACCAGCGACTGAACACGTCGTACAACAAAGCCAAAGAAGGCGACGGCAAGGTCGATGGCGCTGAGTTTGCGGAAATCAACCAGCTCGCGGACTGGAACAAGATCGACGCCAAGTCGCTGCAAGAGCGGACGGACTCCATTGCGAACGCGGCGGGCACGGTGGCGAGCGTGACGGCAGGTGTGGCGCTGACGATTGCGACAGCGGGTGCGGCGTCTCCGGTGCTGGCGGCGGCGCTGGTGGCGGGCGGTAGCGGCGCGGCGATGATGACGACCAAAGCGCTGGTCAAGGGCGGCGGCTACGGCGGCGACGAGCTAAAGGGAGATCTGGTCGACACGGGCTTTAGCATGGCCGGTGGCATGGCGACGGCGGGCATCGGTCAGCTGATGCAAGGCGCCAAGATGGACGGCTTTTTGCGCAACGTGCTGAAGATCGATCCGACCAAAGCAGCGGCTGAGCTGAGCGCAATCGAGAAGATGAAGATGAGCATCCTCTCGAAGGGAATCGAGGGCGGGCTCGGCGGTGTGTCGTCGGCAGCCACCAGCCGCAAGAACTGGGAAGGCGGCGCGGGCGACTTCTTTGGAAACATGGCCAAAGACGGTCTGATGGGCTTTGGCAAAGGCGCGTTCGGCGGGCTGATGGGCTCGCTTCCGGGCACGCTGGCGGACAAAGACTTTGCGGCGGCGCATCCGGGCATGGCGTGGATGCAAAAGATCCCCGGCTTTGGCGATCCGTCGAAGAAGGATCAGGACTTTGGCATGGGTCAGTCGCTCCTCAACGGGCTGATCGGGGGCGGCGGCAAAGCGGCGAAGAACTACGCGCTAGAGACGGTGACCGAGACGCTGAAGGACGGCAACACCTGGAGCGGCGGCAACATCTGGAACAGCTTGCTCCAGCACGGCGAAGACAACCTCAACGAGGGCAAGTGGGCCAAGGATGTCGCCGGTGGCGTCAAAGACGGCGTGATGTCAAACCGACTGGTGGAAAACAAGCTTCGCTCGCTGGTCGGTGCCGATCAGGTCGCACCGGGTGCCAAGCCATCGACGTGGGGCGACAACCTGACGGAGATGAGCGATCGCTACAAAGTAAGCGGGCTGAAAAACTCGGTCGGCGGCATGTTCGGTGGACTGATTGACTCGACGGTGGACGTGATGACGCCGGGCAAAGACGGCGTGCAAAACCAAGGGATGATGTTCCTCAACAACATCCTGACGGGCGGACTCAAAGGCATTCAAAGCGGCGTCGAGAGCGTCGATTCGGACAAGCGCGGCGACGATGCCAAAAAAGCGCGCGAGCTACAGCGAGATCAAGCGCGGGCAGCAGCCAATCCGGCTCCGACGACGACGCCAGCAGCGACAGAGACGGCTCCAGCAGCGACAGAGACGACTCCAGCAGCGACTGTTCCAGCGACGACAGAGCCAGCAGCGACAGAGACTGCGCCAGCGGCGACGATTCAGGCTCCGGCCAACGAAGTGTTTCCAAATGCACCCGCCGGAATGACCGATCAGGATGTCTTTGAATACCTAAGCCACTAACATAGCGAGCATGGCCAGCGCTTCGCCTGATGTGCCCTCCCCTGCGGTCCCGACCGATGGATCGCCAACCCACCTGATTGAGCTTGCAGAGCGGCTCAAGACCGATCTGCGCGTGCTGATTGAACCCGGACGAGAGCTGGAGCGGCTGTCGTTTCTGCGCTCCCTACAGCCTACGGACAGCGACTACGAGCAGGTCTTTGTGCGCGATGCAGCGATCCAGGCTCGAGCGTTTTACCAAGCGATGTGGCAAGCGCCGCTTTCGCCCAGCTGGAACCCGCGTCACTCGGTGATTCGCATTCACGTCGCACAGCCGGAAGACTTTGCGATCGAACATCCTCGCGCGGCGGCGTTTCCGCAGGGATATCGCGGCATTGTGCAGTCGCTGGTTCCGAGCGTGCCGTGGGCCTGTTTTGAGCTCTTGGAAGAAGGCGACTCGCTGGGTGTATCCACCGACGGAGTTGTGCTGATTGGTAGCCGTCTTCGCTGGTTTCCTCGTCCGTTTGTGGCGCTTCGCTCCGCCAGCCGCACTACACTGACAGACGACGTAGGTCCGACATGAGTGACGCATCCCCAGACGGAAGACGTTCAGAAAAGTCCATGCAACTTTGGTCGATGATTGCTTTTGCGTTGGTGATTTCGTCGCTGCTCATCGTGTGGCGAAGTAGCTCGCAGCGGAAAGCAGCAGCCCAGACCGAGCGATACTTGGCACTTCAGCGACAGAAAGCGTACACAGCGACGGCATTTCGCTGCACGGTGCAGTTTCCAAACGGCTACGCACACCGCGTCACGTCCTACGATCCGTTCGAGTTTCGCGGTCAGCGGGCCGAGCTTGCGACGTGCGACGACTCAGTCGACGGGGAAGTGTGGGCGGAGTTTTACGCGCTGCCCGGGAACGACGACACTGCGCCGCTGCTCAAAGATGCGTTTGCAGACGAGACACATCGGCTCGTCAGGCAGCGACTGGCGTTTCTGTTCGACTACGCGCTCCCGAGTGATGTCGAGCAGCTTCACGGCAAGATTCAGGTGCTGGGTCAGGCAGAAAAAGACGGCTGGCAGGTTCGACTCTCGTATCTTCCGACGCCACACGGAGCCGCGCAGGTCAGTCCGCTGAGCGTGCCCCGGCAAGAGCTTCGCCAAGAAGATGTCGTCGCCCAGCTTCCAATGTTTGGCATTCCGTCGGGAAACGTCAGTCCGCTCGTGTGGGTCGGCATTGATGACTTCCGCAACCAAGCAGAGCGTGACGCGTTCCGACGAGCAGAGCGACATGCGCTGGAAAAGCTCAAAGACCAGCAGCGCGAATACCAGAAGGCCAAAGAGCGCTTTTTGCGCATGCATCGTCACTTTTACTTGGTCGAAGCAGCGAAAGCGGTGTCGCCGGGCCAGGTGGTGATTCTGCGACGGTTCGGCTCGATCATGGATCAGAAGACGCCTCAGAGTGCGGCAGAGATCATCCAGCAGATGATGGCGTCGCTACGCTGTGACGGCGTGGGCAGCGGACGCTGATCCCAAGCGCGTCGTTTGCAGCCGCGTCTCCGACAGAGAAACGCGGACGTCGAGTGCGAAGCGCCGCAAGTCTCGGATACAATTGGTGATAACTCGCGATGCGAGAAGGTGAAAAGTGACGCAAGTGGCAGAAACCACGACGGCTCAGCAGGCCGCGCAGCAGATCGAGGGATTCCGCAGCAACGTCCGCAAGCTGCGCGACGAGATTGCCCGCGTCATCGTCGGTCACGAAGAGATCGTCGAAGGCGTGGTGATTGCGCTTCTGTCGGGTGGACAGGTCCTGCTCGAAGGTGTACCGGGGCTGGGCAAGACGATGCTGGTAAAGACGCTGGCCGAAGCCATCGATCTGACGTTTTCTCGAGTGCAGTTTACGCCGGACCTGATGCCCGCCGATATCTTGGGAACCAACGTTCTCGTCGAAGAAGAGAGCGGACGACGACGTTTCGAGTTCCAGCGTGGACCGATCTTTGCGCACATCGTGCTGGCCGACGAAATCAACCGAGCGACGCCAAAGACGCAGTCCGCGCTGCTCGAGACGATGCAAGAACAGACGGTGACGGTGTCGAAGACGACGTATCAGCTTCCGCAGCCGTTCTTCGTGCTGGCGACGCAAAACCCGCTGGAAATGGAAGGAACGTATCCGCTGCCGGAAGCGCAGCTGGACCGCTTCTTCTTCAAGCTCCGGGTCGATTTTCCGTCGGCGGATGCGCTGCATACGATCCTCGATCGGACGACCAGTCCGCAGCACATTCACGCAAAGAAGGTGCTCGGTGGACCCGAGCTTATCGAGCTACGCAACCTGGTGCGGCAAGTGCCGGTGGCGCGGTCGGTGCAAGACTTCGCGGTGCGGATCTTGGTGGGAACGCATCCCGATGCTGACAAGGCGGCCAAAGCGCTCGGTGGCAAGGTCGAAAAGGCGGACAAAAACGATCTGGTCAAGCGCTTTGTTCGCTACGGAGGCTCGCCGCGTGGTGCGCAAGCGCTGCTGCTCGGAGCCAAAGTGCTGGCGCTGCTCGACGGACGCTTTGCGGTGTCGTGTGCAGATGTGATCAAAGTGGCGCGTCCAGCGCTGCGGCATCGGCTGATCCTAAACTTTGAAGGCCAGGCCGAAGGCGTCTCGACGGACGACATCATCAGCGCGATCATCGCGAAAACCCCCGAAGCGCTGCCCGGCGGAGCGCGATCGTAGGCAGCCCGTGGATCAGACCGCAGCATCGACGCAGGCGGCACAAGCGGGCTTTGACCAGCAGTTTTTGAAGCAGCTGGAATACCTGCATGTCGTCGCCAAAAAAGTCTTCGCAGGCAAGAGCCGCGCGGAACGACGCTCGCGAGGTCAGGGCTCGGGCATCGAGTTTGCTGATCACCGCGACTACACGGCGGGCGACGATCTGCGCTACCTCGACTGGTCGGTTTATGGGCGAATGGATCGGCTGCTGCTGCGCCTGTTTGAGCAAGAAGAAGATCTGCACATCTACCTGCTGATTGATCGCTCAGCGTCGATGCGGCTCGGTGGGCGGCCTGATGTGCCGATGCTCAAGCGAAGTGGCGAAGGTCGAATTGCCAAGCTGGGCTATGCGGCGCAAGTGACGGCGGCGCTGGCGTACGTCGGGCTGGCGAACCTCGATCGCGTGGCGATTTACGGGCTGGGAGAGCGGCTGTCGGCAGAGCTTCCCGCCTCGCGAGGCAAGGGTCAGATCTTCAAGGTCTTCGACTTTTTGGCCGGGCTTCGTCCCGAGGGAAAGACCGATCTTCGCGCTTCGATCGGCGAGTTCGTGCAGCGCATCAAGCGACGTGGCATCGCGATCGTGATTTCGGACTTCTACGATCACAGCGGCTACGAAGAAGGACTGAACCTTTTGCGCTACCACCGCTTCGAGCCCGCTGCGATCCAGATCATCGATCCGGTGGAAGTCAATCCGTCGGTGCGCGGCGACATTGAGATCGTCGATATGGAAACCGGCGAGCTGCGAGAAGTGACGCTGTCGCAGTCACTCATCGACGCGTACAAAAAAGAACACACGCAGTACTGCGAGACGCTGGCTGCTTTTTGCAAGAGCCGCAGCGTCAGCTACATTCGCGCTGAGACCAGCCTTCCCTTCGACGATCTGACGCTGTCTGCCCTGCGCCAAGGGGGCTTTATCCGATGACGCCGTTTACGCTGCTCGGCCTGCCGTGGGGACAGCTTCTGCCGATTGCCGCAGCAGGAACGGCGATGCTGACGCTGCTCTACGTGCTTCGGCAGAGGCGTCGACGGCTGGAAGTGCCGTTTTCACCGCTGTGGCAAAAAGTGCTCGGACAGAGCGAGGCGATGAGCCTGTGGCAAAAGCTGCTTCGGCTGCTGTCGCTGCTGCTTCAGCTCGTCGTGCTGGGACTTCTGACGCTGGCGCTCGGAGATCCTCGGCTGGGACGGACCTCGGAAGGACGCTCGCTGGTCCTGTTGATAGATGCATCTGCGTCGATGCAGGCGCAGATTCCGACGCTGCCGGGCAAGTCACGGCTGGATCTGTCGCGCGCCGCAGCCGAGCAGCTGATTCGTGGACTGCATGGCGATGATCTAGCGGTCGTCGTGCAGCTGGATGGCAGACCGGCACCGCTCGGCGGATTTTCCGACGACGAGCGCGAGCTGATGACGCAGCTTGGCCAAGTGACCGCGAAAGATACGAGCGCGGATCTTCCGGCGGCGCTGCTGCTGGCGCAAGCGCTCTTGCAAGGCCGACCTCATCCGCAAGTGGTGCTGTTTTCCGACGGAGGATTTGACGAGACAGCGCTCCAGTACAAACCCGTCGGGATCGATGTACGTTTTGTGCCACTGCCGACGCAGGCTCAGCTGCAACCGAGCGATGGCAACGCGGCGATTACATCCTTTGCGGTGCGTCGCTATCGTCGCAATCGCCTAAGCTACGAGGTGCTGCTTCAGCTGTCGTATTTCCCGTCGCCAGGTGCTGCTCCAGCGGCGCGAGCGGCCCAGCTAGAGCTTCGTCAAGAAGGTGAGCTGGTCGACGTACAAAAGCTTCAGCTTGTCCCGGGTGAGCAGACGCGGAAGCTCTATCCCAGCCTGTCGGGCGCGGGTACGCACCTGGAAGCGACGCTGACGCTGCTCGACGGAGCGGTGGATGTGCTGCCGACGGACAATCATGCCTACGCAGTGCTCCCCGAGCGCCAGCGCGTAAAGCTGCTGATGGTGACGCGCGGCAACCTGTTTTTGGAAGGTGCGCTGCTCGCGGCAAGTGCTGGCGAAGAAAATCACCTGCAGATCGATAAGCTCTTGCCCGCGCAGTATTCCGACGACAAAGCGCTGCACTACGACGCGGTGCTGTTTGATGCGTGGACGCCCGCGAAGCCACCCGAGGTTCACGCGATTTACCTAGACCCGCAAGGCGTTGACAGTCCGTTTTCCGTCGCAAAGAGCGTAACGGCTCCATATCTGTCGGACATCGACGATCAGCATCCGGTACTTCGCTGGGTCTCGCTCGCCGATATCAACATGAGCCGTGCGTCGGTGTTCCGACTAGGTCCGTATGACCGAGCGCTGGCGCAGATGGTCAAAGACCCGATTGTGGTTGCGCGTGAGCAGCCTGGACCGACGGGAATCCGACGAAGCCTCGCGATTGGCTTTGATGTCAGACAGAGCGACTTTCCGCTGCGGGTGGCGTTCCCGGTGATGCTGATGAACGCGATGGACTGGTTTGCGGGCGATGTCGATGAGGATCTCGGCAGCTTCCGAACCGGGACGACGCTGGTCGTGCCGCTGCGAGGTGGACCGTCGCGCAGAGCGAACCAGACATCGGACGCGCAGCTAGTGCAGATTCGGCAAGCCGATCTGACGCTTCCAGGTGGTCAGCTGTCGCCGGTGCCAGTTCATGAAGGCGTGGTGAAGCTGTACGGTGAAAGGACCGGGTTTTATTCGCTGCGTGTGCCTGAGCTGCTGCGAAGCTGGACGCTCGCGCTCAACCTGCTCGATCCAGAGGAGTCCGCCGTGGTGCTTCGGCACGAGCTTTCGCTGCAGCAATCGCGCCTGCTTCCGCCCGACGCAGGACAGCAAGCGCTGCGACGAACGCTGTGGCCCTATCTGCTGCTTGTGGCGGCGCTGCTCCTGTTTGTTGAGTGGTGGACTTATCATCGCAGGTGGACGGTATGAGCGCGCCACTTCACGGATCGCAGCTTGGACTGCTGGGCGCTGGCTACGTGCTGGTCAGTGCTGTGCTGTGTGTGATTGCGTTTCGTCGCGGTCGGCTGACGCTGCTGATTCCCACGCTGGCTGCCGCGCTTTTGTCGGCACTGCTTCTGTCGGGTGGATATGCGCTGCTCGGGCTGGGACTGTGGGCACCGAAGTGGCTGTCATCGGGACAAGCGCTGCTCGGTGAGTCGCTGCGAGGTGCCGTCGGTAATGGGCTGGCTGTTCCGCTGCGCAGTCGCGTCGTGGTCATCGAGCATCCGCTGTGGCTGCTCCTTTTGTCGCTTCTGCCATGGCTTGTGCCGGGACTGCTCGTATCGCTGACGGACATGTCCAGGCGGCAGCTGTGGCTTCAGCTTGTGACGCGGAGTGTGCTGCTTGCGTGCTTGAGCCTGGCGCTGTCTCAGCCGTCGCTGCTGGGAGAGCGTCAAAAGCTGTCGGTGGTGGCGCTCGTCGATGTCTCAGATTCAGCGTCAGCGACGCAGCTTGCGACCGTGACCAAGCAGCTAGAGTCCTTGCGCGAAGAGACGCACCGCCGAGGCGACGATCTTCACCTGATTCGCTTTGCGGGCCGACCTCGGCTGTTGCCACTGCCCGCGCCCGGGGTTCCGCTGCCCTCGCTGCGCCTGCCCCAGAGCCCGTCTCAGCTCGACGAAGTGGATCGCAGCGGGAGCAACCTGCAAGCCGCGATTCAGATGTCGTACGGACTGCACGCGCCGGGAACGCTGCGTCGGACCATCCTGTTTTCTGACGGAAATCAGACCGAAGGTGATGTGCTCGGAGAAGCCGTCGCAGCCGCCAAGCGAAAGGTATCAGTCAGCGTCGTCCCATATGCAGCCAGCTCTGCGCCGGAAGTGCTGTTGCGTGAGCTTCGCATGAGCGGCGGACCGTCGGTGGATGCCCAGCTCAAAGTCGGTGCGCCGCTTACGCTCGAAGCCGAGGTCTATTCCAGCATTGCGCAGTCGGTGCGGGTCGATCTGTTCCAAAATGGAACACCAAATCCCGAGGACGATCATCGCGACGTGGCGCTGGTTCCAGGCCGCAACATGATTCGCTTCCGCACGGAGCCAAAGTCACCGGGAGCGATCACCTACCTGGCGAAGCTTGGACCCAAGCCGACGATGGGACAGCCGGTCACGCCGCTGCAAGACACCATCGCGGACAACAACCAAGCGGTGCTGTCGGTGCTGGCGAAGGGTCGGCCTCGAGTGCTGTACATCGAAGGCGAAGCGAGCGCCAAAGCATTCCTCACGCAGGCGCTCCAGCGTGAAAACATCGAAGTCGAGACGCGCGGACCGCATGGCATGCCGTCGTCCGCCAAAGAGCTGCTGCCGTTCGATCTGGTCCTGCTGTCCGATGTGTCCGCGACGCTGGTCAGTCAGGCGCAGATGCTCGCGATCGAGTCGTATGTGCGCGACCTCGGCGGCGGCTTTGTGATGGTCGGCGGAGAAAACAGCTTCGGGTCGGGTGGATATCAAGGAACGCAGCTTGAAAAGCTCCTGCCGGTGCGGTTTGAACAGGAAAAAAAGCGAGAGCAGCCCAGCCTCGGCCTGGTGCTGTGTATCGATCGCTCAGCGTCGATGAATGGTCCCAAGCTGGAGCTTGCCAAAGACGCCGCGCGGGCGACGGCAGAGATGCTGGCTCCCGATGACCTGATTGGCGTCGTGGCGTTCGATAGCCAAGCGATTCCGCTGGTTCGGCTTCAGCGCGCGCAAAACCGCATTCGGATCTCAACGGACATCGCGCGACTGACGGCGGGCGGAGGAACGCAGCTTCTGCCACCGCTCAACGAGGCGTATCAGCAGCTGGTTTCAGCCAATGCCAAGATCAAGCACGTCATCTTGCTCACCGACGGACAAGCCGAATACCAAGGCATCCTGGAGCTGACGGATCAGATGGTGCAAAACAAGATCACCGTCTCGACGGTGGGCGTCGGAGCAGGTGCGGATCAGACGCTGCTCACCGCGATTGCCGAGCACGGCGGCGGACGCTTCTACTTCACGCAAGACGCTTCGTCGGTGCCGAAGATCTTTACGAAGGAAACCACGCAAGTGGCTCGCTCGGCGCTCATCGAGGAGCGCGTGGTGCCCAAAGTCAGCAAGTTCGTCGAGCTGCTCGATGGTGTTCAGATCGAGCAAGCGCCGCCGCTGCGTGGATATGTGTCGACGAAAGCCAAGCCGCTGGCGGAAGTGATCTTGGTGTCGCCGCTCGGAGAGCCGTTGCTCGCGCGCTGGCGACAAGGACTTGGCCAAGCGGTCGCGTTCACCAGTGACGCGAAGAATCGCTGGGCGGTGGACTGGCTGCGCTGGCCAGGCTACGCAAAGTTTTGGGCCCAGCTTGTGCGCTCATCGATGCGTCATGACGGTCAGCGCAGCGGCCACGGCTACGAGCTGCAGACCACAGTGTCTGCGCCGTTTCTGCGTGTGCGCGTCGATGCAGTGTCTGCCGATGATCGCTTTTTGTCGGGACTCCAGACCGATTTGGAAGTGATCTCACCGTCGAGTGATGGCCTTGGCTTGATTGCGGGCAAGGGTGATGTGCTGCTGCGCAAGCCGATGTCGCTGACCGCGCCAGGTCGCTACGAAGCAGAGGTTCGACTCCATCGCGTGGGATCGTTTTTGCTGCGCGCCGTTCATCGCAGCCCGTCCCCCAATCCCGCGACGCCAGGACCGGTTGTTGCGGAGTCGTGGGGAACGCTGTCGCTGCCCTACCCGCGTGAATACTTGGCGCTGCCGCCGGATGATGCGCTGCTTTCGCAGGTCGCAGCGCTGACCCAAGGACAGACGCTGCACAAGGTGAGCGATGCGCTGTCACCAGGCGAAGAAAAGATCCGCTACCTGCGCGCGCTGTGGCCGCAGCTTGTCATGGCGTCGATTGGCCTGCTTCTGCTTGATGTGCTGCTGCGCCGGCTTCGGCTGTTCGGCTTCCGTCCACTGTCGCTATGAGCCCACATGACATTGCGAGTATTCTGTAAAAAGCGCTCATGATTGGAATCTCGCTTACAGCCTGGCTCCTGCTTGCGACGCCAGAAACGGCGGACGGCATTGCACTATCGGCAGTGAGCGGCCTGGTTGCCGGCAGCGCGCTGCCCATGTCGGTGCTGTCGGTACTTGGCTCGGATCGCCTACGCAGTGTACCGGTGGACGACGAAGGGAGCAGCAAGCAGCCGCACAGCGTGTTTGCCAAGCTCGCACCGACGGGAAAAGAAAAGGGATGCTGCGGCTATCCGCTCGGTGAGCAAGGTACGTACAAGCTGACCTATTACTGGCTGGCCTACGAGTCTGAATACGCCAACGAACCCTACGAGATCGAAATCTACACGCGCCAAGGCTTCCCGATTGGCCGGTTCCCGCGTGCGTTCGTGTTCGAGCTACGGCTCGAAGGCTCCGGTGTGCTGCGCGACGGACGGCTCATCAACTACGACGGACGCTGCGCCTACGGAATTGGAACCTGCTACCAGACGCTCGATCCGCAGTCGCATCCGTTTGGCAAAGGTGGTCAGCAGCGCGCGCTTCTGCCGTTTCGGTCGGTAGCGGTCGATCCTCGCTGGGTGCCGCTCGGAACGCCGCTGTATATGCCTGAGCTGCGCGGAATGAAGCTTCCCGACGGAACGCTCCATGATGGCTGCGTCAGAGCCGACGACACCGGCGGCGGCATCCGTCGTCGAGAGATCGACTTTTTCGTCGAGAGCTACGCAAACTACAAGCACTTGGAAGAGCAGCTCTGGAACGATCACAAGGTAACACCGACGGTGGAAGAGCCGCGCTGTGCCTACCTACGCCAGTTTGATCCGGGTGTGGATCGACGCTCAGAGTCCATCGATGAGACGGCGACTTCGTTCTTTAAAAAGCCTCCGCCCAAGCCGCCTGTGACGAAGAAGAACGGAAAAGATCGCATGCGGACCAAGTCAACCGGGCGTATCAGCCAGCATGTCTCCCCCAAGAGCGAGCGCAGTGCCCGAAAAAAGCACGCCTAGTCGTTTTTCTGTCTTGCCGCAGGATGAGAAGCTAAGTAGACTTCCACTCGTTTTTGCCACTGTAGCTCAGCGGTAGAGCAACGGTTTCGTAAACCGTAGGTCCTGGGTTCAAGTCCCAGCAGTGGCTCAGAAGTTTTCCGGGGGGAAAATTTCAAGTCTTCTCAGACTTGAGCAAGCGCCGCCAGTTGCAGCGCTCTGTTGCTTACTGGCGTGGCGCGAGCAGCTCAACCAAGAGCGCAGCGCCGTAGCCACTGGCTCCCTTGGGTGTGTATCCGACGTCTTTTTCGGCGTGAACTGGGCCGGCCATATCAATGTGCGCCCAGACCTTGTCGCCGATGAACTCGCGAAGGAACAGCGCCGCACTGATCGAACCACCGTAGCGGTCGCCTGAGTTCTTCATGTCCGCGATGTCGCTCTTGAGCGAGTCAAACAGCCGATCACGCAGTGGCATCCGCCACAGATCGTCGCCCGTCTTCGTTGACGCATCGATGATCCGCGTCGCCAGCGAGTCGTTATTCGAAAACAGCGCAGCCGTCGTACTACCGAGCGCGACCATCGAACTTCCGGTCAGCGTCGCAAGATCGATGATCTCATCCACACCCAGCTTATCGACGGCATAGGTCATCGCATCCGCCAGCGTGAGTCGACCTTCCGCATCGGTGTTGTTGATCTCCACCGTCTTGCCGCTCATGCCACGCAGCACATCGCCGAGCTTGTAGGAATTGCCCGACGGCATGTTTTCCGCCGCTGCCAACAGGACGTGAACTTCGTCGGGACACTGAAGCTGCGCCAGGGCCGAGATTGCGCCCAGCACCGCCGCGCCACCGCCCATGTCCATCTTCATCCACAGCATGCCCTCGGTGGTCTTGATCGACAGTCCGCCTGAGTCAAACGTCACCGACTTGCCAATCAGCGCGACTTTCTTGCGCGGTGTCGTCGCCGGCTTGTAGGTCAGGTGAATGAAGCGCGGCTCTTCGACGGAACCACGACCTACACCGAGGAACATGCCCATCCCCAGCGCTTCGCACTCTTTGACGCCGAGCACAGTACAGCCAAGGCCCAGTCGCTGCGCCAGATCGGTTGCCACTTCGGCCAGCCGGCGCGGACACATCTCCGTGGGCTGTTCGTTGACGAGATCGCGCGTCAGACAGACACCATCGGCGATGATCTGCCCACGCTGGGCACCTGCCGCTGCAGCCTCCGTCGATGCTTCGGGAGGAAGCAGCACAATCACTTCTTCGAGCGCGCTGCGCTTTTTGCGATCGCCCGACATGTACTTATCGAACTGATAGGTCACAAGCCGCGCACCTGCGGCAACCGACTGACCAGCTGCAGCGGAGTCAGCCGCTGAGACGCCGCGAAGACACAGCGTCAGCACTTTGGCAGTGCTGGGCAGGCTACGAATCGCTCGTGCCGTCCAGAGCTTCACATCCGACTGCACAACGCCCGTCGGCTTGCTCGCTCCGAGCAGTGTCAGACGAGTCGCCCCCAGCTTGCCCTGCGTGTGAAACGACAGGCTCTGCGTCGCTTTCGCCGCAAACTGTTCGTCGCTGATCGCTTGTCGCAAATACCCGCTGAGCTGGCCATCGATCGCACCGAGCACAGGATCAACACCCACATCGGCATCGAGCACAGGAATCACAACTGCATCAGCTTTTTCCGAGAGAACCTGCGACGGGCTCTCCCAGGTACGAAACGTAAACTTCATGGCTTTCAAAGCTCCTTCTTGCAAAACCGGACTCAACGAAAGTCAGGATGATACACGCCGTGCCGGTACGGCGATACGTGCCCAGTTACCACTTGGGTCTGACATTGCCGGACCGTGCCGACGCCAACGTTCCATGCGAAGATACCGGGATGCGTAACACCCGATTTTTCGCGCTGGCACTGGCTGGTCTGGGCCTCGCGCAGTCTCCCAATGCCGTCGCTGATGTAGCGCCACCACCGCAGCCTGTGTCCAAGCTCGCAAGTGCGCGACCGACGATCTTTGCGACGGTGAGGCTATCGAACGTCGCGCAGTCGCTCAAGACGCTGTCGGGCTATGTGCCGTTTCCGCTGCCACTCGCGGACACGATGCAGCAGACGATGGGCGACTTTGCGAAGGTGATTCAGCTTGGTGCGCCAGTGGACGTGGTGTTCGCGCTGGAATCGGACACGGCTCGTCGAGGAGCACCTCCGTGGGCGGTTTCATTTCAAGTCAGCAGCGCCGAAGAGACGCGACGAATCGCGAAAGCGCATGGACTGCTTGGTGAAAATCGCGGCAATCAGACGGTCATCGGGATTCCGCTCGGGAAGAGCGTGTCGATGCCCTGTCTGCTCAGCGGAAACACCGGGCCGGGTAAAGTGGTCTGCGCCGACAACGATCACGATCGAGATCTGCTCCAGCCGTCGCTGCAATCGCTGAATGTTCCGGCTGCGCAAGGCAAAGATCTGTACGCAGAGCTGTCGGTCGCCGGAGTTCTGTCGGTGTACTCGACGCAGTGGCAGCAGGTTCTCGACGCAGGAACGATGATGCTGCCGCAGCGCCTGTCGATTGGAAACCCGCAGTTCGATCGAGCGGCCACCGATGCGATCAAAGGTCTCGTCGGTGAAGTGTCCCTGCTCAGCAAAGACCTGTCGCTGCTCGCGCTGGACCTGGCGATTCGTCCCGAGCAGGTTCAGCTCTCGCTTGGCTACAAAATGACGGGAACGCAGTCGGCCTGGGCAAAGACCGATGCGGACTCGGCGGCGCGCAAGATGAGCGGTCCGCCGCCCGTGTTCTTTACGCTGCCCAAGGATGTGGTGTCCGCGTCGTATCACACGACGGATCCGAAGCTCGGGTTTCAGGTGCTGGCGGCGCTGCTTCCGCTGCTTGATGCGTTTTTGCAGCACGATGGCCTGCCAGAGCCCGATCGCGTCGCCGTGCGCGATCTGTTTCAGAAAGTGCCCAAATGGGACGGAGTGATGACGACGGTGCTCGGTGAAGGCTCGGTCGATAAGCCGCAGTCGGGACACGATCCGCTGACGGCGATGCTGGGCAGTCACTATTACCTGTCGACCTCGGAACGCAGCGATGGAAAGCCCGATGAATCGGCAGCCTTTATCCGAGGCCTGACGCAGGTCTGTAATCGTCCGGGCATCGCCGCGTATCTGCGTAAAAAGTGGAAGACGGCGGGCATCAAGACGCCCATGCCGGTGCTGCGCGCGGAAAACGTCACCAAGCAGCTTGGACCGCAGGCAACTGGGATGTTTCTGTCGCTGGATCTGTCAGGGCTGAGCAGTCAGTTCGATAAGTCTGGCAAAGGACAGAAGCACGGTCCGTTTAGCCTGTACTTCGTGGCGGCTCCGATCGGTGGTCGAACCTGGAACGCGTTCGGTGGAGACAAAAACCTGCTGATCCAAAAGCTCCAGAAGCAAGCAAGCCTGCCCGCAGCCGAGACGCTGGCGCAGCGAAGTGGCATCGCGCCGCTTCAGGAACCATCCAGCCAAGGTGGCGGCTTCACGACGCTGGCGGGCTGGGTTGGTACGATTGACTCGGTGCTGCGCGCGGCAGACAAGCGTGGTGTGATGGGCAAGACCGCCGAGCCAGAGCGGTCTGGTGCGTCGCTGCTCAGTGTGATTCCACATCACGGAGAAGTGCCGCTGACCTACACAACGCGAGCGGGTCAAATCGGACCGCAGGGCCTGACGCGAGTCATGAGCCTGACGGTGCCTCAGCTTGTGATTGAAGACTTGATTGCGCTGACGATGAACCTGGCGCAAAAGGGCAAGTGACCGACGGCGGCGAGCTGCCGCCTCGACCTACTTCTTGAGCACCAAGTTCAGGCCGCGAATGGTGTTAAACGGCGAGTTCTTGAGCGGCGCGGACGACGGGGCGGGCTTTGAATCGCGCGCGGGCGGACGGCCTCGATCAGACTCTTCACGCCGAGGCGGACGCGCATCGGATGCCGGACGAGCTGATCCCGCCTGACTCGGAGCCGACGGTCGCTGATCTGGACGACGACGATCGCCGCTCTCTTCTCGCCGACGCTCGCCACCTTCTTCACGGCGACGCTCGGGTGGACGCTGTCCCGTCGATTCCACCGGACGAGGCCCACGACGCGCATCCCCCGGCTCGGCCTTCGGCGGCTCGCTGGCACCTTTGATCGTCAGTCCGATTCGCATCCGATCCAGCTCGACCTTGAGCACCTTCACCTTGACGCGATCGCCCACCTTCACCGCTTCCGCCGGATCTTTGATGAACCGATGCGACAGCTCCGAGATGTGAACCAAGCCGTCTTGATGCACACCGACATCGACGAACGCGCCGAAGTTGGTCACGTTGGTGACGACGCCGTTTAGGATCATGCCCTCTTTGAGGTGCGAGACTTCGGTGACGTCGGGATTGAAGCCGACTTCCTCGAACTCTTGACGAGGATCGCGACCCGGCTTTTCCAGCTCGGCCAAGATGTCGCGCAGCGTCGGTTCACCACGTCGCTCGTCAATGTAGCGCGTGATCTGAACGTTTTGGATGAGCTCACTGTTGCCCACAAGCTCACGCACCGAGACGCCCAGATCTTGCGCCATGCGCTCGACGACATCGTAGCTTTCGGGGTGAACTGCCGACGAATCGAGCGGACTTTCGGGATTTTCACGAATCCGCAAAAAGCCTGCGGCCTGCTCAAACGCCTTCGGACCCATGCGCGGCACTTCAAGCAGCTGACGACGCGAATGAAACGGTCCGTGCTGGCTGCGATAGTTCGCAATGTTCTGCGCCAGCGTCTCACCCACACCGGCCACGTACTGAAGCAGCTTCGGCGACGCAGTGTTCACATCGACACCGACGTTGTTCACGCACGACTCGACCACCTGATCGAGCTGCTTTTTGAGCGTCGGCTGATGCACATCATGCTGATACTGACCGACGCCAATCGACTTTGGCTCGATCTTCACAAGCTCGGCCAGCGGATCTTGCAGTCGTCGACCAATCGAGGCCGCACTGCGCACCGTCGGATCGTGCGTCGGAAACTCTTGGCGACCAATCTCGCTCGTCGAATAGACCGAAGCACCGGCTTCACTGACGACGATGATCTTGATACCGGGAAGCTTGCCCGCCGCTGCGAGCTTTCGCACAAAGCCTTCGGTTTCTCGACTCGCGGTGCCGTTGCCAATCGCGATCGCTTCGACTTTGTGCTCGCGCGCTAGATCGTCCAGACGCTCTGCCGCTTCGATCCGTCGCGACTCGCTCATCGTGGCGAAGATCACGTCGTGGGCCAGCAGATCGCCTTTTCCATCGACCACCGCGAGCTTACAGCCCGTTCGATAGCCCGGATCGAGCGCCAGCACCCGCTTTCCACCGAGCGGCGCTTGCAGCAGCAAGTGACGAAGGTTTTCCGCAAAGACGCGAATCGCCTCGGCATCGGCCCGCTCACGCAGCGCCAGACGCACATCGACTTCCACCGCAGGCTTGAGCAGCCGATCCCACGAGTCTTCAAGCGCCAGCCGAAGCTGCGCTTTTAGCGGACTCGTCAGACTGCGCACCACCTGCTGGCTGATCACGCCGCTCGCTTTGTCTCCATCGAGTTCGAGCGTAACGCGCAGCACGCCTTCTTTTTCACCACGACGCAGCGCCAGCATTCGGTGCGACGGAATCGTCTTGGCGCTTTCCTCGTACTCGAAGTAGTCGGAAAACTTCAGCGCCGGATCGTCCTTTTTGTCCGTCTTCGGCTGCGCTTTGACTTCGCCAGGAGCGCGCTCGTTGCCAGGCTCGGGCGCTTCGTCGCCTTCTTCCTTGCGCTTGATCAGCCGAGACTTGAGCGTTCCCGTCTCAATCGCAAAGGTTCGCAGCGCGGCACGAACACCTGCATCGTCGGAGATCTGCTCTGCGACGATATCGCGCGCGCCAGCAAGCACCGATGCGGTGTCGGGCAGGCTGTTTTCCGCATTGATATACGGTGCAGCCAGCTCATCAAGCGACGGGGCCGAGTCCGGCTGCGACCAAATCAGCTGCGCCAGCGGCTCCAGGCCTCGCTCGCGAGCAATCGTCGCCCGGGTTCGCCGCTTCGGCTTAAACGGCAGGTACAAGTCTTCCAGTTCCGTGCGCGACAGCGTCTTTACAATCCGCTGCTTGAGCAGGTCGGTCAGCTTGCCCTGCTTGTGAATCTCGGTGAGAACCGCAGCTTTGCGCGTCACCAGCTCGGTGAGATACGCGCCACGCTCGGAAATCGTCAAGATTTCGACTTCACCTAGGCCGTCCGTGGCTTCCTTACGGTAGCGAGCAATGAACGGCAGCGTCGCACCTTCATCGAGAAGTGCGAGCGTTCGTTCAACCTGCTGGGGTCGCAGGCTTAGCTCCGCCGCAATCACCGCAGCGCGGTCGATCTGGACGTTCCAGGTCGGCGTCGGCTGAGCGGACTCGGTGGCAGGCTTGGTCGATGGCTGAGTAGACGGTGTCAACGAAGGGTCATGCGGGTCGTGCATAACAAGCTCTCATACGAACGATGCTTCTCGTACAACGGATGCCCGTCGGAGATCAAGCCCGAACCGCTCAACCCCAGGCTTTTCCGTACCGCAAGTGAGTGGACCCAGGCAGCCAAGGTTTACCGTCCCACAGCGACCCACCCGCAGCCCGTCCGTCCGACTGACACAGTCCTCTTGTGAGGAGTGGCCAATCGGCGGTAACTTAATAAGACCATGGCCCGATTTAGGCTGCGCATGCGCAACATGGAGATCAACTTGCCCATGGGCGAGATCATCATTGGTCGCGGCCCAGAGTGTTATCTGCGAGTTGATGAACCCATGGTGTCGCGACGGCACGCTCGCTTGCGGGTGAGCCAGACCAGCGTGACGCTGGAAGACCTGGGAAGCCGCAATGGCTCACGCGTCAACGGTATCAACGCCACGTCCGTCGTGGCCTTAAATCCGGGCGATATCCTCGGAATCGGGACGCAGCAGTTTACGCTCGATCGAGAAGATGATCCGTCGCCACACAGGCCGACGGTGACGCACATGCCCGACTGGACGCAAAAGTCCGGCAGCACAGCGGTGAGCGTCTCGCAGAGCTTTAGCGATGTGAATGTGTCGCCCGTGTCGGTGGGTCCGCCGCCAGCGCCCGTGACACCGCCGCCACCGCCGCTGAGCCCGCCGCCGCTGCCGAGCCCAGGAAGCACCATCAGCAATCCAGCGCCTGCGTCGAGCAGTGTGTCGATGCCAGGTGGCCAGCTCGATCATCCGCCGACCCCGATTGCAGACGGACAGACGCATGTTGCGGGCGATCCCGATGCGCTCGAGACCGCTGGAGGCAGCAACCGAGGCTCGGCCTATCGACTGTTCTGGGGCCTGTCCGACAAGGTCTTGGCAATGGGCCGCATTGAAGACGCCGAGCGCATGATGGGACCGCGCCTGGCTGAGATGCGCTCGCGGGCCGAAGGTGGCGACATTCCCGAAGAGCTGATCATCGTCGAAGCCCTGCGTCGTGCGCTGCGCCTGGCCGGAGCCACCAAAAAGGATCAGTGGTTTGCCTGGGTGTTTGACTACGCGCGGGTCTGCCGGTTCAAGATGCCGACGGCTCTGCTCGATGAGATCTATGCCCAAGTGTTCGCGTGTCGCCCGGCGGTCGGTGCGCGAATCGTGGCATATGCAACGACCATCGACGACGACACCATCGCTGTCCGACTGGCTACGCTACGTCGCCTATGCCGAGAGTAATGGCAGAAGTGACCGGCCAAGACAAAGGCAGCGATTGTAATTCAGCTTCCCGGAAAATATAGTAATCCCATGGCATTAGTCGCCACATCCGCGCTCGAGCCCTCTATAGAGTCCGCTGAAACCCCGAGGACATCGTTTCGTGCTGCCGGCTTATTTCGGCGAGCCATTGCAACGGTGCTGGACCTCACACTGCTGACGCCGCTTCTGCTGCTGTCGTTTTACGGCCTGCGCGCGGCGCTGCATCAGCCAGTCCCGAGACTGGGCGAGCTGAGCCCGGATGTCATGCTGGCCAACTTGTTCGACGGCAGCATGACCAATGAAGCGCTGCTCGGCATGGGCTTGGCGGTCGCGTTTCTGTACTTTTGGTCGTTTTACGCGCTGTCGGGACAGACTCCCGGCAAGCGCCTTACCCGAATCCTGGTCGTGGATGTCTACGGAGACAAGCCGTCGGTGCTGCGCGCCTTTGCCCGAACCGTTGGCTATGGAATTGCCGTGCTGCCGTTTTCTCTCGGGGTGCTGTGGATCGGCTTTGATCGAGAAAAGCGCGGCCTTCACGACTGGCTGGCTGGAACCTACGCGGTGCTGAAGCCATGAGCAAACGTCTCTCGTCGTTGCTGGTTGAAGACGGTCGCGTCTCTTCTCAGCGCATCACCGATGCCTTCGAGCGCCAAGCCATCAACGGCGGCTGTCTCGATACCAGCTTGCTCGACCTCAAAGCGATTGATGAGGATCTCCTCATTCAGTACTTAAAGCGAGCGGCCCAGCTTCCAGCGCTGCCGCACGGCCTGCACGCCACCGAGCGCCCACTGCCCGAGGTCCTGGAAGTCTTCACGCGCCAAGTCGCCGAGCAGTATCACGCCGTGCCGACGAGGCTGCTGCCCGGCGGTGTGCTGCAAGTGCTGGTGACGATCGAAGTCGATGTCGCCACCCTGGATGCGCTGGCGCACGTCGTCCGTCAGCGAATCGAGCCGTGGATTGTCTTTGAGTTCCGCTTCCTCGAAGCCCTGGAGCTGGTCTACGGCGGCGCTAGCCCGTCGGGACGCATCGGTCGGCTGATCAAGCGCAGTCAGCAGCTTCACGAAAGCAAAGGCTGGCCCGCGCCGATCACCGTGGACCCGATTCCGCGCTTTGGCAGCCTCGACTCGCTGCGCCTGGTGCCGCCGCCGCCCAAGGCCCCGGCCCCGGTGGTTGTCGAAGTACCGGTGGCTACTCCTGAAGTACCGGCGGCTACTCCTGAAGTACCCGTGGCTACTCCCGAAGTACCCGTGGCTACTCCTGAAGTACCCGTGGCTACTCCCGAAGTACCGGCGGCTACTCCCGAAGTACCGGCGACTACTCCTGAAGTACCGGCGGCTACTCCAAGTGTTCCAGCCGAGACTCCAAGTGTTCCGGCGGAGACTCCAAGTGTTCCGGCGGAGACTCCAAGTGTTCCGGCGGAGACTCCAAGTG
>ERZ724526.311-NODE-311-length-28829-cov-6.080420_pt1 | contig 28829 bp, 30 predicted proteins | sample MGYA00376059_ERZ724526 | MGnify/ENA primary metagenome ERZ724526 (study PRJEB28724, sample SAMN07190883) | activated sludge metagenome | isolation source: activated sludge of sewage treatment plant in Hong Hong | place: Hong Kong | collected 2016-03-17 ...
ACTACTTCCGTTTGGCTATATTCCTCAAGTTCAGGCCCAGGCTTCATGCAGTGGATGCCTTTGCCCTGGAGACCCATGCCGTTTATGCCCTTTACCCGCTATGACTAGCGATACTGTTGCTGACGATGAACCTGAAACTTGCAAGAAAATTCGGCAAGAAGTACCACCCATTGATTCACAGCCAGGCTCCAATGAATATTTTGCTAGCCTTGATCAGTCAACGATGTCGTGTGTAAAAAATGGGGGGGATGTAATCAAAAACTCGCGCCGGAGCGAGATTTTTACTTCACGCTATTACTGCAAACCCGATTTGAGCACTAGAAAATAGTAATCCAAACTCACTAACCCGTTCTAGTGATTGATTAAATCCACTAGAACGGTTAGGTATAACGCGTATCGCTTAAATTACAATTACATCCGGTAATGGAAAACCATTAAAGTTGCTGGCATAAGCCGTAGTATAGGCGCCAGCATTTGGTATATAAATAAAATCACCTTCTTGGAGATCTTCCGGTAATAACTCATCACGCATGAGTATATCAACCGAATCACAAGTTGGTCCAGCAATAGTCCAGGGAATCTTCTTTCCTTTGCGGTCTGTCAATATTTCATAGCGCAATCCCTCACTGACTTCGATGATACCGCCAAATATTCCCGCATCCCAATACATCCAGCGCTTACCATTACGCGTTGCAGTACCCACAACTTGACAAACAAAATAGGCAGAATCAGACACCAAATATCTGCCAGGTTCTGCCATGATATGAATTTCAGGTGAAAGGTCTTCAATGGCAGCATTAATGACTTCAGCAATAACCTCAATCGAAGGGATGGGTTTAGTATGTCTAACTGGATACCCCCCACCAATATTAAGTAGCCGAGGTTTAAGTCCAGATTGCTCCATGTCAGCAAATACACTTTTAGCGCGTTCAATTCCTACTCGCCAATTTTGAGGATTACGACATTGTGAGCCTACATGAAAAGTTACACCTGCCAGATCTGCTTTTAATTTCACAGCCTCACTGATAATTTCTTTTACATCTGCTAAATGAGAACCAAATTTTCCGGCCAGGGGCCAATCACTACCGATATTGGGTGTATCGATTCTCAAATAAAGCTTTGCATCAGGTTTAATACTAACAATTTTACGTAATTCTTCGACGCTATCCAGCACGTACCATTCAACACCTTTAGCTGCGGCGTACTCGACATAGGCTCTAGATTTAATCGGATTACTATAAAAGATTTCTGCAGCAGGCACGCCTAAGCTAAGCAATAAATCAAGCTCAGCAATTGATGCAATTTCAAAACCAGCCCCCTCTTCTATTAAGGTTGCTAGAACACGTGGATCAGGGTTTGCCTTGACCGCATAATGAGGATGCACACGCGGCATTACCGCTCTAAATCGTCGGAATTTATTGCGAATCAAAGCACGATCAACAATTAAAAAAGGTTTTTTATATCCTTTTTTTAGGACCGCTTCAACGTGGGATAAATCTAGGCTGATTTCTGGATGCGTGTCAAAAATCGCATCAGATGGGATATTTTGATGAACAGTGGCAGCATGCATTTTCATGATTTTGATTTCCTTCCAAAAGTCACTACGTTTCAGGAATATGAATAAAAACTAGGTCTGTTGGAATAGAAAAAATTACTTTGCTTTTCATGATGACCTCCTTACAAACACTACAATAATGGATATGTTAAAGGGACGAATTATAGTCTTCAAATTTCAAGAATCAAGCTCTTTTTAACTAAAGAAATAGCGGCATTTTTAAAACAAGAATAACTTCGCGACTCGCTCCGTTATAAACGCTCACGCAGTGGATTACTACATTGCAAGAGAGGGGAAGAATTTTTAGGGCATTCAATCAGGAAACCGTTAATGTAGTCTCTGATGGTATCCCCATCTTAGTGATGATGGCTAAATAAAACCTCGATAAGCCAAATAGACCCAATACCCATCATAATCAAAACCACTTGCTGTATGGTTGCAGAAATTGCTGGGCGTTTATGTAAGCTCGGGATCAAATCAGCCATAGCCACATAGATCATGCTTGCAGTTGCAATGCCAAGCATCGGTACAATCAAATAATTGAGTTGATTGAGCATAAAATAAGCAAGCACCCCTCCTACTAATGTAGCAGTACTAGCCAGCAGATTCAATAATATGGCCTGCAGCCGACTATAGCCCGAATTGAGTAAAATAATAAAATCTCCCGCTTCCTGCGGAATCTCATGTGCAATAATGGCTATCGAGGTAACAATGCCCGTTTGAACATCAACTAAAAAAGCAGCAGCAATCAGAACACCATCGACAAAGTTATGAAAAATATCGCCGAGGGTTATCATGATTCCACTACGACCATGATCATGTTGAATATTCACCATCGTGTGCTGATTAATATCATGCGCCTCACACTCATCTAAATGGCAATGCCGCCATAACACCAGTTTTTCTAAAATAAAGAATGCCAATATTCCCATTAATATGATGATAGTAATGGATCGTGAATCATCTGCAATTGCTAATGCCTCAGGGAGTGTATTAATAAAAGCTGCGCCAAGTAATGCACCGATTGCATAAGAAACGAGTGTTGATACCCAGGCACTACTCGTTTTTAATGTCAAGAAGGCCGCAAATAAAACGCTTAACATTCCTCCCGCCAAACCAGCCAAGATGATCCAAGTTAAAATCATAAAATTATTCAGAATTATCTATCAAAAAAACAAAATCCAGCACGTAAACATCCGAGTGCTGGATTTTCATCTATACATTCACGATCAGAATTACTTAAATCTTAATATAGTTTATTTCAGTCATGACCATCTAACCAAAGTCAGTGTACGCCAACTCAAACATTTAGTGCTGACAACCATATTAATGCAGCCATCCGTCCAGTTCTTTTATCACGTCGATAGGAATAAAATTGGGAGGGATTACTATAAGTACATTCACCCCCACCATATATTTGATTTATCCCTAAATTAACCAATCTTTGTTTTGCTAGCATAAATATATCTGCAAACCATTTTCCAGTATCTGTCGAGGCAAAAAAGGCTAAGCTGGATTGACCATCCTGATTAACAAAAGTGTCTCTTACTTCTTCACCCACTTCAAAGTACTGATTACTAATTGCCGGACCAAGCCAAGCAATGACATCTGAAGTTCTGCAATTCATCCCATAAACGGCATTCTCGATCACTCCACTTGCTAGCCCTCGCCATCCTGCATGAATAGCCCCAACAATGCTTCCTCCTCGATTACATAGCAGTATCGGTAAACAATCGGCCACTAAAACAGCACATACGACCCCTTGAGTCCGCGATAAGGCAGCATCGGCTTCAAAATCATGATACTCACTTTTCAATGCATCAACCCAGACAAATCTAGATCCATGTATCTGTTTAAGCCAGCATGGATCGCTCGGAAGATAATTTCTCAATAATTGCCGGTTTTGCTGAACTAGCGCATGATCATCTTCAACATGATCACCTAAATTCAGCCCAGCATACTTCCCCTCAACATCCTGACTCACACCACCTTGCCGAGTTGTAAATAGCGCTCGCACATTAGCAGGAGACGGCCATTCTGGTGTAATCCAATCTTTCATACGAGAGAAAATCTATCTTATAGACGGATAGAAAACAATGAAGTAATTCCCGATATACGTAAAATAACACTAATGCAACTTAGTATATAACTCTGATAACACTTGTGAAACGTAATGAATCTGTTCGGGCGTATGGGCTGCATTAATACTACATCGAACTAACGATTTTCCTTCAGGAGCCGCAGGGGGCAAAATTAAATTCACATAAATATTTGCTGTCATGAGGCCATTCCACAGAGCAAGCGCTTGTTCTGGATTATCGAGAATAATTGCCACAATAGGTCCTGGCTGAGGGCCTAACTGATATCCAATATCTTTTAATGCGCTATAGAGCTGTTCTGCATTCTGCCAAAGCACTTTTCTTAACTCTGTTGCAGTCCTTAAAATTTTTAATGCGGCACGAGTAGCCGCAATGGTTGCAGGAGAAGGAGACGCCGTAAAAATATAAGGATGACTCACATAGCGCATTTGATCAAGCTGCTCATGATTACTAACACAATATCCGCCAATCCCACAGAGACTCTTACTAAATGTTCCAGTTATAAAATCAACTTCATGATTTAGTCCTGTTTTCTCGACTAATCCTTGCCCGGTTTCTCCTAACACCCCTAAGGAATGGGCCTCATCCAATAAAAGTAAGCTGCCATATTGTTTTTTTAAATTGACAATGTCGACCAGGGGCGCTTGGTCTCCTAACATACTATAGATACCCTCAGCAATAATGAGCGTATTTTTACTTCGTTCCCCCAAGCGACGTAATCGTTTCTCTAAGTCATCCTTATCATTATGGCGGAAACGGATAATATCTGCACCACTGAGTATACAACCATCGTAAATACTGGCATGTGAATCGCCATCGATGAGCGCAACATCGCCTTTTCCTAATAATGCTGAAATAGTTCCTAGATTCGCTTGATAACCCGTAGTAAAAACGATACTAGAGCGGCAATGATAAAAATCTGCGAACTCAGCCTCAAGCGCTCGATGCCCAGAATAATTACCATTGGCCATCCGGGATCCCGTCGTTCCAGTTCCTTCTTCATCAATCGCTGCATGAGCAGCTTCTCGGCATTCTGATGAAAAACTCAGCCCTAGGTAATTATTGGTTCCAAATAATAATATTTTGCGACCTTCAATACGCGCTTCCGTCGCGGAATAAATGGCTTCTATCGGTATACCAAATGCACCAATCCCACCTGGCAATTGTGCTTTTCTAGCTGCAGCAGCTTGATCGAGCTTTTCTAACAGACTCATTTCGACTCCGATTTAATTCGATAAATCAAATCCGCTAAGTCTCGAACAGTTATTACATCAGTAAGTGCATTAACAGGAACTGAAATATCAAAATTATCCTCAATTTCCATAATCAAATTTAATAGCTTTATCGAATCTATTGCCAATTGCGTAATGAGATTAGTTTCTGATGTTATCTCGAAGTCTGCTTTAGTCAGACCGGTTAATCGCTGGCATAATAGCTTTAGGATTCCTTCTTGCGTCACTTCATTCATAGTTCTATTTAGATTTTATTAAATTGGGGAGCGCTTCGCGAAGCGAAGTATGGGGAGCCCAGTTGATTCCCTTCTGCTTAAACAAACTCATATCACATACCCAGTTCGGATGCTGTAATTCACGAAATTTACCTGGTGTCAGCATGGGCGAATAATTCAGAAACTTAGATAGCCATAAATTCATGCTTGCAATCTGCTGTATTAACTTTCCAGGTAATTTAATACACCTAACCGGTCTATGGAGAATCTGCTGAGCGATTTCTGCGACAGATTGGTAACTATATCCGCCAGGTGTTGCATCGTCAATCTCGTAAGTTCCATTCGTAAAGCTTTCATTATTTAACCAATAACAAATAAGCTCGACTAAATCACTGACATGTAGCAAACCAAACCGATTCTCGAAATTACCAACTACAGGTACGATACCATAGCGAGATGCCTGGAATACCGGTAACAACTCTTTATCACCGGGTCCGTAAACAGCTGATGGTCGAAAAATAGCATATGAAATACCGACATCGTGCAAATAATGAAGCGTAATTTGTTCTGCTTTAGATTTACTCTCTGCATACCATGACAATGTCGGTTCTCTTGCAGCAAGCGATGAAATCAGGAGAAAACGAGGGTTAAGCTTTACTGATGCTACAGCTTTCAGTAAATTCTCAGTACCTATCGCATTAGCGTGGAAGAAAACCTCTGGCGAGTTTCCCCTAACCAAACCAGCACAATGAATAATTACAGAAGCTCTCGTAACAAGCTCTAGAAGCGCAGTGTGATCATCAAGATCACCCAAAACCCATTTGATATTTTTATGATGATTTTTAGACGGTTGCTTTCTAGTGAGTGCGTTTACTAACCACCCATCATGGATTAATGCATCAAGTAGATTCTGCCCAATAAACCCTGTGGCACCTGTAACCGCCACTACTTGATGCATTTAGAATTATCTATCTCCAGATAATGAAGCTGTTGGTAATTGATCGATCATATTCGCACGCTGCAAGAATCCCTGACGTGCTGCAAATCGAGATAATTTACCTGATGAAGTCCTAGGCAGTGTATGAGGAGGAACCAGCTCAACTAAGCAATTAACCCCAAATGCCATATACACTAACTGTTGTAAACGATTTATCAGTAATTGTCGCTCTTCCATCGAAGTGAGACGACATTCAACGACTAATACAACAGTTGTTGCGCCATTTGAATCACTGATACCAAATGCCGATGCTTCGCGCGATCTAACTTCTGATTGCTGTTCAGCTAATTCTTCAATATCTTGAGCACGTATATTTCTACCGTTAACGATAATAACATCCGTTTTGCGTCCTGTTATATAGAGATCGCCATCAAATAAAAAACCAATATCACCAGTATCAAGCCAACCACCTGATTTTAAAGCTTTATCGGTTTCTTCTTGATTATTGAAGTATCCTGTCATAATGCTACCGCCTTTGACAAGTACACTACCAACCATCATTTGTGGTAACTCTTGACCATTCTCATCTACAATCTTTACTGTATGCTCTGGCAGAGGCCGACCGCAATTAACGAATTCATTAAACTTCCTACCTTCAGCTTGCACTCGCACCGCCATTCTTTTTTCCACGAGCGTTTTGGTATCGACCTTCAAGCTCTCAATACCACGATTAATCTTGGTAAACGATACGGCAAGTGTTGATTCAGCCAAACCATAGCAAGGTAAAAAAGCACGATCACTAAATCCAGCTGAAGCAAATTTATCTGCGAAATTCCTCAAAATTTCTGGACGAATCATTTCTGCCCCAATGCCCGCAGCACGCCAGCAACTGAGATCTAATTCTTCCAAATCAGAATCTCGAACACGAAGAGCACAAAGTTTAAGACCAAAAGGTTGGCTAAATGCAATTGTGCAACGATTACGACTTATCAACTTTAACCACTGTAAAGGTCTAATTGCAAAATCTCGTGTAGCCAAATAATCGACCGTAAGTTGAGCGGCCATAGGAGACAACACAAGTCCAACTAAACCCATGTCATGATAAAACGGTAACCATGAAGCGCAACGATCGCCTGGATTAACATCTAAACCATTACGAACGATACCACGTAGATTACACATCAAAGCTTCTTCCGTAATTACAACACCCCGTGGCATACGGGTACTACCAGAAGTAAATTGCAAATATGCTGTTTCGCTCGGTGTATTAGATTTAAGTGCCTTATCTGACTTAGGAAGCAAGTCCAACTGAGCTGATGTTCCAACCCATTTTAGATGATCATTGCTTAATCCATCACTTGCTTCTTTAAGAAAGCTTAGATAATCAAGATTCGCAATTGCAGCACTTGCACCACTACTCTCAAGCATTCCCTGTAATTGGCGAACATAGATCGAATGACTACCCAGATTAACAGGGATAGGCATTGCAAACGGAACTAAACCCGCATAGCGGCAAGCAAAAAACAACTCGATAAACTCGGGCGATGTATCAGCAATAAGCGCAACCCGACTACCATGTGAAAAACCCAGTGACAGCAATCTCCTTGCCTTAGATTGCGCATTCACTTTAAGTGTACGATAAGGAAGTACTGAGCGCAGCCCTCCCTTCGCATCATAAAAATTATAGCCCGTAACACCCTTCGCGGCATACTCTAAAGCATCTGTTAATGTCTCAAAATCGGCCAATCTTTGACTTAATTCATTAAGCGTTGGCGTAGGTATCATTTTTACAGATACTTCGTCTGAAGGATGAAAATCAGATTCTTGCATTGTTGGATCACCCAGCTTGATTATTGTCGAACTCAAGATCTTCCCCTAGAAGTAATAGTGCTGGTCATCTTATGTTTATAAGCACGACAGATACTGACGCTAACCCAACCTGGATATGGTTTAAATATACTGTTATTTCGTTGCTAAATAAACACAAGTGTCTCATATTCGTTGACGTTGGAGCTTATATAAGGGTGATTTTCCTGTCAAGACGATATTATGTAAATGTTGTTTAATAGCAACAGCTCGATTCGGAAATTTTATTTATTTGATACAGTTCACAAACTATTTATTAAGAATCTGAAAAGCAGTAAATAAACAATGAAACCAATAATCTACTACCAACTCTCAACAAATGTTTTTCGCTGAATCGGATCAAGTCGTGCTATTTCTTTGTTTTCATAGTAGGAATCTCCAACAATGCTATGCGTCGAAATCTCAGCCACAATCGCCCCGGATTTCGTCATGAAATCATGCAATATTCCTCTATGTATCAACAGCCTATCGCCAGGCTTCATGCTAACCTCACCCGAATCTCGAAGATTGACGGTTATATCGCCCCATAATAAATAAAAAGTTTCTTCTTTCTGTTGATGCAAGTGCGGAGGATGTTTCTGACCCGGCAACATGATAAGTAGCTTATAACAGTATTCTCGATTTATCAGATTGATCAAAACACATCCCATTTCTCGAAATTTTGACAAACCATAATGATGGGAAATTTCAATTTGATAATCCTTCCCTAATTCAATCCCGGCTTCATAAAGCAAACCTTTTGTATCATGTACAATCTCCCTTACCATTCGAATGGAGTCTTGTTCGGTTTTCTCATAGAGAGCCGCTCCTGGGACATAGTCCTGTGTGGCAATAAATTTTGCGCGAAGCTGCCCAAATTCCCCGCTAGTCAACTGACCCTCAGCACATGGCATCGCAAAAAAAACGTCATCATCAAGAATCGGTGTACCTTGTTTTACCTGTTGCTTTACATAGACTCCTCGCTGAAGCTCGCGCAACGAAACTATTTCGTCTTCACCGATAAACTTATGATCATCACCTCCACAGATTTCTCTCATCTCTTCTGCAGCCGATACCCAATGATCAGCCTGATCGGGGTCTAAAGAATAGCGATTCAATTTAATATCTGCTGCTGGCACGCCAATATGGCGCTCAAGTAATTGAGCGCCCTTTGCCACCGCTGCCATTACCCCCATTCTATTTTCGGGTGACTCATGTCCTGAATAACCTACTTTCACGTAAGGATAACGACGAATCATTTTTCCTAAAAAATTCATGTGAATACGATCATTCGGTGTCGGGTAAATTGAAACACAATGCATCAATGCAAACGCTGGCACTCGTTTATAAAAAAAACTGACTAAATGATCAATATCAGAGATACCGAGCCCCCCGGTCGAGGCAATAATTGGCTTTTTTACTTCTGCCATTGCTGTCATCAGAGGCCAATCGGTAGCTGAACAACTTGCCAATTTTAAGATTTGGATTCCTAATTTTTGACAATTAGCTACAGATGACTCATCGAAGGGAGTTGCAACTGAAATAAGATGATGATGGTGGATAGCCTCTACGAGTTCCTCGAAATCCTGAAAATTTAGTCGCGCACTCTCAAAACGTTTAATATGCTTGATGTCCTCTCGCTGCTTGTAATCAGGATGAATGAAGGTTTCTAATTCGCGTAATTGTAATTTAACTGCCGCTTTAATTTGGTGCTTCTTGGCTAAATTAGCAACGACATCGATAATTTTTAATCCATGCGCTACAGAACCCTCATGGTTATTAGCCATTTCAAAAATATACAGCCGATCAAATAGTTCACCCATACTCAGTATCAAATCACATTTATTATTTTTTAGTTACGCTACTGACTTAGATAAAGCGGCTCGTTTCATCCAATAAAATCATCCGATCATCGATATAAAAATCAGCAGCCGGCTTACCAAATTTCAAATCATGATGAAGCACTTGCCAATCTGTTAACTGTTGTCGGGTTATTTCAGACCAGTCAATACCAGTCATTGAGCCTCGCGCTGTAAATAATACAATTCGATGTCCCGCCCGATATAAAGCATTAATCATTTCAATATTTTTGTTGATTGGTTGACAAAGTGCATAGTCATTATTCGCAATGAGTGAGGCAATAACGCCATCAATGTCAATTACAAACACTTTGGAACCAGGAGAATGTGTTTCCTTAATAGCTGCATTATTAAGATTAAGATCATGCTGGTTTTCCCTCATCGCAAGGTGTTTTTCCACAATTGCAAAATCTTCTTCCGTATCAATACTTAGCATGAATTCAGGGATAACCACTGCAGAACTATGGGTTCCTAATAGTGAAGCTTGATTGAGCAAACAGTCGCGTGTAAGCCCGTAGACTGCGCCATTGCGGTAGTAGGTTTGATGAAGCTGCTGTCGTGCAACGATATGAGCACCTTCCTTATCCCATAGATTTAATGCTCCTCTATCATCTAAGCTTAACTGTTTTAGCGGATGATATTTTAAATCAGTCGGACTTATAGTCCAAACTGCATCAAAATTCCCTGCAATCAGCTTCTCCACCGTTGCAACAACATGCTCCACTCGCCTTAGCGGTGATGTGGGTTGCAACATGACGATAATATCATACTGAGTCTCGTCCACTGCCTCGGTAGCACGGAGCGCATGCTGGAGCACAGGGATATCTCCCACTTGGTCTCCCGCTAGTTCTGCTGAACGCCAAAATGGCACAGCCAGCCCAACCGCCTCTGCGACCTTTGCAATTTCAGGATGATCGGTTGAAACCACGGCACGGTCAACCCAGTCTAACTTCTGAATCAATAAACCAACTCGTTCGACCAAAGAAATGCCGCCTATTTTGCGCAAATTCTTTAGTGGCACCCCTTTACTTCCGCCACGAGCAGGAACAACAACTAGAATTTTTTGATGAGCTAGCACAATAGAGTCCCAAGTTCAACTCATGTTAACGATTCGAGTCCATGGGGACGCGTATAATCAATCTTGATCACACGCCTTTCTTGATGGGATTTGATAGCCGCTGCAATAACAAGCATCGTCTCTAAACCGTACTCCAGAGAGATTGGAGATGAAAACGCTGGATTCGATAAGATACGTTCAATATGGTTGATTTCTGGTAAAAAATCATCGGGTCGCGTTTTCTCAAAATACTGGGCGCGCTCTACGTCATCCTGTGACCACAATTTAACAGCATCAGCGCCTGGCTTTATATTAATAAACCAATCTAAATATCCTCCTGAACCCAGAATCCTTAAATATTTTTTTGCTGGCTCTGTGATCACGTCTTGCACTAACAATCCCGTCAATCCGGTCTCAGTCCGCAAACTTAACTGAGCCAAACGATCATAATAGGCTCCCGCTTCACGCACCATATCAAGCATTGCGGACACTTCAACAATGCGACCATTCCCACTCAATCGAGCGAAATGCTGCCAAATTGCCAAACCATGAGAATGTTCTGCTAGTGCACCTCCTCCCCGTTGGGTATAACCGAGATAGGTTTCCTCGGGTCCAGAAATCCAGGGATGCGCTTTAAAGATACCCTGCCAATGCTCACGAATCTGCACATCAATCGTCAAAATTTTTCCAAGTTTCCCCTCTTGAAGCCATTCCTCTGCGAGCAACGTATTACTAGTCAAAGTATGGTTGTAACCAACCAAGACACGGGTTCCAACCCGTTTAGCTATAGGAATTAATTGTTCACAGCTTTGTAGAAGGGGCGTACATAAGGGTTTTTCAATCAACAATACTCGTGGCGGTGTTTTTGCAAGACACTCCAGCGCAAGATCAATGTGGCTATCGGGAGGAGTTCCGATAATAATCACTTCAAAAGCTTCGTCCGCTACCTCAGCAGGCTGCACTAGACGAATTGTTTCATCCCATTTTCCATATCGACCAGGAAAAATTTTATCGCGTGTACGCCTAAGCGCTGCAGGATCAATATCACAGATCGTAACGTTCCAACCTAACTGGCGGCAAGCATAGGCAAGGTGATTACCAATCGAACCTGCACCTAATATTTTCACTTTAACTTCCATATTTTAGAGCACTCTAATTACCGTGTATTCTTAATGCCTAGCTTCAATCTGAAATACATTCTCAGCAATATTATTTACATGCAGGTGCTGAAACCGTCCTAATAATGAACTCACTTGATTGACTCTATTCTCAACTTCTTGCAAAGAGGTCATTGGAAATAGATGCCTCAAATAAGTCGTATTGTTACGATGATTCGGTATAACTGCTTCAATTCGCTTCTTGATAGACGAACGCCAATAGGCAGTGCCAACTCCAGCCATTCTTGAAAACAAAGGAACTTTATGGCACGGTTTTTTGCATAATTCTTCGAGAATTTGGGCGATCCGTTCACTTGCAAATGTACGCTCAAAAGAAGCTAGATGCTGCTTTGCTAAGTCATGATATTGCATTCGGTTAATGGAATTCATCGGGGAATTTCCTTGAAGCGAATTTGCTACTTTTTCTACTAATTGCTGAAAATTGTTACATTGCACACTCAGTCCGTTCGGTAGCTCATGATCAAATGCCTCTGATTTTATGGGGCAATAAGCAAGTGCTATTTTATCAAGTAAAAAAGACTCCACCGCTGTCGTACAACTATTATGGATAATCGTTTCTGCAGCGATTATCCAAGGAACAACATTGCCTTCATAGATAATTTTCACATTCTGTTTATGATTTGCTGCTTCATGCCAAGCCTGATGATTCTCAGATGGATGAGGTCGCACGATAATGTTTATTTCAGGAAAGTGATCTGCCAACTGTGGAAGCACTTCGATAAAATGATCAAAGAGTTGCTTTTTATGCCTTGCAAGCCCTATTTTCAAATCATTTCGAACGAGATTTGTATTTTCATCTCTTCTTAACTGATTAAGTAAATGGCTCTCGTTTGCATAATAATGATTCACACGTGAGAAATTAGTATTAATAAGTATAAATCGACCATAGCGCCGGCTTAATTGCTCTACTTCTTGAGTAAATAACCCTCTCAATTCAGGACGCAGTAGATCAGTCCGTGGATTTCCTGTCAGATATATCGGAATATTAGAAAACCCAGGATACTCACGTATAGCCGATGCATTTGCTTCACCCCATGCAAACAAACCGACAAGTTCTTTCAGGGTCCCAGAATCCAGCTTTGTCAATCGGTATAACTCTGGCGTAGCCCATACTAGACCTTCCTCGTCCCACGCGACAACGGTATAGCCTAATTGCCTCAACATACGCAAAACTGTAGCGCTTTTGGCAGTCAAGCTTTTTCCGATATAAATACCTCTGGGTAACGATAGCGCCAACCCATCTATAACTTTCTTTGCACCCACAATAGCCTTTATCCCCTTCTCAGCAATAAAACAGGCCAATAGTAGTTTTGCATCAAACTCTCGTGATTTAGTCTCACACGGTAAAATAACAGTCTCTGCAACATTTAGACTCATACACGAAAACGTAACGATAAATTTTCTGAAAAAAAGATTTAGATTCTAATCAAAAAAAATCTCATCGTGTATTGGCAATACTGGATGGAGCTTTGGCAAGATCGTTGAAGCTTATTCTTTCACATCAATTGCAAGCGTTGAGCTCTGATAAGTACAAACAGGCCGATGCACCTCTAGACATTGGGAGGTAACGATTATCTGATAGCTACCGGGAAGTAAACGATTGGTTTCAAACTCAAAGCTAAATTTACCCTGCTTGTCGCTAATATTAAACACTTCGGTCACTTCTGTTCCATCTGCGCGAAGCAACTTAGCATTTAACAAAACATCGGATGTAGACTGATCCTGATAATTAACCCACCCATTTACTACAATTTTTTCTCCTTGGGAATATTCTGTTCTAGCTTCCGATAAAATCGGCTTAGAGATATGAGTTGCATTCACTTCAGAAAACGAACCGCTGATTAATAAAACCAGAATAATTACTACAAAACTTTTACTTTTAATATCAACCATCATGCTAAACATGGCTTTTCTTATTTTCCTTTACTATAAATATTAAACTATTCCGCATACTTTCTTTTTTTCTTACTTTCTTAACTATAGCTTAATCGAAAATTAGTTGTCGATTTTTTTTACACATGAACATTAACTTACGGATCGTATGCGCTAACAATTACTCAGCAAAACCATTCTAAATTCAAACAAAATTAATATTTTATGCTTTCTTCCTTGCTTATCTTATCGATTTATATATTGTCGATATTTCTTACATACGATTTTTCTTATGCACTGACAATGACTTGATCCTAACAGAAATAATAGCTTTCAGCGTTATGGCATGAGGTTTGCTTATGAATATACGTGCTTAGGAATAAATGAATCCAACAACGCAAATTTATGCGAAATAAGATGAAAATAATAATAGTTCCCAGAAAATAATGGATCAAATTGAAAGCTGAGCACTTACAAAAGATCACAAAGCATCTTTTGTATAAACACTGGAATGCACCACGGTTAGGTCCGTGGTGTTTTTTTAGTAATAGTAAATGTCCAAAAATCGCTATTGACGCTTGTCAACATAGCAATAATAAGTGACGCATCTAATTTGCAGTTCTATGAAACTAATTATCGAAGACTGATGATTGGCCAATCATTTTGTCGTGCGTGATTCTCAAGTGTTGCATCGGGATCAACCGCAACTGGATGTGTTACTTTCCTTAAGAGTGGTAAATCATTCAAAGAATCACTATAAAACCAACTTTCAAGAAAGGATAACCAAGTAAGATTGTGTGCATCAAGCCATTGCTCTAACCTCGTAATCTTTCCTTCCCTAAAACAAGGCATACCAGAAACCCGGCCTGTAAATTGACCCTCTTTTTGCTCTGGTTCTGTTGCAATTAAATGATCTACACCCAGTATTCTTGCTATGGGCGAGGTCACAAAGCTATTCGTTGCTGTAATGATGATACAAAGATTCCTTTCAAGCTTATGTTTTGCGATCAACTCAAGCGCACCCGGCGCAATGATCGGCCTAATTTTTTTTTGGATAAATTCCTCGCGCCAAGTGTTCAACTGTTCTCTCGGATGTCGTGCAAGGGGTTTAAGTTGAAAATCTAAAAATTCGTGAATATCGAGAGTACCCGCCTTGTATTGCTCATAGAATTCAATATTGCGCGCTTCATAAACTTCACGATCCAATACTTTCTGTTCGATTAAAAACTGGGCCCACTGGAAATCGCTATCGCCAGCTAGTAATGTATTATCAAGATCAAACAAAGCTAGTTTCATAACACCTCATTTAAAAATTGTCGTAATAGCGGAAGTGTAATCGGACGCTGCAGCATCAGTGAATATCGACCCAGGGCATCGATCATTTTGATCAGATACGGCATATCTCGTTTCTCGTAGTGCAACAAATAATCACAAACCTCTGCAGGCAATTCGAATCCATTATTAACCGCATGATTCTTCATCGCCTTACCTTTCTCATCATCTGTTAGCTCATGAATCTGGTAAACCAATCCCCAGCTCAAGCGGGTTATTACATCTTGCCGGAGCTGAAGTTGGGTTGGAACTGTTTTACCACTCACCAAAAACAGCGCCAGGCAATCATCACGTGCCTGATTATACAAATTAAACAGTTTTATTTGCGCTTCTGGGCCTAACCGATCAACATCATCAACGATAATACAACCCGGTAAATCGTCACTGAGTTCAAATTCAGTATATTGATCACATGCGAAATAAGCCACTTGATAGCGTTTTAATCTTATACAAGCATCACAAACTGATTTGAGCAAATGACTTTTACCAGATCCGCTCCCACCCCAGCAATAGATAAAATTACCAGAACTCGATGTGGCTAGAAACTCATTCAAGGCATGAAGCAACTCAACATTACGTCCTGGAATAAAATTTTCTAACGTTGGAATATTTTCTAGGGAAAGATCAAGCAACAATTGCTTCATTGAGCGATTCCCTGATCAGTTCTTCCGTAGCGACATTAAATACAGTAAATGCTATGAAAACAAAATAGCGATCAAAATAACTGATTTCTTACTTACTTTTTTTGTGCTGCAGCGCATATTAAACAGAGAATTTTTGCTAAAACTTGGAAATTAACGTTTCCAATATACTCTCAACCTATTCTCTTCTGGGTTATAGTGAAATTCCAGATCCCCCTGATAAGCATGATGAATCGCTTCTCCCATTCCTCGCACAAGATGAATATCGGTTGTCGTTACAAGGGTTGAGTCAACACTCTCCTCAATTTTCATGATGCGTTTAAGTGGATGTTCTGTACACTGATGTTTCTCGTGATTTCTCACTAAATGCATAATTTCTTCTCGATGCGCTAAATAAAACACTCCCTGCAAAGTCAAATAACCAGCAGGGTAATCATCCCGAATACGATGACATGCCGGGCAAATTCCTTGATGTGCATTAGCCGGAGCTGCTAACCACTGCCACCGACCTTGATGGTACACCGCCTGACACTGCGAACAAACCGTTGGCTCAGCTAATTTGCTTTTTAATTGATAGGTATCGTGTATCTCTTCTTTAAATATGCCATCATGGCGAGTAATGGCGCGGTATCCATCCGGAATCTTCGAGTGACTCATCTTAGCTCTCCTATCTTAATAATTGACATTCCATCTTTTCTTACATAAAACCTTGCTCTATTTTAAACAGACTAAGAGCAACAAGCACAATTCATTGACCTTAAGCTATATTTGTATATAGGGGCATATAAGAAAAAATCAATTACTTTTATTCTCCCCAGCGCGGGATCAGGGAATGCTCAACACCAAGATGATCGAGTATTCTAGCGACTACAAAATCAACGATGTCCTGGATATTTTTGGGGTGATGGTAAAAACCAGGATTGGCAGGCAAAATGATGACACCACACCGCGCAAGTCTAAGCATATTCTCCAAATGAATCGCTGAAAATGGCATTTCACGGGGTACCAAAATTAGTTTGCGGTTTTCTTTAATCATAACGTCTGCCGCGCGCTCAATTAACTTTTGATTCAATCCCGAAGCGATAGCAGAAAGCGTGCCCATCGTACAAGGACAAACAACCATCGCTTCTGCTGGATTCGAACCTGATGCAACGGGCGAAAACCACTCTTCACGGCCAAATACCTTGAGCAGATCTTTGGATACGTTAAAGTAGTCAATGAAAAAATGCTCTGCATCTTGAGAACGAGAGGGTAGCGCCAGCTGCATTTCCTGTTGCGCAACAATTTGGGCTACTTGTGAATACAATAAATAAACCCGTATATGCTGCGCTAACAATTGCTCCAGCAATCGGATACCGTAAGGCATTCCCGATGCTCCTGTGAAAGCAAGTGTAATTGTGCGTGGTGGTGCCTTATCTATCACAGATCCCCTGCCATCTCCTGCTCATGGCGCTTAATAAATTCCTGCGTATTGTCAATCCCTCTGAGCTGTAGAATATAGTTACGGACCGCAGCTTCTACCAATACTGCTAAATTACGGCCAGCGGCAACGGGAATGGTTACTTTCCGAATTTTCACACTCAAAATTTCTTCATCAAGGTTACTCAAGGGTAAACGTTCAAAAGAACCGATATCAGCAGCACTCGTTTTTTCTAAATGAACAATTAGCTTCATATTCTTCCGCCGACGAACGGCTGTCTCACCAAAGATGGTACGAATATTTAGCATGCCGAGTCCCCTAACTTCAAGATAATCACGAAGCAAAGGGGGGCAACACCCTTCCAATGTTTCTGGACCGATACGATGGATTTCCACAACATCATCCGCAACCAAACCATGGCCACGACTTATCAACTCTAAAGCAAGTTCACTTTTCCCAACCCCGCTATCACCGGTAATAAGCACACCCATTCCCAGCACGTCGAGCAATACACCATGCTTACTTGTGCTTGGCGCTAGGACTTTTGCTAAGTAAGACCGTAGTACCCAAATAACATCCAAACTGGATGAAGATGAACAGAATAAAGGAATCTTCGTTTTGATGGCAAATGATTGTAGTAATTCAGGTACGGTCGCCCCATCAGCTACAACCAAACAAGCCAAACTACTCTGCGCTAGTTTATCAAGTTTTTGTTGAAAAGAAGCTTTATCGAGCTGATTCAGATAATCAATGGTAAGGTTACTGAGTATCTGAATCCAATTAGGGTGAATAAAATTGAGATGGCCGATTAACCCTTGACTAGAACATGAGGTATCATCATTACTCAAATGGTTGCCGCCATACTCCAGTCCCAAATTCCAAACCAAGCCAAGTTTTTCTTTATTATCTTCAAATAATTGCGTGATACTAATTTGGGACATTATCAGGTATCCAATCAGTAATCAGCTGATGAATTTCCTTAGTGTTTTTACTCATAAGTAATTTTTCACGAAAGCTTTTATCACTAAACATTTGCGCCAATTCACTTAAAATTTGTAAATGCTTATCTGTCGCTTTTTCAGGTACAAGTAGTATACAAGCGATATTTACCGGCAATCCATCGGGCGCATCAAACGGAATCGCTTCTTTCATTCTCACCAATGCAACCGTTGCTTCCCGCAACCCTTTAATTCTACCATGTGGAATAGCAACGCCCTGACCCAGGCCCGTTGATCCAAGCTTCTCTCGGGCAAATAAGCTATCAAACACCTGACTCCGAGCCACATGCGAAGTATTCTCAAATAATAACCCTGCTTGCTCAAATACACGTTTCTTGCTAGCAACGTCGAGATCAATAATTACATTCGATTCAGGTAAAAACTGAGAAACAAGATTCATAAGAAAAATAAACAGTTACTTTAAACAACTACTACTTACTGATTAGTGTAAGATCAATCTGATCGATGAAATCATTAAAAAAATTGATTGGTAATTACGCTTCTGGTTCTTGATCAATTTCTTTTTTCTTGATCGTGTCGTGATTACGACGCTCCATATTTTTTTCCTTATATTTAAGGATTTGTCGATCTAACTTATCAACCAGGCTATCTATTGAGGCATACATATCAGCGCCATCCGCTTCAACGAAAATATCTTTACCCCGGACATGGACATTGGCTTCCGCTTTCTGTTTATGTTTTTCTACTGACAAAATAACGCTTACATCGATTACATGATCAAAATGTCGCGTAATTTTACTTATCTTCGAAACAACGTACTCACGCATAGCCGGCGTAACTTCTACGTGATTGCCTGTAAGATTCAAATTCATCATTTCCCCCTTCGATTAAGTAATTTCATTGTTCTCAGCTAAATTGACAGGCCCCCATGAACATCCTTGCCTTGTCTTTTCTATTCAAATTTCAAGAAAAAAACGGTAAATGAATTCATAATGGATATCGAATTGAGTCTATTCGCTATATTAATTATTTTATTATTGGCCTTAAGTAAGGATTTATAGAAATAACTCAAGATAGTCAACAGAACTTTGGGATATCAGATCTATAACAAAAACTGATCATTAGAAAACAAATCCAACCAATTTATTTCAGATTAACGGAAAATCGAATGGTTAATTGTATTATTTGTAACGCTTCAATTTTTTAACTCAAATCAATACACACTAATTTTTTTCAATTAGTGATTATACAATACACACTAACCTTGATACGACCCCTAAAAAGGAATTGGTTTAAAAAATGATTTCTTTGAATTGTGCATTAGGCGTTATTACCTGTAGTTTTTGCAACTGAATGAGTTCAATTTGCGGTAATCCTGTTGCATTCTCAACGATCAAAAACTCTCGCTTTTCAGCAGTAGTGATGATATTTTTCGCTTTACCTTGGATTATTTGTTGGTCTTTTAATGTCAACTGCACCTCATAACCATACAAGCAAGCCACTTCCAGGTAATCATGCAGTTCACAGTCAATGATGGATTGAGTCATCTTTTCTGATTTTTCCTTTTCTTTGTCAATGAAGAGTAATTTTACTGCTAACATTCTAGAATTGTAGAAAATTAGTTAAGCAGTCTCTAACATTGAATTTTTTGATTCATCTGCTACAGTACAAATTATTATCAAGGAGCAATTTATGAAATCAATCATCAAATTTGTACCGCTTGCAACCATTATCATGCTGAGCAGTTGCGCAACGATATCAGATACTCAACGGGGAACAGCCCAGGGCGCGGCAATTGGTGCAGGTGCTGGCGCAGCCATCGGGGCAATTTTTGGTGGCGGTAAAGGTGCTGCAATCGGCGCGGGATCCGGCGCTGTACTCGGTGCTGGTGCCGGCTATATTTGGTCTCAACGCATGGAAGAACAAAAGAAACAAATGGAGTCTGCAACGGCTGGCACGGGCGTGCAAGTTTCACAAACTACGGACAATCGTTTAAAGTTGAATATACCCAGTGATATTTCTTTCGATACTGGACGTGATGATATTAAGTCCAACTTTCGTCCTATATTGGATAACTTCGCCACATCGTTACTCAATAATCCCGGAACTTCTGTAATGATCGTTGGACATACTGATAATACTGGCACAGATGCCATCAATAACCCATTATCGGTCAATCGTGCTGCAAGTACGCGCGACTACCTGGTTAGCAAGGGAGTACCGATTAATCGCATTCAAATTGATGGCCGTGGCTCCGGTGAACCCATTGCTGCCAATGATACCCCAGCGAATCGTGCAGAAAATAGACGCGTTGAGATTTTTGTTTCAGAAATACAAGAAGAAGCGCCCCCTGTTTCTAAACCCTAGTCAGTATAATTAACATAAAAAAACAGAGTTGCTCGTTAATAGCAACACTGTTTCATTGGGAGATAATCTATCCCCGATCAGTAGCATCATTTACTCAAAATTTATTTTATAAGAAGCTATGACAGAGTTACCAAATCAAAAAGAAGGTTGGGAAAAAGAATTACTAGAAAAAGTTGTGTTATCAACGCTACGCGAACAACGTCGGACGCGACTTTGGAGCATCTTTTTTAGATCTTTAGCCTTCGCTTATCTTTTCATATTATTATTTTGGGGAATGGGCTTATTTAGCGATGATGCTACCAGTTCGTCGGATCGTCACACTGCATTAATCGATGTGCGCGGAGAAATCATGGCTGACAGCCTCAGTAGCGCGGATAATGTCAATGCAGGTCTCCAGAAAGCGTTTAAAGATAAGAATACGGCTGGTGTGATTATTCGCATCAACAGCCCAGGAGGAAGTCCAGTACAAGCTGGTAATATCAATGATGAAATCCGAAGACTCCGCACTAAACATCCTCAAATCCCAGTTTATGCAGTCGTCGAAGATATTTGCGCTTCCGGTGGATATTATATTGCGGTCGCTGCTGACAAAATCTTTGTGGATAAGGCAAGTATCGTAGGATCGATTGGTGTTGTGTTAGATAGCTTTGGATTTACTGGTACCTTAGAAAAATTAGGTGTTGAGCGGAGATTATTGACTGCGGGAGAGAATAAAAGCTTTCTTGATCCGTTCTCACCATCTGACCCCAAACAAAGAGAGCATGCAAGAAAAATGCTTGGCGAAGTTCATGAGCAGTTCATTCGTATCGTTCAGCATGGCAGAGGTGATCGATTAAAAGATTCACCCGAAATTTTTAGTGGGATGGTTTGGACAGGTCAAAAAAGCATTGACCTCGGCTTAACTGATGAGTTAGGTAGCGCAGAATATGTGGCTCGTGAAATCATCAAAGCAGAACGTATTATCGATTACACCACAAAAGAAGGTCTGGCTGAACATTTTGCCAAACGGTTCGGGAAAGTTGCAACGAACCTATTTATCAATACATTCAGCAGTTTGGAATTACGCTGAGTATTTTTATGACTGGCAAAGTTTACCGCTCTAGGATTTCGGTAAGAGCCCTCAATACCCCAATTTGCCATTGAGGTACATTAAGGCGGAACGTTTTCTGAAATTTATCCGTACTTAATCGAGAATTACACGGTCGCTTTGCTGGCGTCTTAAAATTACTCGCCGGTACAGGAATAATAGCATTAGTCTTCAACTTCAAATCTATGCCCTGTAATTGTGCAAAATTAATAATAAAACTGGCATAGCCATGCCATGAGATTTCACCTTCTGCAACAAGATGGTAGAGTCCCGATAACTCAGGTCGATTGATCGCCATCATAATTGCATGCGCTGTTGTATCTGCCAAATAATCAGCCCCCGTTGGTGCACCAATTTGGTCATTAATCACCGTCAGTTGATCCCGTTCATTCGCGAGTCGTAATATCGATTTAATGAAATTATTGCCCCGTACCGCATAAACCCAGCTCGTTCGAAAAATTAGATATAAACAGCCGGTTTCTCGAATTGCTTCTTCACCCTCCAGCTTTGTCTGACCATAGACATTGAGTGGTGCAGGATTATCCGTTTCTAACCAAGGTTTGTTTCCACTTCCATTGAATACATAATCCGTAGAATAATGAACCAGCCAAGCGCCAGCACGTTTTGCCTCATGCGCCAGAACAGCAGTCGCTTCAGTATTGATTTGCCGTGCTAAAACCGGCTCGCTTTCCGCTTTATCAACCGCAGTATAAGCAACAGCATTAACAATCACATCCGGTGCGATCGCTCTGATTATCTGAGTAATGCCCGCTGTATCCGTGATATCACCACAATATTCTTGGCTGAATCGATCCAATGCGATTACCCTACCTAAGGGCGCTAAACTGCGCTGCAATTCCCAGCCTACTTGCCCATTCTTTCCAAATAACAGGATTTTCATTTAATTTACTGTTGGTAATGTGTAGTTATCCATTTTCGATATTCACCAGATTGTACGTTGGCTACCCAATCTTTATGGGCTAAATACCATTGCACCGTTTTACGAATTCCAGTTTCAAATGTCTCTAGTGGCCTCCATGCCAGTTCGCTCTCGATCTTCTGTGCATCAATCGCGTAGCGCCGATCATGACCCGGTCGGTCGGTAACATATGTTATCAATCGATGGTAATCTCCAGGGCAAAACTCATTCAGTAAATCACAGATTAAACGAATAATTTCAATATTTGGCTTTTCATTCCACCCCCCGATATTGTAGGTTTCTCCTGGAACCCCTGCCTCCAAGACACGTGAAATAGCACTACAATGATCTTTCACATAAAGCCAATCTCGAATCTGCAAACCGTCACCATAGACTGGCAATGGCTTCCCGGCTAAAGCATTCACAATCACGAGAGGAATCAGCTTCTCAGGAAATTGAAAGGGCCCATAGTTATTTGAGCAATTCGTGGTCAGTGTCGGAAATCCATAAGTATGGTGATAAGCTCGCACTAGATGATCGCTTGAGGCCTTGCTTGCAGAATAAGGACTATTCGGGCTATAAGGATGCTTCTCCGTAAAAGCAGGCACATCCGGTGCGAGTGAACCATAAACCTCATCAGTCGAAACATGTAGAAAACGAAAATCGTAATGCGCCTTTCCTGTTAGCTTATTCCAGTAATGGCGGGCTGCCTCTAGCAAACGAAAAGTACCGACGATATTGGTTTGAATAAAATCATCAGGTCCATGGATAGAACGATCGACATGGCTCTCCGCTGCAAAATGGATCACCGCTCTGGGTTGATAGTTATCAAACAGTTGATTCAATTTCTGTCCATCACAGATATCGCCTTGTACAAAAATATGACGAGCATCACGCTGTAAGGAAATAAGGTTTTGCAAATTACCTGCATAAGTCAACTTATCTAAATTAATAACGGGCTCATCAATACGGCTTAGCCAATCTAGAATAAAATTTGCTCCAATAAAGCCTGCACCACCTGTAACCAGAATCATAAATTTCTCTTTACCTCTAAAATTTTTAACTGGGATGCCATGAGGGCATTAGCCCTTGCTCACCTGGCATAACCTGAAACCCACAATCAATACCAATTCCTGCAACCCAGACAAGCTGATCACCACTTAGCAACAATGGTAAATCATTTCTCTCCCATTCTGGTATTGCCGCTTCCTGGAAAATTTTCTTCAAACTCCGTCGAGGACGCTTACAATTTGGTTGGAATCGTTCCCCCCCTTTTCTCAGACGCACAGCAACCGGATTTTCCATTAACTTTTTAGCATTTATCCCAACTCCCGTACTATTTGACCATTTAATCACACCACCCAATGGTTCGATTAGCCAGTTCAGTTCTCCATGCCAGTAAAAGAGTTGATTTTGATCGGAATCAGGCGGTTTGGCTTTCGGTAGTAGTTTGACTAAATTTTTATACAAGCGAATCTCGAATTCCCCAAATACCAAATGAAGATGATTGTCTGATTTAGCTACCCACAACTGCCGTAGAATTTCTTCCAATTTTTGAGTACTCGGCTGAATGATATCGTGTCGTGAAAAAATATAACGCAGTAAATTCTTAGCTCGCAGAAAATCTAGCTTGCGTAATCGTTCAATGTGAATATCTCCCGCCACTATCACTGATTGGCTATCATTTTCCGCTAACCCATCCAATAACTGAATAGCTTCACCAATATGTCGACTTGTTCGTGCTAATGTTTCTCGATAAGCAGGATATCGCTGCTCTAATACAGGAAAAATCTGGTGGCGCAGAAAATTCCGATGATAGGTCGTATCGTCATTGCTTTCGTCGGTTACCCACATTAATTTATTTTGTAAGGCGTAGTCTTGAATAATATCGCGCGAAACAGTTAAGAGGGGTCTCAATAGTCTTACATTATTCTCCGCTGAACCAAGTGACCTCATAATAGGCATTCCAGCCAATCCTCTCAGTCCTGCGCCACGTAACAATTGCAATTGGAGTGTCTCAGCCTGATCATCTAAATGATGCGCTAGTACAATAAAATCCGCTGATATCGCTTTAAATATAGCATAGCGACCTCGTCGCGCCGCTGCTTCCAAACTTACTTGAGATTGCTTCTTGATACTCAGATGAAAAACGGTCAGTGGAACCCCAAGCGCATCACAATAACTTTGACAGAAATCGCTCCACTGCTTTGCATTAGGACTAATGCCATGTTCAACATGAATCGCAGAAAGATTAAAAGTAAATTGTTTTGAAATCTGAGCAAGAATTTGCAGTAAAACCACTGAATCAACGCCACCACTTAAAGCAAGCGCTAGGTGATTTTGCTCGGACACATATTGCCGTAAAACGACTTCAATCGCATCACGTATGCCGTTCGGGCTTGACTTCCTTATACTTCCCATGTCCCATTAAACGATTAAACCGCCGTTCTAATAAGCTTTCAATAGATATATCTTGAAGTTTTCTTAGGGATTCTTGTAATACATTTTTTATGGATAGCATTGTGGCTGGATAGTCACGATGGGCTCCTCCGATGGGTTCATTGATAATACCATCGATTAATGACATCTCTTTCAGTCGATCGGCGGTAATTCCCATAATCTCCGCAGCTTCAGATGCTTTTTCAGCACTTTTCCACAAAATAGAGGCACAACCTTCAGGCGAAATAACAGAATAAGTCGCATATTGCATCATCAAAACCATATCACCCACTGCTACAGCCAGCGCGCCACCAGATCCACCTTCACCAATGATGACAGAAACGATCGGCACTTCTAAGCCTGCCATTACATAGAGATTCTTTCCAATGGCTTCTGACTGCCCGCGCTCTTCAGCATCAATACCGGGATAAGCGCCTGGCGTATCGATAAACGTAATCAAAGGAATTGAAAATTTTTCAGCTAGCGACATCAACCGCAGTGCCTTGCGATACCCTTCGGGTTTTGGCATACCAAAATTTCGATAAATCTTCTCTTTCGTATCACGCCCTTTCTGATGACCGATCACCATAATCGATTGACCATTAAACCGTGCCAGCCCACCCACGATTGCATGATCGTCTGCAAAATTACGATCCCCATGCAGCTCTTCAAAATCCGTGAAAAGATGCTGAATATAATCCAGCGCATAAGGGCGCTGTGGATGACGAGCGACTTGTGAAATTTGCCACGGTGTTAATTTTGCATAGACACTTTTAGTCAGTGCCTGGCTTTTTGCTTGTAATTTAGCAATTTCTGCAGAAATATCCAAAGCTGAATTATCTTGAGCAAACCGTAATTGCTCAATTTTCTCTTCAAATTCTTCAATTCCTTTCTCAAAATCTAAAAACGTTGTCTTCATGAAAACTAAAATTTATTCCATCTTAAAGTAGGAAATGATACAGCATTTACCAAGAACACTTTACCAGCAATTGCATATGGACACGCCAGAACAAGAATTTCAATTTTTGGGTAAATTGCCTAAAATTTTAAAAACCACCATCGCTATTTTTGAAACCGGATGAATCCATGAGTAATCCGTTCACACTTTTAGTTGTGCAGTAAGTGATTCACTTCCGTTAGATCAAAATGCTCGGCGTCGAACGGTTCACCGAACCATTCCAGTATACCGCCATGCTCCGGATGACTAGGGTCAGCTAAGGCCTCAAGGAACATCTCATACCCAGGCGGGCCACCAACATCCTCCGGTGGGCAGGCACGACTTCCTTTGAGACAGGTTGGTAATTTAGTTCCCATTTCAAAGGGTAGAATTTTCTCTAGAACAATTTCATGATCCCAGCTATCACCAAAGTCGTAGGTATAACGGATTTTATCTTTTTCCTGTTTCAATATCTGGCTAATACGAAATTTGGATTCATCGTGTATCGCTGAAGGAAAATCTTCATCGGGTAGGCCATAGCGTTCTCCACCTTTTGCAAATTCATGCAAGTGCGAATCGGTCCAACCCATCACGATTTGTATGACAAGATGTAAATTTGCTAGGCTGTCAGTGCTGGCAATCAAAAACCTGCGCCATATCAGTGGACGAATATAATTCAAGGTAACTTTAAGTTGATAAATCGCGCGTAAAGCTGTCGCCTGTGTACGTCCTGTCATTCGTAGTTTTAACTCCCCAAAATCAAAGCTGATTCTAATCTAAATTGTTGCTAACAACCGCAATCTATTAGATTCTTAATATTATAATTCCATCAAGATGATGGTTTGGTTTCTTCGTAGAAATCGATTCATTGTTTTCCTGTAGCGCTAACCACTTTGCTTCCTAAGCACCTAGTCTTATTGTCTTTTACAAAATTCGACCAAATTGAAGGTTAAATCAGGAATTACTGCTAACTGGCTAGACCAAGTTAAAGCATGTTGGTGGAAAATTGCATGGTGTTGCCAAAAATGATTCCAATCGAGACGTTCACTTCCATTCCAACCATGATGGAAAGCCCGGAATGCCTGGGCAGACTCTTTGGTCAATGACTGCGAATATCGATTAAGAAACGCTTCAAGCTTAACATGGTGAACATTATCAGCTTGGGGATAAATTTGCCAAACAAAAGGACGCGCTGCCCATTGGGCACGCACAAATGAATCTTCCCCTCTGACAAAATTGCAATCACATAGCCACAGTAATTGATCATATTGCGCTTGAGGTAGAAATGGAATGATTTGCACGGTAAGTTTATCCTGTTGAATAACATCTCCCGCTTTTAACGCTGATCGGTTTAACCCGTTTCTGAGTAGAGTCAACGCCTGACCTTCGGGGATAACACAGCGAATCGGAGTCTGCGAATGAGTCCAAGCTTCTAGCAAATTAGAAATCGGCGCTGTGTCATAGCAAAAAAGAGAAATGACGATCTCGGTTTCATCGGGAATGGGTAAATCATTTTGCAACCACCAATTAGCTGCATTGTGTTGCACGCTATCGCGTTGTGTTAATAGATTTTTTTCTCGCAGTAATCCACCGGTATTCACTGTAAATCCTGGAAAGAAAAAATATTTCGTTAGGGGTAAACGGGGATGCGGTGAGCAAAGTCCATGATATTCCTCCACCCAAGATTCTGCAGATAGGTACTCCAAGTTGATCCATACCGGTTGACGGCCTCGCGAATGATTCGGAAGCATCGCCTGGATATATTTTTCCGGCAGCTCGCACCCATAAGCCTCAATCACCACATCAGCCGGAATAATATCTGGGAATGGATCAGTCCAATGATTGATTTGCACACCGCAACGCTGTTGAAACGTTTGATGTGGATCAACGCTCGGGCAAATGCGCTGTAGACTCGCTAAATCATCCACCCACAATCGAACAGCCAAGCCATATTCTGTTGTTAACTGCCGTGATAATCGCCAACAAAAGCCAATATCACCATAGTTATCGATGACACGGCAGAATAAGTCCCAGCCCACTACCCAGCTAATCGATTGATAGTATCATTGTGCCAATTACTTGGTTGCTTTTGCTTTGGTTTTAGATGCCGCAGCTTTAGGCGCTGGTTTAAGGACAAAGGTTATTTTCAACACGACGCGGTACTCAACAATTTTTCCACCTGAGATTTCTACAGATTGATCTTTCACCCACGCTGAGGTGATATCGGTCATGGTATCTGCAGCACGGGCAACCCCTTTCTTAATCGCATCATCAAAGCTCACTTTACTCGATGAAATGATCTCAAAAACTTTTGCAATTGACATATCAATCCCCTATGAATTGTTATTAAGAAAAACCTTCACCAGCTCATTTTATTACCAAATCAAAGTTAACTGTATGAATTTCATACACAACAACAACCCAACCAGTTGACCTACAATTCTGACCAAACTTTATTGCAACGAAAGGCTTTCCAGTGCTTTTGCATGATCCCATTTTCCATGGAACAAATGCCCTTTTTTCTCAGGCGTACGGTCGCTTGTCCAGGTAATCGCTTTCCCATCCGGTGTAAAAACAGGTAAACCATCGAATCCATCCTTATCCGTCACACGAACCGGTTGTTTTTTTCCATCGACATCAACGATATAAAGCTCAAAATTGCGATGGCCATGAAGATTCGTTGAGAAAATGATGTATTGCCCAGAGGGATGATAAAAAGGTGCCCACGACATCATGTTTAAGTGCGTAATTTGTTTCTGGTCTGATCCATCGATATTCATTGTAAAAATTTCAGCTTCTCGGCCATTGGTTGAAAATCGCCGCCATACGATTCTTTTTCCATCGGGGCTGAAAAATGGCCCTCCATCATAGACATTCGT